>Ga0256832_1002280_pt1 | contig 13111 bp, 9 predicted proteins | sample 134614metaG_FD_190534 | JGI IMG/M metagenome (GOLD analysis project Ga0256832, IMG submission 190534) | Hydrothermal vent microbial communities from Lau Basin, Pacific Ocean - 134-614 | ecosystem: Environmental > Aquatic > Marine > Hydrothermal vents | place: Pacific Ocean: Lau Basin | collected... | reverse complement strand
ACTGGAATCCGGGGACCGTTTCAATGGCTTTGCCGGCTGCAACCGGTACTTCGGCTCCTACAAACTCAACGGCACGGATATTTTGTTTGAAAGAATCGGCGCTACGCGCCGGATGTGTCGCGGCAGTGTGGCCAAGTTCGAATCGGACTACCTGTCCGCCTTGCGCCAGGTGGTCAGCTTCCGGCTGACGGGCGACAGTTTGGTACTGCCCGTCCCCCCGGAGGGCAAACTGACCTATGCACTGACTCCGCCGCCCGCCGGCGATACCACCCGGACAAAAGACAAGATAGCCGGCCCGGTATGGCGCTTGCGCTACCTGCTCAACGGCGATGCACGGGAAGCACCTCCGGCGGATGCAGACATCAGTTTTCAAATTGACGGCGACAAGGCCTACGGCAACGGCGGCTGCAATTACTACTCGGCCACGGCGGAAGTCGGCCCGCAAACAATCGCCATCAACCATCTGATCTCCACCAGAAAGTATTGCGGAGAAATCAGCAAATTCGAAAGCCGCTTCTTCGATGCCTTGCGCAAGGCGACCGGATACCGCCTCCTCAAAGAAAAAGAACTGGTCATCGCCTATCCGGGGGGTGAGCTGATGTTTGCCAAAGATTAGCGGACACGCTCGTAGATCTCAAATGTCATTGGAATTAAATTCTTCGTGTCGGCGGCGCGATACCGCGCCGACACCAGTCGCCATCCTTCATCCGGGCTGAGATGGAAAAAAGCATCGCCCAGGGGACGCGCATGGACACGTGTCAAATATAGCTTGTCCAGCTGTGGCCATGCCTGCCGGTAGATGGTGGCACCACCGATGATGAATATCTCTTCCGGAACTTCCTCCCGGGCAAGGCGAATGGCTTCATCCAGCGAGGGCACCCAACGGACACCGGGATGGCCCGCTTGAGACCGACGGGACAAGACGATATTGAGACGCCCGGGCAGGGGGCCGCCGAGCGACTCATAAGTCTTGCGTCCCATGATGACGGGATGGCCAAGCGTGACTGACTTGAAGTACCGGAAATCTGCCGGAAGATGCCACGGCAGTGCATTGTGCCGTCCGATGACGCCATTGTCGGCGACGGCCAGGATAGCGGATATGGGTGCGGGTGGGTGCATAGAGACGATGTGATGTTGTGGTGTACAGACTATATCCGGACCGGCGACGAAAACCCCACCGCCGGCCACGGCGGTAAACTTTACTTTTTCTCTTCGACGGTGGGGATGACCGTTTCGTGCATCCGCTTTTCCAGGGGCTTGCGGCTCTTGTCAATATGTCCGCGGATATATTTTTCGGCGACGAGGCTGGCGATGGGTGCGGCGTAGGAGCCGCCCCAGCCGGCATTTTCCACATAGACGGCAACGGCGATTTTCGGGTCATTTTTTGGGGCGAAGGCAAAAAAGACGGAGTGGTCTTTGCCGTGTGGGTTTTGTGACGTGCCGGTCTTACCGCAGATCGTGATGCCGGGGATACGCGCCAGCGGTGCTGTGCCCGCCTCGACAGCACGCTGCATACCGTGGATGACCGGCTCGAAATACTTTTCGTCAATATCCACCGAGTGTTTGACGGTGTATTTGGGATCAATGGGTGTACCATCGGAGATGGCCTTGACAAGATGCGGTGTGTAATAATAGCCCCGATTGGCGATGATGGCCGCCAGATTGGCCATCTGAATCGTGGTCAGCTGAATTTCACCCTGGCCTATGCCAATGGACATAATGGTAGGAGACTTCCAGCCGCCCTTGCTTTTGGGATATATCTTGTCATAATACTCGGATGTAGGAATATTGCCGGGATTTTCCTGCGGGTAGTCAATGCCCAGTTTGCGGCCCAGGCCAAATTTGCGCAAGTCCTTGACAAAGCGGTCCAAACCTTTTTGGGGATTGTAAAAGCCGTACTGGTCCACTATTTCACGAATGGCGCGAAAGAAAAACGTATTGCATGAGTATTGGACGGCCTGGTCTATGCTGTGGACGGGGGCGTGATGATGGCATTTGTACAAATGGCCGGCGTACAAATAACCACCGTGGCAGCTGACCGATTGATGACGGTGCAATACGTGCTCATTCAGTCCAATAAGCGAAACGATGGTCTTGAAGATGGAGCCTGGCGGGTATTTGGCCATGACGGCCCTGTCGAAAAAGGGCTTTTGCGGGTCCTTGTACAATTTGCTGAGAATCTTGCCGCGCTCCCGGGTGATCACCAGGAGATTGGGGTCATAAGTGGGGCTGCTGACCATGGTCAAAATCTCGCCTGTCTTCGGTTCGATCGCCACTACGCTGCCCACCTTACCGGCCATCAGCCATTCGGCATACGCTTGGAGCTCAATATCAATGGAGGTATAGAGATCCGATCCGGATACCGGCGGGATATCTTTGCTGCCATTGGCATAAGAGCCTACAATCCGGCCGATATTGTCTTTGAGCTGGTACTTATATCCCTTTTTGCCACGCAACAAGTCGTCGTATTGCTTTTCCAGTCCCGTCGCACCAATGTAGTCACCGGGGGCATAGCGCCCCTTGCCCGCTTCAATTTCCTTGGGTCCTACTTCGGAGATATATCCCAACACATGCGCGCCCGCCTTGTACGGATAGCCGCGGATATTGCGCAAGACCGGGTAAAAACCAGGGAATTCATGCAGGTGCTCTATAAAGCGCGCATACGTGGGAATGGAGAGTTTCTTCAAAAAGGCAAAGGGAACGGACTTGGAGTACCGCACGTCTTTCCAGTCCTTGTTTAGATTGCGGTTGAAGGTCGCCGTATCAATACCTAGCAGACGGCAAAACTTAGCCGTATCCATGTCCGGTGACACTTGCTTATAGGTCACCATCAGATCATACATCGGCTCATTGGTGACCATCAGCTTGCCGTTCCGGTCATAAATAATACCCCGTGCCGGATATATGGTCATCTTGTCAATGGCTATTACCTGGGCCCGGGACCGGAAAGGATTGTCCACCAACTGCAGGTAAAACACCTTCCCCAACAATACCACAGCCCCAAGTACCATAAAGACCTGAACGGCAAAGTATCGCGAACGCTCCGATTGTTGGTTGTTCATCTGTACTCACTTCGAGAACGCACCATGCCGTCCGGACGGCATGGTCATGGTTTGTGTGCGGCGTGTGGAGGTGCGCCAGACAAGCGCATAGCTATTATTAGTTACAATGATCCATTTATTTTGTTGCAACGAAATCCGTGAGCTTATCTCCTGAAGCCAAAAATAAACGAAACCGGCAAAACCAGAAGCATGGAGACCACAAAACTGCCCATCGTCTTGACAATTATCTCCTTAAAATAGACAAACGTAAAGACATCGTAAATATAGTACACCAATATGTGAAAAAACAGAAGTACCGCCACGAGACGCAAAAACCTACCGGTACCGATATACTCCCGTGAAGCCACGGAAATTCTTACGTTGTCGGTGTCCACATCCATAATCCGGAAAACAAAATTGCGAATGAATACCGTGAATACCGATGCACCGGCGTGCACACCGGGAGAATCATAAAAACTGTCCAATACCAGGCCCAGCACAAAGGCGGTGAGCAGCAGGCCTATTTTGGGCATCCGCAACGGGAGTAAAATCAGCAGCACAGGATACAAAAAGACCATCAAGTGATAGCCGGCCAATTCCATCGGGATTTGCTTTAGAACCAATACCTGGAGCAATACAAACAGAATGATGCGGGATAGATTGGCCAGTAAGATCTTATTGTTCATCCTGAGCTTCCAGTTGTTTAATTTCGTCCTTCATCAAATTCTCGATTACATAAACCCGGCGCAGCGACGTCATATCCTCCGCCAAGCGCACCCGGATTTGGTAAGACGGACTACCTGAAGGCACATTAAATGTATCTACGGTGCCGATCAGTTGGTCAGGAGGAAAGATAGTGGAATAGCCGCTGGTCACAACTGAATCACCCGTCTGAATAGGGGCCGACTTCGGGACATAATTCATATTGACGAATCGGACATCCCGACCATCCCAGGTGATGGTGCCAAAGTATCCTTTGCCGCCCGCCAAAACCAGCGCACTAATATTGGCGTCCCGATTGAGGATGGACATCACACGCGCAAAATGAGGCGAGACGGTGGATACTATACCCGCCACGCCGTGTGTCCCGATCACCCCCATGCTCTTGTCAATGCCATGTAGGCCTCCTTTATTAAGTGTAAAATAATTTTTGGTTGAAACCAGAGAATTGTTGATAACTCCGGCAGGCAGAAAGACATATTGGGTGATGACTGAATCTTTGCCTATACTGTCAAGCCTAACGAGGTGGACTGTATCTCGATATGGGATATTGACATAGTGTGAGGAGGGCAGTTGATTTCGGAGTTGGGCATTTTCATTGCTCAGGCTGTCAATATCCGCCCCCCAGTTGGCAATACGACGCAGCTTGTCAAAGTGGTAATAGACTTTGCCGGCGAAGAAATTAGTGGAGGCGATAAAAATACGGCGTTGGTGGTCGCTTTTCCCATAATTGATTACCAAAAACGCACAAAACAATTCCAGCAAGAGAAAGAGAAACAGGCTGCTCCTTTTAAGAAAAAACTCCACCAGCGCATTCATGCGGTTTTTGTTTTGCGGTAGTCATCCGGCAAATTCAGACACTCTTCCGGTCTATCAGGAAGGTGTATTTATTGATGTTTTTTAGCGCGTCACCAGTGCCTTTGACAACAGCCCGGAGCGGGTCATCCACGATGGTGACCGGGAGCTTGGTCTTGCGGCTCAATCGCTTGTCAATACCACGAAGCAAAGCGCCGCCACCGGTCAAATAAAGGCCCTTTTTGAAAATATCGGCCCCGAGTTCGGGTGGGGTCATCTCAAGTGCCTTCAAGACTCCGTCTTCAATTTTGCTTATAGACTTGTCGAGTGCTTCGACGATTTCGTGATGGTTCGTAAATATTTGACGTGGGATGCCTGTCATCAGATCACGACCGTTGACCGCAAACTTCTTAGGAGGATTGGGGATATCCTCAATTGCGGCACCGACAGCGATTTTGATTTGTTCGGCGGTACGCTCACCAATAAGGATGTTGTGCTCCTGTTTCATATAGGAGATAATGTCGTTGGTCATCTCGTCTCCCGCAATGCGAAGGCTCTGATCTGCCACAATACCAGACAAAGCGATGACGGCAATCTCGGTAGTGCCCCCGCCAATGTCAATGATCATATTGCCTTCCGGCTCTTCGACATTCAGGCCGATACCCAGCGCCGCCGCCATCGGCTCATATATCAAATAAGTCTCTTTGGAATTGACGTTGTCGGCTGAGTCAAATACGGCACGCTTTTCTACCTCCGTAATACCCGAAGGAATACAAATCACCATCCGCAGACTGGTAAAAAAGCGACGACGATTCTCTACCATGTTGATCATGCCCTCGATCATGCTCTCCGCTGCCTGAAAATCCGCTATCACCCCATCTTTGAGCGGACGTACCGTCTTGATGTTCTCGTGCGTCTTCTCGTGCATCTGCATGGCCCTATGCCCAACCGCAATGGTCTGGTTGGTACGGCGATCAATGGCCACGATAGACGGCTGGTCCACCACTACTTTCTCATCTTTGATGATGAGTGTGTTGGCCGTACCGAGATCAATAGCTAGCTCTCTGGTGAAGACACTAAAAATCCCCATTGTGTTATCCTGTGTTTAGTTTTGTGTTACGGCTTCGCCGTAAGTAATACGATCTCATAGCACGCGAGCAGACGAGGCCGCCCCGGCAGGGCACCAATCCAATTGAACACGCAAAGCAAACCAAAAATTACGAAAAAGCGTAATGTTCGTTACATTTTTATTTGAAAACCAATGCTTATGCTCGTCACGAACAGGTTTGGGACTTGGGAATATCGAACACCGATACTTCGACAGGCTCAGTACAGGTTAACGAATGGAGATTTGAGAAGTGGGCGGTTCGACTAGCTCAGGGATTCATTCTAAAATCTCAAATCAGTGTTCCTTGTTCGATATTCAATCGTCCCAAAACAAATCGCTTTGAGTATAAAACCCACCAGGGCCCGCCCCCAATTCCAAATGATTGCTGATAACAAAGTCCGGTTTTTTTTCGGTATGTGTTGATTTCATTGTAGCTTTGTCCGCTGCTTTGTGTCCCTACACTTACAGGGGCGGCGCCCCTGTAAGTGTAGGGACACCGGCTGGTATCCACCGCCTACTCAAAACATATCGCCATGCGCTTTAATGTATCATCAGGACGATTGCTACAAGCCCTGCAAACCATCTCCGGGGCGGTCCCTTCCAATCCCGTCATCCCCATTCTTGAATTCTTTTTGTTTGAACTAAAGCCCGGCCTGGTAGAAATATCTGCCTCCGACAATACCGTCTCTATCAAATCCATCATCGAAGCCAATGTAGAAGGCAACGGACGCGTGGCCATCCCCGCCCGCCTGCTGCTCGATACGCTCAAAAGCTTTCCCGAACAGCCGCTTACCTTCCAGATAGACCCCGAAACCCATGCCGTGGCTATTACATCTTCTCACGGTAAATACAAGCTGGTAGGCGCTGACGCTGGTAGCTTCCCGATGCTCGCGGATTTTCCTGATGCGAAAATCGTCCAATTGGACGGAAAAGTCCTTCAGGATGCCATCAATACGACTATCTTTGCCGCCACCAACGACGAAATGCGACTCAATTTGAGCGGCATCTTCTTCAACATTTCCGCAGCCGACGTTAAGCTGGCCGCTACGGACGCCCACAAGCTCGTGCAATACACCATCAGTGGCATTCAAGCCAACAAGCTCGTCTCTTTTACTTTGCCCAAAAAAGGCGCCAACCTACTCAAAAATGCCCTGGCAGACAATCCCGTGCATCTGGCCGCCAATGACAAAATGGCTTTCTTCTCCTTTGGCAACATTGAGATGTCCTGCCTGCTCATTGACAAGAAATTTCCGGATTACGAAAATGTCATCCCTCGCAACAACGACAACATACTCACCATCCCGCGCAATGACTTGCTCAACTCGCTCAAGCGAATCGCCATCTTTGCCAATAAGACCACCAATCAAGTCAACTTTGCCATCTCCGATGGCAGCCTGACCATCTCCGCACAAGACCTGGACTTTTCCAATGAAGCCACCGAACAGCTGGTCTGCGAATATGACGGTGAGCCCATGACCATCGCCTTCAATGCGCGCTTTCTAATCGAGATGCTGCAAGTACTCCATTCAGAGCATATCAGAATGGAACTCTCTACACCCGACCGCGCCGGCCTGTTGTTCCCCGCCCAAACACCGGACAACGTGGACATTCTCATGCTGCTCATGCCCGTAGTGACCCGCGGCTGACCACTCCACAACGAAAGACCATGCGGAACTTCGTTTTGGCCTTTTTGCTCCTTCTCTTCTTTCCTTCTTGCCGGCAAGATCCGGACCCGGCCACAACGGCGGCAGAGACTCTCGTCCGGTGGCAGTATTTGTTAGACAAGAGCCTTTTCGATTCGCTCATCCCCATAAGCACACCCAAAACCATCAAGTGGATCAACAGCATCCGGGAATATACTCCAGAAGAAGAGGCTGATACGTCTTTGACCGTCTTTAAGAATATTCAATGTGATATACATAGTGACACCGCCCGGTGTCACTATCTCGTAAAAATAGACGGCGAATTTATCCGCGATACCACACGCCTCGTCTTACTGCATGGCCGCTGGCTCGTGGACATTGAGGATATCGAATAGTCTCCCGTGCATCTTTACTCGATTTTCCTTACTTTTGAAGTGAGAAAACTTGTCGAAGATGCTTCGCATCCCCCAAAAACTGCTGGGCGGCATGGCCGTCACGTCACTTTGCTATATTTCTCTCAGTGCCCAGTCCCCTCTGTTCGGCGGCAAATTATTTATCCAAAATATCCGGTCAATTAACACGCCCGATCTCGAATTTTCTCCTTTTGTACCGGCTGACGACAGCATTTGCTTTGTGACATCAAGACAACCCGGCAAAAAGCCTGACACTTCGCGGTACTTTGATATTGCCTGCACCCACTATGGTGCTTTTGCGGTGCAGTCATCTATACATTTTGTGGACCGGTGGAATACACCTTATCACGAAGGCCCCGTTGCCCTGGATCAGGAGCACAAGCTGGCCTTCGTCACCGGCAGCTATGTACGCGATGGCAAGCTTATCACAGATAGTACCGGACTCAATCAGCTGGTCATCCGCATGCTAAAATTTGACGGATCAAAGGCCCAAACCCCCTCCTTCAACAACATACGATTCTCCACGGCTCACCCTACGCTAACCCGTGACGGCCAAAAGATTTTCTTCTCATCCAACCGCCCCGGCGGTTTCGGCGGAATGGACCTTTGGTACTGCGAAAGACGGGACGGCGGCTGGTCCGAACCCGTCCATCTGGACAGCACCGTCAACAGCCCATACAATGATGTTTTCGGCTTCCTGTACCGGGACAGCATCTTGTTTTTTGCTTCCGACCGCCCGGCCAACGGGCAAGACGCCGGACTTGACATCTACCTCAGTGCACCCGTAGGTAGCCCCGCCATTCGACTGGATCCTCCCATCAACTCCGATTATGATGATTTTGGGATATGGGTTTTGCCTGACGGCAAAAAAGGTTTCTTTTCGTCCAACCGTCCCGGCGGCGCCGGCGGAGACGACCTGTACCGTTTTGATGTGCTCCGCAAGACACTATCCTTGTGCTTTACCGTCCGGGATGTACAAGGACGGCCTGTGCCCGGCGCTTCCGTCTCAATCCAAAGCGCACAGGGCCTGAGAAAAATCGCCACGACCAACCAAACGGGAAAAATATGCTTTGCCATCCCTGGCGACCGCAAATATTCCTACCGTCTGACAGGTCGGCATATTCACGAACTGACCGGTAGCGTGTCCCTAGAACAAACGCCCCAAACCATCTCGCTGGTGGCCGTCCCCATTTCTCGATGCCGTGAAATCACCGGCCGGGTCACCTCCATCAACATCAACCACAACTTGCCGGATACCCGGCTCACCCTCCGCTACGGTGGCAGCAATACGCTTAAACTGCAAACTGACGATCTCGGTGTATTCCGGTTTTGTTTGCCCGATTCGATCCGGCATTATCGCCTGCATGCAGAAAAAGAAGGCTACGTCGCATTTGAAAAAAGCTTTAGTGTCCGGGACAATCTCTCCATCAACCTGGTACCCGTTCCATCCGGTATCACGCGAGAGAAATACGTCATGGAAAACATCTACTATGACTTCGATGATACCCGCATCAGAGAGTCCTCTGCTCAAGAACTCCGCAATCTGGCCAAAATCTTACAGGATCACCCCGACTTGCACATCGCACTTGTAGCCTATACCGACAGCCGGGGCAGCCGTCGCTACAACGAACGCCTGTCCCGACACCGGGCACGCGCCGCCAAAGACTTCCTGGTCCGTCTCGGCATCGCCCCGGAGCGCATCGCCACTTACGGACGTGGCGAGCGCAATATCCGCAATCAGTGCACAGACGGAGTCCCCTGCACCGAAGCAGAGCATCAATACAACCGGAGAACGGAGGTCATCTTCCTCGACAATCCCAACGACATCAACGATTTGTACTACATGCGGAAGTATTGGGCCAAGACAGACCTAAGGCATTAGCGCAACTCCGCGCCGGCTTCTTTACGATATGCGGACACCAGACGGTCAATCATGGCGTCCACCTCTTGGTCTTTTAGCGTTTTGGATGTATCCTGCAACACCAGACTCACCGCATAAGACTTCTTGCCGGCGCCAAGCTGTGCTTCGTTTTCGTATACATCAAACAAATTGAAAGCGGCCAACTTGTCTTTTAGGACGCGGCGTGCTATGGCCGCCAGTTGACCGAAACTAACCCCCTGATCCAGCAACAAGGCCAAGTCCCGCCGCACAGTGGGAAATTTATTGAGCGCCCGGTACCGGACACCGCCCCCGGCCATCTGCAACAGCAAGTCCCAATTGAAATCTGCAAAAAACACCTGCGATCTGATATCAAAAGCGCGCGTCAACCGTCTGCTCAACAGTCCGAATTCCACTATAACCCGCGGCCCCTGCACAAAACGAAGTCCCCCGGCATACAATTCCGTGCGGAGCTCTTCCTCCGCATAACGCGTGATGCCGAGCCGCTTCAAAACATTCTCCACTACCGAGCGGAGCCAGTGAAACGAAAAGTCCTGTACGGGCATCAACCAGTTGGATGGAACGGCCTTGCCGGTCACCGCCAAGCTCAGATGCTTGGGTTCCGCAAAGCCTTCCGGCGTGCGATGGTACGTCTTACCAAACTCGAAATACATCAAATCAATTACCTGGCGATTTTGGCTCCGCGCAATGGCTTCCAGCAACCCGGGCACCATAGAGGGGCGCATCACATTGAGATTGACGTTGGAGGTATTGTTGATAAACACCAGCTGATCCTCCGGGACCGGCAGCACTTCATCGAAATAAGTCGAACGGGTAATGGACAGAGACATCGCCTCCAAAAAACCGGTGGCTGCCAAATGGCCGGCTACAATCTCCTGTACCTGATATGGCCCGGGATAGCGCCCAAACGCCGGCGTGGCAGAGACCTTATCAGGAATGGGCACCGTATTGTAGCCATAGATACGCAAAATTTCTTCCACCAAATCTGCCTGTCGTGTCACATCCGGTTTGTCCGTGGTGATGCGCACCGACACGGTCTCCCCCGCCCTGTCAATCAATTCAAAGTCCATCGCTTCCATGATGCGATCCATCTCCTCATTGGAGATAGCGGCGCCAATCAACCGGCGTGCCCGGTCATAATCAAAGCGGATAACCGCCGGCTCTTTCTTCCGCGGATACACATCTACGATCTGGTAGTTGATATCTGCGCCCGCGTATTCATGCAGCAGGAGCGCCGCCCGCTTCAAAGCCGGCAAGACGCGGTTGATATCCACGCCCTTTTCAAAGCACCTGGCCGCATCGGTGCGCAAGTCGTGCTTAAAGCTGGTGGGCCGGATATAGTCGGGCTCAAAATAGGCCGACTCCAAAAAAATATTTGTGGTCATCTCTGTCACGCCGGTATCCAAACCACCGAAAACCCCCGCGATACACATCGGCTTGACTTCCGCATTACAAATCATCAGGTCTTGGGCCCGCAGCCGGCGCTCCTTCTCATCCAAAGTGACAAATGGTGTTCCCTCCGGCAGCGTATCTACGATCACCTTGCTACCTGTGATCTTATCGGCGTCAAAGGCGTGCAGCGGTTGTCCCATTTCATGCAGGACAAAGTTGGTAATATCCACCACATTATTGATGGACCGGACGCCGATCGATTCCAGTCGCTGACGGATCCAGTCAGGCGACGGCCCTATTTTGACACCTGATATGTATAGTCCAGCATAGCGTGGACAGGCGTCGGTATTTCTTATCTCAACATCAATGGGAGCCGGCCGGGGGGGCTGCTGCATCCGGTCAAAGGCCCGGTAATCCGGCCAACGAACGACATACCGTCTTCCGTGCATGTACGTCAGTTTGGCCGCCAGATCTTTGGCCGTGCCGATATGAGAGTTGCCGTCCGCACGATTGGGCGTCAACCCGATCTCAAAAACCACATCCGTGACCAGGCCCAGATACTCAGCGGCCTCCATACCTACCCGTGTATCGGCGGGCAATACCATAATGCCCGAATGATCCGTGCCAATACCCAACTCATCCTCGGCACATATCATGCCCTCCGAGACAGCACCTCGCAACTTCGTTCGTTTGATCTTAAAAGGCGACCCTTCCGAATCATACAATACCGTGCCCGGCGTAGCCACCAACACTTTTTGGCCGGCACGCACATTGGGAGCACCACACACGACTTGCAGCGGCTCTCCCTTCCCTACATCCACTTTGGTGAGCGAAAGTTTGTCCGCATTGGGATGCGGCTCGCATTCAACCACCTCTCCGACGACCACCCCTTTCAAACCGCCCTTGATGGATTCGACCTCTTCCATGCCCTCTACCTCCAGGCCGATATCCGTCAGCAGTTCAGCTACCTGCACCGGAGACAAACCTCCCAAATCTATATAATCCCTCAACCAATTGAGTGATATCTTCATGTCGCCGTTTTAAGACCGCAAAAGTAGGATTTTTCCCGCAGTATCGGGAAGAACGACTGCTTTTTATACCCCTCCAAAACCAAAGTCCGTTCACAAGTTTTATATTCGCTGCAACTATCCAGGTGCCCACAGTTGAGTCCGATCTAAAAACTGAACGTAACGAACAACTGAACAAACATGGCCTCAATCGTCCAACTCACTTATATCGTCGCCCTCGACACCTATCGCCACTATGTAAAAGCTGCGGAGAAATGCTTTGTCACCCAGCCCACACTGAGCATGCAAGTAAAGAAGCTAGAAGATGAGTTGGGCGTGATCATTTTCGACCGATCCAAGCAGCCACTGATCCCCACGCCCATAGGTGAAAAAATAATCGCCCAGGCCCGCAACGTCCTGGCAGAATACAACAAAATAGAAGAGCTTGTACAAGCCGAAAGGGACATTATCACCGGCGAACTCACCATCGGTATCATCCCCACCTTGGCCCCTTACCTATTGCCCAAGTTTATTGGCAAGCTGACAAAAAAGTATCCCGACCTCCGCGTACACGTACTGGAATTGATGACCCACGAAATAATGGACAACCTGAATAAAGACCGCCTGGATGCCGGTATCCTGGTAACGCCGCTCCATGAAAAAGAGATCATCGAAAAGCCGCTGTTTTATGAGAAAATGTTTGTGTACGCCAACCGCGAGCATCCCTTTTCCAAAAAACAAAAACTGCACAGCGGCGCCCTGGACGCTCCCGGGCTGTGGCTTCTGACCGAGGGCCATTGTTTCCGCTCCCAGGTGATGAACCTTTGCAGCGTGCAAAACGAAGCGGAGCGCACAAGCAACTTTGTCTATGAAAGCGGATCCATCGAAACGCTCCGGAAACTGGTAGATGCCGAGGGAGGATTCACCCTCCTGCCCGAGTTGGCTATCAAGGACGTACCTACGCACCGGCGCGGGCAGGTCAAGTCCATTGTACCCGCCCCGCTCCGGGAAGTAAGTCTGGTCTATTCCCGCCGCTATGCCAAGGAGCGACTTATCGGGGCGCTCAGCGAGGAAATCCGCCAGGCCGTGCCC
>Ga0256832_1002279_pt1 | contig 13112 bp, 8 predicted proteins | sample 134614metaG_FD_190534 | JGI IMG/M metagenome (GOLD analysis project Ga0256832, IMG submission 190534) | Hydrothermal vent microbial communities from Lau Basin, Pacific Ocean - 134-614 | ecosystem: Environmental > Aquatic > Marine > Hydrothermal vents | place: Pacific Ocean: Lau Basin | collected... | reverse complement strand
ACCCAGTAATGGACTAAACGGGAAGGAGTTACTCTCCCTGAATTGTATCCTTAGCTGTCTTTCCCATCATGTGTGTCATCGGACTCTCATCGCTTGCTTTACTTTCATAGATTCTTTGTGGGTCTTTTGAGTAAATCTCAATCGCGCGTTCACATAGACTCTCAAGAACCGATTCATCAGTACCAACCTCCTTCATTTGTTTTTTATAGCCTTCAAATGCTCGGGCTGATGCTTCCTTATTTGCGTAGTCTTCCTGAATTCGTTCAGCAAAGCTATAACGTCTCGCGCTGAACCATGCAAACCAAACCAATGGTGCTAAAATAGGTAAGCGTTGGAATATGTTGCCCCATACACTTCCCCCATTATTTTTTAATGTCAATATCTGGGTTGTGAGATCTTTCGAAACAAAGGCCAGAATAACAATACCAGCAAGAAAGGCTAACCCCCAGGCAGTTTTTGGAAAATCTAATTGCCTGACTCGGCGTGCAAATGCGCCAGCCAAGCCGGCACTGGCAGCTTCGGGGAGAAGTTCATCTATTCGTGTTTTTGCTTCATTGAGCTGCTGCATTAGGGTTGTATGAGCAGCCTCATGAGCAACAATGCTTTGTTCCAATGATTCTGCTTTGCTGGAAAGGGCGCTAATCTCACTTTCTTTGGCAGCGGCAGTATTCTTTAATTCATCAATCTCGATAATAAGATTTTCTGCAGTTGTGTGTATTGCTTCAATATCAACCTGGGTTATCTCCGCCTTATCTTTAGATGTTTCGCAAGCAGTAGCATAATTCGCCGCTAAAGTTGCTGACTCCTCTGCATGATCTCGCCAAGCAGGGGCTGATTTGCATTTTTCGATTTCAGTAGCCAGGAGGGCGTCTGCACGTTCCAAATCGCTCACGCTGCCTGCAAGAGCGGCTGTTAAAGCTGCGGCTGAACCTTCACCGAGATCGTGTGAGCTTATAGTTAAGGTGTAAAGGATGGAGAAAATTTGATTGAGCTGTAGGAGGAAAGAACGGAAATGGTCGTAATTTCCCTCGGTGAGGGCTGTCGCTGGTTTGTTTAATGCTGCCAAGGTTGTTCGGATTAACCCACTGGCTACTCGATAAGAGGCAGTGCTTTTACTGGGCGGAGATATCTTGTCAATCCACTCGCCAATTGTTCCAACCATAGTGTGGATATCTTCAAGATCAATACCACTTAAACCTGCCTCACATAACTCAGGTGATGCCTTGCATTGCTGGTAAACTTGATCCCACTTATCAGCAATTGCTTGGTATTGTTCTTTTAATTCGCTCAAATTCAACTCCCTATGAATTAGCTGCTCTTTATCACATACAGTTCACTTACAGAGTGTTGATCGAGAAGTAATGTGCCGTAACCCATTGAGTTTGGTGGGCGATACTGGGATTGAACCAGTGACCCCTGCCGTGTGAAGGCAGTGCTCTCCCGCTGAGCTAATCGCCCATATTCAGAACCTACAGTGGAAAACCGCTTTTCCGAAATGAGGCGCAGATTCTACGGTTTGGGCGGGATTTGGTCAACTTTCCGCTGTATGGCGGCGCGTCTCCCCTTTTTCCGGGAGCTTGGTACAATAGCCCCCCATTTTTAGCGCCATGTCCTTTATGGACCGAGGAAATCCGACGTTGATGCGTACCCGTTTTGCTCCCAGCCCCACCGGCTATCTTCACATTGGCGGCGCCCGCACGGCGCTTTATTCCTGGCTCTATGCCCGCAAGCATGGCGGGCGTTTTGTGTTGCGCATCGAGGATACGGACCGCGAGCGCTCCACCGAGGAATCGGTGAACGCCATTCTCGAGGGCATGACCTGGCTGGGCCTGGAGTATGACGAGGGGCCGTTTTACCAGACCCAGCGCTTCGCGCGCTACCAGGAGGTGATCCAGCAGCTCATGGACCAGGGCCTGGCCTACAAGTGCTATTGTTCCCGCGAGGAGCTGGACGCCATGCGCGACGAGGCCATGGCGAAGAAGAAAAAGCCGCGGTACGACGGCCGCTGCCGGGTGCGCACGAATATCCCCGAGGGCGTGGATCCGGTGATCCGCTTCAAGAACCCCACCGAGGGCGCGGTGATCATCGACGATATGATCAAGGGCAGGGTGGTGATCCAGAACAGCGAGCTGGATGACCTGATCATCGCCCGCAGCGACGGCACGCCCACCTACAACCTCACCGTGGTGGTGGACGACTGGGACATGGGCGTGACCCATGTGATCCGCGGCGACGACCACCTAAACAACACCCCGCGACAGATCAACCTGCTGCGCGCCCTGGGCGCTGAGCCGCCCATTTATGCCCACGCGCCCATGATCCTCGGCGAGGATGGCAAGCGCCTGTCCAAGCGTCACGGCGCGGTGAGCGTGATGCAGTACCGCGAGGACGGCATCCTGCCCGAGGCCCTGCTCAACTACCTGGTGCGCCTGGGCTGGTCCCACGGCGATCAGGAGGTGTTTTCCATCGAGGAGATGATTGAGCTGTTCGACGTCAAGGACGTCAATGCCGCCGCGGCCATGTTCAACCGCGACAAGCTGCTGTGGCTCAATCAACAGCACATCATTCGCGCCACGCCGGAGCACATCGCCCACCACCTGGCCATTCACCTGGGCAAGCTGGGCATCGACCCGGCCGAGGGCCCAGACATCCTGGAGGTGGTGAAGGCCCAGCAGGAGCGCGCCCAGACACTGGTGGAGATGGCGGAGATCAGCCGCTTCATCTACCAGGACTTCGACGACTACGAGGAAAAGGCCGCCAAGAAACACCTGCGCCCGGCGGCGAAGGAAGCCCTGGAAAAGATGCGCGAAGTGCTGGCCGCGCTGGACGAGTGGGACCCGGTGATCCTGCACGAGGCCGTGGAGGGTGTGGCCGAGCTGCTGGGCGTGAAAATGGGCAAGGTGGCCCAGCCCCTGCGCGTGGCCGTGGTGGGCCGCGCCGCCTCGCCGGGCATCGACGTGACTCTGTATCTGGTGGGCAAGGAGGCCTGTCTGCGGCGCATCGACAAGGCCCTGGCCCTCATCGAACAACGCGCCGCGGAGGCCGGATGAGCCGTGAGCGATAAAGAAACAGCCATGAGTGACGACCACACCGCACCCAGCAATTTCATCCGTCAGATCATCGACGAGGACATCGCCGCCAACAAAAACGACGGCCGGGTGGTGACCCGCTTCCCGCCGGAGCCCAACGGCTACCTGCACATCGGTCACGCCAAGTCCATTTGGCTGAATTTCGGCATCGCCGAGGATTACCACGGTACCTGCCACCTGCGCTTCGACGACACCAACCCGCACAAGGAAAACGTGGAATTCGTGGAGGCCATCCAGAACGACGTGCGCTGGCTGGGCTACGACTGGGGCGAGCATCGTTACTTCGCCTCGGATTATTTCGAGCAGCTCTACGATTTCGCCGTGCAGCTCATCAAGCTGGGCAAGGCCTACGTCTGCGAGCTCAGTGCCGAGGCGATGCGCGAATACCGCGGCACCCTCACCGAGCCGGGCAAGAACAGCCCCTACCGCGAGCGCCCCGTGGAAGAGAACCTGGACCTGTTCGCGCGCATGCGCGCCGGAGAATTCGCCGACGGCGAGAAGGTGCTGCGCGCCAAGATCGACATGGCCTCGCCCAACATCAACCTGCGCGATCCCACCATCTACCGCATCCGCCACGGCGTGGTGCATCATCAGACCGGCGCCGAGTGGTGCATCTACCCCATGTACGACTACACCCACTGCCTGTCGGACATGCTGGAGGGCATCACCCATTCCCTGTGCACCCTGGAATTCGCCGACCACCGGCCGCTGTACGACTGGTTCCTCGACACCCTCGAAACCCCCTGCCATCCGCAGCAGATCGAGTTCTCGCGGCTGTCGCTGCAATACACTATCACCAGCAAGCGCAAGCTCACCGCCCTGGTGGAGGACGGCCACGTGGAGGGCTGGGACGATCCGCGCATGCCCACCATCGCCGGCATGCGCCGCCGTGGCTACCCGCCGGCGGCGATCCGTGATTTCTGCCAGCGCATCGGCGTCACCAAGTCCGACAACTCCGTGGAAATGGGCGTGCTGGAAAACTGCGTACGCGAGGAGCTCAACGCCCACGCGCCGCGGCGCATGGCCGTGCTCAATCCGCTGAAGGTGGTGATCAGCAACTACCCGGAAGGGCAGGTGGAGTCCTTGACCGTGGCCAATCATCCCCAGGACGAGTCCCTGGGCAGCCGCGAGATCCCCATGAGCCGCGAGGTGTACATCGACCGCGCCGATTTCATGGAAGTGGCCCCCAACAAGAAATTCAAGCGCCTGGTGGCCGGCGGCGAGGTGCGCCTGCGCAACAGTTACGTGATCCGCTGCGACGAGGTGATCAAAGACGGGCAGGGCGAGATCGTCGAGCTGCGCTGCAGCTACGACCCCGCCACCCTGGGCGCCAACCCCGAGGGACGCAAGGTGAAGGGGGTGATCCACTGGGTCAGTGCGGCCCGGGGCATCCACGCCGAGGTGCGCCTTTACGACCGCCTGTTCAACCATCCCACGCCGGATGCCGCCAAAGACGGGGAGGATTTCACCGCCCATCTCAACCCGGAATCCCTGCTCACCCTCACCCAGTGCGTGCTGGAACCAGCCCTGGCCGAGGCGCAAGTGGGGGAGCATTACCAGTTCGAGCGGGAGGGTTATTTCTGCAAGGATCCGGCGACAACCGCCAGCGGCGCGCCCATTTTCAACCGCACCGTCACCCTGCGGGATTCCTGGGCGAAAATCGAGCAACAGGCCGCCCGGTCGGGTTGACACAGCCCCTGATTTCACTAGAATAGCGCCTTCGTTTTTCGGGGCTATAGCTCAGCTGGGAGAGCACTTGCATGGCATGCAAGGGGTCGGCGGTTCGATCCCGCCTAGCTCCACCACACCTCTCACTCATCCGAGTGAAAATCAGTCGATGTCCCCATCGTCTAGAGGCCTAGGACACCGCCCTTTCACGGCGGTAACAGGGGTTCGAATCCCCTTGGGGACGCCAATAAACAAAAAAGCCTCATCCGCAAGGATGGGGCTTTTTTGTTTATCGGGTTTTTATAGGATTGGAAGACATACCTCCGGGTTCGACAATTTCGTATGGAACGAAATTGGTCGCGCGTAGCGCGCCCCGAAGGGGTGAGGCCCATGGATGGGCCGAAACAATCCCCTTGGGGACGCCAATATTGGCGCTATTAAACAAAGGCTTACACTTTTCCGGTGTAAGCCTTTCGTTTTGTGTCAATGTTTTGTCAATATTTGAAGTGCTTCACCCACCCACAAAAAAGCCCCGCCGAAGCGAGGCTAGTGTGTTTCCACTTTTGCCGGCCTGGCTACGCGGCAACATGCTCGATCTTTTGGTATTCCGGGCCGCGCTCATTTTCAAGCGCCCATAGATCAACCGCCTGTTGCATGGCCAACCAGCTCTCAGGGGTGGTATTCAGCAGCCGGGCAAGGCGCACGGCCATGTCTGCGGAAAGTGCGCACTTTTCGTGGACAAGCTCGGATACGGTCAGGCGTGAGACGCCGAGGCGTCGCGCCAGTTCGGCGTGACTCATTTCCAGTTCGGGCAGGATGTCCTCGCGCAAGATTGCACCGGCGTGTGTGGGCTTGCGGGTCTTGGTAGCCATTAGTGGTAATCCTCCAAATTTACGTCGTAGGTGATACCCTGCCGGAAAGCGAAGGTGATGCGCCAAATACCCGAGACCGTCACGCTGTAGGTGCCTTTGCGCTTTCCGGTCAACTCGTGGAAGAGGTAGCCTGGCAGGTTCATATCGGTAGCCTCCACCGAGGCCGCCGAACGATCAATCAGGCCACAAGAGCTTAGTATCTTCAGCCCGACAGTGATAATTTCTGGTCATGAGTTCAACACGCGCTATTTTGCTGGTCCTGTTTTACGGGCTTTCCGTGGGCGCCTGCCTGGGCGAGGAGGCGCTTCATTCAAACAATACACCCAGGCTGGCGCTGACGGCGGAGGAACAGGCGTGGCTTGACGCGCACCCGGTCATCCGGATCGCTGCCGATCCCGATTATGCGCCCTTTCAGTTCACCAATGACGCGGGTAAGTCCGTTGGGGTGGCCAATGATTATCTTGAGATCATCTCCCAACGGCTGGGAATCCGTTTTGAATATGCGCTCCCCGACAGTTGGGCACAGGCTTTGCAGCTGATTCAGAGCCGTGAGGCCGACATGGTCGCGGTGGCGACGGAGACACCGGAACGGCTGACGTACATGCGTTTCACCGAACCATATGTAGACTTTCCGGATGTCATCATTACCCGCTCGGGATCGAGAGTCGCTTCACTTGAGGAGCTGCATGGCAGGCACCTCCTCACCATAGAAGGCTTTGGCATCAATGAATTCCTGCGCAACACCCATCCGCAAATAGAACTTCGGATGGCCCCGGATGTACAGACACTGCTGGCGATGATTTCCACCGGCGAGGCGGATGCCGGGGTGTTAAATCTGGCGACTACGTCTTATGCGATTGGGAAGTGGAAAATCACCAATCTTCGTATCAGCAGTTTGACCGAGTTCTCATACAAGCTGGCGCTTGCTTCGCGCCGGGACTGGCCAATGTTGAATCGCTTGCTCAGTAAGGCGCTTGCCACGATTACCGAGGAGGAGAGACAGCGGGTTTTTCGCAAGTGGATCACCATTACGGCCCCCACCAGGCAAAAAAAAGTCAAAAGGATTCAACTGACAAAAAAGGAGCGCGAATGGCTGGATGAACATCCCGTGATTACTGCGGCTTCCGATCCGAACTGGCCGCCCGTGGAATATCTGGATCGAGATAAAAAGTTTACGGGCATGGCGGCGGATTACATTGAACTGGTGGAACAACGGCTGGGTATACGCATCGAAGTGGTACCTCATGAGACCTGGAGCCAGTCACTGAAGAGTGCCCGTGATAGAAGGGTGTCATTGTTGACCGCCGCGGCAAGCACACCGGATCGAGATAAATATCTTCGTTTCACTAAACCCTATCTGGAGTTACCGGCTTCAATCATCATCAATGCTGATACTCGCGGAATTTCGGGCCTGCCCGATCTCAGGGGGAAAAGGGTTGCGGTCGTCAAGAACTATGCATCCCATGATTTTCTCGAGCGAATACATCCCGAGCTCGAGCTGTTACCCGTGGCGGATATCAGTAACGGTCTATATGCTGTTTCTTACGGCGAGGTGGATGCCTTCATTGCCAATGTCGCGACCGCTTCCTATTACATCGAGAAGTTGGCCATTCAGAATCTTCGCGTGGCGGGCGAGTCAGGTTTTGTTTATAAAATCGGCATCGCCTCCAGAAGCGACTGGCCTGTGCTGCATGGTCTGTTGCAGAAGAGTGTCGAGTCCATCAGTAGTGAAGAGCGGCAGGCCATCTATCGCAAATGGGTTGGTTTGAAACCCGAGTCGTGGGAGCCCACGCGGGAACAGCTCATCGGCTTTGCTGTTGTGCTGATCATCATCGGCTTTGGCGCCACGCTGATCTGGAACAGGCAGCTTAGAAAAACCGTTGAGTTCAGAACCCAGGAGCTGCGGGCAAGTGAAGAGGAGGCCAGGGCAGCGCGCGAAACGGCTGAAAAGGCAAACCGGACCAAATCGGGTTTTCTTGCCGCTGCCAGTCACGATTTGCGCCAGCCCATGCATGCCATGAGCCTCCAGCTAGGGCAGTTAAAAGAGTTGTTACAGGACAATAAAGCAGAACAGATTCTGGCACAGGTCAGCAACTCGCAATTTGCCTTGAGTGATATCCTCAACGCCTTGCTCGATATCTCGCACCTCGATGCCGGCACGTTGAAACCCAATCTCTCCCATTTCTCGCTAGCGCAGCTCTTTACCCGGCTGGAAAATGAGTTTAGTTCGCAGGCGCGGGAGCGCGGTGTCAATCTGCGTCTTCGTTCGTCCCATGCATGGCTTTATTCAGATGCGGCACTCCTCTACCGAGTGCTTGCCAACCTTGTGGACAACGCGGTTAAACACACCCGCGCCACTGGCGTGTTGATTGCTGCACGTAAGCGCGGTGACAAGTGGCGCATTGAAATATGGGACTGCGGACCTGGTATTCCCGCAGAGCGGCATCGGGCAATCTTCGACGAATTCGTTCAGTTGGATAATCCCGGCCGTGACCGGCGCAAGGGGCTTGGTCTGGGACTGTCCATCGTGCAACGATTGAATCAACTGCTCGGTCTTCAATTGAATCTTATCTCTCGCAGTGGTTCCGGTAGTTGTTTCAGATTAACGGTGTCGGAAGGGGAACCAGTACCACAGCAAGGCGGCAAGCCTCTTCGCCCTGAGGAACGCGGATATCATTTGCAAGGTGCTGTCGTATTAGTGGTGGATGATGACCCGGATGTGCTCACGGCTACCCGGGATCTGTTGAACGGTTGGGGTTGCGCCGTAGTGATGGCCACTTCTTTAGAGGAGGCCATGGCAGAGGTGGCTGACGAAGATATTGATATCATCATTGCAGACTATCGCCTAGCCGATGGCCACACCGGTCTGGATGTGATCGAGGCGCTGAACGAAAAAGGGAGAAGACACAGCAAGGCGTTGATCATCACGGGAGGCGTTAATTCCGAGGAGCTAAGCAGACTCCGCGATGGCAACTATCCGATATTGAGTAAACCGGTAGCCCCGGTAACCCTGCGCAGCACCTTGCACAAGTTAATGGTGGACTAGCCATCGATCAGGCCCAAACGAATCGCTTCCATGACAGTGTCCATTCGATTGCCGGTCTGCAATCGTTCTTGCAGTTTTGCAAGATGCGCCTTTACCGTATGCACCGAGATATCCAGCTCGTCTGCGATCTCTTTGTTGGTTTTGCTTTTGGCCAACCACGCCAGCACCTGGTAGCTTTTGTCGGTAATCCCAATGTGTTCACAACGTTGTTTGACTGCGGTTTCGTCCGTTGGTGTGCTTGTTTGTATTAGCGTCTGTGGCAGGTATATTTCTCCGTTGAGGATTTTATTGATCGCGTACGCCATCTGCTCCAGATCGTAGGACTTGGGGATATACCCCACTGCCCCGGCATTGATGCAGGCGTGGACGGTTTCCGGATCTTCGCTGGAAGAGACGATGATCACAGGGATCGGTAGCATGCGTTGTTGCAAAGCCCGCAAAAAAGCGAAGCCGTCCAGGCCGGGCATGCTGAGATCCAGCAGGATGAATTGATAATCGGGGTGGTATTCGATATGGCGCAATGCTTCTTCCGCCGAGGTGGCGGTGTCGATGTCCATGTTCCGGTGCAGGCGTCGGAGCAGCGTTTCCAGCGCGGCGATGAATGCCGGATGGTCGTCGATAATCAGTGCCTTCATGCTTCTCCTTCCTTGCCTTGAACCTAAATCCGCAGGTTCAGGTTGAACTCCTGTACTTAACCTCGCGTTCTACAGAGCATTTGATCTGCCAAGTGTAACCCAAGCCGTGTTTCCGATGTGAGTGGCCGCACAGGAATAGCCACATGGCTAATTTTGCCCCTTTTGTGGATTTGCTAATGTGCTTTCATGATAACTCACTCGAGAGTCGTTGCTACATGGGTTTGACCAGACGTAGCAATGAGATACCGATTTGGAGCAGAAAAATGAGACGTTTAAAAATGGGTGCGCCAGTCTTTGTCATGTTTTTGGCCTTATTTTTGGCGGTAGTAGTCCTGGCAGGCTGTGGCGGTAGTGGTGGTGGGGAAGACGGTTCAGGTTCAACAGATACCGATTTTGATGGCGATGGCCTGAGTGATGCCGATGAAGCGCAAATCTATGGCACGAATCCGCAGGATTCGGATTCCGATGGCGACGGCTATAGCGATGGTCAAGAGGTTCTGACCCTGGGGGTGGGCAGCAGCAATCCCTATTTCTTTAATCCACTGGTTGCGGATTTGCCGCAATTAAAGGTGGAAATCACCAGTCTGCCGAACATCGGTTTCGATTTTGTCGATAGTACTAATACGTCACGAACCGATAGCACGACCCGTGGTACGTCAACCTCGTTTTCAGCTTCGACAACGTTTGGCACGAGTACCACGGTGGGGGTTGAGGCCACCGCCGAGGCCAGTGTTGGCCTGTTCACACCACCCTCGGCCAGTGCCTCCGTGACGGCGTCGGCAGAATCCACGGTAAGTTTTTCTGCAACGGCTTCGCTTGAGAATGAATCGACCTATTCGAACATGATCTCACAAGGGGTGGAAGAAGCTAAGACATGGAATGGTGGCACCGTTAATCTGACGGTAAAGGTTTCAAACCCGGGGCATGTTGCTTTTCGGTTGAATAGCCTTGATTTGTCGGCGACCAAGGCGGCGGACGGCCAGAATCCCTTTCAGCCACTGGCAACCTTGAAGCATCCAGGCTTTGCAGTGAGTCTGGCGGGCAATGAGTTCATCGACGATATTATTTTTGAGAATACCGAATTGACCCTGCAGAATACCCGCACGATGTTGACGGCGGCCCGGTCAATGACCATTAAACCGGGTGTGTTCGACATGGTCGATTCCAGTGGCGTTCCATTTGCCTTCACCCAGGAAGGTGTCGATGCCAGAACGGCCAAGGTACTGATCGATTACGGCCCTTATGCCGAAACGGAACTTTACCAGGTGGCGGTTAATGCGGATAACAGTAATCCCGGAAAACCACTGAATGAAATCCTCAGCGCCATATTGCAAATCCCCTACACCGAATCATCCGGCCTTGCCACGGTGCGCACCTTGCCTGCGTCCACGCCAAATACGACGGCGCGCTGGATTATCACCAAACGTGCGAACCTGGGCCAGGGTGATGTGGAAACGGTATACGACCCGGACAAGGCAGCGTATAACGTTGGTGATATCCGCGTGAATGCCGCAGACGAGATTTTACTGGTCTACCTGGAAGACTATGATGGGGACGGGTTGGGTTATCGCGAGGAACTCGTTAATGGCACCGACCCCAATGACATGGACGGTGATACGGATAACGACGGCCTCAGCGATTATGAAGAGGTGCGTGATGGCTGGACAGTGATAGCGATCAACCAGATTGATCCCAATCGTTATCCGGCGAAGGTGTTCTCGTCACCGGTTTCCAGCGATTATGATGGCGATGGGCTGACCGATGCTCAGGAAAAAGCGCGGGGGCTGGATCCGTACAACGCGGACACCGATGGTGATGGTATTAATGACAATCTGGACACCGATACCGCCGGGGCACCTTTGTCCAACAACCTCATCGTTGAGCGTATTAATTTGACGACTGTCCGAGTCAGCGGCAGCGTTTCGGCCAAAGGGCAAACGTTTACCAATATCACGCTTGATTGGGGTGATGGCAGCTCACCTGATGTGTGGGACGGTGGTAGTAACAAAACGCTGTATCCGCCTGATCATGTTTATGCCTTGCCAGGTGCCTATACCATCACCCTGACATTGGAAGACGATGCCACACCCACGGCCAATACCCTGACGGAGATGGCTGCGGTGGTATTGACAGAATCATCCCAGCCATTGGGCCGCGGAGGTGGCTGGGATAATGCCTGGCGCCTGGCGTTGCACGTTCGAGAAGTCGTGGACCTGAATCAGGATGGCTTCGATGATGTGGTGATCATTGGAAACATCAGAACTGAGGTTGCCCTTGGCTCTGTATCCGGCTTGCAGCCTTACAGTACATGGTCTACGGGTAACTGGGTAAAAAGTCTCTACGCCAATGTGGAGAGCAACCCACGTTTCTTTGTTGACATCGATAAAGACGGGGATCTGGATATTGTCGGTGTTGATGCCAGCGACGACATCGTCCGTTATGGCCTGAATAACGGCGCAGGTTTCGATACGCCGGTGGACTGGATCACCGGCATCGGCTGGAACTCCACCTACGACAGTGCGTTCATGGTGGATGTTAACAAGGACGGCTACCCGGACTTCGTGCATTCCAAACGCAACAGTCCGCGTAAAATCATTGTTTACACCTCCAATGGCGCCAACCTTGGCCATTCGACGGCGATTGTGAATAGCAACGACTGGTCGACCGCTTACCCGGACCGGAAAAAATATCCCACCGTTGCCAGTGATATTGATGGCGATGGTTGTACCGACCTGGTGCTGTATGGTCAAGGCTCCACCTTTTCGCTCAAGTCAGATTGCGATGGCACATTCAGTCGCTGGGATGGGGCAACCACTGGTACCTGGACTAACTTATTTCCCGGGGGATTCGCCTATGCCAATGGCTGGCGCACCGAGCTGCATCCCCGCGAAATGGTTGATCTGAATAACGACGGTCTGCCCGATGCCATCGGCTTTGCCAATGCAAACGTACCTGTGGCCATCAACGTCAGCACACGGGGCAACGTGGCTTTCGAACCTTTTGCAACCTGGTCCACACGATTCGTCGCCAATCAGGGCTGGGCGATTGAGAAAACCGTGTCGGGTCAGCGCTGGTTTGGCATATCCCCGCGCTATCTCACCGATGTGGATGGTGATGGTTACAAGGATATCGTCGGCTATGCTACAACCGGTGCCTATGTCGCGCTGAATAAACTCGGCATCGACAATACCCCGGGTTTTGGCAATCAATGGCAGGGGGGGGCAGACTTTAATATCAGTGCGACCACAGGGACGGACTGGTGGGAGAACTACAGCTGCGCCATTTTTACCAAATGCCGCGAATATTTTCCGCGCATGGTGGGCGATTTCAACGGTGATGGTCATACCGATTTTCTGGGCTTTGACCAGACGGGCATGGTATATCAACCCTCCACTTACGTAACGCAGTTTCAATAATTCATAGAGAGAGGGGACTTGTTTGCAATTAGTGGGGGGGTAATGACCCGCAGGGAGATGGGGACGGAGAGTATTTTTTCAAAGCCGGTTGGCCTGATGCGTTTTTGAAAATAGTTCATGTCTGAGGGATCGCAGGAGAACTCCCGTAAGTGAAATAATGGACGTTTGGGGTCAACTGATCCCGTAAATCGGTATGTGAAAAATTTATTTGCTCTGGATTTGGGCGCCTGTCTTCTATCATCCACATTATCCCTTTCGTCCAGTTTTATTGCAATTCACACCGGTTTCTGGGCGATATTTTGAGTCAATTTCTATTGGTTATTACATACAATCGGGGCGTCTCATCTACACGTAAAACGGTGGGGTCATGAGAATTTGTGCCCAAA
>Ga0256832_1002278_pt1 | contig 13115 bp, 11 predicted proteins | sample 134614metaG_FD_190534 | JGI IMG/M metagenome (GOLD analysis project Ga0256832, IMG submission 190534) | Hydrothermal vent microbial communities from Lau Basin, Pacific Ocean - 134-614 | ecosystem: Environmental > Aquatic > Marine > Hydrothermal vents | place: Pacific Ocean: Lau Basin | collected... | reverse complement strand
GCATATACCGGGTAGAATTATCGGTGTAACCGTCGATGCGCAAGGTAAAAAAGCCTTACGTATGGCTCTGCAAACAAGAGAACAACATATCAAGCGCGAAAAAGCCACTTCAAATATCTGTACGGCGCAAGTTTTGTTGGCTATTTTGTCCGGTATGTATGCAGTTTATCAAGGTCCTCAAGGCTTGAAAGAAATAGCCGGCAATATTCATCGTTTAACTAAAAAATTATATTTCGGTTTGATAGAACTTGGGTATAAACCGGTTCATGATGTGTTTTTTGACACTTTGTTGATTCCGGTAGAAGTTGAGAAAATTCGTTCCGTTGCAGAAGCAGTGAAAATCAATTTAAATTATTATCACGGCGACCATTTAGTAGCAGTTTCTTTGGATGAAAATACGACTGATGTCGATGTGAACAGCATTTTAAAAATATTTGCTTTTGAAAAACAAATACCACAAACCAAAGATAATTTTGCCGTCATACCCGATGCATTATTACGCGAGGATGATTTTATGCAACAATCGGTTTTTAATTCTTACCAATCGGAGACGGAGATGATGCGTTATATCAAAAAACTGGAGCGCCGAGATTTGTCTCTGACACATTCGATGATTCCTCTGGGGTCTTGCACTATGAAGCTCAATGCTTCCACCGAAATGTTTCCTGTCAGTTGGGACAAATGGAATGGCTTACACCCGTTTGTTCCGGTTGACCAAGCAGAAGGTTATCAAGTCGTTATTAAAAATTTGAAAAATTACTTAAAAGAAATTACCGGACTCGATGCTGTTAGTTTACAACCTAATTCGGGAGCGGCTGGTGAATATGCCGGATTGTTAGCCGTGAGAAAATTTCATCAGAGTAGAGGGGAAGGACAACGCAACATTGCATTAATTCCCGCATCGGCACATGGTACCAATCCCGCATCGGCTGTTATGGCAGGACATAAAGTTGTTGTCATCAAAACTACGCCCGACGGTAATATAGATGTCGATGATTTACGTGAAAAAGCCGAATTCTATAAGGATACTTTGTCTGTTTTTATGGTCACTTATCCTTCAACTCACGGCGTTTTTGAATCGGCAATTAAAGAAATGACCGGTATCATACATCAATATGGCGGGCAAGTCTATATGGACGGTGCCAATATGAATGCGCAAGTCGGTTTGACCAGTCCGGGTATTATCGGTGCCGATGTTTGTCATCTTAATTTGCATAAGACATTTGCTATACCACATGGTGGCGGTGGTCCGGGGGTCGGACCTATTGCCGTAAAATCTCATTTGGCTGATTTTCTTCCTTCTCACCCACTGATTAAAACCGGAGGCAAAAAAGGAACTGCTGTTGCGGCGGCACCTTATGGCTCAATTTTGGTGAGCTTGATCTCTTATGCGTATATCCGGATGGCGGGACCGGACGGCCTCAAAAAAGCTACGGAATATGCCATTCTCAATGCTAATTATCTGGAAGCCTTGCTCAAAGATTATTATCCGGTTTTATATACCGGTGAACGTGGTAGAGCCGCTCACGAATTTATTGCAGATTGTCGCGCTTTTAAAGAAAAAGGTGTCAATGTGATGGATATTGCCAAACGTTTGATGGACTATGGTTATCACGCACCGACAGTATCGTTCCCTGTTCATAATACATTAATGATTGAACCAACCGAAAGTGAAAGTAAGCAAGAAATTGATCGTTTTGCCGCTGCAATGATTAATATTTGGAAAGAAATTCAAGAAATTGAACCGGAACAAACCGATAATCCTTTAAAAAATGCGCCACACACACAAGAAATGGTAACGGCTGATGTTTGGTTTCATCAATATACACGACAAAAAGCAGCATTTCCGTTAGATTATATTCGAGATAATAAATTTTGGCCGGCCGTTGCGCGTGTAGATGATGCGTACGGCGACCGGCATTTGCACTGCACCTGCGATCCTATCGAAGCTTATGAAGAATAGGATGATGAATTGATGAATTGATGAGTAGAGGATATGAGGATATGAGGATTTGAGGAAATGAATCATAAGGTTCGTAATAGCAGACAATCATCAAAAATGAAATATGCTATGAACCGTAACTTTTAACTTTCAACTAATTGTAAATCCTCAATTCCTCAGTTTATAAGATGAGAATAAGGTATGAAGCAATAAGCAACAATCAATGAACGAAATATTCAATGAAGCACAATAAGTCCTCATTTCCTCAATTCAAAAGACGAGAATACGGTTTGAAGTAACAAACACTTATCAAAGAATACGATACACAACGAACCGGAATAAATCATGATTTCAAAAAAACATTTGTTCATCAAAAAAATAATTGTATCTTTGCAGCTTGATAATAACATACATAATAATCATTTAAAACAATATTGGCATGTATTTGACACCAGAAGTAAAAAAAGAGATTTTCGCAAAATACGGAAAATCTGAAAAAGACACCGGTTCGCCGGAAGGACAAATTGCGTTGTTTACGTATCGCATCAACCATTTGACCGAACACTTAAAGAAGAACAAACATGACTATAGTACTGAAAAAGCTTTGGTCAAGATGGTAGGAAAAAGACGCAGTCTTTTAAATTATTTAAAAAACAACGATATTGAAAGATATCGAAACATTATTAAAGAATTAGGCTTACGTAAATAAGCCGGCTATATTAAGAAGGGCAGGAGACTGCCCTTCTTTGTATCTTTAAATCACTACATTATTTTATCAGTTAAAAAATAAAACTGAACAATTCAAATTAAGATTAATTTATGATACCAGAACCAATTAGAGAAACCATACAGCTCGACGACGGGCGAACCATATCAATAGAAACCGGTAAATTGGCTAAACAAGCTGATGGTTCGGTGGTTGTTCGCATGGGTAACACCATGTTATTAGCTACTGCCGTAGCCTCAAAAGACATCAATCCTGATATTGACTTTTTACCTTTAACGGTAGATTATCGCGAAAAATTTGCTTCTTCGGGTAAATTTCCGGGCGGATTTTTCAAAAGGGAGGGTCGTCCTAGCACTGAAGAAATTTTAGTGATGCGATTAGTCGATCGCGTATTAAGACCTTTATTTCCTAAAGATTATCATGCTGAAACTCAAGTGATGATCCAATTAATGTCACATGATGAAAATGTGCAAGCCGATTCTTTAGCCGGTTTGGCAGCTTCTGCTGCTTTGGCAGTTTCGGATATTCCTTTTGAAGGACCTATCTCGGAAGTGCGTGTGGCTAAGATTGACGGTGAGTTAGTCATCAATCCAAGTTATGAAGCAACCGAAAATGCAACAATCGATTTAATGGTAGGCGGTACGGAAGATTCCGTTACTATGGTTGAAGGACAAATGCAAGAGGTTAGTGAAGAAGAGATGATTGAAGCTATTGAATTTGCACATCAAGCCATCAAAAAACAAGTGGCTGTTCAAAAGAAATTTGCCGAAAAAGTAGCCAAAGCCTTTCCTAAAAGAGATTATCCCAAAGCCGAACAAGATGAAGCATTATATGATGAAATAGAAAATGCGGTATATGATAAACTTTATGCTATTGCCAAAGAAGGTACCGGAAAACAAGAGCGTAGCGAAAAATTTAAGGCTGTTGAAGATGAACTTTTAGAGAGTTACGACGAAGAAACCTTGGAAGAAAAAGGTAAATTAATTGGCGAGTATTTTCATAAAGTAATGAAAAAAGCTGTTCGCGATTTAATTTTAAACGAAGGCATACGATTAGATGGTCGAAAAACTGATGAAATCAGACCTATTTGGACAGAATCGGATTACTTGCCTTCCGTTCACGGCTCGGCAATCTTTACGCGTGGCGAAACACAAGCCTTAGCAACCGTTACCTTAGGAACTTCCAGAGAAGTGAATATGATTGACGGCGCCACTTTGCAAAGTGAAGAAAAATTTTATTTACATTATAATTTTCCACCTTTTTCAACCGGCGAAGCCCGTCCGCTACGTGGTACTTCGCGTCGTGAAATAGGACACGGACACTTAGCGCAACGCGCTTTGGAACCGATGGTGCCGGAAGATTCGCCTTATACCATCAGAGTGGTTTCAGATATCTTAGAATCAAATGGTTCATCGTCTATGGCAACGGTTTGTGCCGGTTCTATGGCGTTGATGGATGCCGGTATTCAAATGAAAAAACCGGTATCGGGTATTGCTATGGGGTTAATTTATGATGAAGACACAAAAAAATATGCCGTTTTGTCCGATATTCTTGGTGATGAAGATCATTTGGGTGATATGGATTTTAAAGTAACCGGTACCAAAGATGGGATTACCGCTTGTCAAATGGATATAAAAATCAAGGACTTGAAACGCGAAATCCTTGAAAAAGCTCTTCATCAGGCAAAAGAAGGCAGGCTGCATATTATGAATGAAATGGCAAAAACCATTTCGGAACCAAGACCTGAGGTTAAAGATTTTGTGCCTAAAATGGTGAAAATAGAAATTGATAAAGATTATATTGGTGCAGTGATAGGTAAAGGCGGCAAAGATATTCAACAGTTGCAAGAAGATACAGATACAACCATTGTTATTGACGAAGTGGATGGTAAAGGCGTTGTTGAAATTATGGGAACCGACATGGATAAAATTCAAAAAGTTTTGGATCGTATTGCTGTGATAACTTTTGAACCTGAATTTGGTGAAACTTATGAAGGAAAGGTGGTGTCTATTAAAGATTTCGGTGCTTTTGTTGAAATAGCTCCCGGAACCGAAGGATTATTACACATTTCCGAGATAGATTGGAAACGCCTTAACAAGGTAACCGATGTTTTAAAAGAAGGTGATACGGTAAAAGTAAAAGTAATAGGGTTTGATCGAGGCAAAATGAAATTATCAAGAAAAGCTTTGTTGCCACGACCACCTCGTAGAGATAAACGACCGGATAATCGTCGCCAATCATAAATATTTTTAAAAGCTTGTCGTTTTTGGCAAGCTTTTTTTATGAAAAACCGGAAAATTAAGAAGTGTTATGGCTTGAACAAACTTTTGAATGAAAATTTGTATTTAACGCTCGAATTTTTCTATTTTAGCTAAAAATATCCTTTAATGAAGTATTTGGAAACCATAGGACAATACAGCTTAATGCTCAAACAGGTTTTTAAAAAACCGCAAAAACCCAAAATATTTTGGGAAAATTACTTTAAAGAAGTGGAAGATTTGGGCATCAAATCCATTGGATTAGTTGGTTTTATATCATTTTTTATCGGTGGGGTCGTAACCATTCAAACTGCCAGAAACTTGAATAATCCGCTGATTGATAAATTATACATCGGCTATGCTACGATTAAATCTATCATTTTAGAGTTTTCGCCGACGTTTATTTCTATTATTTTAGCCGGTATTGTCGGCTCATATATCGCTTCAACCATTGGTACTATGCGTATTACCGAACAAATTGATGCTTTGGATGTAATGGGAGTCAATTCGTTGAATTATTTGGTTTTGCCCAAAGTTGTGGCTGCCGTGACGTTCTATCCTTTTTTGATAGTTATCAGTATGTTTCTCGGTGTTTTTGGAGGTTGGGTGGTTGGGAATATGACCGGCATGGTTTTGTCTTATGATTATTTAAAAGGCATTCGCTATTCTTTTGATAGTTTTGATGTGGTCTATGCTTTAATCAAAACTTTGGTTTTTGCCTTTTTTATTGCAACGATTCCTTCCTACTACGGTTATTATGTCAAAGGAGGCTCGTTGGAAGTGGGACGGGCTGCCACGCAAGCGGTGATTTGGACCAGTGTCAATATTATTATTTTCAATTATATTTTAACCCAATTATTGTTAAGCTAGATGATTGAAGTAACAAATTTATATAAAGCATTTGACGGCAAACCGGTTTTAAAAGGGATTTCGGCTGTTTTTGAAACCGGAAAAACCAATATGATTATAGGACGAAGCGGTTCGGGTAAAACAGTCTTCTTAAAAAGCATGTTGGGTTTAATCAAGCCTGATAAAGGGGTGATTTCTTTTGACGGACGCGTTTGGGATCAATTATCATTAGACGAACAACGACAAATCCGTAAGGAAGTAGGTGTTGTTTTTCAAGGTAATGCTTTGTTTGATTCCATGACGATAGAAGAAAATATCAAATTTCCCATGCGTATGTTTACGTCCATGTCGCCTGAGGATAAAAAGAAACGGGTTAATGAAGTTTTAGAACAAGTCAATTTGGAAGGGGTTAACGATAAATATCCTGCCGAAATATCCGGCGGCATGCAAAAACGGGTGGCTTTGGCACGGGCTATTGTATTATATCCCAAATATTTGTTTTGCGATGAACCCAATTCCGGATTAGACCCTAAAACAGCTATCATTATAGACAATTTGATTCACGATTTGACTGTTCGCTACAATACGACTACGGTCATCAACACGCATGATATGAATTCGATTATGGAAATAGGTGAAAAAATCATTTTGCTTAAAGACGGGTATAAGCAATGGGAAGGCGATAAGTCACAAATATTCTTTACCGACAATCCTGATTTGAATGATTTTGTTTTTTCATCGTCATTATTCAGAAAAGTTAAAGAATTGGTGCAAAGAGAAGGACATTTTTAAAATTATGTGGCAAGAACGAACCGCTTTATTGTTAAAAACCGAGGGGCTTGAAAAATTACAACAAGCCCATGTTTTAGTGGTTGGGCTTGGTGGTGTCGGCTCGTTTGCTGCTGAATTTTTGTCACGTAGCGGTGTCGGAGAGCTGACTTTGGTCGATGGCGATATGGTGGATATAACCAATATCAACAGGCAATTGCCGGCTTTGCATTCTACCGTCGGACGTGCTAAAACCGAAGTGGTAGCCAATAGATTACGAGACATCAATCCGGAAATTAAATTGCATCTGATCAATAAATTTATAGAGCCGGATGGATTTACGGACTTAGTAACAAGTGCAAAATTTGATTATATCATCGATGCAATTGATAGTGTATCGCCCAAAATATATTTGATATTGGCTGCCAAACGCCAAAAAATCAAAATAGTTTCGGCAATGGGAGCAGGCGGTAAGATGAACCCTTCCAAAGTCAAAGTTGCCGATATTTCTAAAACACGCGACGATTTTTTAGCCAGAGTGATTCGAAAACGCTTGCGAAAACAAGGGATTCAAAAAGGCGTAAAATGTGTTTTTTCTACCGAACTGCAAAACCCTGACAGCTTACAAATGACCGACAATACAGATTTTAAAAAATCACACTACGGCACCATATCGTATATGCCGGCACTTTTTGGCTTACATGCAGCGGCTACGGTGATTGATTATTTGTTACAGAAATAATTTTTTGAACATTTTGTATTATTGGCAATATTTACCTTACCTATTTATGGTGAGCATTAAAATGAGCCAAAACATCGGCATCGCTTCCAGCCAAAATGCCGTATAATAGAATGATTTTTCAGTGTTTGACCGGTAGCTCATCAAAGTTGAAAAGAAAATAATGAGTTCGTTTAGCCAATTTGCAGGTTGTTGGTAGATTAAGAAATTTAAACCCGTTATCAAGCCGAAGAAAATCAAATAAATCACGAACATTTTGTTGGGAAAAAGTTGGGGCAATGTTTTTAGATGGCTTTTATCAACTAAGATATCTCGTTTATCAAAACCAATAGTTAGCATTACAACATATAAAAAAATCAATAAGGATTTTAGGATGATATTGATATTTAGATCTTCAAAATTTGGAACTAAAACCGTCAATCCTGTCCATACAAAACCGACAATTAATATTTTAATGATACCGTTATCCCTGAATTTTGGAAGATTTTTGTAATCAAAGTTGTATAAAAGCGTCATCATCATTAAGGGAATAATTGATAATTTCGTTGATAAGTTTAACATAAAAAAACTTATTGATACTGTCAAAATTATTAAACTTAAAAATATAATAACAGGTCGTTTATATAGGAAATAATATTTTTTGATAAACATCCGGTTGCTGCTAAAACTAATCAATCTGATAAAATTATAAGACAAAATAGTGGCGCTACCTAAAAAAATGAGGTAGATAAATGAATGCTCTTGGTTAATAATCAAATATAATGCCGATATTGCCAATGCAACATGGACATTTAAGATAATATATAAATCAAAAAGATGTTTAAAAAAGCTTTTCAATTCCAAGTTTTTTACTTTGCAAAAGTATATCAAAAACTTAATGAATTGGGTCATTTTAAAAATACTTAATAAAGCACTACAATTTTAAGCAAATTTTAAGTCATTTTCATTAATAAATAATGTATTTTGCCATGAAAAATAGATATTAATGCAAAAAATACTCATTATAGAAGATGAAAAAGGTATCAGTGAATTTTTAACCGAAGGTTTATCAGAAGAAAATTATACGGTTGAGACGGCTTTTGACGGACTTTCGGGTTTGCAAAAAATTTTGCAAAATACCTATGATATTATATTGATGGACTGGATGTTGCCGGGTTTGCAAGGCATTGATGTAACGAAAAAAACTAGAAATGCCGGTATACAGACTCCAATCATTTTTTTGACGGCAAAAGATACGGTACAAGACACCATTTTGGGTTTGCGTAGCGGGGCAAATGATTATTTAAAAAAACCTTTTAGCTTTGAAGAATTATTAGAGCGTATCAAAGTTCAATTGCGTAATACGACAGATGAACAACCTGAGATTTTGTCACATAAAGATATTAAAATCAATTTGAAAAAACGAGAATGTTCCGTTAACAATATCAAGCTTCATTTAACCCAAAAAGAATTTGATTTATTGGTATTTTTATGTCAAAATAAAAATCAAGTTTGCACTAGAGACGATATTCTCAATAAAGTTTGGAATATTCATTTTGAATATGATAGCGGTGTTATAGATGTGTATATCAACTCATTAAGAAAAAAAATAAAGGCTGCAAATCATCAAAATATAATTGAAACTATACGTGGTGTCGGATATATTGTTAAGGATTAGAATTAAATGATCATTAGCAAATAGTAAGTCGATGGTTTTTCTCAATTTTTAAATTATGAGTAGAAATTTAGCATGAAGCAATGATTTATATAAAAAGACAATTTTTTTATGGAGCATAACAAATCCTTAATTCATCAATTGTAATGAAACATTCATTTAAACAACGCTTAGCCATATTGTATTTGATTAGCACGACTGCCATCATTGGACTATTACTATTTTTTATAGTTTTTACCGTAAGTAAAAGCGTGTTCAAACAATTGGATGATTTTCTAATAACTGAAGTTTACAAACATCAAAGTGATATTGTAATAGAAAAAAATGCGTTACGATTTAATAGGAATGCTTGGATGGAGCGTGAACATCGTGAACTTGAAATCAATCCTATTTTTGTTGAGATAGTTGATAAAACCGGTCATCTTCTTGAAAAATCTCCTAATCTGAAAGATCAAAGTTTAAAGTTTTATCCTGATAAAAATGAGATATTTATCAATTATAAATTAAATAATATTCCTATCAGACAATACCAAAAGCAAATTATCAAAAATGGAAAACCTTATGGATATTTGCTAGTGGCTATGTCACATCAAAATGCATTATTTGTCATTGATAAACTAAAACGAACCTTGTTTATTCTTTTTCCCATAGTTTTGATATTATTGTTTTTTTGGGCATATTTTATAGCAGGACGGAGCATAAAACCGGTAGCTGATATTATTCAGACAGCCAATAAAATTTCTCAAAGCAACTTAAAGGAACGCATTTCATTACCCGGACATCAGGATGAATTGTATCATTTGGTAGTCACGATTAACAATTTGCTAGACCGTCTTGAAAATGCCATACAACGTGAGAAACAATTTACTTCCGATGCTGCCCACGAACTCAAAACGCCTTTGCAAGTGATGAAAGGTAATATGGAAGTTTTATTAAGAAAACCCAGAACTAATGAAACATACCGGGAAAAAATCAGTAAATGTATCAATGAGATAGACCGTTTGTCCTACTTAACTGATCAACTTTTGTTGTTGGCACGTTTTGAAAGCCAACAAAAAGCTCTTGAATTTAAACAAGTGTCATTAGACGAAATTATTGAGCAAATTATTCAAAAATATTTGTCTGATATAACTGAAAAAAACATCCGTTTTAAGTTTCATATCAGTTCCTTAAAGCAAGTAAAAACTGACCCGTATTTGTTGCATATTATCATAAATAACCTTATCAATAACGCCGTAAAATATACACCTGAAAAAGGTGAGATCATAATAGAATTAGGACAAAAGAATGACCAAATTTTCTTTGAAATCACAAATTCCGGTTCAAATATACCCGAAAAAGAATTATCGCACATTTTCCTTCCGTTTTATCGTTCTAATACGCTTCAACATTCTGATATTAAAGGCACCGGCTTAGGACTTTCAATTGTGCACCGGTTAATTCAATTATTGAATTTAAAGGTTGAAGTGCATTCTAAAAACAACCGGATAACATTTAGGCTTTGGTTAGATACTTAACTTTCTAAACATTTATATGCCTGCAAATTTAGGCAACGCTTTATGAATTTCATTTCCGCAACTTTTCGTATTTTAGCAAAAAAAACTAAAATTATGGCAGCAACACCATCCAATATGCTTCCTTTGGGAACCAAAGCACCGGATTTTAAATTATACGATACCGTTTCGGGTAAATACCTGACTTATAACGATATTAAGGGCAAAAAAGGCACAGTCGTTATGTTTATTTGTAATCATTGTCCCTATGTCTTACATGTTAACAACCAAATAGTTAGTATCGCTAATGATTATCAAAAAAAAGGCATAGGGTTTGTAGCCATCAGCTCCAACGATGTGGAAAATTATCCCCAAGATGCTCCGGAATTGATGACCGGACAAGCTAAAAAAGTCGGTTATACATTTCCGTATTTGTATGATGAAACCCAAGAAGTAGCAGAGGCTTATCAAGCGGCTTGTACCCCTGATTTTTATGTGTTTGATACTGATGACAAACTGGTATATCGCGGTAGAATGGATGAAAGTACGCCGAAAAATAACCTGCCTAATGACGGACGTGATTTACGAAAAGCATTAGACTACTTATTAGAGGGCAAAATGATTCCCGATGAAGACCAAAAACCGAGTATCGGTTGTAATATCAAGTGGAAAAAACCACCGCAAATAGATTTGCATAAGGTGAATATTAAAGTTTGATTCTATCATGAAACCTAAGAAAAACTGGCGAGTTAAGCTTCATGAAATTATTTATGAAGCCGACACTTTTGAAGGTAAACTCTTTGATATTATTTTGTTATTCCTGATTGCAACCAGCGTTATGGTTGTGATGTTGGAAAGTGTAGATAGTATCAATGCAAAGTATCATGCCGTTTTTCATTTGGTTGAATGGGTTATAACCCTCCTTTTTACTTTGGAATATTTTGCCAGAATAACCACGGTTAAAAATCCATCCAAATACATTTTTAGTTTTTATGGTATCATCGATTTTTTATCAACTATTCCCTTATATTTATCCTTTGTAATTGCCGGCTCGCAAATTTTGATAGTGCTTCGTTCCTTACGATTGCTCCGGATTTTTAAAATATTAGAAGTTTCGAGGTATATAGGTGAATCCAATAAACTTTTAAAAGCATTGAAAAACAGCAGGGTAAAAATACAAGTTTTTATTTTTGCAGTTATTATCATCACCATTATTTTCGGCTCTTTGATGTATTTAGTTGAAGGTGAACAAAGTGGTTTTAAAAATATTCCCGTCAGTATCTATTGGAGTATCGTAACACTTACAACCGTTGGTTACGGTGATATTCATCCGGTTACGCCGTTAGGGCAATTTATAGCCGGCGTATTAATGATTCTCGGATACGGTATTATTGCTGTTCCGACCGGTATAGTTACCTCAGAACTTAACAAAAATAAAATAGACTTGAACACGCAGGTTTGTGCTAATTGTAATGTGTCAGGTCATAAAGATGGTGCTAAATATTGCTACAATTGTGGTCAAAAACTTTAAATTAATATTGGCTCTATGTTGTTTTGTGTGGGTAATAATAAATTAGGTTCAAGAATCATATAATCATGGCGATTATCTTTTTAATTATAATTTCACCCCTACGGGGTTTATGTTTTTAACGTCATAGATTTTCTATAAATATATCACCCCTTCGGGGTTCAATGGTGGTTTTTTGTTGTTTAATCTATAAATATATCACCCCTACGGGGTTTATCAAATAAGCCCGAAGGGCTGACAATATTATAAGAAAACAATAAACCAAAGTCTTTGACCCCGACAAATGTCCGGGGACATTATTATTTGAGATATTATATATATTACCCACTTAAATCGATATAGACCCTTAATAATAGACCCTTAATATTTTAACTAAAATTTCAATAAAAGCTGTAAGTTTTAAAGAAATAATGATAATAATTTAAAAAAATATTTATCTTTGCGCAAATAACCTTTAAAAATTAATAAATATGTCAGTATTAAAAGTTGTAGAACTGATGTCAAGTTCTAAAAAATCATGGGAGGATGCCACTGCCAAAGCAGTTAAAAAAGCCAGTAAATCTATTCAAGAGATTAAATCTGCTTATGTACAAGACCAAAGTGTGGTTGTTAGAGACGGCGCTGTGGTTGAATACAGAGTTAACTTAAAAGTGACTTTTGAAGTCAAATAAAACTTTTTTGATTTTAAGCAAAAAAGCCATCTCGAAATCAAGATGGCTTTTAATTTTATAGGTTTTCTTTTTTATAGATTATCATATATTTTGTTATACAAATCTTTATAAATATCTTTTACCACACGTCTTTTAAGTTTCATGGTAGGGGTTAAGTGACCGGCTTCAATGGACCACTCGTCGGGGGTTAATTCAATTATTTTAATTTTTTCCCACTTGCCAAAGCCTTGATTGTATTTTTCCACTTCTTCCATAATTCGTTCTTTTACTTTCGGATTATTGGCAATTTCCGCATGGGTTTCTCCTACATCAATATTATGTCTTTTAGCCCATTCTTTAATAAAAGGAAATGCCGGCTGAATCAAAGCTGCCACTAATTTCTGCCCTTCACCCACCACCATAATTTGTTCTATAAACGGCGATTGCTTCATCGTATTTTCAATCAATTGCGGAGCGACGTATTTACCACCGGATGTTTTAAACATT
>Ga0256832_1002277_pt1 | contig 13116 bp, 10 predicted proteins | sample 134614metaG_FD_190534 | JGI IMG/M metagenome (GOLD analysis project Ga0256832, IMG submission 190534) | Hydrothermal vent microbial communities from Lau Basin, Pacific Ocean - 134-614 | ecosystem: Environmental > Aquatic > Marine > Hydrothermal vents | place: Pacific Ocean: Lau Basin | collected... | reverse complement strand
GCAGGCAGGCTCAGCCTGACAGATGACGCGGACTTCGGCAAGCTCAGTCTGACAGATGACGCGGGTTCCCGCGGGTTTTAAACCCGTTCAACTTGATATCCCGTTTTATGAGGCAACATGCAGCCGAGTCCTTGGGATTCTCATTGGTTCATTTTCCATTCTTTTACCACGGAGTACACGGAGCTCACGGAGAGTACTCGAAGAGGTCATTCTCAATTATCAATTTTTCATTCTCAATTCTTTTACCACGGGGTACACGGAGCGTTCACGGAGAGGGCATTCTCCATTTTCCATCGCGCGATGCGAAGCGAGCGTAAAATCACATTGCGCGCTTTGCGCGCCACATTTCCCCAACTTTCCCTATCTTTGACCAGTTTAAGTTAAAAGCGCAAGCCTTGCCAAAAAAACTTACCCAAAAACGATGACACGCAATTTTCTCTTTTTACTTCTGCTGAGCTGTCTTTCCACAGCTGTCCTTTCGGCTCAGTCTTATGTAACCAAGGATAAGGTGGGGAAGAAGAAGCTGAAGCGCTATGAGCAGGCGCGGGCTTATGTGCAGGAGGAGCAGTGGGGCAAGGCCCTTAGCCTTTTGTGGGAGCTGACGGAGGATGAACCCTTTTTTGTGGACGCCTGGCTGCTTCTCGGCGATGTCTATTACGACGGGAGGAATTTGGCGAAAGCCGAAGAAACCTACGAGCGCGTTCTCAAAGAGGCGCCGGGTTATCGGGTGATTACCTGGTATAAAGTGGCTATCTGCGAGTGGCGGCAGGGAAAAGAGACGGAGGCCATTGACCATCTGCAAATGTATCTCAATACCGGCAGGGGAGGCGAACTGCAACGCAAAAAAGCCGCGAAAGAACTGGAACAACTGCGCTTCAGCGTAGAGGCCAAAAAGCATCCCGTGCCCTTTGAGCCGCGGAAGTTGGGGCCGGAAATTAATACCGAAAGCGCTGAGTATTCGCCCGTGCTGACTGCCGATGGCGAACTGCTGCTCTTCGTGCGCCGGACGGAGAAGGGCGGAGAAGACTTTTACGTTTGCCGAAAGGTCAAGGATGAATGGCAGGATGCCGAACCACTGTTCCAGCTCAACACGCTGCTGAATGAGGGGGCGCCGACTATATCTGCCGACGGAAAATCCATCATCTTTACCATCTGCAACCGCAAGGGCGGGTATGGCAGTTGCGATCTGTACTTCACGAGGCAGCTTGCCACAGGGGGCTGGACGCCGCCCGAAAACCTCGGGCAGCCGATCAACACCGCGGCCTGGGAATCGCTGCCCTCGCTTTCGGCCGACGGGAAACTGCTGTATTTTGCCAGCAATCGCGAAGGTGGCCTGGGGGGAAAAGACATCTGGGTGAGCAAGCGTCTGCGCAACGGGAAGTGGAGCAAGCCCAAAAACCTGGGCCCCAACATCAATACTCCGGATGACGACGAAGCGCCCTTCATCCATGCCGATGGCAAGACGCTGTACTTCATGTCGAAAGGACATCCCGGCATGGGAGGCTCCGACATTTATTACAGCCGCAAGCAGGAAGACGGCAGCTGGGGCGTGGCTGTTAATATGGGCTATCCCATCAATGGGCCGGGGAGTGAAGGTGCGCTGTTTGTGGCGCCAGACGGGCGCACGGCCTTTTTTGCAGGTACGGGGGCAGATGGCGATCCGGCGGAGGCTTCTTCTTTTGACAGTGAGCGGGGGGGGCGGACGACCGATATTTATACCTTCCAATTGCCGGAGGAAGCCCGGGCGCATCCGGCGACTTATGCGAAAATCGCCGTTTACGACAAGGAGACGGGCAGCCCTCTGCGGGCCGTCGTCGGCATAAGGGATTTGAAGAAGAAGGGGCGCTATGTGTGGCGGGCTCAGGCCGACAGCGAGGGCGAAATGCTTTGCCTGCTTCCGCTGGGGTCGGATTACTCGCTGGAGATTTATCAGAGCGGGTATTTGTTTTATTCGGACCACTTTGCGCTGTCGGAAGTGCATTCGCTGGCAGAGCCGTTTTACCTGTCGGTGGGCCTGATTCCGCTTCCGAAAGAGGAGGATTTGGCGAAAGCCGTGGAAGAACCCGTCGTCTTGCGCAATGTGTTTTTCGACTCGGGCTCGGCCGAGTTGCGGGAGGAATCGCATTACGAGCTGGACCGCCTGGCGCGTCTGCTGAAAGAAAATTACCAGTTGAAAATCGAAATCCGGGGGCATACCGACGAGGTGGGTACGGAGGCGGATAACCTGGATTTGTCGCGCCGAAGGGCCAAAGCCGTGCTGGATTATCTCGTGGCCAAAGGCATAGACCCCGCGCGCCTGAGCAGTCGCGGATTTGGCGAAAGCCAGCCCATAGCACTCAACGACACCCCCGAAGGGCGGCAACTGAACCGGCGGACGGAGTTTGTGGTAACGGGTGTGAGCTATTGAGGAAGGAAATACAGGCTGCCGAGTCGCCCGCATCCCGAGATGTTTTGTATCTTTGCCCGCCTATGAGCCAGTCTTCGTACAAAATTGTCCTGCCCCAGTTTGAGGGGCCTTTTGACTTGTTGCTGTTCTTCATTGAGCGGGATGAGCTGGACATTTACGACATTCCCATCGCGAAGATTACCAATGATTTTCTGGACTACATCCGCCAGATGGAGGCCCTGAATATTGACATGGCCAGCGAGTTCATCCTCGTGGCAGCGACCCTGTGCCGCATCAAGGCCCGTCTGCTGCTGCCGCGCAAGGAGGTGGACGAAGAGGGCAACGAGATAGACCCGCGCGACGAACTGGTAACGCGCTTGTTGGAGTACAAGCGGCTCAAAAGCGTGTTGGAAGACCTGCGAAAATTGGAGGAAGAACGCAGCCTGCGGGAGAAGCGGGGCAACACGGCCAAAGAGCTGCGCAAAATTGCCGAAAAAGCGCTGGTGGATGCCGAGTTGGAGTCCATTACGCTCTACAAGCTCATGCGGGCTTTCGAGCGGGTGATGCAGCGCTTTGAAGATGCGAAGGCGGTGCGCACCGTACACCGCGTATATCGCTTCAACTACACCATTGAAGACCAGTCAGTCTATATTTTGGAAAAGCTGCGGCCCGGGCATCGCAGCGCCTTTGACGACATTTTCGGCGGCCTGGAGAATCGCATTCATGCCGTGGTTACTTTCCTCGCTTTGCTGGAGTTGCTGAACGGCCAGAAGGTGAAAATCATCCAGGGGCTGGGGTACAACAACTTTTGGCTGGAGTTGGATGAGGGCTCTGAGGAAGAGGAGTGAGCCCGGCCTCAGGCGAAGGCAAAGACCTCTTTTCCCTCCCGTAAATTTTTTGAAGAAAACATTTTGAGCAGGCTTTGGCGGGCGCCGCGTTGCGCTACGCTGAGGATGACTTGCGGCCGGTCAAGTTGGTCGAGAAATTCGGGCGGCTGCCAGATGGCACCGTGCATGCTTTTGCCCCACTTGCCCGGGCTGTTGCAGAGCCAGTGAAAGGCGATGTTCCTTTGGTGCAGCATGGCGGCGATGCGCTTGCCCTTTTTGCCTGCGCCGTAGAGCACCAGCGGTCGCTGTGGGTCGTAGTCCGTTTCGAGAAAGCGGGGCAGTTTGAGGTCGAGGAAGGTATGGTCGGCATACTCCGGCCGTGTGCGGCTGATGCGCCGGCCGTGGTCGCGCCAGAGGTGTACGAGCTCGGGTACGGGGGCCGGTTGGAGGCCGGCGGCGTAGAAGCGGAAGCAGAGGTCGTAGTCTTCGGGATAGACCTCCGGTTCAAAGGCTCCGCAGGCGATGAAGTCTTCGCGCCGGCACATCCAGGCCGAGGAGGGGATGGTGCATTCGCGATAGATTTGCTGATAGATTTTGTTTTGACGGATGACTTCGTTCATCCAGTTGGTGTATTGGAGGTAGCCCGGGCCGAGGGTTTCGCCTTGGTTGCAGAAGTATTGGATGAGGCCTACGGCTATGTGTCGCGGCCCGGCTTGCAGGAGTTTTTGGCTGAGTTTTTCGAGTTTTTGAGGCGGCATGAGGTCGTCGGCATCCATGCGGGTGAGGAAGCTGCCGCGGCTGTGGCGGAAGGCGGTGCGCAGGGCGGGGATGAGCCCGCTGCCCTCGTTGTCGAGCGGGCGGATGCGCGGGTCCCGTTTGGCGAAAGCCCGAAGGATTTGCGGCGTTGTGTCGGTGGAGTGGTCGTTGACGGCGAGCAGCTCCCAGTCCGTGCAAGTTTGGGCGAGGATGCTTTCGAGGCAGTCGGGCAGGTAGCGCTCGTAGTCTTTGACTGCCATGAGGATGCTGATGAGGGGCGGTTTCACCGTTTGAGGAGTTTGTTGCGGTCGGGGCCGGTGGAGACCATTTTCACCTTTACGTTGGTGTGTTGTTCGATCGTGTTGATGAGGCGCTGGCAGTTGGGGGGCAGCTGGTCGAAGGAGGAGCAGTTTTCGAGCGAAGTTTGCCAGCCCGGGAGGGTTTCGAACAGGGGTTCGACGGGCGTGTGTGCCAGGTCGAAGGGGAGTTGGTCTGTTTTTTTGTTGTTGTAGCGGTAGGCCGTGGCGATTTTAATTTCTTCGAACTCGTTGAGCACGTCTATTTTGGTGAGGGTGAGTTGGGTGGTTCCGCTGAAGGCGATGGCGTATTTGAGGGCGGGCAGGTCAATCCATCCGCAGCGTCGTGGCCGGCCTGTGGTGGCGCCGAATTCGTGTCCGGCTTTGCGCAGGCGTTCGCCGGTTTCGTCATGGAGCTCGGTGGGGAAGGGGCCGCTGCCGACGCGGGTGCAATAGGCTTTGGAGATGCCGATGACTTCGCTGATGGCCTGGGGAGGTACGCCGAGGCCGGTGCAGACGCCTGCGGTGGCGGTGTTGGAGGAGGTAACGAAGGGGTAGGTGCCGAAGTCCACATCGAGCATGGCTCCCTGGGCGCCTTCTGCGAGGATGCGTTTGCCGCGTGCGAGTTGGTCTTTGAGGAAGTAAACGCTATCCACTTGTTGGAAGCGCTGCAGGGTTTTGAGGCTTTCGAACCAGCGGTCTTCTTCGGCTTGGAGGTCGAAAGCGACTTCCACATCGTAGCGTTTGAGCAGGCTGAGGTGTTTGTCGCGCAGGCTGCGGTAGCGTTGCATGAAAGAGGGCAGGCTGAGGTCTCCGAGGCGCAGGCCGTTGCGGCCGGTTTTGTCCATGTAGGCGGGGCCGATGCCTTTGAGGGTGGAGCCGATTTTTTGGCGGCCTTTGGCTGCTTCGGAGGCGGCATCGAGCAGGCGGTGCGTGGGCAGGATGAGGTGTACTTTTTGTGCGATGAAGAGGCGGTGGTCGTAGTCGAGTCCGGTTTCGTCGAGTTTTTGTACTTCTTTTGTGAGGGTTATGGGGTCGAGTACCACGCCGTGGCCGATGAGATTTTTCTGGCTTTCGCCAAATATGCCTGAGGGGATGGTGTGCAAGACGTGTTTTTTGCCGTCGAAGACGAGGGTGTGGCCGGCATTGGGGCCTCCCTGGAAGCGGGCGACGAGCTCGAAGGCGGGGCTGAGGGCATCTACAATTTTTCCTTTTCCTTCATCTCCCCATTGGAGGCCAAGAACGACGGTGATGGACATGGTGTTGTGGGTATGGGATTGTGAGTTATTGAGTTTTTTTTGAGGCTGGCGGATTGTCGCAGGCGCCCCGGCAGTGGCCGTAGAGGGTCAGGGAGTGGCTTTCGACTTTAAATTTGAGTATTTGCCCCATGGATTCTTCGGTTTTGTGGAGTCTGGGGTCGCAAAATTCGAAAATTTTTCCGCAATCGAGGCAGATGAGGTGGTCGTGTTGGCGGTTGCCATAGGCTTTTTCAAAGATGGCCGAGTTTTGGCCGAATTGGTGGCGTTGTACGAGTTTGCATTTGGTGAGCAGTTCGAGGGTGTTATAGACTGTGGCGCGGCTGATGTGGTAGTTGTTTTGCTTCATGAAGTCGTAGAGTTGGTCGGCATCGAAGTGGTCGTTGCGGCGATAGATTTCTTCGAGTATGGCGAAGCGTTCGGGCGTGCGGCGCAGTTTGTTTTGGAGCAGGTATTGCTCGAAGATTTCTTTGGCGGTGTCGGTTATTTTTTGGTCGTTGTCGGGTTTCATATTGAAACGTCTTTAGGCGCGGAGGTTTATTCTTCGATGATGCGGGAGACTGTGGTGATGTTGTTGAGTTTGCGCAGGGCTCGGATGATGACGTTGAGCTGGTCGGTATTTTGTACCAGGATGCTGAGGTCGCATTCGAAGTATCCTTCGTCTCCCGAGATGTTGAAGGAGCGTATGTTGACGCCCAGTTTTGAGATTTCGCTGGAGAGTTGTTGGATGACGCCCGGGCCTTCATCTATGCCGGTGATGCGCAATTTAGCGACGAAGGTGGTATTCCATGCGGCGACCCATTCGGCGCTCATGATGCGGTAGCCGTAATGGGTGAACATGTTGGAGGCATTGGGGCAACTGGTGCGGTGTATTTTGAGCCCGGAGTTGGTGGTGAGGAAGGCGAAGATGTCGTCGCCGGGTACGGGGTTGCAGCAGGTGGCAAAGGAGTAGGTGTATTGGTCGGCGGGTTCGCCTCCGACCAGCAGTTTCATTTTGGGGGCTTTGACTTTGGAGAGGCGCTTGTTCTTTTTGGTCTCTGACTCGGTTTCGGGTTCTTCCGTTTTGATGGGCGTGAGCAGTCCGTTTTCAATTTGGAAGTTGTTTTTGATGAGTTCGCCCGGGTTGATTTCGCCCATGGCAATGGCGTAGTAGAGGTCGGGTCGGGAGTGGAGTTGGAGGTGTTTGACGAGGATGTCCACGTTTTTTTCGAACTCGAGTTTGAGGTTTTTGAATTTGCGTTCGAGGGTTTCGCGGCCGATTTCGCCCTGGCGGCGACGCTCTTCTTTCATGGAAGAGCGGATTTTGGAGCGGGCTTTTCCGGTGATGACCATTTTGAGCCAGCTCTCGTTGGGTTTTTGTTTTTTTGAGGTGAAGATTTCTACCTGGTCGCCATTGCGGAGTTTGTATCCGAGGGGTACGAGTTTGCCATTGACTTTGGCAGCGGAGCAGTGGTACCCGACTTCGGAGTGGATGTTGAAGGCGAAGTCGAGGGCTGTGGCGCCTTTCGGCAAAACGCGCATATCGCCTTTGGGGGTATAGACATAGACTTCTTCTTTAAAGAGCGTTGTTTTGAAGTCGCTGATGAATTCGAGCGGGTCGCTGCTGGGGTCTTCGAGCAGTTCGCGCATGCTGTCGAGCCAGATTTGATAGACGTCGCGCTCGGTGCCTACGCCTTTGTATTTGTAATGTGCGGCATATCCTTTTTCGGCGATTTCGTCCATGCGTTCGCTGCGGATTTGGACTTCCACGTATCGGCCCTGGGGGCCTATGACGGTGGTGTGCAGGGATTCATAGCCATTGGATTTTGGGGTGGTAATCCAGTCTTTGAGGCGTTCGGGTATGGGGTGGTGTACATCGGTAACGATGGAATAGACTTCCCAGCAGACTTTTTTCTCGCGTTCGCGTTCGACATCCACGACGATTCTGACGGCGAAGAGGTCATAGACTTGTTCGAAGGAGACGCCTTTGTTTTTGATTTTGCTCCAGATGGAGTGGATGGATTTGGGTCGTCCGAAGATGCGATAGGGGACGTTGAGGGCGTCGAGTTTTTTGGTGAGGGGCCTGATGAATTCGTTGATGTATCGCGTTCGTTGTCGTTGGGTTTCTTTGAGCTTTCGCGAAATTTCCTGGTAGGCTTCGGGCTCGGTAATTTTCATGCAGAGGTCCTGCAATTCCGTTTTGATGTTGTAGAGGCCGAGGCGATGGGCGAGGGGTGCATAGATATAGCTGGTTTCGGCGGCGATTTTGACTTGTTTGTGGTGGGGCATGGCGCCGAGCGTTCGCATGTTGTGGAGGCGGTCGGCCATTTTGATGAGCACGACGCGCACGTCGTCCACCAGGGTGCTGAGCACTTTTTTGAGGTTTTCGGCCTGGGGTACATTGGAGGTGTAGGTGCCGTCCAATTTGGTGAGGCCATCCACGATGCGTGCGATGATGGGGCCGAATTGTTCTTCGATTTCTTCTATGGTTACATCGGTATCTTCCACCACATCGTGCAGCAGGGCGCAGACCAGGGCTGTGGGGCCCAAGCCGATTTCTTCGGCGCAGATACGTGCGACCTCAATGGGGTGCATGATATAGGGTTCGCCCGATTTGCGGCGTTGCTCTTTGTGGGCGGCCACGGCCAGCTCAAAGGCCCGGCGGATGTTGTTTTTGTCGTCATCCGTCATGGGCGTTTTAACAGCACGCAGCAATTTCCTGTAGGCTCGCTGGATGAGCTGCCTTTCTGCCTTGTCGGGCACAACCCTTTCGAGGGTCTGTATGGTGCTGGAGGATACTGCTGCCATAGAAGGTGATTCTACTTTGTTGCAAAGGTGCTGAAAAAAGAGGAGATACCCAAAAGTTATACGTTAAATCGCTCCTATTTGTTCTCTTGAAGTTCTTTAACTGATGTGATGATTTGTTGCTTTACCTGATTCCATGAAGAAGCTTCAAAAGTGACGGGGTCCGGTTCGCCTTCCGCATCTTCAAAATAAGTCAGGCTTTTCAGTACCTGAAATATATTGGTTTCGGGGAATTTTCTTGTAAACATATTGAGCATTTCAGCCAACTCGTATTCTTTCAGCAGAAAAAACAAGTCGTAGAAGTCTTTTTTACTGCCTCTGTTTGTTATGGCAGAAAGTTTCATTGGTATGAGGTCTTCCATGGAAAGGAGTCTTATTCCATATGGATATCCTGTGCCCCATTTGCAGGGCCAGGGCTGTGCCTCCGACTAAGAAGAAGTCGGAGAGTTGGGGGTGCTTCATGAGCTTTTTCAGTAATCCCAGAGTTTCCGGATAGACGGTTCTGTATGATAGCATTTGAAGTTTTCTTTGGGGATGTCGAAGATGTTATCTTCATACCGCACGTCCCAGAATAGCGATTTGCGGAGATTAGGAGGCATGGTTTGAGTCTTGGTTTTTTGCAAACTACTTTCCATGTTTTTTGTAAAGCGTCTTACATATGGCCTATTCTCATTCTGTAAAGGTACAAAATTTGTGGTAAACCCCCTATTTTGCAAGCGATTTTTTGGAGGAAGAATTACTTTTTGTCACCAATCCACTTGCTATATGAAAAGATGTATTTGTTTTTACGCGATGATTTTGTGCGTGTTTTTAACTGTTTCACTGAATGCACAGGTATCTTCAGAAGTTGTCGCTGCGAAGGCAGAGCAGACCCATGCCCGTTATTTGGGAAAGACTTTGCCCTTACGGGAAATGGTGAAGCGTGCGGCGATGGACCCTCTTAAGCGAGAGCAGAGCAAAAAGCGTCGCGAGCGCGAGGTGCAGAATTTCGGTGGAGACGATTTGATAAGTGCTCCGGCTGCAGAGGGTTTGCCGAAAGGCAAAGACCCCTTGTTTAAGCCCAATGCTTTAAAGAGCAACAACGGCATCATGCTGGAGCCTCTCTTGAATTTTGAGGCCATGGACGAGAACGTTGCAGAAGGTATTTACCCGCCGGACATCAACGGGGAGGTGGGGGCCTTTCACGTGGTGGAGGCGGTGAATGCTTCCTGGCTGCAGGTCTTTGACAAGGAGACCGGCGAGGCGCTTTCGGACCCCGTTTCGACCGGCACGATTTGGAGCAGCATTGGCGTGTCTTCCATAGGCGATCCCGTGATTGCTTACGATCGCGAAGCCGGGCGCTGGTTGCTGGTGGAGATTGGCGATTTTTTCAGCAATACCTTGCTCATAGCTATTTCTGAAGAAGACGATCCCCTCGGCAGTTGGACGGTCTATGAGATCACTACGCCCAACCTCCCGGATTATCCCAAGCTGGCCATTTGGTCGGATACTTATGTGATTACGACCAATGAAGCCGAAGCTGCCATTTACGTCCTGAAACGGGATGATTTCCTCGCGACCATGCCGGACCCGCCCGTGCAGCGTCTCGTTTTGCCGGATATCTTCATGAGCTCGGGTATCCCCACGGCTACACCTGCCGATTGGGACGGCAATACGCCTCCTCCGGCTGATGCTCCGCCCATGGTGATTCGCATGGTGGATGACGCTTGGGGCAATTATGCTCAGGATGTCATAGAGGTCTGGACTTTGGATATAGACTGGAGCCAGCCGAACAGCACCCAATTGGCATCGGTCTTGGTTGAGCCTGCAGCTTTTGACAGCAACCCCTGCCAGTTTGGAGGCTTTTTTACCTGCGTCCCCGGAACGGGGGCCGCCATAGAAGGCATTGCCGGCATTGTCATGTTCAGGGTGCAGTACCGAAATTTTGGAAGTTACGAGACTTTACTGTTTAACTTTCTCGTAGATGCTACGGGCAATAAGGATGCAGGTGTTCGCTGGATGGAACTGAGGCGTTTGCCCGGTCAGGCGTGGGATGTTTTCCAGGAGGGCACCGTAGCCACAGATGATGGTGAGCACAGAATCATGGGCTCTTTGGCTATGGATGGCGAGGGGAACATCGCTCTGGGGTATTCTGTCAGTGGCAGCGATACGCATGTGGCTACGCGCATCACCGGCCGTCGTTATTCCGATTTGCCAGGAGAAATGACGGTGGATGAGTTTGAGGCCGCCACAGGGCAGAGTCCCTATTATAAAAATCGTTGGGGCGATTATACCGCTATGGTCTTAGACCCTGTAACGGATCAGACCTTTTGGTATTTTGGGCAATATGCAGAAATCAGCAGCTTGTGGGGTACGAACATCACCTCCTTCCGCCTGCAGCGCGACACCAACGACATAGGGCCTTATAAAGTGCTTGCGCCCGTGGATGCCTCTCTGCTCAGCGCTCAGGAGCCGGTAAGCATTCAGGTGCGCAATTTTGGAATTGATACACAGACGGTTTTTCAGGTGGGCTTTCAGTTTGAAAACGAGCCTCCCGTGATAGAGGACGTCAATTACACTTTGGCTCCCGACAGCATATATGAGCACACTTTTGGGCAGGGCGTGGATATGTCGGTCATTGGCGATTACGAATTCACTTTTTTTACCGTTCTAAGCGGCGATGAGGCGCCTTTCAACGATACCCTGCGCAGGACGATACGCCATTTGCCGCGTTTTGATGCCGGCATTGTGGACGTGTTGGAGCTTGTGGACCCCGTTTGCGACACGCTGGCAGAGGCCTTTGCAGAGCTCAAGAATTTTGGCACGGAGCCGTTGACCAGCGTGAATATCTATTGGTCGGTCAACGGTGGTGCATCCCAGTTGTACGAGTGGACGGGCAACCTGGCTTTTGGCGAAACTGTGGGCGTGCCTCTCGTCTTTGCTCCTTTGCAGGAGGGCAATAACACCATCACTTTGTACACCGAATTGCCCAACGGCATGAGCGATGAGGTGCCTGCCAATGATGAGCTTTCGCGAAATGTGCAGGCCATCACTTCCGGCGGTGAAATTGTGCTCGAGCTGCACACCGATGATTATCCGAATGAGACGAGCTGGGAGTTATTGGATGAGGCGGGGAACGTGCTGTACTCCGGTGGGCCTTATGAGGGGCAGCAGACTTCGTATTTCCACAGTTGGTGCCTTCCGGCAAATGCCTGCTTTACCTTTGTTATTTACGACAGTTATGGCGATGGCATTGCCTATGGAGGTGTGGAGGGGTACTACCTCATTACAGATGCCGATGGGAATGTTTTGGCTTCTATCATCACTCCTTATTTTGGCGTCTCTGAGGAAAATGATTTTTGCACTTCTTTTGGCTGTTTCATAGATGTAAACATTTCCCTGACCAGCGAAAGCGAGGCGGGGGCAGAAGACGGGGCCATCCTCATCGAACCGACTTCCGGTGCCGGGCCCTTTATGTACAGCATAGATGGCGGCATGAGCTTTCAAAGTGACAATCTGTTTGAAGACCTGCCCGCCGGCAGTTATGAGGTCGTGGTAACAGATGCCAATGGCTGTGGTTATGCAGAGACCATAGAACTGCCCCAGTGTCAGGTGAGCATTTTGGTGGAGGTAACCGATGAGAGTGGCCCCGGAGCTATGGATGGTGTCATTGAGATTCAGGCTTCGGGCTTAGGTATTCCCGCCCAATTCAGCATAGACGGGGGGCAGACCTTTTATCCCTATTCGATATTTGAGGGGCTTTCGACGGGTACGTATCAGGTTGTGGTGCAGGGCCCCAATGGTTGTCAGGGCAGCATGGAGGTCTTTGTGGATGTGGGTACTTCGACGAGTTCGGCGGTCTATGGACTGGACATAGACCTGTATCCCAACCCCACATCGGATTTTGTGGACATACGCATCCACGGTCTGCACGGCCTGATGTGGACGCGGCTGAAAATTCTGGATGCCGAAGGCAGGGTTGTAGGGCATGGCTCTTTGGGCAGGTATGGCGAGGTGCTGCGGGGGGAAATCTCCCTGCGGACGTTGCCCGCAGGCCCTTATTTTCTCAAGTTTGAGGATGAGCGGGTGCCTTTGATACGGGTTGTTAAGTTTTAAATAAAAAAGAGGAGGCGCGTAGCGCCTCCTCTTTTATTTTTATACCTATCTTTGCAGCCCGAAAGCAAAACCCTGCGGGTGTGGCGGAATTGGCAGACGCGCCAGATTTAGGATCTGGTGCCGCAAGGCGTGGGGGTTCGAGTCCCTCCACCCGCACAGACAAAAACGCCCTGCTTGCTTTTGATGCATGCGGGGCAAAACATTTTTTCATGGCACAGATAGAAAGAAAGGACATCAGCCCCGTAGAATGGGAAGTGAAACTCACCATTGAGCCGGAGGATTACCGCGCTCCTTATGAAGAGGAACTCAAAAAGCTGAAAGGAAAAGTACATATCAAGGGCTTTCGCAAGGGACGGGTACCTCTGTCGTTTTTGAAGAAGACCTATGGCGGGCAAATTCTGCCGGGGATTATTGAGAAGGAGATTGAAAAGCAATTCAAGGCTTTGGAGAAAGAATCCGGGCGCGTGTTTGTCAGTTTGCCACTTCCTTTGAATGAGGAGAAGGTAGAGATAGACCCCAGGGATACCGATAAGTCTTATGATTTCTACTTTGTTTTGGCCCTGCTGCCCGAGGTGGATTTTAACGAAGAGGTCTTTAAAGACTTTGACAAGCCTTATTATACCGTGATTCCCGGAGAAGAAAAGGTCGGGAAGTTTTGGAATTTCTTCGTAGAGCAGGTTGCTGAAAAACGGATAGATGATTTGCCCGAGCGCGAA
>Ga0256832_1002276_pt1 | contig 13123 bp, 12 predicted proteins | sample 134614metaG_FD_190534 | JGI IMG/M metagenome (GOLD analysis project Ga0256832, IMG submission 190534) | Hydrothermal vent microbial communities from Lau Basin, Pacific Ocean - 134-614 | ecosystem: Environmental > Aquatic > Marine > Hydrothermal vents | place: Pacific Ocean: Lau Basin | collected... | reverse complement strand
AGAGACATCATCGATTTGGAAACTCATATCGTTCATAATTGTTGAACCATCAGTTCTTCCTGTAGATACCATTGTACCAACTTTTTTACTACCAGAACAAAGAACAACATCACGTGCCAATACAAAGTCTCCATTTACTGCTCTAAGAGTAAATTTTGAATCTTTTGTAAGGTTTACAAATGGTTTCCATACAAGTTTTACTGGTTGACCAACACCTGGTAAATCAATAGATACATTGTAGTCATAAGAATCTTTATTCTCTCCACCAGTAAGAGCTTTATTAGTATTGTATGTAGTTGTATCTTGGTTAATATAAAGATGACTTAATCTTTGTTCTGTAGGCACATCTTGACCAATAACTGCATCTGCAGCTAAGAGTGTAACTGTTGAAGCAACAGCACTTATTAATACACCGGTTAAAATTTTGTTCATTTTAGAACTCCTTTTGGAATAACTTTAAGATTCATGAGTTTTTCTTCTCACTTGAAGTTATTCTATCATAGCTAATCTTAAAGTATAAAGTTTTTATAGTTTAATTTATCTAAAAAGTGAATATTAGCTTTACCTTTTTAATAAAAAAAAATAAAATAAAATAGTTATTACTGAAATTTCATTAGCTTCAATAGTGCATCTGTAACTATTTTTGCATCATTGCTATTACGTAAAATTGTAGGTTTAATAAGAATAACCAACTCTTTTTTCTCTATACTATCTCCAGAGTTAGAAAAGATATTTTTTACAATAGGAATATCTCCAAGTAAAGGTACTTTAGTTGTATCTTTTGTCTTATCTTCAGAGATTAATCCACCAAGAACTACTGTTTCACCGCTTTTTAAAATTACATCTGTTTGAAGTTGTCTATTAAAAATAATAGGGGAGTTAGTTCCTCCAAGATTATTTGCTTTAGAGTTACTAACATTTTGTGAGATATTTAAAGTGAGATAACCATCTGAATTTATAGTTGGTTTTACACTCAAAGAGATACCTGTCTCTTGGTAGCGTATATTTTGTAAAATACTTGGTTGATTTCCACCTACATCTCCTACTGTCGCTTGTGAGCTAATAATAGGAATTCTGTCTCCAACATTAATACTTGCAGAGTGGTTATTTAAAACTAAAAGCTTTGGATTAGAGAGTATATTGACATATTTACGTGTCTTAGCAGCTGAAAAAATAGCATTTACTCCTTTTGAAACAGAAAACATATGAGCCAATACCCCTGCTCCACCTAAAGAACCTGCTCCATCTAAACCTTTTACATCGTAACCTTGTTTTTTTAAGAACCATTCAAATCCATATTTTAGTGAATCTGTTAAAGAGATATCCGCAATAGTTACCTCAATTAAAACTTGTTTTGGTAGAGTATCTAAGCGTCGTAACATTTTTTTAAGTGCAATATAATCTTTTCTTTTTGCATAGATAATAATATTATTACGCTCTTTATCTACTACAACTTTAGTTTGGTTGGTTGCTTGATTTAAACTGTTATCAAAACTATTATCACTAGAAGAGGTAGATGTCTCTTCTCCTGTTTTGCTATTAGGAGATTTTGTCTCTCTACTTAAAGTAGATGTTTTATAAATGTTAGAAAAGTTTTGAATAACTTTTACTAACTCCTCTGCCTTTCTATTAAGTGGTTTATAGACGAAGAACTCCAAATCATTCATATTTGTATTTTTAACGATGTCTAGTTTCTTTTTCCAAAAAAGAATAGTATCTGTCCATTCCTTTTTTTCTGAAAGTAATAAAAATGAATTGATTTGAGCAATAGGAACCATCTGTACTCCTGGTGATTTAGGAGATCTTGCAATTAAAATCCCATAATTTTTTAAAATTGGTTTCATCTGTTCAATAAATTTAGTAACTTCCATATTTTTCATGTGAACAAGCTTCATCTCTTTATTACGCATACTAGGTTGGTCAATAAAAGTGTAATACTCTAAAGCTTTGCGAATATTTTTTACTTTGTCTTTAATTTTAATAACACCATCGTACTCATCTACTCTTAAATCTGCTTTATTGCTTAGAAAATACTCTTTAACAAAAATATTATGTTTACTCATCTGATTATTGTAAAAAAATGGGCGTATCATATAGATAACATCATTTTCATCCAATCCTCTAGGTAGAGTTGTACCATAATAGACTTTATGTACAGATTCTGATGCAGCTCTAGTTGCTCTCTTAATATAAAATATATTATTATCTAGTTCAATTGTAATATTAAACCCCTCTAGCATATTTGCAACAATAGAGAAAAGTTTCTGTTTAGAAATCTCTTTTTTAATATTTATAGAGACAGGTTGTTTCTCATTTTGTACATTTTTATCTAAAATATAGTCAACTTTTAAAACCTTAGAAAATATTAAATGTAAAAATTTATTTAGAGGCATCTCCTCTATTGAAATTTTTACCTTTTTATGGTCAAAATGTTTTTTAGCTACCATTAAATCAATATTGAAATGTTTTTTACCAGTTTGTAAAGAACGCACATTTGTTATCTCTTCAACATTTGGTTTAGTATTAACTACATAATTTGATAAATCTTCAACCATTGCTTCAGTTGGAGACTCCTCAACATATGAAACATCTTCATCTTGTGTGGTTAAACTATGTGAGGCATCTTGAATCATATTCTTTTTAGTATTTGGTCTTTGATTGTCATTAATTAGGCTACAGCCTGAACTTAATAAGAAAAAGAAAATAGATATTAATAGTCTATATTTTTGAATCATTTTTTTCCTTTATATGCTCTTTAGGTAAATATTTTTTTACATTAATTTCAAAAAGTTTCAAACTAAACCTTTTTTTCTCTTTAATCTCCTCTACTACCAACTCATCTCCTCTAATTTTAATAATTTTAACACCCTCTAATAACATATCATTTACTTGAAATGTTTTAAGTTTCTTATCTTTAGATAAAAGTGTAACTTTAGGTACATTATTTATTACAACTATACCCATAAACTCCCAACAATTTCCTTTTAAACAGATAACTCTTTTTTTTAGGTTTAATTTATCTTTATTATCTATTTTTTTATTGTTGTCTTTTTTTAAAAGTGCTAATTTCTTTTCTCTCTTTAATACAATGTCACTCTTTTTTAAATCCCAGAAACTATAATTTACATCAGTTTTAATAGATTTTGTAGCAAGATACTCTCTCATATTAATAACTGAAATATTTAAATCAGACAAAAAAGCTTCTCTTTTTTTTCTTGAAGACTCATAAGTATAATAGTTCCAAGTCAAATAACTAATAGTAATAAAAAGGGTTATAAATAACTGGTTTTTTTTCATTTTAATTGGTATCCTATTATATTTGTACTTATTCGCAATATATTTTTTCTGGTATCTTTTGAAATATGAATATCGTTTATAAAAAGGTATTTTTTATTTTCATTTATATATTTAAAAAATTTATCTAAATCTTCAGGAATTAGTTCTATGTTTAATGATATAGGATATTTAGAATAGTACTTCTCTTCAATAACAATTCCACTATTTAGCTGTACAATTTTCCCTCCTATATGTCGCATAATTTTTTGAATTTGTTCTTGTATATCTGAAAAAATAATAGTTGGTTTTCTATCTTTTTTAAAAAAAAGTTTTCGATTTTCAAGAAATATCTTTTTTTGAGATTTAATCATAGCCTCAACTTCTACTCTTTTTTTTTCATAAAGTGCTTGTCGTGCTAATTTAAACTTTAATAGCTCTTGATTTTTAATAGAAGATTTAATCTCGGTATCTAAATACTCTTTTCCATTCATAAAAATAAATATTGATAATAGTAGGTAAAGCATATATTTTGCCATCTTATCTCTCTTTTACTATAGCTGTCATTACTATTTGTATTCTGTTATCTCTTAATTTAGAAGATGATATATTTTTTACATCTTTAAAGTATTTACTGTTGAAAAGTCTTTTAACATAAACTGGTATATCTTTTTGTTTTTTTGCACGAACAATGAAGTCTACTTTATCTTCGTGTAGTTTAATATAGTACATTGTCATATTCAAATCTTTTGTAATTTGAATAATCTTAGATATAACCACTGTTTTTTCATAATACTTAAACTCTTTTGATAAGAGGTTAAATTGTCTATTCTCTTCAATATTTCTATTGACACTCTCTTTTATAGCTAATGTGTTTGCTCTATTTTTTGTAAACTCTACTTTTAGTCTATTTTCCTCTTTTTTTAACAAATATAAGTATCCACTCATTATTATCATAATAACTAAAGAACTTATAAATAGAGGAAGGGCTATAAACATAAGTAAACGATTAGCTAAACTTTTAAAATCTATTTGAATATTTAATATATTTAATATATCATTAATAGTTATAAATTTATAAGATTTTTCTAAAAAATCATTATATTCATGAGCTGAAATAGTTACTAGATTATCTACTGAATACTCCTCTTTTAATAAATATATATCATGCTCTTTAATTTTTCTTTTAGAAAAAGAAGATAGAAGTAAACCCTCTTTTATTACAATAACTTTTTCAATATCTCCTTTTATAATGCATAAAACATTTTGATATTTTTTTAGAAGATGCCTATAGACTAAAAGTGCTTCAGGTAGATAACGTTGTTGCTCTCCTTTATGAAACCATAAAAGTAAATTTTTATCAAAGATAATAGATGTAATACTATTTTCTCCTGAGAAGGGAGACTCTTTTATGTAATTTAATTTGATAATATCTTGAGATAAATTTATTTTTTTATCTAGTTGTTTATATAAAAAAAATGAATTCTCTATTTTTAAAAACCTAATAATCTCTTTTTTCAATAGATATCTTATTAAGTTCTCTACCACACTACCCATATATTTCTCCCTAATTATTATACTCTAACACTTCACTTGCCCCCATTCTTCCCAATCTAAAACTAATTATTAAAGAGACTTGTTCATGTATTTTCTTAGTATCATACATAACTGTAGCTTTTACAATTCGTGATGGAGAAGTACCTGTTTTTTCACTTTGAAATGCCTCTTGATTTTGTTGATAAAAAAGTTTTAAAAAAGTATCGTCACTATCTTTTTTTGCTTTTTTTAGTTGCTCTATATCTATTTTAGATAAGTTATAAACAGCCCCTAAAAGTTCTATATCCATTGTCATTACATTTCGTGATGTATAATTAGATATAACAAGATTAGACTTTAAGAGTTTTTTATCTAAGTTACTATCAACTAAACCTCTTACTAAAAACAGTTCATCAACAGATGAAAAATAGTTTTCATTACGTGGTAAATATGCATATCCATGGTTCTTATAAAATGAGCTTTCTGCTCCATTTAATAGTCTAAAACTATTATTATCTAACCAATCATTAATACTATCTTTTATTATAGCTTTTTTATCCTTTGAAATTTTTTTATTGGCAATTAAGCAATTTGCAAGTCCTTCTATATCATTAGTACCAATTAATCCTGCTGTATCTTGCAAGATAATTGTTATTTTTCCCCATTTTATTACTCTTCCATCAATAAATATCTTAGTTGGAAAATTAGGGAAAAGCTCTTTTAGTCCATTATTGCGTATACTATTTTTAGATAGTTCTCCTGTAGTTCCATAAAACTTTAAGAGTTCAACAGCAGACTCTACTTCAAATATTGCTTTTAATTTCTTATTTAATAAAGTGGTTTTTTGAACAATCTCCTTACTATAAGATAGATAAAATGCTGTTGCTAAACTCATAATGGCTACAATCCACAATGTCAAGGCTAAAGCAAAACCTCTTTTCATTAAATCTCTCCCATATTTTGAACCAAATCATAATCACGAATAATAGTATTTAATCGTATGTTTTGTTTTGACTTAACTGAAAAAATATAACTGTATGTTTTAGATTTTTGTTTAAAATCTATACGAACTCTATCAGGAATTTTTTTTGAAATATGTTGATAGATTTTATCATTTAGTTTATATGAAAATGAGAGCATTTCAATATTATCTAAAACTTTTATTTTTTTTGTCATTTTAATATCATCAAGTTTTTTATAATCAATATCTTTTGCAAAAATTTTCCCTTCTGAATAATAGAGTTTTTTATTTTCTACAAATAGATTAACAATAATAATTTCATTGTAAAATAGCGAAGCAGAACTAACAAAACGACAACTCTCTTTTTTACCTTTAAAATAGTTATAGTATCGCTCTTTTCCTACTTTTTTAGTTACATCAGTATCAATATAAGGATATGCTGAAGAGAATACATCTTTTAGAAAATTAAATCTCATTGCCATTTGGGGGTTGGTGTTGTTTATTTTCCTTATATTTAATGACACATATCTAAAAGAGTAGAGTGCAACAACCAATAAAAGAGAAAAGAGTACAATAGTAACTAAAAGTTCAATTAATGTAAATGCTTGTTTAACTCTACTCATTTTATTCTCTTTTGTTTGGTTAAAAGAAAACTATATGACTTTTCTGTCTCTTGAATATTTAATGTAATTTTTAAACGATAGAGTGTAACCATAAAGTCTCCATTGTTTCGTCCTATTCCATCTTTATCTATAATAAAATTTTGTTTACTTAGAAGCTTTTTTACTTTAATTACATATTTTACTCCATTGAGTTTACCTCTATATTGAGAAGATTTAAACTCCTTTAATGATTCCATTTCATCTTTTAAACTAAGTGAAGTAACATAAATAAGCTGATATTTTTTTGATTGTTTTTGATATTTATTAAATGCTTTAATTCCCATGCTTGAAAAGGCTATTGCCATAAACAGTATTAGCATAGCAATTAAAATCTCAACAATAGTAAATGCTTTCTTAAATCTATTCACTACTATTATACTCTTTAAATTTTTCATCTTTTAAAAAAGCAATAAAACGTCTATCATGCTCTTTGCCTACCTCTTTTATTTTTGTTAGTCTATTGTTAAATTTTTGATACATTCTTTTTCCCGAAGGTCCAACTATAGAAATAAGTAGAGAGACTAAAGCTAAAACTACCAATAGCTCAATTAAAGTAAACCCTTTTCTCATAATCTCTACATATCCGTCAAATCGGTCAAACTCACAACAGCCAACATAATGGAAACCACAATAATAGCAATAATAATACCTACAAATACAATAATCATAGGTTCTAAAAAAGATAATATCTTCTTAACCTCCATATTAAACTCTTTTCCAAGTTTATCTCCAACTGAGAGAAATATCTTTTCTAAATTGGCAGAGTTCTCTCCTACTGAGATTAAAGAGGCTATATTTGGAGCAATTACATCACTTTCAAAAAATATACGACTTAGCTTTTCCCCTTTTCGTATCTCATCTCTTGCAATGGTAAAGAGGTTTTTTAATTCAGAATGGTTAATTAGTGGAATTACTCTTGCTAAAGCTCTATCTATCTTTAGTCCACCTTGAAGCATTACACCTAATGACCTAAAGATATAAGAGAGTTCAATTTTTAGCATGAGTTTATTGAAAAACTCAATCTTTGTAATCATTGAAAACCAAAAATCTTTATTCTTTTTTACTGAAATCCATACTAAAACGACAAAAGATAAAAATCCTAATAAAACAAATCCCATATTTCCATCAAGAGCTTTCCCAAGAGTTAAGACTCCATAAGACAAAGATGGTAGTTTTTCAAACTCTTCAGGTGTAAACATAGCAGAGAACTTTGGAACAACAAACCAAAAGACAAAAAAGACCATACTAATACTCATACCCAAAAGAAAGATAGGGTAGCGTATGGCTTGTGAGATTTGAGAGTGAATATCCTCTTGATACTTCATATGCTCTAATGCTCTTGCTATACTACTGTCTAACTCTCCTATCTCTTCTCCAATAGTAATTAAGGATTTTACAAGAGAGTCTACTTTGTAGTTTACTTTGCTAAAAGCACTATCCAATGACTCTGAAAAGGGTGTTCCATCTTTAATACCAGAGAGTATACGGTCAATAAAAAATTTTGTCTCAGCCTTTGCAGTTACTTTATACAGATTTTTCAAAGCTTGGTCAATGGGCATTCCAGACTGAATTAGGTAAAGAAACTCCTCTAAAAAGTCTCTAAAATCTTTATCTTTAAATTTTCCCTTTTCAATCTTTATCTCTTCTTCTTGCATAGAGTAGATGTAGAGACTATTTTTTTTAATATAGCGTTGAAACTCATCTAATTCACCTATAAAGACTCTCTTGACAATATTACCCATTGAGTCTGCTGACTCATAAACTATCCTCTTCACTATAAAGCACCCAGCTCACTAAGTGATGTTAAACCAACAAGATATTTTAAAATACCATCTTCTCTAAGAGACCTATAGCCTAATTTTCCAATATCTGAAAAGTTTTCATCTTTTTCAAACTCATCTTTTACTCTGTTATCAAAAGGAATAATCTCTGCTACAGGTAGTCTACCTTTATATCCTGTAAAGTTACACTCTTCACAACCATGAGGTTCAAAGGTGGTTATTTTATCTATAGGGTAACGCTTTAAAAGTTCATCAACCTTTAATCCCTCTCTCATCTCATTAGATAGCTCTGACTCTTTTTTGCAAGATGGGCAAAGTTTTCTAACCAAACGTTGAGCCATAACAGCATTTATTGAAGAGTTAAGTAGAAACATCTCTATGCCAATATCTAATAGTCTTGAGATAGCTCCAAGAGCTGAATTTGTATGCAGAGTAGAGAGAACTAAGTGACCTGTTAGTGCAGATTGAATAGCAATTCTAGCTGTCTCTTCATCACGAATCTCCCCAATCATAATAACATCAGGGTCTTGTCTTAAAATTGAACGCAGAGCATTTGCAAAGGTAAAGTCAATCTCACTTTTAACTTGAATTTGGCTAATACCATCAAGCTCATACTCAACAGGGTCTTCAACGGTAATAACTTTTGTATCTTCGGTATTTAACTCATTTAAAATAGAGTAGAGTGTAGTTGTCTTACCTGAACCTGTAGGACCTGTAGTTAAAAAGATACCATTTGGCTTTTTCATTATCTCTTTTAAAAGATTTACATGGTCTTCAAAAAAATCAAGATACTCCAAAGAGTAGGTAACAGCCTGTTTTCCTAAAAGTCTTAAAACAAAACTCTCACCATCAGCAGTAGGAATAGAAGATGCCCTAATGTCAATATCTTTTCCTGCTACTTTAATAGAGATTCTACCATCTTGAGGCAGACGATTCTCTGCAATATTCATAGATGACAAAAGCTTAAGTCTAGCGATAATAGAAGCTTTTTGTGAAGCACTAATACGCTCTATTAGTTGTAGTTTCCCATCTACTCTAAAGCGTACATGCATACCATTTTTAAAAGACTCATAGTGAATATCAGATACACGCATACCCACAGCACGAGTAAAGATAGCATTTACCTTTTGAATAATAGGTGCTTCAGATGCTAACTCTTTAAGTTTATCTATCTCTTCATCATACTCTATGCCACCATCATCATCTATCTCTTCATAGAGCATTTTATACTCATCTAAAGTTTGGGTATTGGCTAAAAATAGCTGTACCTCTAAATCTAACTCTTGCTCAACAAATGAAAAAACTTTGATATTGTAAGGTTCATCAGTAACAAGATATATTTTTTTATTATCTTTTTGAATAGGAAAAAGGTTATATTTAAGCCAAAAATCATCAGATATAGTGGTCTCAACCTTTTGAGCCTCTCCAAAATTATCTCTGTTAAAGAGAGGTATTGAAAAGTATTCAGAGTATACCTCTAAGAGTTGCTCTTGAGTTATAATACCCCAATTAAGAAGAATAGTACCAATATGTCCTTGGTACTCCTTTTGTACAGCACGAACCTTTTCAAGTTCAACCTCTGTACAGTAGCCTTTAGCTAAAAATAGCTCTTCCAATTAGTTATCCCAAAGAGAGATATCTGCATCTTTGCCTTCACCTCCCTCTTTACCATCTTTACCATAAGAGATAATATTAAAAGGGTGGTCACCAGAAGAAGTTGTTTTATAGACATAAGGATTGCCCCAAGCATCTGCCTCTACAGGTTTAGGTAGATATGGGCCATCATATCCTTTAATATCTTTACTCTTTGTCCATAAGACTTTTAGTCCCTCACTCTCGGTAGGGTAGCGTCCTGTATCTAAGTTAAAACTATCTAATGCTGTTGAAAGCATCTCTAGTTGAGATTTTGTAGTCTTTACTTTTGCTGTCTCTAGTTTACCCATAAACTTAGGAGCAACTAAAGATGCCAAAATACCAATAATTGTAATAACGACCATTAACTCAATAATAGTAAAAGCCTTTTTTGAACTATTTTTTTTCATCATTTAATATTACCTTTTTTAGTGCTTGATTCCAACTTCTGTGAGCATAATCTACAGGAGATTTCCCTTTATTGTCTTTAATTGTTTTATCAGCACCATTTTTTAATAAAACTTTAGCCATTTTAATCTGATTATCCATAACAGCAATAGCTAAAGGAGTACTTCCTTCTTTATCTTGAATATCTACTTTTGCACCATGAGCCAACAGTAATTCTAATGCTTTAAGATTTTTAGCCATTACTGCATAGTGAAGAGGAGTAAGTCCGTCAATATTTTTAAAATTTATATCTATTTTCTTTTTCAAAAGTAGATTTAAAACATTTAGCTCTTTATATTGAATAGCTAAATGCAAAGGAGTTATTTTATATTTATTATCTCCACCCAAATCAGCACCATGTTTTATAAGTTTTATTGCTATATCTTCTTTTTTATTTTTTATAGCATAAATCAACGGAGTAAGTCCATTATTATCTTTTGCATCTATACTAGCATTATTGTCTAATAAAATATCAACTATTTCCCCTCTTCCCAATGAAGCAGCCATATGTAAAGGAGTTTGTCCTAAATTATTTTTATGTTCTATATCTGCACCATAATTAAGAAAAGGTTGAATTGTATTTACTCTATTTGCTTGAATTGCATAATAGATAGGAGTAGAATTAGATTTTTTATCTCCTTCGTTTATATCATAATTATGGTCTAAATATCTTTGAATTAGTTCAGGTTTACCATAATAAGCAACCTCAAACATAGTATGTATCTGTATAGTTTTTGTTTGTATACTATTTTTCTGCTCCATAACAACCTTTTCTTCTTTCTTTGTTTTATTCTCATCACCTAAACATGATGTCAATAAAAAAGGAACTAAAAGTAATCCTATACTTAATCTAATTTCTTTTTTTATCATTTAAATTTTCCTTTTTTAATGTAATTATATCATAAGTAACTATTAATGCTATTTACCTCTTAAAAACGTTGTTAAGATATTTATCTTACACCAATTTTAGTTGAAAAACTTTGATATAGTATCTATTTTAATTATTTTTTATTTTAGTTCTACAATATTATCTTCTTAAATTAAAAATTTGATAAATCTTCTCTCTTTTTAGTTAAAGAGATCTGTTTTCCAAATAATTTTAAGGTCTAAAAGAATATTCCAATTTTTTATATAGTATAAATCATACATCAATTTTTGTTGTGTATCAAGCTTTCCTAAAATAGTAAATCAAAACTAATAATTAAGTTTAATGTAGGTGAAGTAATATATACATTTGGTTAGAGTTATTTGGAATATAATACAACTTTAAAATAGAGAGTATAAAATTAGATAAATTTTAGAGTTTTTTTAAGCTAACTTTTGGGAGAAATGCTCAAATGACATTTATAATCAACGAGTTAGAAGCCTTAAAAAGGCTTATAGACAAAGAAGAAAGACTATTTAAGGATAAGAGGAGAAAGAGGCTCTCCTCTTTTGATTTAATTTTAACCTCTGCCTCTTTTTACCATTTGTGACGATATACTTTGTTCAAAAAATATAGCTTAAGTTGACGCGTATGCGATTGCAATTGCACCATACGTTGGATAAATATTATTTTACCACCAAGTTAACCATCTTGTTAGGAACAACTATCTCTTTAACAACACTTTTACCCTCTAACCACTTAGCTACACTCTCTTTTGCTTGAGATATAATCTCATCTTTAGAAGCACTTGAGGCTACCTCTATTTCAGCTCTTCGTTTACCATTTACTGCTACAGCTAGAGTAATAGTATCTTGCTTAAATACCTCATCTAAAACCTCTATCTTTCCTGCTAAGTTTTTAGAAGCAAAAAGCTCTTCACTAAGCTCTGCACAGATATGAGGTGTAATTGGCTCTAAAAGATGAGTAATTATATACATTCCCTCACTCCACACTAAGCCGTTATCTTGCTTATCTAGTGCATTTAGAGCCTCCATGCAACTAGCTATAAGAGTATTGAAGGCAAATGTTTTTTCATATACATCTACAGACTTCTGTAACGCCTCATAGACTTTTGCTCTTGCTAACTTCTCCTCTTTACTAAGTGAGCTATGGTCAATGGTTGGGAGCTCATTGGTAGTCACTTTTGATTTTCTAGCATATAGTTTTTTAAGAAATCTAAATGCCCCCTCAACAGCTGAGTCATTCCACTCTAGCTCTTTTTGAGGAGGAGCAGCAAAGAGTATAAAGAGTCTAGCTGTATCTGCTCCATACTTCTCTATTAGTGCATCTGGGTCAACTGTATTTCCTTTTGACTTAGACATCTTTGCACCGTCCATAAGCACCATACCTTGGGTAAGAAGTCTTGTAAATGGCTCTTTTAGATTATCTATAACACCTATATCTCTTAAAGCTTTGGTAAAGAAACGTGCATAGAGTAGATGTAAAATGGCATGTTCTATTCCACCAATATATTGGTCAACACCTAACCAATAGGCTACATCATCTTTGTCTATTCCACACGAGTTCCATTTGTCTGGGTGAGTTGCGTAACGAAACTGATACCAAGAGGATTGCACAAAGGTATCTAACGTATCAGTCTCACGTTTAGCATCACGTCCACACTTAGGACAACTACACTTTGACCATGTAGGGTGTTTTGCTAGTGGATTCCCCTCACCTGTAATCTCTATATCTTCAGGAAGAGCAATAGGAAGGTTCTCTACCTTTTCAGGTACAAGTCCACAACTCTTACAATGCACAAAAGGAATAGGAGCACCCCAGTAACGTTGACGAGATACACCCCAATTTCTTAGTTTGTAGTTAGTTGTTCCTCTTCCTAAGTTTTTCTCTTCAAAGAGTTTTATTATGGCTGATTTTGCTTCGCTATTTTTCATGCCATTAAACT
>Ga0256832_1002275_pt1 | contig 13123 bp, 10 predicted proteins | sample 134614metaG_FD_190534 | JGI IMG/M metagenome (GOLD analysis project Ga0256832, IMG submission 190534) | Hydrothermal vent microbial communities from Lau Basin, Pacific Ocean - 134-614 | ecosystem: Environmental > Aquatic > Marine > Hydrothermal vents | place: Pacific Ocean: Lau Basin | collected... | reverse complement strand
ATCAGATCGAAACTTACGCGATCGAAAATCGATCGTGCCATCTCATAGGCGGCGAGAGCTTCGCGCGAATCGTGCAGCCGGCCGAGGCGGCGCAGATCGACATCACGAAGCGCCTGAACGCCGAGCGAAAGGCGGTTGACGCCCGCATCGCAATAGTCCCGGAACCGCCCGGCCTCGGACGATGTGGGGTTGGCCTCGAGCGTGATTTCGCAATCATTGGCAAAAGGCCAGGCCTGGGCAGCGGCATTGATGATGGTGGAAACAAGCTCGGGATCCATAAGGCTCGGCGTGCCGCCGCCGAAAAAAATAGAATTCAGAAGCCGGGGCCCCGTTGCCCGGGCGATTCTGTCGATCTCGCCTACATATGCCTCGGCCCAGGACTCCTGATCGATCTCGGCTGCGACATGGGAATTGAAATCGCAATAAGGGCATTTGGCCTGGCAGTAGGGCCAGTGGACATAAAGCCCGAAGCCCGCTTCCTGCCAATCCTCAGGCAAGACAATTCCTGATCAGCTTCCTGAAGGCATCGCTCCGGTGGCTGATTTCCTTCTTTTGTGCCGGATTCATCTCGCCGAAGGTCTGGCTTTCGCCATCTGGCAGAAAGATCGGATCGAAGCCGAAGCCGTGATCCCCGCGCATCGGCCAGACGAGCCGGCCATCCACTCGGCCCTCGAAGATCTCGTCATGGCCATCGGGCCAGGCAAGGCAAAGCGTGCAGATGAAGCACGCGCGGCGGGGCTCGGGCGCGTTCTGCGCCTCCAGCAGATCCCAGACCTTTTTCATCGCCATGGGAAAATTGCGGCCTTCGGGCGTTTCGGCCCAATCGGCGGTGTGAACGCCCGGCGCACCGTCAAGAGCCTCAACGCAGATCCCGCTGTCGTCGGAAAGCGCTGGAAGGCCGGATTCACGTGCCGCGAAATGGGCCTTGATGCGGGCGTTTCCGGCAAAGGTGCTTTCGGTTTCCTCCGGCTCCTCAAGGCCGAGATCGCCGGCCGAGATCACGTTGATCCCGTATGGCGCAAGGAGCTCGCGAAATTCGGCAAGCTTGCCGGCGTTATGTGTGGCGATCACAAGATCCTTGCTCTCGAGGCGGCGCATCAGGAAACGGCTTCCATCTGCGCCTGCACCAGCTCGGCAATCCCCTTGTCAGCCAGCGAAAGCATGGATTCCATCTGATCGCGCGTGAAGGTGGAGCCTTCGGCCGACATCTGAATCTCGATCATCCTGCCATCGCCGAGCATGACGAAATTGCCGTCAACCCCCGCCTCGCTGTCTTCCGCGTAATCGAGATCGAGCACGGGCTGGCCGGCGTAGATCCCGCAGCTGACGGCGGCAACGGGCGCGATCAGCGGATCGCTCGTGATTTCGCCGGCTTTCAGGAGTTTGTTCACCGCAAGGCGCAGGGCCACCCATCCGCCGGTGATCGCCGCGCAGCGGGTGCCGCCATCGGCCTGGATCACATCGCAATCAATGGTGATCTGCCGCTCCCCAAGCGCAACCCGATCAACGCCTGCGCGCAGTGCCCGCCCGATAAGGCGCTGGATCTCCTGGGTGCGGCCGGACTGGCCGTTTTTCGCTTCCCGCCGCATTCGGGTGTTGGTGGCGCGCGGCAGCATGCCGTATTCCGCCGTTACCCAGCCAAGACCACCACCGCGCAGGAAGGGAGGCACACGATCCTCGATCGAAGCGGTGCAGAGCACATGCGTATCGCCGACTTTGATGAGGCAGCTTCCCTCGGCGTGTTTGGTGACGCCGGTTTCGATTGAAATCGGCCGCATCTGATCTAGATCTCTGCCTGAGGGGCGCATGTTATTTCCTTCCTTTGCGGGTTCGCGATCAGATACTCCCGCGCCCGCAGGAAAGGCAACCCTGATTGACCTCGAGCACACAACGCCTTTAATGGCAGGCAGAGTAAGAGGTAAGCCATGAATGCACGGGCAGAACTTCTGGAACAGTTGAATGAGCGCAGCCGCGAGGTGTTTCGCCTGCTGGTGGAAGGCTACCTCGAAACGGGCGCGCCTGTTGGCTCGCGCACCCTCACGCGCAGCCTCAGCGAGAAGATAAGCGCCGCGACGGTGCGCAACGTGATGCAGGATCTCGAATATCTCGGGCTCCTCGAATCGCCGCACGTGTCTGCCGGGCGGGTGCCGACGGAACTTGGCCTGAGGCTTTTCGTGGATGGCCTGCTGGAGGTGGGCGATCTCGGGGAGGAGGATCGCGAGAGGATCAACCGCACTCTCGGCGTGACTCACGGCCAGAACGATGCCGAAATCGGATCGCTTCTCGATCGCGTCGGCGCGGCGCTTTCGGGGCTCACACATGGCGCGAGCCTCGTGCTTGCGCCAAAGCATGAGGCACCGATCCGCCATATCGAATTCGTGAGCCTCGCGCCCGATCGCGCGCTTGTGGTGCTGGTGTTTGCCGATGGGCAGGTTGAAAACCGGGTGTTTACGCCGCCCCCGGGGCAGACGCCTTCATCCATGCGCGAGGCGGCGAATTTCCTGAATGCGCTGGCAGAGGGCCACACGCTCGAGGAATTGCGCGGTATCATCGCTAGAGAAATGCGCGAGCGGCGCCAGGAGCTGGACAAGCTGGCGCGCGATCTGGTGGAAAGCGGGATTGCGCTTTGGGAAAACGAAGGCGAGCCCCACGAGCGGCTGATCGTGCGAGGGCGGGCAAATCTTCTCGATGACGACGCGGCCGCGGAGGATCTCGAGCGCATCAAGGAGCTTTTCGACGATCTCGAGCGCAAGCGTGACATCGCCGAATTCCTCGAACTGACCGAGAAAGGCGAGGGCGTACGCATTTTTATCGGCTCGGAGAACAAACTCTTTTCACTTTCGGGTTCATCTCTCGTGGTTTCTCCCTATATGAACACAGACCGAAAGATTATTGGCGCGGTCGGAGTGATCGGGCCCACGCGGCTGAACTACGGACGTATCGTCCCGATCGTGGATTATACGGCGCAGCTCGTGGGCAGGCTTCTCTCCGATCAAGGCTAGAGGATGAACCATGTCGGAACAGAAAAGAGAGAATGTCGAGGAAGCGCCGGAGCTTCAGGATGCAGGCGAGGAAGCCGGCGAAGAGGCGTTCACCGAGGATGAGGGCTGGGCGGACGAGGAGCTTGAAGCCCTGCGTCAGGAGCGCGATGAATACAAGGATCGCTTCATGCGGGCGCTCGCGGATGCTGAAAACATCCGCAAGCGGGGCGAGCGGGATCGTCGCGAGGCCGAACGCTATGGCGGCTCGAAGCTCGCACGCGATCTGCTGCCCGTCTATGACAACCTGAAGCGGGCGATCGAGGCTGCGCGCGAAGAAGAGAGTGCCGCGTCGCAAGCCCTGATGGAAGGGATCGAGCTGACGATGAAGGAGCTCATCCGCGTTTTCGAAAAGCACGGCATCACCCTGGTTGCGCCCAAGGTGGGCGACAGGTTCGATCCGCAACTGCATGAGGCGATGTTCGAAGCCCCCGTGCCCGGCACCAAGGCCGGCGACATCATCCAGGTAAGCAATGACGGCTTCATCCTGCATGATCGCCTGTTGCGCCCCGCGCAAGTGGGCGTTTCGTCCACACCGAAAGATGCCGAGGCCGGGCAACAGGCCCAGCAGCAGGGGCAGTAATTCAGCCGGGCTTCTCGGCCAGGGCTTTCAGTTCGTAAACGAGATCGAGGGCCTGTTTCGGCGTAAGCTCGTCGGGGCAGGCCTTTTTTATGCGCTCCTCCACAGCGGATGATGCAGGCCGGGCATTGGCTGGTGTGCTGGGCGCGGCGCTGAAGAGGGGCAGATCATCGATCAGCGCCTTTTGCGCGGTGCCGCCTTCCCGCTCGCCCTTTTCAAGCGCCTCGAGCACCACTCGCGCCCGCTCGACCACCGCATCGGGAAGCCCGGCAAGCCGGGCCACCTGCACGCCATAGGAGCGGTCCGCCGCGCCCTTGCGCACCTCATGGAGGAAGATCACCTCGCCTTCCCATTCCTTGACGGCAACGGTGGCGTTCTCCAGCCCTTCGAGGCGTGCAGCGAGGTTGGTCAGCTCGTGATAATGGGTGGCAAAAAGGGCGCGGCATTTGTTGACGTCATGCAGATGCTCGAGCGTGGCCCAGGCGATGGAGAGCCCGTCATAGGTGGCGGTGCCGCGGCCGATTTCATCGAGGATCACGAGCGCGTTCTCATCCGCCTGGTTGAGGATCGCGGCCGTTTCCACCATTTCCACCATGAAGGTGGAGCGCCCGCGGGCAAGATCGTCCGACGCGCCCACCCGGCTGAACAGCTGGCTGACAATCCCGATCCGCGCCGAACGCGCGGGCACATGGGCGCCGATCTGCGCGAGAAGCGCGATCAGGGCGTTCTGGCGCAGGAAGGTGGATTTCCCGGCCATGTTGGGGCCTGTCAGCAGCCAGATATGGGCGCCATCGGTGCCGTCCGAGAGGGCGCAATCATTGGCGATGAAGCCCTCTGCGGCCTGGCGCTTCAGCGCCATTTCCACCACCGGATGCCGCCCGGCCTCGATTTCGAACGCGCGGGAATTTTCCACCCTGGGGCGGCACCAGCCTTCGGAGCGTGAAATCGTCGCGAAAGCGGCGGAGAGATCGATCTCGGCCATGGCTTTTGCACAGGCGGAAATGGCGGCGGAATGCTCAAGAACAAGCCCTTTCAGGCTTTCATAGAGCCGCTTTTCGATCTCGATCGCCCGGTTCCCGGCATTGTGTATGCGGGTTTCGAGATCCGAAAGCTCGAGTGTGGTGAAGCGCACGGCGTTGGCGGTGGTCTGGCGGTGGATGAAGGTTTCGCTCAGGGGCGGCGAGAGCATCTTCCTTGCATGTGTTGCCGGGGTCTCGATGAAGTAGCCGAGCACGTTGTTGTGCTTCACCTTCAGGGATTGAATGCCGGTTTCTTCAATATACTGCGCCTGGAGGGCGGCGATCACGCTGCGGCCCTCGTCGCGCAGCTTGCGCATCTCGTCGAGCTCCTCATCGTGGCCCGGCGCGATGAAGCCGCCTTCGCGGGCGATGATCGGCGGATCGGCGATCAGGGCCTCATCAAGTGCCTGATGGAGGGTTTCGAAGCCGGTGAGATCACGTGCGGCATCGGCAAGGAGCGCGGGAAGATCCTTGCCGGCAAGATGATCGTGCAGGGTTTCGGCCTGGGCAAGGCCATTTCTGATCGCGGCCAGATCGCGGGGGCCGGCGCGATCGAGGGCGAGGCGGGAAAGGGCGCGATCCATATCGGGCGCCTTGCGCAGCGCCTCGCGCAGGGTTTCTGAGAGATCTGCGTTTTCCGCCATGTAAGAGACGGAATCGAGCCGCTGTTCGATCACATCGAGCCGACGCGAGGGGCTCGAAAGCCGCCGCTCGAGCAGGCGCGCGCCGGGGGCCGTTACCGTGCGGTCAATCGCATGGAGGAGCGAACCCTCGCGCCCGCCGCTCAGGCTTTGGGTAAGCTCCAGATTGCGCCGCGTGGCGGCATCGATCTGCATCACCCCATCGAGAGCCTCACGCTGGGGCGGGCGCAGAAGAGGCAGCTTGCCGCGCTGGGTGATCTCTAGATAGTCGATCAATGCGCCCATCGCCGATAGCTCGGCCCTCGTGAACTGGCCGAAGGAATCGAGCGTGTTCACGCCGAAAAGGGCGCAAAGGCGCTTTTCGGCCGAGGTGCTGTCAAAGCTTGCCGGCGAAAGCGGGGTGAGGGCGCACGCGCTTTCCTCGATCAGGCTTTCGTAATCTTCGCGCCGGCTTTCGGAAAGGAGCACCTCGCTCGGGGCAAGGCGCGCAAGCTCGGGGCCGAGGCGCACCGGCGGGCAGGGCATCACGTGAAAGGCCCCGGTGGAGATATCGACCCAGGCAAGCGCCCCTTCGCCGCGCACATCGGCGTAAGACGCCAGAAAATTGTGCCGCCGCGCTTCGAGGAGGGAATCCTCGGTGAGCGTTCCGGGGGTGACGAGCCGCACCACCTCACGCTTCACCACCGCCTTGGAGCCGCGCTTCTTCGCTTCGGCCGGATCCTCCATCTGCTCGCAGACCGCCACGCGAAAGCCCTTGCGGATCAGGGTCTGGAAATAGCTTTCCGCCGCACGCACCGGCACGCCGCACATGGGGATATCCTGCCCCAGATGCTTGCCCCGCTTCGTCAGCGCGATATCGAGCGCCTCGGCCGCGGCCACCGCATCATCGAAGAACATCTCGTAGAAATCGCCCATCCGGTAGAACAGGAGCGCATCCTTGTGCTGCTCCTTGATCTCCAGATATTGCGCCATCATCGGCGTTATGGCGGCTTTCTGAACGGTCACTCTGCATCCCCCGTCAATTGCGCCGGATACTACAAACAGCCCGCACCAAGGGAAAGGCCGGATATTGCCGCCCGGCGGGAAGGGCGCTATTGGCTAGAGGTCCGACAAGGGAAATGAGAAAACATGGCCGACAAATCCAAGATCACGCCCGAAGAGGCGCTTTCCTATCACCACGAGCCGGTGCCGGGGAAATACGAAGTAGTGCCCACCAAACCGATGACGACCCAGCGCGAGCTATCGCTCGCCTACAGCCCCGGCGTGGCCGTGCCCGTGGAAGCGATCGCGGAAAACCCGGAATGCGCCTATGATTACACCAACAAGGGCAATATGGTGGCGGTGATCTCCAATGGCTCGGCGATCCTCGGCATGGGCAATCTCGGCGCGCTGGCCTCCAAGCCGGTGATGGAAGGCAAGGCGGTGCTGTTCAAGCGCTTTGCGGATGTGAACTCGATCGACATCGAGCTTGATACCGAAGATCCCCGGGCCTTCATCGATGCGGTGAAGCTCATGGGCCCGGCCTTTGGTGGCATCAATCTCGAGGATATCAAGGCGCCCGAGTGCTTCATCATCGAGCAGGAACTGAAGGAGATCATGGATATCCCCGTGTTCCACGACGATCAGCACGGCACGGCGGTGATCTGCGCGGCGGGGCTGATCAATGCGCTGGAGCTTTCCGGCAAGAAGCTCGAGGAATGCCGGATCGTGGTGAACGGTGCGGGTGCCGCCGGGATTGCCTGCCTGGAGCTTGTGAAGCGCATGGGTGCGCGGCCCGAGAACTGCCTCCTGTGCGATACCAAGGGGGTGATCTGGAAGGGCCGCAAGGAGGGCATGAACCAGTGGAAATCGGCCCATGCGGTGGAAACCGATGCGCGCACGCTGGAAGATGCGATGAAGGGCGCGGATGTGTTTCTCGGGGTTTCGGCCAAGGGCGCGGTGACGCCTGAGATGGTGGCTTCGATGGCCAAGGATCCGGTGATCTTCGCCATGGCCAATCCCGATCCCGAGATCACGCCCGAAGAGGCCCATGCCGTGCGCGATGATGTGATCGTGGCCACCGGGCGCAGCGATTATCCAAATCAGGTCAACAACGTGCTGGGCTTTCCCTATCTCTTCCGGGGCGCGCTCGATATCCACGCCCGCGCCATCAACGACGAAATGAAGATCGCCTGCGCCCGCGCGCTTGCGGGGCTCGCGCGCGAGGATGTGCCAGACGAGGTGGCCATGGCCTATGGCCGCAAGCTCACCTTCGGGCGCGATTACATCATTCCCGCCCCCTTCGATCCGCGCCTCATTCACACCATCCCGCCCGCCGTTGCCCAGGCGGGGATGGATACCGGCGTGGCCCGCCGCCCGATCATCGACATGGACGGCTACCGGGAATCGCTGAAGGAGCGGCTCGATCCCACCGCCTCGATCCTGCGCGGGCTGCAGGCGCGGGCGAAAGCCGCTCAGGCGCGCATGATCTTTGCCGAGGGGGATGATCCCCGCGTGCTGCGCGCTGCCGTGGCCTATCAGCGCGCCGGGCTTGGCCATGCGCTCGTGGTGGGGCGCGAGGCGGATGTGTCGCAGAAGCTGGAAGCGGCCGGACTTGGCGATGCCGTCAGTGAGCTAGAGGTGGTGAACGCGGCCAACACGCCACATCTCGAGGAATACAAGGATTACCTCTACAAGCGTCTCCAGCGCAAAGGTTATGACAAGGCCGATGTGCACCGCCTCGCGGCCCATGACCGCCACGTCTTTTCGGCCCTGATGCTGGCGCACGGCCATGGCGATGGGCTGGTGACGGGGGCCACCCGCAAATCCGCCCATGTGCTCGATCTGATCAACAAGGCCATTGATGCCTCGGCGAAGGATGGCGCCGTGGGCGTGACGGCGGTTCTGCACAAGGGGCGGATCGTGCTTGTTGCCGATACGCTGGTGCATGAATGGCCCGATGAGGAAGATCTCGCCACCATCGCCGAGCGCAGCGCGGATGTGGCCCGCTCTCTCGGGCTGGAGCCGCGCGTGGCCTTCGTGAGCTTCTCCACCTTCGGCTATCCCGTTTCCGAACGCGCCGAGAAGATGCACCTCGCCCCGGGCGTTCTTGATCGCCGGGGGGTGGATTTCGAATATGAAGGCGAGATGACGGTGGATGTGGCGCTCAATCCCAAGGCCATGGCGGCCTATCCCTTCTCGCGGCTTTCCGGGCCGGCGAATATCCTGGTGGTGCCTGCGCGCCATTCGGCCTCCATCTCGGTCAAGCTGATGCAGGAAATGGCCGGCGCGACCGTGATCGGCCCGATCCTTGCCGGGGTGGATCACTCGATCCAGATCTGCTCCACGGTTTCGACGGCGAACGATATCCTGAACATGGCCATTCTTGCGGCCAGCAAGGTGGGCTGAATGACGATCTTCAACCTCGGCTCGATCAATGCCGATCATTCATACGATGTGCCCCGTTTTCCCCGCCCCGGCGAAACGCTGGCGGCCAGCGGTTTTGCCACCGGCCTTGGCGGCAAGGGGGCCAATCAATCGGTTGCGGCCGCCCATGCGGGATCGAAGGTCGTGCATATGGGGGCCGTGGGCGCGGATGGCGCCTGGGCGATCGAGCGGTTGCGGGGCTGGGGGATTGATGTTGCCCATGTGCAGATGATCGAGGAACCCACGGGCCATGCGATCATCTATGTAAATGCCAGTGGCGAAAACGAGATCGTCATCTACAGCGGGGCGAACCTCCGGATAGGCCCCGGCGCGGTCCGCGATGCGCTGGGGAGTGCCGGAAGAGGCGATACCCTGCTCCTCCAGAACGAAACCAACCTTCAGAAAGAGGCGGCCGCGATGGCACGCGAGAAGGATATGCGCATCATCTATTCCGCCGCCCCCTTTTCGCAGCAGGCGCTGAAAGCCATCCTGCCCTTCGCCTCCATCGTGATCATGAATGCGGTCGAATACGAGCAATTTCGCGCCGGATCAGGGTCTGACAAGGCGCAAAAGGGGCTTGAAGGGATACTCGTGACCCGAGGCGCCGAGGGTGCGGACTGGATCAGCCCCGGGAGCGGTGCGAAGGAGCATGTGCCGGCATTTCCCGCCGAGCCCGTTGATACCACGGCCGCTGGGGATACCTTTGCGGGATATTTCGCCGCTGGGCTGGATCAGGGCATGACCGCCCTAGAAGCCATGCGCCTTGCCTCCGCCGCCGCGGCGCTCAAGATTACCCGTCCCGGCACGGCAGACGCCATCCCGACGCGCGATGAGGTCGAGGCCTATATCGCTTCAGTGGCGTGAGGCAAAGGGCGCGGCTCTACCCCAGAGCTGGCGCACTCGTCTGTCACGGCCGCAGGCACGGCGATAGGCCCGGTAGGCATCTGCCTTGCGCCTGATGCCGAAGCGGGTGATCACCCTGTCGCGGCTCTTGTAATAATTCTGATGGTAGGCGCCAGCGGGATAGAAACGCCTGGCCGGCAGGATCTGGGTGACGATCCTGCGCCCGAGGGCGCGCTGCGCCTCACGTCTTGCCGCAAGCGCCGCGGCTTTCTGCCGTTTGTCCTGGTAGAAGATCGCGGTGCGATAAGTCGGGCCGCGATCACAGAACTGCCCGCCCGCGTCCGTCGGATCGATCGAGCGGAAGAAGAGATGGAGGATCTTTTCATATGAAATCCTCGCCGGATCATAGATGATCTTCACCGCCTCGAAATGGCCGGTGCCACCGCGCGATACCTGCCTGTAGGACGGATTTTTCGCCCTGCCGCCGGTGAAGCCCGAGATTACCTCGATCACCCCCGGCACGCTTTCGAAATCGGATTCGACGCACCAGAAACAGCCGCCGGCGACTATGGCAGTTTCCTTTCTGCCGGCATGGGCCTTCTGGCTGTGCGCCATGAACCCGACAACGAGAAGGATCGTCAGGAGCAGCTGACGAAGCAGGGCAGTATTGCTCATTTTTCACGTCTCCCACAGAATTCGGGATAGCATGCGCGCCCGCCTTGGCCGCGGCAAGGCACCTCACAGGGAGGTGACATGATTTTACCGCTTGGCCCTTCCTTGCCGCCTCGCTAACCTCCCAATGATCGGAGGGGCCATGCGAAAGATAACCACACATCAAGCCGAGGACGATGCGCGCAATGCCGATATCCTCATATGGGTCAACGGCGCGCTGAAACCTCGCAATGAGGCTGTTGTCAGTGTCTATGACAGCGGATTCATGCTGGGTGACGGCATTTGGGAAGGTTTGCGGCTCTACAACGGGCGCTGGGCGTTTCTCGATGAGCATCTCGATCGGTTGTTCGAGGCGGCGAAGGCGATCGATCTCGATATCGGCATGGATCGCGCCGGCGTGATCGCTGCGCTCGAAGAAACACGCCAAGCGAACCGCATGGAAACGGATGTGCATGCCCGCCTGATGATCACCCGGGGCGTGAAGGCGCGCCCCTTTCAGCATCCCTCCCTCAGCCGTTCGGGGCCGACCATTGTCATCATCATGGAGCATTCGCGCCCGAAGCTCCCCCGCCCCGTGCGGCTTGCCACCGTGCCCCATATCCGCGGCCTGCCGATGAGCCAGGATCCCAAGCTCAACAGCCATTCCAAGCTCAACTGCGTGCTGGCCTGCATCGCGGCCGAAAAGGCCGGGGCGGATGAAGCGCTCATGCTCGATGTGCATGGATTCGTGAACACCACAAACGCCTGCAATTTCTTCATCGTGCGCAAGGGCGAGGTTTGGACAAGCACGGGCGATTACTGCATGAACGGCATCACCCGCGCCAAGGTGATCATGCTTTGCCGGCAGGCCGGGATCCCGGTGTTCGAGCGCAATTACTCGCTTGTCGATACCTATGGCGCCGACGAGGCTTTTCTGACAGGCACTTTCGGCGCGCAAACACCCGTGAGCGAGATTGACGGGCGAAAGATCGGCGATGGCACGATGGGGCCGCTCACGGCGCGCATCCGTGCGCTTTACAAGGATCTGATCGCGCGGGAGTGCGGGGCATGAAGATCGCCATGTGGTCCGGGCCGCGCAATCTTTCGACGGCCATGATGTATGCCTTCGCGGCGCGCGGCGATTGCGCCGTGGTGGACGAGCCCTTCTATGCGGCCTATCTGGCCCGCACCGGCCTCGATCATCCGATGCGCGCTGAAATACTCGCGTCTCAATCGGCGGATCCGGAAGCGGTGATTGAGGCACTGACAGCCTCTGATCCGGCCCAAAAGCCCCATTTCTACCAGAAGCACATGGCGCATCACATGGTCGATGGCATTCCCCGCGAATGGATGGCGGACATGAAAAACGTGTTTCTGATCCGCCATCCGGCCCGGGTGGTTGCCAGCTATGCGAAGAAGCGGGAAGCGCCCACGCTCGATGATCTGGGCTTTCGCCAGCAGGCGGCGCTTTTCGCTGAATGCCGGGCGCGGGGCGAGGCGCCCATCGTGATCGACAGCGCCGATATCCGGGCCGATCCGCCGGCCATGCTGCGCAAGCTGTGCGCGGCTCTCGGCCTCGCTTTCACCGATCGCATGCTCACATGGCCCGCCGGCGGCATCCCCGAAGACGGCGTCTGGGCCGCGCATTGGTATGGCGCCGTGCACCGCAGCACGGGCTTCGCCGGCCCCGAAGGGCCGCTGCCAAGGCTGGATGGCGAATACGCGGCCTTGGCGGAGAAGGCCCGTCCCTTTTACGAGGCTCTGGCGGGCCATCGGCTGACATGACCCGCTGAGCGACTATATGAGGGCGGCACCCGACCGCGGGCGGAAGCGAAGCGCCCGCCCATGGGGGCGGTCGGGCGCTGCCCGGCTTTGCCGCCGGGCCAGTCTCCAATTGAGCAGTCGATCCACTGCTTATCGTGCTAGTGGAAATCCAAACTACTAGACGCAGTGCCCACGTTTGGACTGTAAAACAAGGTCAATGTCCGAATTTGAAGCTCAATTTCAGACGCGAATTCAATGCCTTACGATTTCACCCGCCGATCGCGCGCCGCGAGAAGCTTCAGGCGCAGGGCGTTGAGCTTGATGAAGCCCTCGGCATCCTTCTGGTCATATGCGCCGGCGTCATCCTCGAAGGTCACGTGCTCCTCGCTGTAGAGCGAGTGATCCGACCAGCGGCCAACGGTGCGTGCAAGGCCCTTGTAGAGCTTGAGGCGCACGGTGCCGGTTACGTGCTCCTGGCTCTTGTCGATCAGGGCCTGGAGCATCTCGCGCTCGGGGGAGAACCAGAAGCCGTTATAGATCAGCTCGGCATAGCGCGGCATCAGATCATCCTTCAGATGCGCCGCGCCGCGATCGAGCGTGATCTGCTCGATGCCACGATGGGCTTCGAGGAGGATCGTGCCGCCCGGGGTTTCGTAGATCCCGCGCGATTTCATGCCGACGAAACGCCCCTCCACAAGATCGAGCCGGCCGATCCCGTGCTTGCCGCCAAGCTCGTTGAGCCGCGTCAGAAGCGCGGCAGGCGAGAGCTTTTCGCCATTGACAGAGACGGCATCGCCCCGCTCGAAGCCGATTTCCACATATTCGGGCTGATCGGGCGCATCCTCGGGATTGACGGTGCGCTGATACACGTAATCGGGCGCTTCCACCGCCGGATCCTCGAGCACCTTGCCCTCTGAGGAGGTGTGCAGGAGGTTGGCGTCCACGCTGAAGGGGGCCTCGCCGCGTTTGTCTTTCGCGATCGGGATCTGGTGTGCTTCGGCGAACTCGAGAAGCTTCGTGCGGCTTGTCAGATCCCATTCCCGCCAGGGCGCGATCACCTTGATATCGGGGTTGAGCGCATAGGCGGCAAGCTCGAAACGCACCTGATCGTTGCCCTTGCCGGTGGCGCCGTGGGCGATGGCATCGGCGCCGGTTTCAGCGGCGATTTCGATCAGCCGTTTG
>Ga0256832_1002274_pt1 | contig 13127 bp, 4 predicted proteins | sample 134614metaG_FD_190534 | JGI IMG/M metagenome (GOLD analysis project Ga0256832, IMG submission 190534) | Hydrothermal vent microbial communities from Lau Basin, Pacific Ocean - 134-614 | ecosystem: Environmental > Aquatic > Marine > Hydrothermal vents | place: Pacific Ocean: Lau Basin | collected... | reverse complement strand
ATAATTCGCCTGATTTTCTGAACCAATAATTTTTACGTACCGCGGGCCAGATCATTTCAATAAACAGATAGGCCATCAACAGTACCTGCAAGGTAAAAAATCCCCAACGGCTGATCCTTGAAAAATGCACCATGCTGTCCAGCAGGGACATCCCCAGCCCGGAGAAAAGAAATATCAGCATCCAGGATACAATACGCCCCAGCAAATGCAAGCGGTAGTGTCGCCCGGCCAGGTGGTATAGTTTTTGAATAAACTGCGTATGTGTCATGATTTTAATAGGTAAGCGCGTAAACAAGTATGTTTAAGGCCATTTTCAAAGCCTGCCTGCGCACATTCTCCGGATCTTTATGAATTTGAGCATCCTCGCAACCGTCCGAAATATCCGTATTAAATGAATAAAAACAAACCAGACGCCCCTTATAAATCAACCCCAACCCCTGTGGCGGGCCACCGGCGTGTTCATGAACCTTGGGTAAACCGTTGTTAAAATCATAGACCGTATGATAAATGGGATGGCCGAAGGGCAGCGGGACAAAATCCAGCTCGGGAAAAACCTTTTTCATGGCCTTACGGAAAGATGGATCCATACCGTAATCATCATCGGCGAACAAAAAGCCGCCGCGGATTAAATAGCGGCGCAATATGGCCGCCTCCTGATCATCGAAGACCACGTTGCCATGCCCGGCAAGATAAGCAAACGGCGATTGTGAAAATTCCGGGTCTTTTATTTTAGCCGCCGTTTCCTTCGGGGCTGTCGGTAAATTGAGTAGACGCCGCCCTTCGTTGAGTATGTTTTTCCATGTGGTTTTATTTCCATACCAATCCCCTCCGCCCTGATAATGTATGCGTACGGGGGCCACAGGCTGGGCCTGAAGGCTGACAATAAGGAAGAATGCGGTGACAAGTGTTTTTCTAAACATAAAAATCCCGTTGTAATAACGGGATTTTACATTAAAACAGGGAAACAGTTCAAATAAATTTATGCGGATGTGGCAAACTCATAGCGCTTATTACGCTTGTTCAGTTTTAACTTGGCCAGTTCCGAGCGAACGGCAAACCAACCGATACGTGTAAATCCGTATCGTGCCGTATTTAATTCACGTTTAATTTTCAGGCTGCCGAACTCTGGATTTTCTTTTACGATATTTTTTATTTTATCCTGCAGGGTCATGTCATTTAAGCTGATCTGCTGGGTTGTTTCCACCACATCGCTGGTTACCGGCTCGGTAGCGGGGCGGGGAGCGGCGGCCACTTCCTCCACCGGCTCATCGGCCTTGGGCAGGGATATCTCCTTGGCCACCGGTTCTCCGGCCGCTTCGGAACTTTCAAACTTATTTACCGCGTCTTCCACCTTGTCATAAACATCGAGGATATGATGAAATTCCAGCAGTTCAAAAATCTCATACACATCGGGCACCATGCGCACCAGCTTCAGATCGCCGCCGTTTTCACGAATCGACTTTATTTCACTGATAAAAATCCCCCAGCCGGCGGAGCTGATATAGTCCACATTACCCAAATCCACTATGATAAAAAACCGTCCCTGTTTCAGCAGAGAATTGAGGGCACGCTCCAGCTCGGATGACGTTGTTGTATCAATATACCCCCCAACTTTTATAATCGAGATGTGATTTCTTCCACCACTGACTTCAGTTGAAACCTGAATGCCTTCCATTCAATCCTCCTTAAGGGAAAGAGCGTTATTTGTCCTTCTTCGGCTTTTCTTTAAGTAGCGCTTTATTTTTTACAATATTTTTACGCGCGATTTTTTTACGAACATCCGCCAGTGAAGTGGCTTTTGCCGTTTGAGCCGGATTCAATTCCCATTTTTTATGTAACAGGGCCAGAGAATTTACCTGTTCCAGTATACTATGGCCAGCTTTTAATATATTTTCTTTTTCCAAGAATTTCAACACGCTTTCTGTGCGCTGCCTCAATGCTTTGTTATCCATCGAGGAGGAGTGTGACTGTAAAAATTCGATAGCTTGTTGTCCCTGTTGCATCAACTGTGAAAGCTCCGGCATTTTTTTCAATATCGGATTTTTTGTCACAATTTTCAGGATTAAATTCATTTTTCTTAAAGTGTCGGTATTATTGGTATTTTCTATTAATTCCCCATTGTGTTTTTTCAGGGCCTCAAAGTCATCACGGCAGGCATTATAGAACATCTCTATCAGCCCGGCATCACTTTTCTCCGCCACCCGGGTACTCAATTCTTGCGGGGTTGGCGTCTGTTCCGCCTTAACGGCAACCGCAGTTTCCTCCGCGGCAACGGTTTTTGTTTCCGTGCCTTCCGCCTTTTCAGCCGGAGCAACAGCAACCGCTTTCGGCGTGTCCTTTTTCGTCCCCTCTGCGGGCGCGCTCTTAATTATGCGCACAAAAGGTTTTTTCTCTTCTTCCCGCGGCAGGCTGTGTGACGGCAGTGGCGGCTTGGCGGTTGCTCCCGTGCGCTTTTCGATTTCCCCTTCGGAGGATTCAAAATCGAGAATGACCTTACCGTCCAGTGTCAGCAGAGGTGTTCCCGGTTGCTTGAGACGTTTATTCTTGCCTTTTTCCAGGAAGCGTTTTCTCAAGGCATAGGTATTAAGCCTGAGCTTGATCAATTCGTTATAGATACGCCGCTCTTCTATTTTCACAAAGCCGTACTTCTCGGTATTGAGCAGTTTGGCGATGCTTTTCGGCCCCAGCTTGGGGTTCTCGCGAATAATATCGAATATCTTGGCCTTCATCTCGATGGAGAGATGTTTCTTCTCGATGTAGTCCTGCCCGTCCAGAAAAGACCTTAAGGCTTCCAGGCCGCCTTCATCCACGATATTTTTATATTTGTAATACTGGTATTGCGAAATATTCAGCTTCTCACAGGCATCCTTTACCCGGTAGCCCTGCTCGATAAGCTCCACCATCTGTTTGTGGGTTTTATAGATCACCTCACCGGACATCATTTTTTCCTTGATGGCCACAAAGGTGATATCATCGTTTTGCTGCGCGCCACCGGTAAAGTTTTTCAGATCATCCTTGATGCTTTTCACAAATTCGGAAACATCCAGATGGCCGTTGTTACGAATCGATTCCAGAAAGCGCTCTTCCCGGTATAACTCCCGCTGATGGTTCATGGCCTCGGTGATACCGTCCGTGTAGAGCACCAGGATATCGTCTTCGCGTAACCGTATGGAATCGGTTTGTATTTTATTGTCAAAAAGTTTTAAATCGGGGAGTTGTATACCCACCGGAAATCCCGAGGGGTTAAGATAGTATGTCTGCTTCGCCGACGAACGGAATAAAATCATCGGATTGTGCCCGGCGCTGGCGTAATGGATCACCCGGTTACGGGAATCGAGAATCACATAAAACATGGTCACAAACATGCCGCGTCTCATGTCGTCGGTAACAAAACGGTTAACCTTGGCCAGCACATCGGCCGGGTTTTTATTGCCCCGGGACTCCAGACGCAAGGCAGTACGGATCATGGTCATAATCAGCGATCCGGGAACCCCCTTACCCGACACGTCGGCCACGATGATGCCCACGGACTCCTCATCCACCTCCACAAAGTCAAAAAGATCGCCGCCCACTTCCTTGGCCGCTTCATAATAAGAGCCGATATCAAAGCCTTCCACGCTGGGGAAATCGCTGGGCAACAACATTTGCTGGATTTCCTGCGCCACCTGGAGTTCCTTTTGCAGTTTTTGCTGCTCCATCAGGTTTACCTGGGCGGCATGGAACTTCTGGGTCATTTCATTAAAGGCCTGGGCGATTTCACCTATCTCATCGGAGGCGTCGATATCAATCTCGTCCTGATCCACCTTGCCGCGCACCACCTGGCGCACCCAATCGGCCAGGCTATGAAAGGATTTAAGCACCTGGGTAACCAATAAAAAGGAACCCACATAGCCCACAATGAGCAAAATAAGCAGAACGATCAGTAATATCATGCGCCGCTGGTGAATAATCTTTTCAATGGTGCTATCCCGTACCCAGATGTGCGCCACCCCCAGCAAAGCGCCCCGACCCGAAATACTTTCGCGGATTTCACTGTACACATCGTAGATCATCATGGTATCGTTCAGGGCATAATGCAACACCACGCTGTTATTCACCGTATCGACGACCACTCCGCTGTCGGGCAGGGTATAGATGCGCTTCAAAGGCGTATCCTTGACCAGGGTACTGCGGGCGATGACCCGGCCATTGACATCCACAATAAAGGCTTCGTTTATCAAGTCGGGGTGATTTTGTTTAAGAGAACGTGTTTTTTCAAAAAGCGGAATATATTGGTCTCTGATAAAATCATCGATGGAATTGTCCGCCAGTGTTTTAGCATTACTGGCCGCCGTAACCAGCGCCTCGTCACGTACATCATCGGACAGGTTAAACAAAAAAACACTGAATATGGCGGAAATGATACCCGTAATCAACAGGGCCGAAACCAGCGAGTACTTGGCACGCATGGTCAGCGTGTGCCATAGTTGATTGACTTTGCTTCCCGAAGACTGCTCGCGATATTTCGTGAGCCGGAATTCATTACCCCGCTCGGTGACCGCATAATGGATATCATCCATCAGCTTGCGCATCATCAAAATACCCAGACCACCTTTTTTACCGATATCCACATATTTGGCCAGATCGGGTGTGTTGGCCTGGCGCGGATCGTAACTGATGCCCTGGTCGATAATAACGATGGTCAGGCTCATACGCCGGATGATGGCCTTCAGTTGAATTTCACCGTTCTTGATATCGCGGTAACCATGACGGATCACATTGGTACAGGCTTCATCCACCACCAGCTTAAAGGAGTTGATGACCTTGTCGGAGAAGCGATAACGTTTACCTATATGCTCAATGAATTCACGTATCTGTATCAGATAGCTCATTTGAGCCGGTATGGTTATCTCTTCTTTTTTGACATTTTTAAACATGACAAAATCCGTTTATTTTGACGCCTTGGTATTTTTCATACGCTCACGCGCGTTGCTGATCCCCTTGAGCACCCGTTTGTTATAGGGATGATCTTTCAGTATCTCTTCCCAAATCTGAATGGCTTCCCGGTAGTTACCATTCAGGAAGCTTTCCACGCCGCGCAGATATTTCTTCTCGGTTTCCGGATCCATCTCATCCTGACCGCTGATGGTTTCCAGCTTTGATTTTTCATAATACTGGCGAATCAGCTCGTTTTGCGGATCCAATTCCAGCGCCTTGGAAAGAATATCGAGCGACTGTTGATATTCTCCGGCATCATACAACATCAGGCCCTTTTGGATGTTCTCCTGTACCCGAATGCGCGTGGCCAGGGTTTCGATCTCGTTTTGCAACTGACTGTTATCCGCCCCCAGCAAACGGGCATCTCCCAGCAAACGCAGGGCTTCGGCATAGTTCTGGTTTTTAAACTGCTCCCGGCTTTTGGCCACCAGGCTGCCGACCTCTTCACTTATTCGGCGTTTCGTCGTGGCAATCGAGTTTTTAAGGATTTGATTTTCAGGATCCCGTTCCAAAGCGATATTAAACTCGATCATCGCCTCCACAAACTGCTTTTTATCCAGCAGCAGGCGGCCCTTTTCAAAATGCTCCTGAACGAACATGCTGTCGTTGGCGGCCCGGTCTTTATCCAGCGCCTCTTTTACCGCCAGCGACTGCCGCTTGTTAAAGTCACGCGCCAACAGGGCATTGGATGAATCCAGCATCACCCCGGCCCGTTTGTGAAACGGATCCATGCTGATCACTTGCTGATACTCCACGATGGCGTCCAGGTATTTCCCTTCGCCAAAATATTCATCGGCCTGTTTCAAGTGCCTGGCCACAAAATCGCGTTTGTCCGCTTCCCGTATTTCCTTCTTGATGCGGTTTTCTTCCTCAATGCGCTTTAGTTCGGCCAGACGGAACATATCGTCACGGGTAATGCCGAAATTAACGGAAACCGACAAACGGTGGGTGGGCGTAAAAACATCATTGTAGGCGCTGCCGCTGTAACCATAGTCGATCTGGAAATTGCTGTACTCTACCCCGGCGCCAAATGAGAGGGCCTGACCGTCATAACCGACGCGCACTTTGCCGAGATTTTGGAAGTTATACTCTGTACCGGCATGAAACAAGAGCGATCTTTTTTGTGAATAGTCGATATCCATCAGGATATTGATGGCCGTTCCCCCGCTGAAGCGTACTTTCTTCATGATACCCAGCCGGGCGTTTAGGGGATACTCATCCAGCAAGTTACCTGCGCGCAGTTGCGGGGCAAACACATTTTTCACGTTCAGGCCAAAGGACCAGTCCTGTATAAAGGCGTTGCCGATCCAGTCGGGCCGGTACATCAGGCCGAAATCAGCGGCGATACCGGTGGCCGTCAAATCGCCCTCTTCCAGGTTGTTCCACCCGTTGCGTATCCATCGTACCGAAATACCCGGCGTCAGATTCCAGAACAGGGTCTTGGCATAGGAAAAATAAACCCGGTATTGATCATGGGAGAACTTACCCAGCGGTACATTGTTGATATCCCGTTCCTGGATATCCGAAATGCCCAGCCGGGCAATGCCAAAGCCGAAGGTTCCCAAATCCAGCGTGGGATAGGCATAGCCCAAAAAATCATACTGGGTGGAGGTAAAAAGTGTCGTGTGAAAAAAAGTAGCGCTTTGCCGGTTGATGCCCTCCAGCCCGGCCGGATTCCAGAAAACCGCCGTGGGATCGTTGGCCATGGCCGTATAGGCCTGCCCCAGTCCCAGGGCCCGGGCCCCAAAACCCAGCTTAAACACACTCTCCGTGCCACCTTCGCCCTCCTGGGCCATAACGGCGCCAAACATTCCGTACGCCAACATTATTATCAGTAAGTTTTTCAACATTTTATTCATCGTCTCACCCTATTTTATATAGGCCACTTTGGTAATATAACGCTTGGCCGGGCCGCCGCCGGTCGGCGAAATTTGGATCGTACAGATATACACGCCGTTCAGCACGGTTTGTCCCTTGTCGTTTTTACCGTTCCATGTAATATGATTGTAGTTGCGGTTGCCCGGCAGGTTGCTTTCCTGACGGTGCCAGACCAGTTCGCCCAACAGGGTAAAGATGCGTATGTCCACATCGGCGTTTTCCGTCAGATAAAAATTTATCCGGGCATAGGCCTGCCGGCGTCCAAAGGGATTGGGGTAGGTGCTGAAGGCCTCTTCCGGATTATCGGGGATTACCGTCAATACCGCCGCCTCTTCCTGGTTGCCGGGATCAAAGTCATTGCCGTTCTTATCCAGCAGGGCCAGGGCGATGGTATCGGACACATCGTAGGCGTTGAGCTGGTTGAGCACGGCACGGAAGCTGAGGCTGCGCGCGTCGCTTTGCAGATCGGCCAGCACCACCAGCGTTTCGGAGGTGTCGGGGTCTATGCTGAGTTTTTCCACCTGATTAAAAAGCAGCTCCAGCGGATTGCCCATGGAAGCGTCCACCGTTATCTCAGCCAGGGTTTGCGGCTCGCCGCCCGTTGTTTTTTGTAGTTCAAGGAAGCGCTTATAGTTTACGATACGGAAACGATTAAACAGCTTAACCAGGCTTTCCGGGCTCAAAAGGTTTTCATCGGAGATAACTCCGTTTGAACCGTATATCCCCATGGTCAGCCCGTTGACGAACAAGCTGTCGCCATAACCCTCGTTGGAAACATTAAAGGCCAGCATGGGCAGATTGGTTTGTCCCCGGATCAGTCCGCCGCCACCGACCAGACTGTCGATCATGGTGACGGTGATCTCCTTCTGCTTCACCCGCACCGGATGCGATGTCTGTGAGACATTCACGTCGACCGGCGTCAGACTGTTCACATCATTGGGACGGCTTTTAATGGCAAACTGAATATTATAGGTTTTTTCAACCTGCGGGGCGCGCAACACCCAGCGCAAGGCTTCGGCCTCACCCAATCCGCTGAAGGTCTGTTCGGCGGCGCTGCCCTCCGCAAGCGTAAAGCCATCCGCGGCTATCAACGCGGAATCCACGGCAATCACGCCTTCTCCGGTAATATCCGCGTAGGAAAGGGCGCCCTCGTTTGCGCTGTTTTCCACCCAGACCCGCAACTCGATTTTTTGGCCGAAGGATAAAATACCCTGGGCCGCCGATTGCGGAGCAACAATGCTGGATTTAATAACCAGATTGGGGCGACGCTGGAAGGTGAGCCCTACCTTTTTCTCCTCGCTGCGCGCCGTTACCTCATTGGTGTTGTTATCGATGCCCACCAGCACAAAACGCAGACTGTCGGTTTCCGGGCCGTTATAATCCGCCGGCACATTGATGGCAAACACCGCCGTTTGCGTGGTGGCGTTCACCGGCAGCACAAAGCTGGATGGCTCAAAACTTTCCGGCAGCAACACAATGGCCTGCGGGTTTTCCAGATTGGCGCTCATGGCCCCGGCATGCACCGTTACGCTAAAGGTCTGCCCCGTACTGACCGTGGCCGGGCTTTCAATATCGCCAATGGCGATGGTGGCCGGATTTTCCACACGCATGGTTTGCAGATCGCTGGTATTGGATACGGCCGCTTCCTGACCGCTGTTGGCATCCAGGGGTACTTCTGTCAGCCGCACAATCAGATCGCTGCCCACCGCCGCGGCGGTTGGTTTTTCCGCGACCGTTCCGGGCGGCTGCTCCTTGTTCCCGGCAGTTGTGGACGAAACAGGATTGCCTTTGGCGTCGACCATCTCCACATCGCGCACCTCCCGCCGGCGTTGTTGACGCAGGGCCTTTTGAACCAGCGAGGTCAGCTCCACAATGCTGTTAACGCCCGGCGTGGTCTGCTCGGCACGTATCCACCAGAAGAAGGGCTGCCCCACGGTAAAGGTACGTTGAGGACTGTTATCCAGGCCGATTTCCGATGAATCGATCAGACTGAAATAGGTGTTGTCAAAATTCAGCTCGGCCACGCCGGTTCCGGAAACAGGCGAAGCACCCTCCAGGTTCTGCACCACCCCACGCAGGCGGAAGGCCTGCCCCAGGGAGACGGTGCTGTCCAGAGCGCCCAGGGGGGCGTCCACACGCACGCTCAGGGAAAGGGTGGCCTTGGGCACGGTGCGGATATATCTTTCCTCCGCCACCTGCAACAGCAGATTGCCGTTTTCCGTGCTGACGCCGCTGGCCAGGATGTGCAACGTATCCGGAGCGTTTCCGGCCAGGCTCTTGGACTTGATATACCATTTCAGCTGTACCTGACTGGAATCATCGGAGACAAAGCGGGTCAGGTTACCATCCTGGGATGTGTATCCGGCCGGGAGGGTCAGCACCACCTTTTTATTTTTATCCAACTGCCGGTCAAAAATCACATTCGCCTGTACCAGAATGGAATCCTGATCGGTGGAGACGATCAATGTATCCCCTTCCAGGGGCACGTTGTTTTCAAAGGAGGTGGTCAGGTTAATATCATTGATCTGCCGCGCGCTTAAGATAAGCGAATCCACCCCGGAAGCAACCGTACGGAAGGCATTGACCTCCTCATTGACGTCCAGCGGCGCGGAAATCACCGCTACGCTAAAGGGGGCGTTCAACTCCGAAGAGGAGGTTTGCACCTGCCAGCGGATGGTATCATTCAGGCTGAAAAATTTATCCGCCCGGTCGCCATTGACAAAGGTCATGCCCGTCCCGGAAATATCCAGCCTAACCTGATGACGGCCACCGCTGGTATCCACGGCCGCTTCGCCGCTGTTGCTGACCAGGGCGTGTAGCTCAAAGGACTGGTCTGTAGCCCGGATCAGACTGTCATTCACCGCGTCGGGCATGATAAAACGCAACGACAGATCGGCCCGCTTTTGCAGGATAACACTGTTGCTGTCCGTGGCGCCGACAACCAGGGCCGTATCCAGACTGTTAATATCCAACGGGGTTTCACCGGCGGCAATGCGCGCCCTCAGCCATCCGGTTGTTCCGGAGACAGGCGCAATGACCGTATCAAGATATACGGCGGCGCGTATGCTGTTATGCTCAAGCCGGGCCGTACCCGTGGCGGCAAACAGTAATCCGCCGGAAGCTTCCAGTCGCAGGGTGCCGCTGCCGTCAATGGCCGCTTCACCTTCGTTGCGCACTTCCGTTTTCAGTACGAATTTTTGACCGGTGGAAACAAAGCCGTCCGTCGCGCCCTGTGGCGCGCTGATGGCGCTTAACACGCGCAGGCGTGAACGTTCCTGCAACAGAAAGGTGAGCGTGTCCCGTTTTAATAAATCCAAACCGCTGTTAACATCGGTGGCGCTAAATAAAATAAAGACCGTGTCACGGCCGCTCAACTGAGCGGAACGTTCGTTGGGCGCCCGCAAGGTCCACAACAGGGTATCCGTCGTCACGCTCTGTTCGGAGGCGCCCTGTACGGCATACCCCTCCGGCAAGAGAATAGTCGCCTTGCGATCCGAGCTGCTGGCGTTAAACTGCATAACCGAACGCAGGGTAAAAGTTTGCGCGGTGGACAGGGTATCCCGCGAGGCCTGGGGTGTTGTTTTTTCAAAGGTATTAATGGCAATCTGCGCGGCGGCCTGGGCCCGCACCAGGGTCTGCTGCCTGCTGTTACCCGTATCCGCGGCGGCGGCGGTATTGGCATCCAGGGGAACGGCGCTAAAGACAACCCGCAGCGTATCCCAGTCGGCCGGCGTAGCCTGATCGGCTTTCACCTGCCAGCTTGCCGCAAGTTGAGCGGGCGAGATGGTCTGCTCGGCGGCGGAACCGTCAAAGGAAAAATTCGCCGGAAGGTTTAACTGCAAACGCCCGTTGCCAAAATCGGAATCTCCGGTATGATCCACGGTGGCTTTTACGGTAAAGCTTTGCCCGACCGCCACGCTGGAATCGGTGGCGCTGGCCGGTGCCGTAATGGACAGACTGTTGATGGACAAACGGCTGGCCTGCTGAACGATGACAATCTCGCTGTTATCCAGAGGCTGATCAATGGTTACCCGGCGACCGCCGCTGTCCCGCGCGGAATCGATTACGGCGGTATAGGTAAAGTTTCCGGACAGGCTAAGCGAATCGCTTGCCAGATCCACCGTTTTCACGGCGCCGGCCGGGAGACCGGCCACGGTAACACGACCCACGCTGTTGTTATTGCGGGTCACGCTGATCCAGACGCTATCCAGATCGATCCCCCCGTTATTACTCAGATGCATGGCCAGATTAAACGGCTGATTGATATTGACATTGGGCGCGTTGGGCGTGGGCGAAGCGGCGGCAAAAGTCAGGCTGTCCATGCGCACCAACCCCGGCGATATGACGCGTACCGTATCGTTGACCAAAACCGTGCCGGTGGTGTTGGAGACACCCGGAGCGCGGATATCGCTGTAGGTTACGGCCGGGGCGGGAACGTCATCACCCAGGCGGGCGTCTTCGGCCACATTAAAAAGAACCCTCAGATCCTTGCTGCTGCCGGCCAAAACCGTATCGGGGAACAGGCCGCTGCTGGCCAGCAGCCAGTCGGAGGTCACAGACTGCCCGTTTTGGTTGAAATTAAAGTTAATATTGCTGACCACGGCATCGGAAGCGCCGCTGTTTTGCAGACGGTAGGTCACCGGAACATCGCGCTGACCGCGCGGCACCTGCGCCGAATCGATAATGATGCGGGCAAAAACAAGCTGTGCCGACGGAATAATTTCAAAGACGCCGGTTTCCAGGGAGTCATTGGTATAAACATTACCGTTGATCAGCGTGCCATACAGACGCCACTGAATATCCTTAAGCCCGGTCGTCTCGGAAGAGGGAATGGTCACCTCATTAAAAACAAGGCGCGTGGTATCTCCCCCGCCGAGGGTGAATTTGGCCGACAGAGCGGCCCGGGGTATTGTTGTTCCCGGAAAATCGATATAACTGGAATCGGCATTCAGCGAAAGATCCGACGTACCCGTGTTGACATAGCTGAGGGCAAAGGAGACCGTTTCGTTTTTAACCACGGAATCGGGCTGTACCGTTCCGGCGACAAAGTGGGCATTGGCCCCGGACTGCACAAACAATTCGTCATAAACGCTGGACTCATTGACAATCGACCCGTTATCCAGGCTGATCTGACCGTAGATATCCGTTTGCCCCACCGGATAGGTGAGCGGGACATCAAAACCGAATTGCAGGGTGGAAGTACCCACCGGCAGGATGGTCAGCGTATCGAGACGGTGCAGGTTATCCATAAAATATTGCGCCGAGGAGATATGATCTCTGAAAATCAAAATCGTATTGCTGGAATCGATACTCAGGGGAATACTGGTATTGGAAACCACCATATTCACCACCATGCCCGTTTCGCCCTGCAATACGCGGTCGCTGCCGACGATACCGATGGTATTGATGACGACCAGCCCCTGTCCGTAGGCCAAAGAGCCGGCGTCGAGTTCATTATTGTAGGCCGCCTTATTGGTGGTTCCGTTCAGCGTGACCGTTAAGGGATATTCATCCGTGGCCAATCCGGTCAGCAGGGTATCGCGGAAAACAAGCTCGGTGGTGTCGGGCGTGGCGGCGATGATGGTCGGACTGGTAACGTCCAGCGGTATTTTATAGGCCGTGCCGACGATATTCAGGGTAGTCGTTGCCGGGTCTAAAACAATGGTTGCCTGACCGTCGTTGTAAATCCGTACCCGGAACTGCTCATTCTGCTCACCCGGCGTGGAATTGGGCGTGGTTTGCGTAACGGTTGGCGAGGCCGCCGTTTGCACCTCAAAATAAGTGGTGGAAGAGCTGGCGGCGCTCAGCGCGGCATCCGTGTTGATATCCTTACCGCTGACGCTGGCGTCCACACCGGCCTGACCGGTAATAGTGGCCGGAGCCACAAAGGAATAGACCATGGTATCCCGGACGCCGCCGGCAAGCTGAAAAGGCGTGGCCGGCGTCAGATAGATTTCCTGAAAATCAACAACCGGATTAAAGGTGAGCGATGAACCGTCTATCTCCGCCGTGGCTTCGCCGCTGTTGCGGATATCGATATAAATACGGCCGTGGGTTTGTCCCTGACTGACCGTATCGGGCACCACGCGCAGGGCCTCCACAACCAGGGCCGCTTTTTGCTGCACGGTCAGGGTATCGGTTTGCGATGCCGTGTTCAGGGTTATGGTGCTGTCATCATTGGCGTCACGGTAAACGGTATATCCATCCACCACATAAGCGCCACTGCCGGCGGCGGCATCCACATCCACGTCAAAATCAAAACGTAGGCTGTT
>Ga0256832_1002273_pt1 | contig 13127 bp, 13 predicted proteins | sample 134614metaG_FD_190534 | JGI IMG/M metagenome (GOLD analysis project Ga0256832, IMG submission 190534) | Hydrothermal vent microbial communities from Lau Basin, Pacific Ocean - 134-614 | ecosystem: Environmental > Aquatic > Marine > Hydrothermal vents | place: Pacific Ocean: Lau Basin | collected... | reverse complement strand
AAGCAGGAACTCGTCCTCTTCATCCCGCAGCAAATGCACCAGGTCAAACCCGCACGCGCATAAGAGGGAAATGCGCTAAACATACTGAGCCAAATTTCATTTGGCTCCCTGTGAGAGAAAACTGCACGCTAAAGACTCCGCCTTCGGCGGAGTCTTTTTTATTGATGAAAAAGATAACAAAAATCACTTCCCCGTTATCATAATCCGGCTTACATTTGCCCCGTCGCAAGAACCCAACTGTCATTCGCCTTTCCCGGGCCAAAGGGCTTGGGAGCGTTTGCGTGTTCCTGAGTTCAAACGATCCCTGGAAATTGCGAAAACCATCTTAAAATCATACCTATGAGCTGGATCGGAAAAGTTTTACGCTCCTCATTGGGCCGCAAGTTAGTTATGAGTTTGACCGGCCTCTTTCTCATTCTCTTTCTGTTGACACACCTTGCCGGCAACTTGCAGCTCCTCATCCCCGACAAGGGGGAAGCCTTCAATCGCTATGCAGATTTCATGGGGCATTTTTTGCCCGTACAAATCATTGCCAAGGGTTTTTACCTTTTGTTCATCATTCACATCTTTCAGGGCTTTGCACTCTGGGCATACAATCGCAAGGCCAGAGGTAAGGAGCGCTATGCCGTCAAGGCCACGCGCGCTGTAAATACCAATGCCGTTTTTGCGAGCAACATGGCTTTTTTGGGTTTGTTGATTTTTGCCTTCCTCGGCATCCACATGGGCGACTTTTGGTGGGCCTCCAAGTTTGGTGAGTTGCCTGTCATCAGCTATGGAGACGGGCACGAATATCACGACTTGTACAAGAAGGTGGTGATGTCTTTCAGTCAGCTTTGGATTGTAGTCGTCTATGTAATTTCCATGATAGCTTTGGCTTTTCACCTCTGGCACGGTTTCCAAAGCGCTTTTCAAACGCTGGGGCTGAACCACAAGAAATACATGCCTTTCATCAGGGGCTTTGGCAAGTTGTATGCCATTGTCATTCCTTTGCTGTTTGCCTTGATTCCCATCATCATGTATCTGCAAAATGCAGCCTGAGCAAGGCCCTTACAAGGCATTTTTAAGAACGAAAGAAACCACAAAAAAATAAAGAGATGAAATTAGACGCTCACATACCTCCGGGTCCTTTGGCCGAAAAGTGGAAACAATATCGCGGCACCATGAAGCTGGTGGCGCCCAACAACAAGCGCAATCTGGAGATCATCGTCGTTGGCACCGGTCTGGCCGGCGCTGCCGGCGCTGCCAGCCTGGCCGAGCTGGGATATAAAGTCAAAGTGTTTACCTTTCACGACAGCCCCCGCAGGGCGCACTCCATTGCAGCCCAGGGCGGCATCAATGCAGCCAAGAACTATCAAAACGACGGCGACAGCATCTATCGCTTGTTTTACGATACCATTAAGGGCGGAGACTACCGCTCGCGCGAAGCCAATGTCTATCGTCTCGCTGAGGTGAGCCTGAACATTATAGACCAGGCCGTAGCCCAAGGCGTGCCCTTTGCCCGCGAATACGGAGGGCTTCTGGCCAATCGCTCTTTTGGCGGCGTACAGGTACAACGCACTTTTTACGCCAAAGGCCAGACGGGCCAGCAATTGCTGCTCGGTGCCTACCAGGCTCTTTCACGTCAGATATCCACAGGCCAGGTAGAGTTGTTTCACCGCCACGAAATGCTGGATCTGGTCATCGTAGATGGCAAAGCCCGAGGCATCATCGCCCGCAACCTCATCACCGGCGAGCTGGAGCGCCATGCGGCTCATGCCGTAGTGCTGGCCACAGGCGGCTATGGGAACATCTACTACCTCTCCACCAATGCCATGAACTCCAACGTTACGGCTGCCTGGCGAGCCACGCGCCGCGGAGCTCTGATGGCCAATCCCTGTTTCGTACAAATTCACCCCACCTGCATACCCGTCTCGGGAGACTACCAGTCCAAGCTGACACTGATGTCCGAAAGCCTGCGCAACGACGGTCGCGTGTGGGTACCTAAGAAAATGGAAGACGTAATGGCCCTGCGCGAAGAGCGCATCAAGCCACGCGACATCCCCGAAGAAGACCGCGACTACTACTTAGAGCGCCGCTATCCGGCCTTTGGCAACCTGGTCCCCCGCGATGTGGCATCCCGCGCAGCCAAAGCAGTCTGCGATGAAGGCCGTGGCGTGAATGCCTCCGGTAAGGCCGTGTTCCTGGATTTTGCCTCTGCCATTGTGCGCTATGGAAAAGCCGAAGCACACGTTCAGGGCATACACAACCCCGATGATGCCACCATCCAAAAACTGGGTAAGGCCGTCATCAAAGCCAAATACGGCAACCTCTTCGAGATGTACGAAAAAATCACGGGCGACAACCCTTACGAAACGCCCATGATGATCTACCCCGCCGTACACTACACCATGGGCGGCCTTTGGGTGGATTACAACCTGCAAACCACCATTCCGGGCCTCTTTGCCGCCGGCGAGTGCAACTTCTCCGACCACGGCGCCAACCGCCTCGGAGCCTCCGCCCTCATGCAGGGCCTGGCAGACGGGTACTTCGTCCTGCCTTATACCATCGGGCAGTTCCTCAGCGATGAAATTCGCACACCGAAGATTGACCCCAATCTCCCGGAATTCAAGCAAGTCGAAGACGAAGTGCGCGCACGCTTAGAAAAACTGCTCAACAACCAGGGCTCGGAATCGGTAGAAAGCTTCCACCGCCGCCTCGGCAAAATCATGTGGGATTACGCAGGCATGTCGCGCAATGCAGAAGGCTTAGACAAAGCCCGCAAAATGGTGCGCGAACTGCGCGAAGAATACCACCGCGAAGTCTATGTGCCGGGCAGCATGAACGAGTTCAATCCCGAGCTCGAAAAGGCCCAGCGCGTAGCCGATTTTATGGAAATGGCAGAACTCCTCATCATAGATGCCCGCCATCGCAACGAAAGCTGCGGCGGCCACTTCCGCGAAGAATACCAGACAGCCGACGGCGAAGCGCTCAGAGACGATGAACACTACGCCTATGTGGCAGCCTGGAACTGGAATGACGGAGAACCGGAGCTGACCAAAGAGCCGCTCACCTTCGAAAACATCGAAGTCAAAACCCGCAGCTACAAATAACAACCCTGCGGTAAAGACCTTAATGCATTCATCAGACGACAAAAAAGTAAGCCATGAAACTTACGCTCAAAATATGGCGCCAAAAAAACGCCAACAGCAAAGGACAATTTGAGACCTATCAGGTAGAGGCCAATTCACACATGTCTTTCCTCGAGATGTTGGACGTGCTCAACGAAAACCTCATCTCTCAAAAGAAAGAACCCGTAGCTTTCGATCACGACTGCCGCGAGGGCATTTGCGGCGCCTGCAGCATGGTCATCAACGGCCACCCACACGGCCCCATGAAAGGCACGACGACCTGCCAGTTGCACATGCGCCATTTCAAAGACGGCGACACCATTGTCATTGAACCCTTCCGCGCCAAAGCTTTCCCGGTCGTCAAAGACCTCGTGGTTGACCGCAGCGCCTTCGATCGCGTCATCCAGGCCGGCGGCTTCATATCCGTAAATACCGGAGGCCCCCAAGATGCCAACAACATCCCCGTGCCTAAGGAAGATGCCGAAGAAGCCTTCAATGCCGCCACTTGCATCGGCTGCGGAGCCTGTGTGGCTGCCTGCCCCAATGCCTCGGCCATGCTCTTCACCTCAGCCAAGGTAGCCCACCTCGCCAAACTTCCTCAAGGGCGAGTCGAAGCCTCGCGACGCGTTCTCCGCATGGTACACCAGATGGATGAAGAAGGCTTCGGCCGCTGCTCCAACATCACGGCCTGCGAAGCCGAATGCCCCAAAGAAATTTCCATCACCAACATCGCGCTGATGAACAGGGAGTTTTTCAGAGCAGCTTTTAAGTCAGAAGAATCTCCCATGTAAGGGAAAAGCCCGCCTCCACGCGGGCTTTTTTTATTTCTTAAAGACCTCCACCTTTTTCGTGGTAACCACCAGCTCCGTGAACTTGCCTTTAAAACGCGTTGCCCGCACGATGTGGTTGTCAATCCAATGGTAATTCCCGCCCCGGGGCTTGTTGTAAACGACGCCGTGATACTTAAAGCCGTGTTTGTCCAACCACTGCTCTGTGATTTCCTTGTGCTCGTCCGTCCGGGAAGTAAAGAAGGTGATGATATGCCCTTCGTCATACCAGCGGTTGAGCAGTTCCAGGGCATCGGGATAGGGCTCTACCGTGAGCATGCGTTCGGGTTCTTCATTGGGCACGTCATCGCAAATAGTGCCGTCAATGTCAATGAGATAATTTTTTACGCCTTCCGGCAAAACGGGGCTGACGGGGCGCCCCATCTCATCGTAAACCTGCTTAAGTTTTTGTTTATTCTCCATAGAGTCAGGTGTTATAGAGTCCTTTGTGCGACTGCGGCTTCGCAAACGACAGAATCAGAAAACTCGTTTTTTCAAGCCACTTTGATTTGGGTATAACAATGAGCAGTGCCAATTGTTGTATAGAATAGAAACAAAGTCTTTTTTGCACCTTCTTTCATCAAATCCAAGCACATGATCAAGGAAAACTGGGTACTGATTTACGCCAACACGGAGCTCCTTCAAGCCAAGTTGGCCGAAGACGTTTTGAAGCAACACGGCATCGAAAGCCACATTCTCAGCAAGCCGGATTCTGCCATTCCCAGCCTGGGCCGTGCCGAGCTATATACCCTGCCCGAGAAAGCCGAAGCTGCCCGGGAGATCCTGAAAAAGCAGGGGTTTGAGTAGAAGTATCCCTCCGGAAGTTTGCTCAATAAGGCTGTTTGTTTTCCATTTCCCTCCAAAGGCGAAGAGGCTTAAGCCCTTCTTCATGCAGCATTTGGGTGGTTTTTAACCGCCTTTCGGCAAATGGTGCCGCGATCTCTTCGTAAATGAAGTTGTCGTCAAAACCCGCAATGTCTGCAGCATCATAACGCGAAGCGGCAAACACCAGGCGCTCGGCCCGTGCCCAGTAAATGGCACCGAGGCACATGGGGCAGGGCTCACAGGATGCATAAATGGTACAGCCCTCTAACTGAAAATTCTGCAAATGCGCACAAGCCCTGCGAATGGCCACCACTTCGGCATGCGCAGTGGGGTCTGAGCTGATGAGCACGCGATTATTGCCCTTGGCAATCACTTCGCCCTCAGCATTCACAACTACGGCTCCGAAAGGGCCTCCCTCTCCTTTTTTCATTCCTTCCTCGGCCAATTGAATGGCCATGCGCAAAAAATGGGCGTCGTCTTTTTTCATTGCCATACTTTTTTCTTTCTTTGTGCGAGCAGCATGCTGCAAAGAAAATCATTTTAGAGAATCTGTCAAGCCCCAGGCACAATAAAGACCCACTGCTTATGCTTCCCTTTCAAAACGATGCCATCACCTTTGGAATTTTAATGATCGTATTGGCCCTGATTTTTTACACGGCCTCTGACCAAAGATTCAAGACCTTCTATCGCTTTGTACCTCCTCTTTTGCTTTGCTATTTCGTTCCCGCCTTACTGCGCTGGCCCCTGGGGCTGATCACTGCTGAGGGCAGCCAGCTCTATTTTGTGGCCTCCCGCTACCTGCTACCCGCCAGCTTGATTTTGCTCTGTCTGAACATAGACTTCAAGGGCATTTTCAATCTGGGCCCTAAAGCTCTAATTATGTTTTTAACAGCCACCCTGGGCATTATCATCGGCGGCCCCATTGCCCTGTTGCTGGTTTCCTATGTCTTTCCGGGCCTGCTTTCCAACACCCCTCCCGATGAGCTTTGGCGCGGGTTTTCCACCATAGCAGGCAGCTGGATAGGCGGTGGCGCCAATCAGACGGCTATGAAAGAGATTTTCCAGGTAGATGACAACCTCTTTGGCTCCATGATTGTCATAGACGTCGTCGTCGCCAACATCTGGATGGGCTTTTTGCTGTATGGCGCCTCCATCTCCGACAAAATAGACCGTTGGCTCAAGGCCGACAATTCTGCCGTAACAGAATTGCAGGAACGCGTAAGCGCTTACAGCAAAAAAATAGCCCGCAAGCCGACAACCACCGACACCTTTGTTCTGATGGCCGTGGCTTTTGGCGGCGTAGGGCTGTCGCACTTGTTGGCAGATATCATCACACCCTTCATGGCTCAATACAAGACCGCTTTGGAGAGCGCAGGCCTGCATGCCCTGCTCAATCATTTTTTCTGGCTCATTGTCATCGCCACAACCCTCGGTATGTTGCTGGCACTTACACGGGCTCGCCAATTAGAAGGCACAGGCGCTTCGCGTTGGGGAGGGGTTTTTATCTACATCCTCGTGGCCACCATTGGAATGAAAATGGAGCTGGACAAAATCGGCAATCATCTGAATCTCTTCGCCGTGGGTTTGATCTGGATGGCCATACACGTAGCGCTGCTGATACTGATAGCCAAACTCATCCGGGCGCCCTTTTTCTTTGTGGCCGTGGGCAGCCAGGCCAACGTCGGTGGTGCCGCCTCGGCACCGGTAGTCGCCTCTGCCTTTAATCCCGCTCTGGCACCCGTGGGAGCGCTCATGGCCGTGCTGGGGTATGCGCTGGGCACCTATGGAGCTTTGGTCTGTGCAAAACTCATGCAGTGGGTTGTGGGAACTTAGTCATCCAACAGACTCAGAAACAACTCCCACTGATGCTCATACGGAATGATCTCCACTTCCGGATTTTTTTGGGGATAACTCGACATTTTCTCCAAAAGGTCTATAATATATTTATCTTTCTCTAAAACCCTCTTGTTAAAACCGCGATTGGCCGCCCTGACAATCATCCGGATGAAACAATTGCTGCGGTAAGTTTGGTTCCGGCGCAAATGAACCGTGGCATAAGCCCCCAAAGCTTCTACCTTGTCAATGATCTTCCCTATTTTCCCCTGTTGCATCAAAATCAACATTTGGATTACCAAAAGGCTGATGTTGTACCCCCGCTTATCTTTCTCAGACAAAGGCATCTCATTGAGAAAGCGCGAAAGACTAAACTTCTCGAAAATTCTTCGCTCCTTTTCTTTCAGATGACTGATGTCTATCAAACCCTGCTTGTAAAAAAAATACAGATACGCGCGCAGGAGGTTCCACTTCTCACTCAGCATATATTCATGTCGCTTGTAATCCTTGCTGTGGTACGTATATAAAAACAGCTCCAAAGCCTGCTGGTAATCTTTAAACCAAAAGCAGCAGATGATTCTGGCATGATAGGCTGAAAACCAGGATTCCCGCCCGTCATCATAAACAGCACACAACTCTTCCGCTGTTTTATATGCCTCCTTCTTTTGACCGAGGTAAATCCAGGAAAGGAGTTTATTGGCAATCACCCCGTACAGCATTCCTTTGGTAATCCGCTTTGGATGTTTTTTCATTTCCCTCATCCAGGCATCCGAAAGCGCTATGTTCTTTTCATGTGCCGCTATCAGTTGCAAATAAATGGATTCGATGTGGTACAGGCGATAAAGCGACATAAAGGAAAACTTTCGCTCTTCTCTCATCGCCTTCAGCTTTTCAATTTTTTCACCCAAATGGACGACCGCTTCATCGCTGATGCCCTGAGCATGACTAAAAAAGGCAGCCAGCATAGTGATTTCATCTCCGAGCATGCGCTCTACCTTCCATTGCTCTTCAAGTTGCTCCCTTACCTCCCGATAGTGTAACATTTTTCTCTTTTCTCCAAGAAAAGCATGCCTTCTGATGAGAATCTCGCAAAAGTTAATCGCCAAAACCAAAAAACCGGCTTTTTCGGCTTTACGTAAACCCTTTCGAGCTACAGTAATGGTAGTTCTTGCAAGGCCGAGAGGGTTCAGCGTATTGGCAATGGCATACAGTCTGTTGACTTCGAAAATCGCTCTGTGGTAGAAATTCGTCTCCTCATCGGACAAGCCATCCTTCTTTATTTTCAGGATTGCATCTAACAATTTTTCCTCTAACCTTTTCTTGAGATTGGAGTAAAGTTTTCGCACAGCCCTGTCATACACCCCCTCAGCCTCCGGATACAAAAAGCGAATGGCCTGCTCATCTGTATGTACTTTCTGATGGAGAATGGCATCATACAGTTTGGCTTCTTTCGAGTTAGCACGGGACTTAGACACACCGAAGATGAGTCGAAAGGAGGTGCGCTCCCTGCTGTGCAGACCTACCATCTCTTTTAGAATCTCCATAAGCGATTAAATACATCAAAAAAGCGAGACAAAGATAGAAAAAATACAATGAAATAAGACCCATAATTAAACTCATAACACCCTAACAATAAGGTATTTGTAATTAAAATATCAAAAAATATCTTCAAAAAAACAAGATGAAAAAAGGCGAAAAAAATTTATAGCTCTCCTCTACACTCCAAATAGTTTTGTGGCATAATCAAAACTATTTGGAGGATTTACTCCTCCGCTAACTACTTAAAACTCTACAGACATGACTTACCTCATTGCACTTTTACTCACCGTTTTCAGTTCTTTTGGAACTCCTGTACAACAGCAACCGAATGATCATGAAACCCCCGGAATTCACACGCTGAATAGCAATATCATCATTAAAGATGACATTGGGGGTTGAGAATTTGCCACTTTTTGGCCTCCAAACCTAAGGCCCAAACCGCTCAAAGAGGCTTGAAGATGAAAAAAACCGATTACTACAACTATAATAAGCTGTAAATCAATCGGTTGCAAATCTGAAAAGCCTCTTTTTAAGAATTTTACGCGATGAAAAATGCTACAATCTCTTTTCCTCTCCGAGGGAGTGCGTAGCTTATCTTTGCATCGAAACTTTCATGTACACTTCTTTTCCCCTGTGGAATTCTCTCTCCACAAAGTGCATCAATGAAGTTTCCATATTTTCCAAATCGTGAGGATTAAACGCCTCCAGCTCCCCCACCCCCTGGGGGAGCTTTTTTTATGCACAAAGGGGGCAACTGCTGCTTAGCAATTGCCCCCTTCTTTCTATACAAAGTGAAGAGCAAAGCTACACAGCAAAGCTCTCCCCACACCCACAAGTGCGCGCAGCATTGGGGTTGTCGAAGTAAAAGCCTTTGCCATTCAAACCTCCTGAAAAGTCCAGGGTGGTATTGAAGAGGTAGAGGAAGCTTTTCAGGTCGGTAACGATTTTGACGCCGTTGTCTTCAAAGACCTGATCGTCTTCCTGTTCTTCGTTGTCGAAATCCATTTTGTAGCTCAAGCCGGAACAACCGCCGGAGGTTACGCTTACGCGCACGAAATACTCTTCGCCAAGACCTTCCTGTTGGCGAATTTGCTCCAATTGCTTTTTAGCTGCATCAGAAACAAAAATCATAGTAAAACCCGGTTTTGTTTTGTATCCGGGCCATTTTGACCCGGGTGAATGCACTAAGCAAGAACTCGAGGCTCGTTAAAGCTTAAGCCTGCCCGTTCTTTTTCTTGTAGTCTTCAATGGCGGCCTTGATGGCGTCCTCTGCCAACACGGAGCAGTGAATTTTCACCGGAGGCAACTCCAACTCTTCTACGATGGCCATGTTGTCTATTTCCAGGGCTTCCTCAATGGGCTTACCCTTCAGCCATTCGGTGGCCAGAGAGGAGGAGGCGATGGCAGAGCCACAGCCGAAAGTTTTGAATTTGGCATCTTTGATGATGCCGGTTTCTTCATCTACTTCAATTTGCAGACGCATGACGTCTCCGCATTCGGGCGCACCGACCAGGCCGGTACCTACGTTTTTTTTGCTCTTATCCAGGGTGCCCACATTGCGGGGATTATTGAAGTGGTCCAAAACTTTTTCTGAGTATGCCATGATGCTTTTATTTTAAGTGTTTGTAATAACGGGTGAGTTTCTTATCTGAAGCCATTCGTCAATGCTCACTCCACTCCACCTCTTCGAGATTGATGCCTTCTTTGTACATCTCCCAAATGGGGCTGAGCTCGCGCATGTGATTGACGCCCTTGGACACAGCCTCAATGGCGTAGTCAACTTCCTCCTCTGTGGTAAAGCGCCCCAGGCTAAAGCGGATGGAAGAGTGCGCCAGGTCATCGCCCAGGCCCATGGCGATGAGCACATAGGAAGGCTCCAGAGAAGCCGAAGTACAGGCAGAACCTGAGGAAACGGCGATCTCTTTGTTAAAAGTCATCATCAGGCCCTCGCCTTCTACGTGCTTAAAGGAAATGTTCGTCACATGAGGCATGCGGCTGTCGGGATTTCCATTGACATAAGTTTCTTCCAATTTCAACAGGCCCTGCTCGAGGCGATCGCGCAGGCGACTCAGGCGCTGTGCTTCTTCGGCCATTTCCTTACGGGCGATTTCCGCAGCCTGGCCAAAGCCCACAATACCGGGTACATTCAGTGTGCCGGAGCGCATGCCCCGTTCATGGCCTCCGCCATCCATCTGAGCTGTTACCTTCACGCGCGGTGCCTTGCGATTGACGAAGAGGGCTCCCACTCCTTTGGGGCCGTACATCTTGTGGGCCGACATGGCCATGAGATGCACGCCGACCTCTTTGGGCTTCACCGGAATTTTGCCTACGGCCTGGGTGGCATCGCTGAAAAACAATACGCCGTGCCGGGCACAAATTTCACCGATCTCTTTCATGGGCTGAATGACGCCCGTCTCATTGTTGGCCCACATCACAGCTACCATAATGGTGTCGGGACGGATGGCGGCTTCCAAAGCCTCCAAGTCTATCATTCCCTGGTGGTCCACATCCAGGTAGGTAACTTCACCACCCATCTTTTCGATGCGACGGCAGCTGTCGAGTACGGCTTTGTGCTCAGTTTTAACGGTAATGATGTGCTTGCCTTTGCGGGCATACATCTCAAAGGCTCCTTTCAGAGCCAGATTGTCGCTTTCCGTAGCGCCGGAGGTGAAGATGACCTCGCGGGCATCTGTTTCTATCAGAGCTGCCACCTGCTCGCGGGCATAATCCACGGCTTCCTCTGCTACCCAGCCAAATTCATGGCTGCGGCTTGCGGCATTGCCGAATTTCTCCGTAAAATACGGGAGCATAGCCTCTACCACTCGCGGGTCGCAGGGCGTGGTGGCGTTGTTGTCGAGATAGATGAGTTTCTTTTTTTCCATGGTGTCCAATCCGGCTTAACTTGTTGTTTAGAACGGGTCTAAATAAAACCCGTTTGCAAAGGTAACATTTTTTTGGATAGTTTGTTCCTATGGTATGAAAAAATTTTTGAGGAAAATCGTTACGCTTCCCATTCGCTTTTACCAGCTCACCATTTCGCCTTTGCTGGGTTCTAATTGCCGCTATCAGCCGACCTGCTCTAACTACATGATAGAAGCCATTGAAGAATGGGGCATTTTCAAGGGTTTATGGCTGGGCATCAGGCGCATCAGCCGCTGCCACCCCTGGGGCGGGCATGGGCATGATCCCGTGCCCAAAAAAGAAAGGAAAAAAGAAGAGGAGTGAGATGCGAGTTCACTCCTGTTACTTTCAGGGAAGTTCTGCGTCATAAGGCATGAAAAGCAAACGGCTTTTCCCATTTCCCTAATGAGACTTTCAAGAAAAGGCGCCTTTTGAGGCGCCTTTCTTTTTTTGCAATGGTTCATTTGGCGAAAGCCGATCAAAATCCTTGCTGCATTTGCCGAAAGGCAACTAAATCGAGCTTACCTTAAAAAGTCACTTTAAACTTCAGTTCTTTCCCATCGCGCAAGACAATCACCGTGGTGGAATCTCCGGCTTTAAATTTGCTGAGGCCTTCCATGTAGCCGTAGATGTCCTTGACCTCCAGATCGCCCATGCGGACAACCACATCGCCGGCCTGAATGCCGGCTTTGGCGGCGGGACCTCCATCGCGGACACCGTCGAGTTTCAGGCCTTTGCCGCTGTAGGCATAATCCGGCATGACGCCCAGAGTAACCTTGTAGGAAGCTGCGCGGCGCCCTTCGGCTTGCTCGTCTTTGGTCTTGGTAAAGGCCAGCTTACCCTGACCGTCCAAATCGCTGATCAGCCTGAGGATGAAGTCGGCCACATCGTACATGCCATCGAAATTCAGCAGGAAGCTGTCGTCTTCGGGCTTGTGATACTGCTCGTGCTGACCCGTGAAAAAGTGCAGTACGGGAATGTCCTTGAGATAAAAAGAAGTGTGATCGGAGGGCCCCACGCCGCTATCAAAAGTCTTGACATGGATATTGCCTACGCGAATGCGCTGCAGGGCGTCTTTCCAAACGGGCGAAGTGCCGGCACCGTTGACGATGAGGGTGCCGTCGTCTTTAAGGCGCCCCACCATGTCGAGATTGATGACGTAGTTGATGTCCTCGAGGCGCAAGGTGGGATGCTCGACGAAGAACTTGGAGCCAATGAGGCCAAATTCTTCGGCGGAAAAAGCCATGAAGAGGTAATTGTTGTTTTTGGGGCCGTCTTCCTTGAGCTTTTTCGCCAGATAGAGCATGACGGCCACGCCGCTGGCATTGTCATCGGCTCCGTTGTGGATGGCGGGGTCGCCCATGTGGCGCGAACCCGTTACGCCATAGCCGAGGTGATCGTAGTGCGCACCTATAACCACAGTCGTGGCCGCGCCATTGTCCACATACGCAAGCACGTTTTTGCCGGAGCTGCGCTGCTCACTGTTTTCGTCATGGGGATTAGCCCTGTACGTAAAGTCAAAGGGCTGAAACCAGCTATGCCCTTTGCCGGCAGCCTGCAGGCCCATCTGCTCAAAGCGCCAGGCGATGTAGTCGGCAGCTTCATCTCCACCTCTGGTGCCGGGCTGCCGCCCCTCGAGATTGTCGGAGGAGAGGAAGATCACATCCACTTTCATTTGCTCGAAATCGGCATCCGCCGGCTGGCTCCACAAGCCGGGCAAAAGGGCAAAAAACAGGGCCGCAAGCAAGGGCCATTCTTTTATGGGCATGATATTTCTAAGTTTGTACCCGCAAAATGCAGGGAGATTTGACTTGGTGTTCCTGACAAAGATACAATTTGTGGGGGAAATGGGTTGATGTGGAGGAGAAAGAGGCCGTATTTAACAGTTCTTGTTCGACATGTTTTATTTTTACGTTTTTTCTGTGTTTTGCTTAGACATGTCATGTCTTATAGACATGACATGTCTGTTGCACCCCATTTAAAAGCAACTCCACTGTTTTTTCAAACAATAAACCAACAACCACCCCCTCCCCACCCCCAAATCTTAACAAACAATCCCAAGCCCGTTTCGGCGTTTTGAAGGAGATTTTGAGTA
>Ga0256832_1002272_pt1 | contig 13130 bp, 13 predicted proteins | sample 134614metaG_FD_190534 | JGI IMG/M metagenome (GOLD analysis project Ga0256832, IMG submission 190534) | Hydrothermal vent microbial communities from Lau Basin, Pacific Ocean - 134-614 | ecosystem: Environmental > Aquatic > Marine > Hydrothermal vents | place: Pacific Ocean: Lau Basin | collected... | reverse complement strand
AGCAAAATCCTTTGATTTATCATAAAAATATGGATAAATGAAATTGAAAGTTTTTTGTGCTTGGTGGGGCTTAGAACACTTGGGATTGGAAGGAATGATTGAAAAAATCAAAATTAATGGTTTTGATGGCATTGAGTGTTATATACCAAATGATTCAAAAGACAGAACCTTGTTGAAAAAACTTCTGAATGAGTATAAGTTGGATATAATTGCTCATCAATTTCAGGCTAATGGCGATAATTTTAAGGAATTTGCAAAATCATTTAGACAATCATTAATTAATGCAGCTAAATTCAAACCTTTGAAAATTAATTCACATACGGGAAAAGACTTTTGGTCAATGGAGAAAAATGGGATGCTAATTAAAATAGGAGAAGAAATCGAAAAGGAATATGGTGTACCTGTAGTTCATGAAACACATAGAGGTAGATTTTTATATTCGGGAGCTGTATCAAAAGATTATATAAATAGTTTTAAAAATCTTAGAATAAATGCCGATTTTTCCCACTGGGTTTGTGTCTCAGAGAGCATGATGCAAGATCAAGAAGATACCATGTCATTAGCAATATCAAGGGCAGACCATATTCATGCAAGAGTAGGGTACGAAGAAGGTCCTCAAATTCCAGACCCGAGAGTGGAACAATGGCGAGGACATTTGGATATTTTTATGGGATGGTGGCAAAGAATATCAGATAGACACAAAGAAAAAGATAAGGAATATTTGACAATAACCCCTGAGTTTGGACCAATGCCTTACACATTTCAACATCCATACACTAAAAAACCGATTGCTGATTTTTTTGAAATCAATTGTTGGTTGAAAGAATACCTAAGAGAAAATATCACAACTGACTAAAAATACCTTTCTATTTCTTTTTGGTATCTTTCTTTTATTTCTCTTAATAAATCCATAGTGATATTTGGTTTGAAAACTCTGACCATATCTACAATTGTATTATTCATAAAGAAAATTCCCACAGAAACATCATAATTCCTGTTGCTGATATTATTTTTTATATCATAAGTGATTTTTCTAAATAATTCCCAATTCAAATGATGTGGGATTTCTACATAATACATGTGTTCAGTATTTGAATCTTTATATATACCCTCCTCCAATTTTTCAATATTATAATACTTGCTTACTTTCATTGATACAGTCAAATCATCTTTATATCTTTTACGCTTCATCAATTCAAATCCCTCTTCCTGAAATGCACGCTGAATAATCGGAATCTCATCATAAGAAGGAAGTCCTTTTACCCTAATAGCGTAAAAATAATTGTTACCAATAGATACGGTTGAAATAGAACAATTGATCTTATAATCAGTAAATTTATCGATTTTCTGTGCTGCTCTAATCACTTTTTCCCAAGAGTATTTTTTCTTTACAACTAACAAAATAGCTCTTGGTTTAGCATTGTCAATCATCGGTTGACCATGATACCCCGGAAACGGATGGTTAACATTTATTACAAGGGTATTTGGCAACATATGATGCTTGATAAAATCTACATTTTCCTCCTTTATAGTATATCCGGTAGTTTCAATAGTTCTCTTCATTTGCAATTAATTTTTTTAATAGTGATTAAATCAATGACTTGTAATGTCTGTCCAAAAATATGTCAAATTTTAATCCCACTATTTTTGTCGATTTTTATACAGCCATTACGTAAATTTATAAACATTTTTAGTATTTGCAAAATAATCATGAATAAAATATTAATTTTTGTAGTATTTAATGAGGTGCATTTCATTTTTTTGCTACTTGCCTGAGTGCAATCAAAGTTTTACTTTAGAAAAAAAACTTTGGTATAAAAAATCATCAATTCAAAACCTTGTACCTATCAATATTGTTAATAAAATTAACTAAACTATTTAAATGGAAGAAGTAAAGAATAAAGTAATAGACGAACTATCTAATAAGGATTATGAATTCGGCTTTACGACAGATATTGAGATGGAATTGGCTCCGAAAGGACTAAATGAAGATATAGTTAGATTTATATCAGAAAAGAAAGGAGAACCGCAATGGATGCTGGATTATCGCCTCAAAGCTTATCGCCATTGGCTCACTTTAAAGATGCCAAAATGGGGGCATTTGGATATTCCCAAAATAGATTATCAGGATTTAAGTTATTTTGCCGCACCTAAAAATATGCCCAAATACGAAAGCCTCGATGAAGTGGATCCCGAATTACTCGATACTTTCAACAAACTTGGAATTCCTTTGGAAGAACAGAAGAGATTGACAGGAATAGCCGTTGATGCTGTGTTTGACAGTGTATCGGTAAAAACAACTTTTCAAGAGACTTTGAAAGAGCTGGACATAATATTCTGTTCGATGAGTGATGCGATTAAAGATCATCCGGACTTAGTAAAAAAATATATCGGCAGCGTTGTTCCTTATACAGATAATTATTTTGCAAGTCTAAATGCAGCTGTTTTTAGCGATGGATCCTTTTGTTATATACCAAAAGGAGCAAGATGCCCGGTAGAATTATCAACTTATTTTAGGATTAATACTGCCGGAACCGGACAATTTGAAAGAACATTGATTATAGCAGATGAGGGAGCTTATGTTAGTTACCTCGAAGGTTGCACCGCTCCTCAAAGAGACGAAAATCAATTGCATGCTGCTGTAGTGGAAATAATAGCTGAAAAAGATGCTGAAGTAAAATACAGTACAGTTCAAAATTGGTATCCCGGTGATAAAGACGGCAAAGGTGGAATTTATAACTTTGTGACTAAAAGAGCAATTTGTAAGGGAAATGGCTCAAAAGTCTCTTGGACTCAAGTAGAAACCGGATCGGCTATCACTTGGAAATATCCAAGCACAATTCTCAAAGGAGATGACACAATCGCTGAATTTTATTCTGTTGCTGTAACCAATAACCACCAACAAGCTGATACGGGGTCTAAAATGATACATTTAGGGAAAAACTCAAAGAGCACTATTGTTTCAAAAGGGATATCATTAGGCAAAAGCCAGAATACTTATAGAGGTATGGTCAAATTTGGTAAAAATGCACATAACTCCAGAAATCATTCTCAATGCGATTCGTTGCTGATGGGGGATAAATGCGGAGCTCATACATTTCCCTATATCAAAGTAGAAAATAATACGGGAATCGTAGAACACGAAGCTACAACTTCGAAAATTGCAGATGACCAATTGAATTATTTAAAACAAAGAGGTTTGGGTGAAGAGCAGGCAGTGAGCTTACTTGTAAATGGATATGCTAAAGAGGTCTTGAAACAGCTTCCAATGGAGTTTGCAGCAGAAGCGACCAAATTGCTTTCCATTAGTATGGAAGGAAGTGTGGGGTGATAAGGTTTAAAGCTGTAGCGAAGCGAAAGTCCCGCATAGCGCAGCGTACTGCGGGATTCAAAAGTATAAAGATAAAAGTATAAAGATAAAAGTATAAAGATAAAAAGTATGGAATTGATAAAAATAAGAGATTTGCATGTCAATATTGATAATAAAGAGATACTCAAGGGGTTTGATCTAAATATAAATAGGGGAGAAGTGCACGCAATCATGGGGCCTAATGGTACAGGCAAAAGTACACTTGCTTCGGCTCTTGTGGGTAAACCCGATTATGAGGTGACTAAGGGAGAGGTCATATTTAAGGGAAAAGATCTACTGGAAATGGAAATAGAAGAAAGGGCGCTTGAGGGTTTGTTTTTGGCTTTTCAATATCCGGTTGAAATACCGGGGGTGAGTATGATCAATTTTATGAAAACCGTTGTTGATGCGAGGAGAGAATACAGAAAAGAAGAGCCGATATCTCCTGTTGACTTTCTGAAACTAGTGAAAAGAAGTAGTGAATTGGTTGGAATAAGCGATAAAATGAAGGGTAGGGCGGTAAATGAGGGATTTTCAGGTGGAGAGAAAAAGAAAAACGAGATTTTTCAGATGGCAATGCTTCAACCGGATCTTGCGATTCTTGACGAATTGGATTCAGGTCTGGATATCGATTCGCTTAAGCAAGTGGCTGAAGCTATCAATAAACTCCGTAATGAAAATAATGCATTTCTGATTATTACACATTACCAAAGACTTTTGGATTATATCGTTCCGGATTTTGTCCACATAATGAATGATGGTAAAATAGTTAAATCCGGTGACAAAGATTTGGCTAAAGAGCTGGAAAGTAAAGGTTATGATGATATTATGGGATTAAACTAATGGTGGATATGATTGATTATTATAAAGAATTGTTTGAAAAAAACAAGGAGAATCTCGAGTCCGGGCTGCAATTGGAACAAATCCGTCAGCAAGGCTTGAAAGATTTTGTTAGAATGGGGTTTCCCGGCAATAAAATGGAAAAATGGAAAAATTTCAGTACCAAAAGCATTCAGAAGAATAGATATGAATTAAACAGTATTGAGGAAAGGACAAAACTCGATTTTTTTTCAAAATTATCCGGTTTGGAAAGCCCGAATACCATAATTTTTAATAACGGACATTGCAGTTATGATTTTCAGATTGAGGAATCAAAAAACGGTGTTATCTTTGGCTCAATAAAAGCTGTTTTGGCAAAATATCCCGAAAAGGTTTTAAAATATTTTAATAAAGCAAACAAACAAAACCTCAATGGTTTTAATGCTATGAATAGCGCTTTTGCCCAAGATGGATTTTTCCTTTATGTACCCGAAAACATAAAAATAGATTTTCCTGTACTTGTGACCCAAAATTATAATATTGACTCATATCAATTGATAAACAATAGAAATATTATCGTTTTAGAAGATGATGCATCATGCGAAATTGTACAAATAGAATCTTCAGAAGTAGGAAATAAAGCTTTTGCAAATAATATTACAGAGAGCTTTTTGGGGCAAAATGCACAACTGACAATAAATAAACTACAAAAATATCTCGGCAATACGATTGTAATCGAATCATCTTTCACAAAACAAAAGAGCGGTTCTAATTACTCTTGTAATATTGCGACTATAGGAGGAAATAAATTGCGAAATGATATTCATGTAAAATTAGAAGGAACTAATTGTTTTGCAAATATTAATGGAGGGTTTGTCTTGGATGAAAACAACGAAGTTGATAATAATGTATATATAGACCATGCTACACCGGATTGTGACTCTAATCAAAATTTCAAAGGAATCTTAGATGGTAAATCCAAGGGAGCATTTACAGGGTATGTATTGGTAAGACAAGATTCTCAAAGGACGAATGCATATCAGTCCAATAATAATATTGTATTGTCTGAAAAGGCAAATATCAGCACAAATCCGTTTTTGGAAATATACGCTGACGATGTCAAATGCAGTCACGGTGCATCTATAGGAAGACTTGATCAAAATGCAATGTTTTATCTAAGAGCCAGAGGATTAAGTGAAGAGAAATCAAAAGAATTGCTCTTAAGTGCATTTGCCATGGAAGTATTTAAGGATGTAACAAACACAAAATTTAAAGAAGTTGTTTCCAAGGAGATTGAAAATAAACTACTGAAAGATTAAGTATAATATGAAAAGTATCAGGAATGATTTTCCCGCATTGGCACAGATGGTAAACAATAATAAATTGATTTATTTTGACAATGCTGCGACTTCATTGAAGCCTAAATCAGTTATCGAAGGAGTAAGAGATTATTATTCTTCTTTTAATAGTAATGTACACAGAGCCGGACATTATTTGAGTGCCAAATCTACTAAAGCTTACGAATCTTCTAGAGAAAGTATTGCAGAATATATCAATGCAAAGGATTCAACTGAAATTATTTTTACTAAAGGAACAACAGAATCCATTAATCTTTTGGCAGACGTATTGGCAAAAGATATACTCGAAGATGGCGATGAGATTATTCTTACAAGAATGGAACACCATTCCAATATAGTACCATGGGTTGCACTTAAAGACAAATTGGATTTGACTATAAAAATCATTGAAATTGACGATAAAGGCGAACTATTAATAGATGATTTAGACAAGCTATTTACAGAAAACACAAAAATCCTTTCCATTGCTCATTCTTCAAATGTGCTTGGAACAATAAATCCAATCGAAAAAATAGTAAAGATTGCAAAGAGTAGGGGAGTGCTGACTATCATTGACGGAGCACAAGCCATTGTTCATGAAAAAATCAATGTTCAAAAAATAGATTGTGATTTTTATTGTTTTTCGGGTCATAAAATGTATGCGCCTATGGGAATTGGGGTTTTATACGGCAAAAAAGAGATATTAAACCGATTGAGCCCTTACCAAAAAGGAGGTGGGATGATAAAAAATGTAAATTACGATGAGATAATATACAATATTTCCCCTTATCGTTTTGAAGCAGGCACACCAAATGTGGAAGCAGCAATTGGATTGTCAAAAGCTATTGATTATATCAATTCTATTGGGATAGAAACAATCAAAAAACACGAACAATCACTATTGAATTACGCGAGTGCCCAACTTAAAGGAATAGAAGGAATAAATATTTTTGGAGAATCTGCTGCCAAAGATCCAATGATTTCCTTTAATGTTAAGGGTGTGCACCATTCCGATCTTGCTATGATTCTTGATAAGTTCGGAATAGCTACCAGAGCGGGATTTCACTGCGCACAACCACTATTTGATTACTATAAAACAAAAGGGAATCTGAGAATATCTTTTTCTTTTTACAATACACTGGAGGAAATTGATGTTTTTGTAGAGAAACTTATTTTTGCAATTAATATGTTGAAATAAATCATGATGACTATACAGGAAAAAGAAAGAGAATTGATAGAAGAATTTGATATGTTTGATGATTGGATGGATAAATACACATATATAATCGATATGGGTAAACATGTATGTAATACCATTGATATAAAAAATCAGGATAATCTTGTTGCAGGCTGTAATTCTCAGGTTTGGTTAGATTCGAGATTTGAGGATGGCAAAGTATTTTACAGGGCTGATAGCGATGCATTGATTCCAAAAGGTATAGCCCAGATGTTGGTCAGGATATATTCAGGTAATACACCACTTGAAATCATTGAGCACAATCCGGTTTTTATTAAAGAAATAGGTTTGGAAGAGCACCTTTCTCCAAATAGGGCAAATGGTCTGGTATCAATGCTAAATAAAATAAAAAGTATAGCCAAAACTTATATAAATTCAATATAAATGAATACAGAGGAAGTTAAAGGAAAAATAATCAGTGTCCTTAAAAGAATTTACGATCCGGAAATTCCGGTTGATATCTATGAATTGGGGCTCATTTACAAGATTGATTTGGATGAAACCGGTGTCGCAAACATCGATATGACTCTTACAAGCCCAAATTGCCCCGTAGCTGATAATATTGTAAATGAAGTCTTTATGAAAGTAAAAGAGATCGAAGAGATAAAGGATGTTGACATCCATTTGACTTTTAATCCTCCATGGGATTCTTCTATGGCATCGGAAGTTGCTCAACTTCAATTGGGAATTCTATAACCCAATTTATGTTAAAGATTTTTAGTTTTAAAACAATTTTATTACTTTTGTCATTCAATTTTAAAATTTTATACTGTGCTTAGTAAGAAAGAAAAAGAATTAATAATTGATATTAGTGCGGGCGTATTGTTAGGAGCATCAATTATCTTGGCTCTCTTTTTCCGCGAAGAAATATCCGGATTATTTAGACATGATGAAAAATCTAAAGAGACAACTGAAATTGTCGTTGAAAAAAAACACAAAACTATCACTAAATTCGGGTATGATACTACACAATATGTATTTGAAGAGGGTAGGGTGAAAAACAATGAAATAATAGGTTCTATTCTTTATTGGCAAGATGTTCCATATTTTAAAATTGATAAATTGGTTCAAAAAGCTAAGGATGTATTTAATGTAAGGCAGATAAGAGCTAATAAAAAAATTACTTTTGTAAGGAAAGATTCCTGTGGAGAACTAATAAGTTTGATATATGAACCCAACGATTTATCATATATCGTATTTAATTTAGCAGATTCGATATATGTTAAAAGAGAATTTAGACCAATTGAAACAAAAATAGAATTTGCAAGCGGTGAAGTACATACATCTCTCTGGAATTCGATGAAAGACAATAATTTAAGTATTTCTATTATCGATAAAATGGAGGATGCTCTTTCTTCTGAAGTGGATTTTTATCACGCTCAGAAAGGAGATCAATATAAGTTGTTGTTCGAGAGAAAGTATATTGATGACAAACCGATAGCCATTGGAAAATTATTGGGTGCATATTATTATAACGATTCGCCAAAATATGCATTTTACTTTAAATCAAATGATTATAAAGGCTATTATAATTATACCGGACAGGCAACCAAAAAAGCGTTTCTCAGAGCCCCTGTAAGATTTTCCAGAATTTCTTCAGGTTTTAGCACTAGGCGATTTCACCCTATATTACACCGTGTAAAAGCTCATTATGGTACTGATTATGCTGCGCCATACGGAACTCCTATTTTGGCTGTTGCAGCCGGAACTATTATAAGAAAAGGATACGGAAAAGGAAATGGAAACTTTATAACAATACGACACGATAAGACCTATACAACCACTTATCTACATATGCAAAGATTTGCTAAAAGCAGCAAAAAAGGTGCTCATGTGACGCAAGGGCAGGTTATAGGTTATATCGGTTCTACCGGTCTTGCTACAGGTCCTCATGTATGCTTTAGAATGAAAAAGAACGGTAAACCTATCAATCATCTCAGAGAAAATTTTCCCTCTCCGGAACCATTACCTGATAGCGTCTTAACTAAGTTCTATGTCGTCCGGGATAGTATCCTCAATCTGATGAAGTCTTTGGATTATTTGAGTGATGATTCTTTGCATCAAGAAAGTATTGTGATAAAAGACCACAATGATTCTAAAAGAATTGTAAAGCCGTGATAGCTTAGGTATATGATAAAATTTTTCTCGCTAAGACGCTAATGCGCTAAGAGCCGAACTAAGAGCTTTTTTTAAATCAAAAGATAAACACGCTACAGTAGGGTTGATCTTCTAATTATGTTTCAAAACCCTATTTAACATAATATATATTATAGGCATTAAATATATCTCGATATTCTATCCGTACACTTCGGTATTCAATTATCATTCTGTGAATTTTGAGTTAATTCGGGTTAAATATTCAATAAATTTATAACACTTTGGAATTTTTACTACTTTTGTGTGTTAGTAGATATAGAACTGAGCATTATTTCAAAAATAATTTAACAAACATAATATGCGAAAAATATTTTTAATTGTATTCGGAATACTTCTATTTAGTATAAATTCCATTTCTGCACAAAAATCTGAGTATAAGATTTCAGCCATAGGATTTTACAATCTTGAAAATTTATTTGACACAATTGATGCCCCTGATATATGGGATGAAGAATTCACTCCGGCAGGAACCAAAGTTTGGAATACAAAAAAATACAATGAGAAATTAGAGAATATGGCTTATGTTATATCTAAGATTGCAACGAAGAAATCAAAGGACGGATTAGCTATTCTTGGAGTTGCTGAAGTGGAAAACAGAAGCGTTTTGCAAGATTTGGTTAAGCAACCGGCTATTGCAAATAGAAGATACAATATCATACACTTCGATTCTGATGATTTCAGAGGAATAGACGTTGCATTGCTTTATCAACCAAAATACTTCACTCCGCAATCGGCAAAATCAATTCCGGTTGTTTTATATTCAGGTAAAGAGAAAAAATTCACTAGAGACATTTTATACGTTTCCGGTTTAATGTATGGAGAGAAAATTCATATTTTGGTCAATCATTGGCCGTCAAGACGCGGTGGTGAGGCTACAACCTCCCCTTGGAGACAACAAGCTGCTGCTGTTGATAAAAAGATTATTGATTCCCTAATAGCAATCAATCCAATGGCTAAAGTGATTGTAATGGGTGATCTGAATGATAATCCCAATAATCCGAGTGTAAAAAAAGTCCTTAAGACCAAGCGAAAAATTAAAAAAGTCAAGCTCGAAAATATGTTTAATCCAATGGAGAATTATTTTAGAAAAGGCAATGGAACAACTGCTTATAAAGACTCATGGAGCTTATTTGACCAAATAATATTAACATACGGCTGGTTACCAAAAGATCAAAATGGTCTTAGATTTTATAAAGCTAAAATATTCAACAAAAATTTCTTAGTCCAGAAAAAAGGTCATTTCAAAGGCTATCCGAAGAGAACCTTTGCAGGAGGTGAATTTATCCATGGATACAGCGATCATTTTCCAGTATATATCTATGTCATTAAGCCTAGAAAATAACAACTTAGGGAATTTAAAGAGCCCTGTAATACTAAATTCGGAATTTCGTGAAACTCTTAGACAATTAGAGGATTCAAGCGATAGTTTTTTCATTACCGGAAGGGCAGGAACCGGTAAGTCCACCCTACTCCGCTTATTTAGTAATACGACGAAGAAGAAAATTGTTATTTTAGCACCAACAGGTATAGCAGCATTAAATGTCAAAGGACAAACGATTCATTCGTTTTTTAAATTTGCCCCTAATTTTATAGCCAAAACCGGTATCAAAAAGCTAAAGAACTCAAGGATTTACAAAAATTTGGATTCAATTGTTATTGATGAAATTTCAATGGTAAGAGCTGATATGCTGGACAATATCGATCTATTTCTACGTTTAAACAGGGACAATCCCCTACCCTTTGGAGGTGTTCAGATGATTTTTATTGGAGATTTATTTCAGATTCCCCCAGTTGTTTCAACTGATTTTGAGCGTAAATTTCTCCATGATAACTATGAGACCCCCTATTTTTTCTCAGCTCATGCATTGAATTCCGATGAATTCTATTTGAATACGATAGAGCTGAATCAAGTATTTCGTCAAAATGATTACAGGTTTATCAACTTGCTGGAGAGTATCAGATTAAATCAAATGGATTGGGATTTATTGGAAGAATTGAACTCCAGATATAATCCGGATGAGGTTCTTGAAGGTTTTTATATCACTTTATCAGCCCGGAATTCTCAAGTCCAAAAACTAAATGATGCAAAATTGCAGGAGATAAGCAGACGTATTTACTCCTACCCTGCCACGGTTTCAGGTGATTTTCAAGTCAATTCATTTCCTACTGATTATGAACTATCCTTAAAAGTCGGTGCGCAGGTAATGTTTATACGTAATGATATAGAAAAAAGATATGTCAACGGGACAATCGGTAAAGTCGTTGATTTGGAAACAAATAAAATCACTGTGGAAATAATCAAAGACGATCAAAAAATCAATGTTGATGTAGATTTGGAGGAATGGGAAGCCGTAAGATATTTTACAAAGAGTACAAATGCCAAAGAAATCGAAATGGAAGTTGTAGGAACTTTTACTCAATATCCATTGAAATTGGCTTGGGCGATAACTATACACAAAAGCCAGGGAAAAACATTTGACAATGTCATAATTGACTTGGGGAAAAAAGGTGCTTTTGCGAGTGGACAAACCTACGTCGCTCTCAGTAGATGTACTTCACTTGAAGGCATTGTTCTAAATACGCCAATCAAGCCCCAAGATATAATGGTTGACCCGAGGATTATTGATTTTTTGGAGAATCAAAAAAGACGTTGATTATTTTTTTCTTCTGTTTGCTAGTAAAAATAAGACTGCCATTCTTACAGCAACACCATTCTCTACCTGTTCTAGTATAATGGAATTATCTGAATCTGCCACTTGACTTTCGATTTCAACTCCTCTATTAATAGGTCCGGGATGCATAATCACCTTTTTGCTTTTCATCTTATCAAGCAATTCTCTTGAGACTCCAAAATATTGAGAATATTCCCTCAAGGAAGGAAAATACTTTATATCCTGTCTTTCGAGTTGTATCCTGAGAATATTGGCGACATCACACCACTCAAGAGCTTTCTCTATATCCAATTCAACATCGACACCACGAGTTTTAATATATTTGGGAATCAATGTAGAAGGGCCGCTAACCTTAACCTCCACTCCAAGTTTTTTTAATGCAAAAATATTACTCATTGCCACTCTTGAATGCATAATATCACCCATTATCACTATCTTTTTATCTTTGATTTTACCGTTAAAGTGATTGTAAATCGAAAAGTTGTCCAATAGTGCTTGAGTTGGGTGTTCGTGAGTGCCGTCACCGGCATTCACAATGGATGCATCTATATTTTTTGAAAGAAAATAGTGCGCTCCAGGAGAAGGATGTCTCATCACCACCATATCCACTTTCATAGCTAGAATATTGTTGACAGTATCGAGAAGTGTTTCCCCTTTTTTCACGGAAGAAGAAGCTGCAGAAAAGTTAATTACATCCGCAGACAATCTTTTTTCAGCAAGTTCAAAAGACAATTTTGTTCTAGTGGAATTTTCAAAAAACAGATTAGCAATTGTTGTATCCCTTAAAGTTGGTACTTTTTTAATAGGTCTGTTAATTATTTGCTTAAACTCTTTAGCTGTTTCAAAAATCAAATAAATATCTTTTTCTGTTATCTCTTTAATCCCCAACAAATGTTTTACTGAAAGTTGTGATTTATTCATATAATAGATTTCAGGATTTTCTTAATTAATATTATTTTGTTTTAATACAATTTTATCATCACCGTCAATTTGTTTCCATTTCACATCGACATATGCATTATCAATAGCGTCAATAGCAGTACCTACATAATCTGCTTTAATCGGGAGTTCTCTATTAAACCTCCTATCCACCATAACAGCCAACTCTACCCTACTGGGTCTTCCGTAATGTTGCAAGGCAGAAAGTGCTGCATTAATCGTTCTTCCCGTATATAGCACATCATCAAACAAAATGACTTTTTTCCCCTCCACTAAAAATGACATATCGGTTTTACTCGCAGACAAAGGACTGCTACTGGTACGAAAATCATCTCTATAGAAAGTGATATCTATTTTGCCGAAATCCAATTTCAAATCCGGGATTTCTTTCTTCAAAACATCTACTATTCTATCTGCAAAAAAACCTCCCCTATCTTGAATACCAATAATGCAAGTATTATCAAAATCACCGTGATTTTCTATTAATTGCCGGACGATTCTTTGAACTGTTAAAAGAAATTTTTTCTCTTTTAGAATTTCCTTATCAAGATTTGATTTTTTCATAACACAAATTTAATACAGTATTCGATATATCAAAATATTTAATATATGTTTTTTTG
>Ga0256832_1002271_pt1 | contig 13141 bp, 13 predicted proteins | sample 134614metaG_FD_190534 | JGI IMG/M metagenome (GOLD analysis project Ga0256832, IMG submission 190534) | Hydrothermal vent microbial communities from Lau Basin, Pacific Ocean - 134-614 | ecosystem: Environmental > Aquatic > Marine > Hydrothermal vents | place: Pacific Ocean: Lau Basin | collected... | reverse complement strand
CAACTTTAACCCTGTAGTAGTCAGTATCTATATCCGGTTTTGTGTTTACATTGTCTTTCTCATACGGATCTGTTTGTTTTGCGTACTCTCCAAGGTATGAGACTTTCACGCCGTTTCCAAGATCAACAGCACCTGAAGCCTTAATGCCGTAAGTATTGTGAATATCTGTAAGCAGATATGCAAAACCTTTAATCTTTAGCTGTGGAACTACTTTGTAGTTCACATCAAGAACGATAGGCATTTTATCAAGAGCCCAGTCCATATTCTTACTGTCTACAACAAATTTTCTTTCATAAACACCTGCAAGTAAGAAATCAAGATTTTGGATTGGTTTTCCGGCAACAGCTAAAACACCTAAAGATTGGGGCATTTGTCTCCAGCCAACTGTTCCTATAAATCTGTGGTCGTCAATGGCAACATATTTTCTACCTGCAATAAATACATAATTTCCATACTTGTAGGCAAGATAAGCCTGAGTTATTCTTGTGTTGTCTGGATCTGCAACCTTTTCATACTGGGTTCTTTGTGGATCATACTCATCAATGAGAGCTGAGACGTCAATAGCCTCAAGTGTAGCAGATAATCCGTTAACTCCTAAAACAGTTCCGATGTTTACCCCTATTTTTGTTCTGATGGTCAGAGCGTTTGCCTCTTTTTTAGTGGAGTTGTTCTGATCTACATACTCATATCTTGGTCTAAACTCAAGATATGGCTTAACATTTTCAATAAATGATACTCCCAATAAATCCTGAGCGTTAGAGACACTTGCTTGACCTGTCAGCAGGAACGCTCCCCCTGCCAGCAGGACTGCTGCTCCTAAGCTTAGTACTTTCCCTTTCATCTTCCAAACCTCCTTGAATTATATCTTTGCTTCATCTAAAAGTTTTGCTAAAACTTCTTCCCCGGATATGCCTAATTTTTCAGATAAACTCTCAAGTCTGTCGTAAACTTCTTTAGGCAGATACATAACTACCCTCACATCACCTCCTTCTTCTTCTCTCATTCTGTCGTAAAGATTTTGCATCTGTTTTTTCTTTTCTTTAGAAACAGGAGATCTCATTGATTTAAATTCAACCATCTCCCCGCCTTTATAAACACCAGAAATCTCGGCATACACCCAGTAGTAACCTTTATCTTTACGGAGATTTTTTACATAACCTTTCCATGTTTTACCCTGTTTTATCGTTTCCCAAAGATCTTTAAAAACAGATTTTGGCATATCGGGGTGTCTTATGATGTTGTGAGGTTTTCCTATCAGTTCTTCAGGTTGATAACCTGAAATTTTTGCAAATGTTTCATTTACATATGTAATTATTCCTTTTAGATCTGTTCGTGAGATGATAAGCTCATTTTCAGGAACTTCTGTCTCCCAGAACATATCAAATGTTTTGTCCATTACAAAAACCTCTAACTGATGTATCCTTTAATATGCCCTTTGTAAACTATATCTTCTGCCCTTACATTGTCGTCATTAAGTATTTCCGGAACATCGTTACTGAGCTTTTGAAGGTATTCAGCTGCAGACTGCCATTCCTCCTCTGAGTATGAGTAAACCATATTGGCAGAAAGAACATGGGGAAGGGTCTGTATCTGCTTTAGTTTGAAAGTTTCTTCGTTTATGTCTTCACCTTCAATGATGATTATGATTTTTCCTGACTTTTCATCATGAAAGTAAACTTCACAAAGACCGCTGTCTTCAAGTTCCTTAAGAACTTCTTTGATATGCTTTGGTTCTGTTACAACAACTGCACTTGAAATATTCATGGTTCAATCCTCCATATATATAATTTTCCGTCATCACACCCAATAATTAATTGATTCTCATCAACAAATCTTATATTTGAAGGGGTTGCTTTATGTCCTGAAAGTGTTGTTAAAATTGTTCCTTCTTCTGTGTTCACAATTCTCACATCAAATTTATCGTTATACAGATAAGCCCCCCTATTTCCTGAAGGACTGAGGGCTACAGAAAAAACCATAAAATCATCTGCAGGAAATGTGGTGTAATGATCTGTTTTAAGGTTGTAATAAACAGCCTTTTTATCTCTTCCACCTGTTATAACTCTGTTGTTTCTAAAATCAACATCAAATGCTTTATCTTTGTTAAGTTCTTCTATTACCTTAATCACCTTTCCGTTTTTTATACTGGCTATTTTCGTGTCTCCGCTTTCATCTACAACAGCAACCATAGTTTTTTCGTCGTTTATCTCCATATCTGAGAAAAATGACATACCCACCGGCTCTCTATAAATAGGTTTACTTTTTTCCAGATCATAAAGAATTAGCTCATCTCCTCCAAGACCAAACAATATCAGATTGTTGCTTACAAACCTTATTTTTGCTACCTGGAGGTGTTTCTTCCTGTCAATTATTTTCTGGAGTTTTCCGTCTTCAAAAATGTATACTTCCCTCCCACCTCTTGTTGCCTGAACAGCAGCGGCTATTTTCTTGCCGTCTGGAGAAATGTCCACAGAAAAAACTTTAGGAAGTTGGAGTTCTCCTGTAAAATCTTCAAACTTAGGATAAGATATAACTTTTATTTTTTTTAAAGTTTTTAGATCAAGAATCTCAACCTTTCCCCTTTCAGTTGCTATATAAATTTTTCCGTTTTTGTATCTTATGTCGCTTACAGCTCCGTCAACTTTTCCAACATTTACAAGTTTAGGACTAATACCAAAAGAGTATTCAATTGTCAGTATGAAGACTAAAATAGCCTTACACAGCTTCTTCATTATCTCCCCTTTTTAGCGGAAAAACTTGTACAGCACCTGAAGGGCAAACATTTAAGCAAAAACCGCACCCGGTACACACATCAGGAAGTATCTGTGGTTTAAATATACCCTCAAATTTTATTGCGTTATCAATACACGGTTCCTTACATGAAAAACACATTGTTCCGTTCCATGCCATACATTTTGAGATATCTATCCTTACCTGAACATTTATTCTTTCAGGATTTTCTACAGAAAGAACTTCAAACTCACAGCTCTCTGCACATTTTTTACAAAAGGTACACCCTCTGTCACTGTAAACGATGTGAGGTGAGCCGTCTTTCAACCTGTATAATATCTTTTCTTCACAGGCTTCTATACACGAACCACTGCACTCAGCACAGGCTGAAAAATCTGTTTCACCGGTAGAATAAGGTGGTCTGATAATATCTTCATTTCTTTCTGTAGGACTTTTAATCTCATCTATCGTTGCTGTTGGAATAAAAGGAAGGGCTTTTAAAAAGCCCCTCCTGTCCATTTTTCTGGACATTAATAAACCCCTTCCATTACATTTTTGTTTAGTATTGTTTTCTTCTTAGTCTCAGGATTTCTGTAGTCTGGTCTGAATGTGTTTTGAACAAGTGGTTTTGCTTTTGCCTGTGGTGCATGGCACTGTGAACAGTTCCATCTTGCAGGATCAAGTTTATCAAGTTTTACAACTTTTCCTTTTATCAGCTGGAAGAAATCAATAAAGTGTGTAGGTGATATAGGTGTTGCACCGACGCTCTTAGCAACTTTAGGATCATGACATCCTAAACATGCATTATTGTCTTTAGTTATTGGCAGTAGTCCTTCTACGCTGTGGGGAATCATTGGTGGAGCATTTTCATAGGCTCTTTGGAACCTTTTTGCCTGTCCAGGAGGTTCTTTTGGGAACTCAACAGGTGGAGGTGCATCATTTACAGTAAGGGGTACTTTTCTGTAAGAAAGCTCTTCAGAGGATATCGCCTTTCCTGAAGATGCTGTTCCTCCCGGCTGACAACCTACTAAAGATATTGATATTCCCATTGCTGGGATAGCCATCAATAACTTCCAACTTTTCTTAAGCATTTTCTTTCTCCTCCTTTTGTGGTTTGTATCTAAAGCCAAAATTTAAGGCATCATCATTACATACTTCTATGCATCTTGCACAGTTTATGCACTCCCCTGAGGTGACAAAAACAGACTCTTTCCCAATCATCCACAGAACCTGTTTTTCAGGACAGATGTTTTTACAGTTCATGCATAATGTACATTTATCCGCGTCGTGTTTTACCCTTACGGCAGAAGGTTTTGTAATAAGTGAGTAAAAGCCTCCCAGCGGACATATATGACCGCACCAACCGTTTTTTGTAACAAAAAGATCAAAAAGGAACACTCCCATAACTGCAGCCCAACCAAAACCCATACCAAATATCAGTCCTCTGTGGAGCATGGATATCGGGCTGATAAACTCAAAAGCAGGTGCTGCAATAATAAATGACAGTATCAGGCTGAGCCCTAATATCCAGTACCTTGTTTTTCTTGAAATTCTGAGCTGCCATTCTTCTCTGTGAAGCCCTGTCTTTACTCTTATCCAGTTGGCAAGATCAGTAACCATGTTAATTGGACAGACCCAACTACAGAATGCCCTTCCGCCTATAAGTGAGTAAAACACTAAAACAATAACGGCTCCTATAAGGACGTCAGTTGCCAGCAGAGATCCTGCAACAAACAGTTGAAGTACAGCATACGGATCAGCCATAGGTATCAGATCAAAAATCTTTGAGGAACTCAGGTTTCCCTGAAGTATCTTCCATCCGTATAGGTTTCCTGCTATGTACAGGAGAAGAATTGTCACCTGTACAATCCTCCTTGCAATAAGGAACCTATTCTTAAAAAGCAGATTATTCTTCATCTAACAGATCCTCAACATTCAGGTATTCTTCTGGAGATTTTTCGCTTTTTGGAGTTACAGTTTTTTCAACGCCCTTGGAGCCTTTAATTCTCTGTTCTTCTTTCTTTTCCCAGCCTTTTATGTAATGTTTTCCAACTCTACCTAAGGCAAGTTCTCTCGGTAATACAAAAATGGCAGGTTTTTCTGTTACGCATGCGTGTTCGCACAGTCCACAGCCTGTACACACATCGGGATAAACAACCGGCAGTAAAAATGCATGTCTTCCTGTTCTTGGATTTCTTCTAAGCTCAAGCTTTATCGCTTCGTCTATAAGGGGACATGCTCTGTAGCATGCATCACACTGAAGTCCCCAATAAGCGATACAGTGCTCCATATCAACTACAGCAACACCCATACGGGCTTTATTAATGTCAAGTGTCTTCTTACCTTCTTTAACTGAAGAAACAAGCTCCGGATCTAATGCACCTGTGGGACAGGGTGGGACACACGGGATATCCTCACACATATAGCATGGAATTTCTCTGGGAACAAAGTAAGGTGTTCCTATCGCAACCTGTTTAGGATATATGTACTTATCTTTTTCTTTCGGTCTGTGATCTCCCGGTGCTGCAAGCCTGAGGGTGGCTGTCTGTTTCGTTCTGTCAGGATTATTCTCCCTGTTTTTGCATGCCTCTACACACATACCGCACTTAATACATTTCCTGACAAAATCCTCTTCCGGAACAGCTCCTGGAGGTCTCAACACAACTTCGTCAGTTTTCGCTTCAGAAACATATCCACCCCATATAGAACCTCCAAGGGCTGCAAGACCCAGCCCCTGGAGAACTCTTATGAAAAATTTCCTTCTTTCCCTGTCCACCGGTGCCTTTTTGTCCATCACGCCACCTTACGCTTTGTATATCTTAACTGCACATTTCTTGTAGTCTGTTTGCTTAGATATAGGACATGTGGCATCAAGTGTAACCTTGTTGATGTAAACCCTTTCATCAAACCATGGAATGAACACAAGTCCCCTTGGAGGTCTGTTCCTTCCTCTTGTTTTCACCCTTGCTTTCACTTTGCCACGTCTTGATTCAACCCATACAAGATCGTTGTCTTTAACACCAAGCTTTTCAGCATCTTTTGGATGCATGTAGCAGTATGCTTCAGGAACAGCTCTGTAAAGCTCTGGAACCCTCATTGTCATTGTACCTGAGTGCCAGTGCTCAAGAACCCTACCTGTTGCGAGCCAGAATGGATACTCGTTATCTGGAGGCTCTGGTGGATCCATGTAAGGTCTGAAGAATATCTTGGTTTTGTTTGTAAGATCAACCTTCTTAGGATCTGTTACATCAAACAGGTTACCCCTTGGCAGTTTCTTAAGAGCAGGTCCGTAGAACGCAAACTTACCGTCTCTTGGAGCTCTTCCAGCTTCTATCTCTTTTCTTGCGTATGGATCGTAATCTGCATTAAATCTCCATGGTGTCTCTTTTCCGTCAACTACAGGCCATCTGAGACCTCTTACTTTGTGGTACAGATCAAATGGTGCAAGATCATGTCCGTGTCCCATTCCAAACAGTCTGTACTCTTCCCATAGAGCTTTTTCTATGAAGAATCCGTATCCTTTCCATGGTTTTCCATCAACACCAATTACATTTCTCTTATCTCCAACAGCACATGTGTTTAGGTGTATTTCTCCTGTATTAGGGTTCTTAGCAACAGGTTGTGGGTAGCTTAGATCAACATCAGGAATTGTTCTCTTGAATGCTTTTTCAGAGAACAGAACGTCATAAAGTGTGTCTTCTGGGCTGTAGCCCATTTCCCTTGCTTTATCAAGAACGTTTGGAAGAACTGTTCCGTTGGAGAGTTTCCATTCTTTCCATACCTCTTTCAGCTTGAAGAACTTGGAGAACTCAACTATGTGATAGATATCAGGCATTGCTTCTCCTGGAGGTGTAACCTGCTGTCTCCAGTGCTGTGTTCTTCTTTCTGCGTTTCCGTAAGCTCCCCATTTTTCGTATATCATAGCTGCTGGGAGGATAAGGTCTGCAACTTTTGCAGATATACCTGGATAAGAGTCTGAAACCACAATAAAGTTGTCCATCTTTCTTGCAGCTTTGATCCAGTGATTTGCGTTAGCTGTATCCTGCCATGGGTTACATACCTGTACCCATGCGAACTTAATCTTTCCGTCTTCAAGATCCCTCATTATTTTCACAATATGGGATCCGACTTTTGGATTTATTGTTCCGTGAGGAACTCTCCATATCTTTTCAGATACCTTTCTGTGTTTTGGATTGAAGACAACCATGTCAGCTGGTAGTCTGTGGGCGAATGTTCCAACCTCCCTTGCTGTTCCACATGCTGAAGGCTGACCTGTGATTGAGAAAGCACCGTTTCCAGGTTGAGCCTGCTTTCCAAGGAGGTGGTGAATCATGTAAGCATGCTCATTCACCCATGTACCTCTTGTGTGCTGGTTGAATCCCATAGTCCAGAATGTAACAACCTTTCTGCCTTTCTCAATATAAAGTTCAGCCATCTTTTTCAGTTTTTCTTTGAACTGCTCTAACGGTTCGTCTGGATCACCTTTTGCTATTCTTGCAACATAGTCAAGTGTGTATGGAGCAAGAGCCTTCTTAAAGTCTTCAAAGGATATAATCCAGTGCTTTCCAGCCTGTTTGGCATGTTTCATCTTAATGACATCACCCTCTTTGTATCCGTATACGCTGAGAGCCGGTGCTTCAAGGGCTGAAACTCTTTTAACAGCCTGCTTCATAACTGTTTGCATCTCTTTTTCGCTGTATCCAAGCTTCTTAGCATGCTCTGGATTTCTCATTCCGTAACCTGTGTCTATATAACCTGTTGTAAACACACAGTATTTGTTAACAAAATCCCAGTCTATCGCTTCAGGGTGGTTGTAAACAATCTCCCTTGCAATATAGTTCATCATTGCAAGGTCTGTGTTTGGTCTGAAAACTATGTCTATATCAGCCAGATCCATCGTTCTGTGTCTGAATGTTGAAAGAACAACCACCTTAACATTGTCTGGATCCGATAGCTTTCTGTCTGTTACCCTTGCCCACAGTATTGGGTGCATCTCTGCCATATTTGAGCCCCAGACCATGAATGTGTCTGTAAGCTCAATATCATCGTAACAACCTGGAGGCTCGTCTATTCCGTAAGTCTGGATAAAAGCAGCAACAGCAGATGCCATACAGTGTCTTGCGTTTGGATCAATGTTATTGGATCTAAATCCTGCCTTCATCAGTTTGGCAGCAGCATATCCTTCCATAATTGTGTACTGACCGGATCCAAAGATAGCAACACCTTCAGGTCCAAGCTCGTTATAAGCCTTTTTAAACTGCTGAACCATTACTTCGTAAGCCTTTTTCCAGCTTACAGGTCTGAATTTTCCTTTCTTATCAAACTCTCCTCTGTCGTTCATTCTAAGGAGAGGTTTTGTTAAACGGTCTGCACCGTACATAATTTTGGCTGTGAAGTAACCTTTGATACAGTTAAGACCTTTGTTAACAGGAGCTTTAGGGTCTCCTTTCACCGCAACAATACGGTCGTCCTTAACGGCGATCATAATACCACAACCTGTTCCACAGAAACGGCAAACCGCCTTATCCCATCTCCATCCCGCCTCTGCATTTGAGGCTGCGGCAAGAGCTTCTTCAGGAACTTCCATTCCAACAGCAGCTGCAGCAGCTACAGCAGCACTGGTTTTCAGGAAGTCCCTACGGGACATCTCAAGTCCCGTTGACTGCTTCTTCTCTTCCTTTACCTCCATGTTCTACTCCTCTCCTGCAAGGCTCTATTTTTTCAGAACCCTGCAGGGCTGGGCTACTTCTATTCCGCCGTTTAAAAGGGATAGACAGACCCAGCTGGCGGTAATTTTGTCTATCCCGGAAATATAAGATGATTTTATTTTTGACAATTCTGTTGTAGGTATTCTTTTGGTGCCTTTGTTTTTTTCTATTTTCATGATTTTTCTCATATTAATTTCATTTTTTCATTTATTAAGCTATTTCTTTGATCATGATTAGTCATTGATCAAGGTCAATAGGGCTATTTAAAAATTTAATACCCTAAATCATTCCCAGAGCTTTTTTAACCTCCTCAGAAGCCATCTCAATGCTCCATTTTGGTTCCCATACAAGCTGTATATCTACATCTTCAACCCCCTCTAAATTTCTGACGGCACTCTCTACCCAACTGAGAATTGTTCCTGAAAGGGGACATGACGGGGAGGACAGGGTCATTTTAATATTAACCTTTCCGTTTTGTACCTCAACATCATAAACAAGACCAAGATCAACTATATTAAAGCCTATCTCCGGATCTATCACATTTTTCAAAGCTTCATAAACATTCTCTTTTGTAACTCCCATCTCATTCCTCCAGCTTAAACTTAAGAACATAAATGTAAACATAAGCAAAAAGTAATGATCCCAAGCTCATAATTAAAACAGAAACATTAAATAACCATTCAAATTCCAGTAAAATTGAGGCAGTAAGAAGCAAGAATCCAGATGCAGATACCAATATCTGAATGTCCGGAATTTTTTTCGGGAGCATCTCATTAAGCATTGGAACTTTTTTCTTTCCAACCAGCGGGGAAAACCTGTGGAACCACGTTAGGAAGGGAACAATCTTGTAAAGGCTTCCATAAATGAGAAAATTTATAAAACCAAAAATCAATGTAATTCCGAACAAAAACACCCACTTTTGGGAAAAAGGAATTAAAATACCAAAAATTACAGATCCAAAGAGGAAGATATGACTGAAGAACATAATATCCATTCCGGTGTCTTTTGTTCTTCTGGGTCTTTTTCTGTAAATTTCAAAAACCTGTATGAGATAAAAAATAAATGCAGAAAAGATAAGAAGAAAAACAGAGTAATACACAGCAGAGTTTTTCAAAACTAAAGCGAGAATACCACCACCAAAGACAGACACCACCATTATGTAAAAACTTATATTTATGTAAATATCATTAAATTTGTGTGCAAGGCTGAACATGGGAAGAAGAACCATTGATACCCCCATTATTACCATAAAAACAAACCCAAAAAGCGTAAAAATGATGTGGGCAACAAGAATGTGAAAAATATCCCCTGAATAAAAACCGTATGCAAAGTTCAATGCCAGAAAAATACCGATTGATACTCCTGCAAAAAGGGACAGATTAGCAACAATAAGAAATTTTGAGGTTACATCAAATTTTTCTAACTTCCTTAAACTAAGAAAAAAGTTAAATATAAAGATCAGTATGGAAATATACAAAAATAAAGCACCTAACGGTAGAAGAGAAAAAAAATCCCTGATTAATAGGGAAACAACAAACAAGATTATTCCCGCTACATACACATAAAACTGTATGTAACCAAGCTTAAAAGAATACACAGGTATCTCAAGGGCAACAGGAATAAGCTGGTACAGTGCCCCAAAAATGATCATCATTACAAACCCAAGAAGAAAAAGGTGAACCTCTGCCGCATAATGGAAAGAAAAAAAAGGTTCTTTAAAACCTTTTGAGAACAAAAAAAGCACAAGAATACCTGTCAGGTTAAACAGAACACCGGCAGTAAAGTAATGGAGAACCAGACTGAAAGGAGGTGCTAACTTTGTGGCTAAACTACCGGCAACCCTCATTATTTATTCCTTAATTTTAAAAGTTATCCTGTATTTACCATCTATCTCCTCTATTTGATAATCGTACCTGTCCCCTATTCTGTCAAATAATCCCATAGGCTTTTTATGGTTTATCATCACAACCCTTTTATCTGGAGAATCTAAAAGCTTTAAAACAGCAAGGGCATTAACCATAGGCTCAGGGGGACCAAGCTTTGATGTATCAAATTCATAATAGGTAATCCCGTTTTCAGTATATCTGTATACAGGAACGGTAGCACCTTCCACTTTTATTTCTTCTTTAACCGACATACCGTACACCTCCTTTTTGAGATTAATTTTCATCTGCATTAACAAATTTTTCATTGATTATAGTCAATTGTGTTAGTATATACTAACCTATTGCCTGACAAATTAATTTTCATACAATATGCTATAATTCTTTTAAGGATTGAAGAGGGGACAGATATGATTGATGCTAAAGACATTTATATATTCAGACACCTAAATGATGAACAGCTGAAAAAACTGCAGAATATTTCTTTCGTAAAAGATTTCAAAAGAGGAGAACTCCTGTTTTACGAAGGTGAAGAACCAAAATATCTGTACATTCTAATTGAAGGTGCCATCAGAGTCTATAAAACAGACTTTAAAGGGAATGAAATAACCCTGCACTATTTTCACCCTGTAAATATGATTGCAGAAGTTGCAAACTTTGAAAACTTCCCATACCCTGCAACAGCAGAGTTTGAAACAGACGGAAAGGTTGTTGCGATAGATTTTGACAGATTTAAAAACCAGTTTCTTACAGATCCTGATGTTTCTTTTAATGTTATAAAATCACTGGCTTATAAAATAAAAATACTGAACGACATTATTGTGCAAAACATGATGATGGACGCTGTGTCAAGGGTTGCAAAATTTATTGATGAACATGAGGATCTGTTCAAAGAGCTAAAACATAACAAAATAGCCTCGTTACTTAATATAACACCTGAAACATTCTCAAGAATACTTAAAAAATTCAAAGATCAGGACATAATACAGAAAAAAGGAAAGGATATTTATATAAACAGAGAAAAACTGAAAAAATATATCTAAATATTCCTTATCTGCCGGTTTCTGTAAGCAAGCAGGATCACAACAGACACAATTCCAACAGCCCAGTAAACCCATGTAGGCACAGGAACAGGATCACCAGATGCGTAAGAATGCAGTCCTGAAAGGTAAAAATTAACGCCAAAATATGTCATTAAAACAGATGAAAAACCTACCACAGAAAGAACAGCAAAAAGGTAGGTTGATCTCATATAGCTTACAAATCTTGTGTGAATTATAAATGTATAAACAAGAATAGTAACCAGAGCCCATGTTTCTTTTGGATCCCAGCCCCAGTATCTTCCCCACGATTCATTCGCCCACACTCCACCTAAAAAGTTTCCTACAGTAAGAAGAGATAAACCTATGATCATTGACATCTCATTAATTCTTGTTGCTTCAAGAATTGATATCTCTATCTGTCTCTGTTTTTCGTCTTTTTTCTTCGGGTTTCTTATAATGAAAAGCAACAGTGCTATAAACCCAAGAAGTGCAGAAAGACCTAAGAATCCATAGCTTGCTGTTATTACAGTAACATGAATTGTCAGCCAGTATGATTTAAGGACAGGTACAATACTTGTTATCTGGGGATCCATCCAGCTCAAATGGGCTACAAATAATGTAAGTCCAGACAGTATTCCTGTGGTTGCAACAGCAAAGGGGGACTGTCTTGCAAATATTATTCCTGCAAGTATAACTGTCCATGCGATGTATATAAGAGATTCATAACCGTTGCTCCAAGGAGCGTGTCCGGATATATACCACCTAAGCCCAAGATTAAAAGTATGAAAAATAAAGCCTATTACAAGAATTCCGGTTGCAACCCCTGTAGGTATGGAAAGGTTTAATGAAGGCTTTATAAGTTTTGCAAATATTAAAACAAGAAGTACAAAGCCGGAAAAGAGATACACAAATATTAAACGCTCAAAAATATTAAGTTTATTATAAAGAAGCTCAGCCTTTATTTTTCTTTCTGACGGGTATATATCAGACCCTTCAGATTTCTGGTACTCCCGAATTTTCTCCAGAACTTTATCAGCAAGAGACCAGTCACCGGTCTTTATTCCCCTTTCAGCAGAAGCAAAATAGGCTATTAAAAGCAGTCTAATTTTTTCTGCTTTTTCTTCCGGAAATTTTTCAACAGCGTCCCTCGGACTGTACCATGTATGATTTGGATCTCCTTTGAGGGGAAATATTCTGAAAATCTCACCTGTGAAAACCATATACAGAATATTTATCCTTTCATCTATCTTAAGAACTTCTTTATCAAACTGGTTTCTCTCTGCAGGTTTTTTCCTTCCTGCAATTTCAACAGCCTCAAAAAGCCTGTACCTGCCATCAGAATCAAAAGCATCTAAAAAGGAGAAGTATCTCTTATCCTGCGGAATACCCAGAATTTTTTTAACTGCAGGGTGGGAAACTTTAATAACCGGAATTTTTTTCCAGTAGGAAGGTATAACAAGCATACCCAGAATTATTTGGTTGTGATTAAGCCCGTAAAAGGAGGTTCTTTTGGAAACTTTATTTAATACATCTATTGATAAGGTATCAATAGGCTCAAGCCTGCCGTCAAATGTCTGTGTTATCAGCCTGCCGAACTTGTCTGCATGTTTTTTATCAACCTTTTTAACCTCCTGCAGTATCTTTTCAAAAGAGATGTTTTGTGGATTTTCCTGTGAGTTTGCCTGCCCTGAAAACAAAATCAGGAAAACTGCAGACACAGATAAAAGCTTTTCAACCTTCAATCTGGCAAGCTTTCCAAATCTTGAGTAAGGATTAA
>Ga0256832_1002270_pt1 | contig 13144 bp, 10 predicted proteins | sample 134614metaG_FD_190534 | JGI IMG/M metagenome (GOLD analysis project Ga0256832, IMG submission 190534) | Hydrothermal vent microbial communities from Lau Basin, Pacific Ocean - 134-614 | ecosystem: Environmental > Aquatic > Marine > Hydrothermal vents | place: Pacific Ocean: Lau Basin | collected... | reverse complement strand
ACGACACCACGCCACTGCAGCCGCGCAGTTTTCCCGCTCTGGATGTGAGCAGTGAAACCCTGTTGCTCAACGGCGCCGATATAGGCCGGCTCACGCTGAGCTCCCACCTGGAAGACGATCACCAGGCCATCGATACACTAGAGTTGCATGGCGAGCTGCTGAACCTGTCTGCCCACGGGAACTGGGAGCCGAGCGCCCACGGCAGCATCACCTGGATCAAAGGCAGTCTCACCACAGACAACATGGGCAAACTGCTGAGGGAGGCAATGCACAAAAACCTGCTTTCCGGCAGCCGCACCTACCTGAGTTTCGACCTGAGCTGGCCCGGCGCGCCCTTTCGCCTCGACGTCGAGCAGATCCAGGGGCAGGCCCAACTGGACATGGCCCAGGGCCGCTTTCTCAACTTCAAGCCCGGCTTGGCCCGTGTATTGGGGCTGATCAATTTTCAAAGTCTGGGACGCCGCCTTAAGCTGGACTTCAAGGATGTGTACAAGGAAGGACTGGCTTTTGACACCATACTGGGCAACTTCCAGTTTGACGCCGGTTATTTGTACACCAACAACCTGGAGATCTCTGGCCCTTCCGCCACCATTCTCATCGCCGGCAATGTGGACCTAATCAAAGAAACCTATGACCAGGTACTGTCCGTGTCCCCACGGCTGGACGCCACCTTGCCGGTGGCCGGCGCCATTGCCGGCGGCCCCGTTGCCGGAGTAGCGGTGCTACTGGCACAACAGGCTTTTTCCAAGGACCTGGAAAAAGCCCAGCGCATCACCTACAACATCAGTGGCAGCTGGGATGATCCCCAGGTCACCCGCCTGAGCAACAGCGATAAAAAAGAGACACCACCAACCAACCTCCTTGACCAATAACCGACAAATCCCCATCCACATGATATTCTAGGGAACAGCCATCAGCACTTTGCCGACACCCATGACAGAAACCATATTCAAGGCCGCCTGCATACAGCTTGCATCAGGCTCCAACGTGAACGCCAATCTCCTGGAAGCCGAGCGTTTCATCGAGCATGCCGCCCGGGAAGGCTGCCGACTGATCGTGCTGCCGGAAAATTTCGCCTTTATGGGCGCACGCTGCCAGGATATGTACAAAATCCGGGAACTGGACAATGACGGACCTATCCAGCATTTCCTTTCCCAGACCGCGCAGAAACTGGGCATCTGGCTGGTGGGGGGCACCATCCCCATCGCGGCCGGCCAGGGCGACAAGCTGCGCGCCGCCTGCCTGCTGTACAACGACAGGGGTGAAAGAGTGGCCCGCTACGACAAGATGCACCTGTTCGACGTGAACCTGGTGGAAACGGACGAACAGTACGTGGAATCCGAAACCATCGAACCCGGCAGTGAGCTGTGCGTGGTGGACACTCCCTTCGGCAAACTGGGGCTGTCCGTGTGTTACGACCTGCGCTTCCCGGAAATGTATCGCGCCATGCTGGATCAGGACGTGGAGATTCTCGCCCTCCCCGCTGCCTTCACCGCCATGACCGGCGAAGCGCACTGGGACGTGCTGCTGCGCGCCAGGGCCATTGAGAACCTGTGTTATGTCCTGGCCGCCGCCCAGGGCGGTTTCCATATCAGTGGACGCAAGACCTGGGGGCACAGCATGATCATCGATCCCTGGGGCAGCAGGCTGGCGGAACAGACCAGTGGCAACGGCCCCCTCGTCGCCAATCTCGACCGGGGTTTCATGGAAGCCACCCGGCGCAATTTTCCCAGCCTGCAGCACCGCCGCATTCACTGCAAATAACCGAGCACGACATCCATGAGCAATACCCTTAACCTGGCCCGGGAGACCTTGCTGTCTCCCGCCGGCATCGACGATCAGCATCTTCAACGCATCATGAACAGGCTCATGAGCAGCCGGCTTGATGCGGCAGACCTGTATTTCCAGTACAGCCGCCAGGAGTCCTGGGTGCTGGACGACGGCATCATCAAGGAAGGCAATTTCAACCTGGAACAGGGCGCCGGGCTGCGTGCCATCAGCGGTGAAAAAACCGGCTTCGCCTATACGGAAGACCTGCACCTGGAAAATCTGCTGGAAGCGGCTTCCTGCGCCCACGCCATCACCCAGGCAGGCCAGAGTGGGCGTATCGCCGTTACCGGCCGGGAGAGCCGGGAAATTCTGTATCCCAGCCTGAATCCCCTGGAAAGCCTGCCTGATGCCCAAAAGATCGATCTGCTGAAACAACTGGACGCCGCCGCCAGAGCCGCAGATCCCCGGGTGAAACAGGTCACCGTCAACCTGGTTGCCAACCAGGATACCATTCTGGTCATGGACAACCAGGGGCATCTCGCCGCTGACCTGCGGCCCCTGATCCTGTGCTATGTGAATGTCATCGTCGAAGAGAATGGACGCCGGGAACAGGCAGGAACCGGCGGAGGCTGTCGCGGCCCCCTGACCTGGTTCCTGGAAGACGACCGCGCCTTGGGCTATGCCCGGGAGGCGGTGCGCCAGGCCCTGGTGAATCTGGAAGCCATCGATACCCCTGCAGGCGCTATGACCGTGGTGTTGGGACCGGGATGGCCAGGCATACTGCTGCACGAGGCCGTGGGCCACGGCCTGGAAGGCGACTTCAACCGCAAGGGGCTGTCAGCCTTCTCCGGGCGTATCGGTGAAAAGGTCGCCTCCCCTCTGTGCACTGTGGTGGACGACGGCACCTTACCGGGCCGCCGCGGCTCCCTCACCGTGGACGATGAAGGCACCCCCGCCAGCAATACCGTACTCATCGAGAACGGCATTCTCAAAGGCTATATGCAGGACAAGCTGAACGCCCGCCTCATGGGCATGGCGCCCACAGGCAACGGCCGGCGCGAATCCTATGCCTGCCTGCCCCTGCCACGCATGACCAACACCTATATGCTCCCTGGCGAGCATGAGCCGGAAGAAATAATCCGTTCCGTGAAGAAAGGGCTGTACGCCGTGAACTTCGCAGGCGGCCAAGTGGACATCACCTCGGGCAAGTTCGTGTTCTCCCTGAGCGAGGCCTATCTCATCGAGGATGGAAAGATCACAGCGCCGGTGAAAGGCGCCACCCTCATCGGCAACGGCCCCGAGGTGCTCACCCGGGTGAGCATGCTGGGCAACGACCTGGCCCTGGACCAGGGCGTGGGCACCTGTGGCAAGGACGGACAGAGTGTGCCCGTGGGCGTGGGCCAGCCCACCATGAAAGTCGATGAGATCACCGTGGGAGGCACCGCCGTATGAGCCGCAGCATAGAACAACTGGAATCCATGGTCGCCGATCTGCTGGCGGAAGCAAGAAAGCAGGGCGCCAGCGCCGCCGAAGCTGCTGTGTCCAGCAGCGCGGGCCTGTCCCTCACCGTACGCCTGAGCGAGGTGGAAACCGTCGAGCATACCCGTGACCAGGGCCTGAGCATCACCGTGTATTTCGGCAAACGCAAGGGATCGGCCAATACCACTGATCTCAAGCCCGCCGCCCTGCGCGAGGCGGTGAACAAGGCCTGCACCATCGCCCGTTACACCTCCGAAGACGACTGCGCCGGCCTGGCCGACCCGGACCTGCTGGCCCGGGACTATCCCGATCTGGACCTCTACCATCCGTGGAACATCGACACGGAACGAGCCAAGGAGCTGGCCCTGAAAGCCGAACAGGCTGCCCGCGACCACGACCGGCGCATCAGCAACTCTGAAGGCGCCACCCTCAACACTCAGAGCGGCAGCTTCATCTATGGCAACAGCCATGGCTTCGTGGGGGGCTATCCCACCACACGCCACAGCCTGAGCTGCGTGGTTCTCGCCCAGGACGGCGACAGCATGCAACGGGACTACTGGTACGACAGCCGCCGGGACTGGCATGAACTGCTTTCACCGGATGCCATCGGCAGGAAGGCAGCCGCCAATGCCGTGGCCAAGCTCAACGCACGCAAACTGGGCACTTGCCAGGCCCCGGTGATCTTCCGCGCCGATATCGCCCCTCACCTGCTGCACAGCCTTACCGGCGCCCTGCGGGGCCATGCCCAGTATCGCCAGTCCAGTTTCCTGCTGGACAGTCTGCAACAGGAAATCTTCCCGAACTGGGTGAGCATTCAAGAAGACCCCCATATTCCCAAGGGCCTGTCCAGCGCACCTTTCGACAACCAGGGTGTTGCCACCCGTCCCAAGAACATCATCAGGGATGGCGTCATACAGACGTATCTACTGGATAGCTATTCGGCCTGCAAACTCAACATGAAAAGCACTGGCAACGCCGGGGGCGTGCGCAATCTGGCCATCACCACCGGGGACCTGAGTCTGGAACAAATGCTCAGGGAAATGGGCAAAGGTCTGCTGGTCACCGAACTCATGGGCCAGGGCGTGAATGCCGTCACCGGCGACTACTCCCGGGGCGCTGCGGGCTTCTGGGTGGAAAACGGCGAGATCCAGTATCCCGTGGAAGAAATCACCATCGCCGGCAATCTGAAAGACATGTACCGCCAGCTCCTGGCCGTGGGCAGTGACACCGATATTCCCGGCAGCACCCATACCGGTTCCTGGTGGGTGGAACAAATGACCATTGCTGGCAACTGAGCCGCCTGTCGCGCCAGGCACGGCCCTCCACGAAGCCCCCTCAGACCATTGAAACATGCAGACGAAACGCCCCATTCCCCTGCTGCTGTTCCTGGGCCTGCTGCTCCTGGCAATCAGTGGTGTGGCGTTCTACCTGAGCCAGAACAGCCACCAACTCCCCGGTGGCAGCGTAGCATCAGTGAAGATTCTCTGGCTGGGAAGCGTCCTTTTCTGTTGGTACTGGCTGCCTGGGGTGATGCTCCTGGACAGGGGGCTGGGTCGAGACCAGCGCCTCCTGGCGCTATTCCTGGGCAACATGCTGGCCCGGGCCATCATCGAGCTAGGCATGATGTACGCCTGGCACAACTGGCACCCCTGGTATGGCATCAGCCATGATCTGTTCACCGCCGGGCTCTGTTTGTTTCTTGCCTCCAGCAGCCTGCTTCCCCTGATCCGGCGCTACTTCCAGGTCATGGCGGTTCTATTTCTCGTGGAAACCGGATTCGCCTGGTACATGCTGCATCATGTCGTGGGCGCCGGCCCTGTCTACTTCGTACCCGCCGGGGAACAGCACCAGGCCATACTCCTGCTCACCGGCCTGGTGGTGGCCACGACCTGGGCCTGGCTGTGGCTGTGGGTCCGCCAGTGGCTGTCTCTCATATGGCAGACAGCCTAACCCGAACATTGCACCCGGTCGCTGGAAAAATATTCCAGCTTACTGTATTTCATGGATAATTTTGGAATATTAGCAATGTGCAAAATGTTACCAGGCATGGCTGAACGCGCCCTCGCACCGGTCTCGCCGTCCATCTGCGGTATTTGCTCAATCATCAATAGCTTGGGCTATTGATTCAATTGCAAATCCGCATCTGAACGCCGATCCTGGCACGGTCATCGCGTTCCCAGGTGAAATATTCGGACTAATCATCCACTACCAGAAAAATTGTCTGAGACAAATTACCCTGACATCCCAGCGGTTCCTGTATATCAGCCGAAATGCGACGCCAGAAGTAGGCTGGACTATTCCGGCCGGAGTGTGCCCAGGTAGGCCGCGATCTGTGACCGGCAGGCAATCCACTGCTCGGCTGTCTGCTCGACCTTATACACGCCAATACAGCCTTCCAGCACCGCGACCATGAAGCGGGCGACAACACGACTGTCGATGTTTTTGCGGATATACCCTTTGGTCTTGCCTTGTTCGAATACAGCCGCAAATCCATCGATCCAGTCTTCGAATATACTCACGATCCGCTTGCGGAAGCCTTCATCCTGACTGGCCATTTCCTGCGCCAGATTGTTCAGGGGGCATCCATGCTCTCGCATTTCTGGAGGAACGGTTTGCCCAAGATTATCCAGCATCCGGGGGAAATCCATCACCGGGTCTTCGATTTCCCCGAGCATACGCAGCCATACGGATTCAAGCAATGGCCGGATCTGCTCTTCCAGCACCGCATAGCCCAGATCCACCTTGCTGTTGAAGTGATGATAGAAAGCTCCCTTCTTCAACCCGGACTTCCGTAATACCTCATCCACCCGCATGCCTTGAAAGCCATGAGCATGAATCTCTGCAAAAGCCGTTTTCAGAAGGCGTTCACGGGTCTGCTGGGGATTTCTGGTGGTCATTTTCCTATTTCCTGTTGTTGCCCATAAGGCATGGGAACAAAACTTCCCTGTATAAAAGTATAGACAAACCAGTTGGTCTGTTCTATTCTTTCTGCAAACAAACCAGTTGGTCTGTTATTTTGAATCCATCATGTTTCCCGCAGAAGAGGCTGCAACTCATGACCCAAGAAGCACTGAAATCCACCCGCGCCTGGCGGTCTTTCTGGTTCATCACCGCATATCCCAAAACCGTCATCACCCTGGGGCTGGCCCTGATCATCGCCTGTGCGTCCTTCATCCCGACCCTGATCAAGGACACACGTTCCGACGCCTTCCTGCCAGAGGACGAGCCAGCCCTGCTCTACCGTGACAAGGTCAAAGAAACCTTCGGCCTCACTGATCCCATGGTGGTAGCCGTGGTCAATGAGGGATCCCGAGGCGTGTTCACCCCTCATACCCTGAACCTAGTGGACTGGTTGACGAAGGAGATCGCCAAACTCGATGACATCGACCCGGACCGGATCACCAGCCTGGCCACAGAAAACAACATCAGCGGTTATGACCAGGGCATGCGGGTCGCCCCCTTCTGGGAAGATGCCCCCGCCACCCGGGAAGAAGCCGACAAGGTGCGCCAGGCAGTGATGGATTTCCCTCTATATGTGGGTAGCCTGGTGGCGCCCAGCGGCAAGGGCACCCTGATCGTTGTGGAGGTTCCTGATCAGGAGCAGGCGCAATCACTTTACCAGCAGCTGCTGGCCCTGGCGGAACGTGCCCCGCGGGTGGGCGAGGAAGAGATTCATGTAGCTGGCGAGGGGGCGGTGAGCGGCTATCTTGGCAGTTACATCGATGCCGACGCCCAGCGCCTGAACCCGCTGGCGGCGCTGATCATCAGCACCGTGCTGTTCATTGCCTTCCGCACCCTGCGGGGCGTGATGTTGCCGAATTTTGTGGTTGCCGCCACGGTGGCTGCGTCCATCGGTCTGATGGCGGCCTTCGGCGTGCGCTTCTATGTCATCACCAACGGTTTGCTGCCGGTCCTCATTGGCATTGCCGTGGCAGATTCCTTCCACATCTTCAGCCAATACTACGAAGAACTGGCGCGCCACCCAGATAACAGCCCCCGGGAAATCGTAGTACGCACTATGGTGCATATGTGGCGGCCCATTACCATGACCACCCTGACCACCATCGCTGGGTTCCTGGGGTTGTACCTGGCCTCGGTGATGCCGCCCATGAAGTACTTCGGTCTGTTTGCCATGATCGGAGTGGCCACGGCCTGGCTCTATTCGGTGACGGTACTGCCCGCCTGGCTGACCCTGCTGCATCTACGGCCCAGTCCCGCCTATCGTCCCGCAACCGGTGGCGCCTACCGCACGGATGCCTTCGGTCGCATGATGACTGCATTTGGCCGGATGGTGGTGCGACGGGCCGGTTGGGTGCTGGGGATGGCCACCTTGATTGGTATCGCCGGCATCTATGGCACTTTGCATCTGGAATTGAATGAATCACGCATCCGTACGTTTCAGAAAGATGAACCCATCGTACGCGCCGACAGCATCATCAACCGGCTGTTCGATGGCGTGCAATACCTCGATATCTTTATCGAGACATCCCAACCCGAGGATCTCTTTGATCCGGCCAATTTGAAACGCATCGAGGCCCTGCAGGCCTACGTGGAAACACTTCCCCATGTAGGCGGCAGCACTTCGGTGGTGGATTACCTGAAGCAGATGAACCGCTCCCTGAACGAGGGCCGTCCCGAAGCCTATGCGTTGCCTCAGGACAAGGATCTGGTGGCCCAGTATTTCCTGCTCTACTCGGCCAGCGGCGACCCGGAGGACTTCCAGAAGGAGGTGGATTACGACTATCGCCTGGCCAACGTCCGTGTCAGCCTGGATTCCGGCAAGTATTCCGACGAGAAGGCCGTCGTCGAGGCCGCCCAGCAATACATAGACCAGTCATTCAACGGCCCGGGTATCCACGCCACTCTGTCCGGGCGCGTGGATGTCGACTACCACTGGATCAAACGTCTTGGCGAAACCAACTGGGGCAGCGTTGGCATTGCCCTGCTAATGGTCTGGTTGATGGCGACATTGGCCTTCCGTTCCCTGGTGGGCGGCCTCATCACTGTGGTGCCGGTCATCCTTACGGTGCTGCTGGTCTATGCCGTTATGGCCTTTTCTGGCATCTGGTTGTCCATAAGCACCTCCATGTTCGCCGCCATTGCCATCGGCCTGGGGGTGGATTTCGCCGTACACACAATCGAGCGTCTGGAGATCCTGCTGCGCGATGAACAGCGCTCTCTGGACGAATCCATCGTTGCACTGTTTCCCACCACAGGCCGCGCCCTGTTATTCAACTTCCTGGCCTTGGCGCTGGGCTTTGGCGTACTGGCCACCAGCAAGGTAGTGGTGCTTCAGGAATTTGGCCGCATCGTCGCCCTGGCGGTTAGCGTGAGTTTTTTCGCCAGCCTCACCCTGCTGCCGGCCATCGCCAAAGTAATCCGTCCCGGTTTTCTGGGATTCAGAAATAACGAACAGCCTCTAGCTCTCGGTACAGAACTTCAAGATTGACAGGAGATTCCCGTATGCAACACACAGATGACAAACCTGCAGAACCCGCCATGAAACTGGCACGAAAAGGGGGGCTTCAGCCATGAAAACTTTACTGGTGATCACCCTTCTGCTGTCCGGCATTCTGATCTTCTATGCCTATCTGTATTTTTCAGACCCGACGCCAGACAAGTTCGAAATCGACAAAGAGCTGTTTCCCTATGAACCCCATTTTCTGAGTCTCCCCAACGGGGGACGCATGCATTACGTCGATGAAGGCCAGGGCCCCGTCCTGTTACTGCTGCACGGAAATCCCACCTGGTCGTTTCTGTACCGGCACATGGTGGCGGAGTTGTCCGGGCAGTTCCGGGTGATTGCCCCAGACTATCCCGGCTTTGGCCTGTCAACGGCAGGCAATGGGTATAAGTACACTCCGGCTGAACACGCCCGGGCCATCAACTTGCTGATGACAACCCTCGATCTGCAGGAAGTCATCATCATGGTCCAGGACTGGGGCGGCCCTATCGGTTTCAAAGCAGCGCTGGAGAACCCGGAGCGGGTGGCTGGCTTCATCATCGGCAACACCTGGGCCTGGCCGCTGGAGCGCAGGGGACAAAAAGGTTTCAGCATACTCATGGGCGGCTGGCCGGGGCAGTTTGGCGCCTGGTGCTGCAACATGGTGGTGCGTTTTTTCCTGTGGAAAGGCATAGCAGGGAAGCTGAACCAGCGTGAACTGGCCATGTATCTCGGGCCTTTCGCAAAACGGGAAAGCCGCTTACCCACCCACCTGTTTCCAGCACAGCTACGCGGCGCCCACGAGTTTCTGGCTGACATCCACCGGCAGCTACCCTCCCTGGCAGACCGCCCCGTCCTGCTCACCTGGGGTCTTCAGGACTTCGCCTTCCAGGAACCCGAACGCACCCGCTTTGAAAAACTGTTCCCCCGCCATCAGACCCTGTTGCTGGAAAAGGCGGGTCATTTCATCCAGGAAGATGCGCCCACGCAAATCAGCGCAGCCATCAGAGATTGGCACAAACACAATTTTCCCGGTTCACATGATACCCACTGACCCAGAATGGACCGGCCACGCATGAGGAGAGAAACATGACTGCATCACACTGCCACTGTCTGCATAGAGAAACGCCTTCCCACCCGGAAGAAAATCAAACAGATACCGATCATGCCAACGTACGCTTCCCCCCACCACTGATCCACTTGATCGCGGTTCTGGCCGCCGTCGGCCTGCGGAGACTGACGCCACTCAACCTGCCGGTTTCCTGGCTGCTCACGGGGTTCGGGGCAGGGGTCATGCTGTTGTCCCTGCTTCTTGCCGGATCGGCCTTCAGCCAGTTTGCGCGCAGCAACAATCCCGTACCGCCCAATCAACCTGTCAATGGCCTGATGACCCAGGGGCCATTTCGTTTCACGCGCAATCCCCTTTATCTCGCATTGGCCCTATTGCAACTGGGCATGGGTCTGATGACAGGTAATGGCTGGATACTGGCAACCCTGCCCCCGGCACTGCTGACAGTGAGGTACTACGTCATTCGCCGGGAAGAGGCTTACCTGACCCGGCGTTTCGGCCTGGCTTACCAAGACTACCAGAGCCGTGTACGGCGCTGGTTCTGACCGATAGGGAGAAAACGACAATGACAAAAACTGTTCTGATATTGAGCAGCATGCTGCTGACATCCCTTGGGACAGCAGCGGCAAATCTGCCGGATGGTGACGAGATTGCCCGGCGCATCAATGCCCGTGATGAAGGGCTGTCCGTAGTGCGGGATCTGACCATGCGCATGACCGACCGGCGGGGCAAGTCCCGTACCCGGGAAACACGCGGCTTTCGCAAGTACTATGGCGAAGACAAGCGCACCGTCATCTTCTACCTGAGCCCCAAGAATGTTAAGGACACCGCTTTTCTCACCTGGGACTACGCCGACCCGGAGCGGGACGACGATCAATGGCTGTACCTGCCAGCCATGCGCAAGGTCCGGCGCATCTCCGCCTCGGATCGGGGAGACTATTTTCTTGGAACCGATCTCACCTATGAGGACATCAAGCTGGAAACCCGCGTCAGCATCCGCGACTATCATCGTAAAACCAAGGGTGAGGACGAAGTGGATGGGCACCCCTGCTACCTGCTGGAATCCACCCCGGTAGATGCAAAGACCGCCCGGGAACTGGGCTATGGGAAAGTGGAGCAGTGCGTGGACAAGGAGATCTGGATGACGCGCCGCGCCCGCTTCTGGGACACCAAGGGCAAACCACTGAAGACCGCCTATTTCCGGGATATCCGCAAGGTGCAGGGGATCTGGACCCAGCACCGCATCGAAGTCGAGAACCACAAGACCGGACACAAAACCCTGTTCCTGTTCAGCCATGTGGACTACCAGACCCCGGTTAGCGACAAGTGGTTTACCCGTGACGCCCTGAGACGGGGTCTGTGATGACACCTGCTTTTTCCTGCCTGCTGCTGTGCGGCCTGCTGTCCGCCCCGGCATTGGCCGATGAGGCCGATATCTCAAACTTTCTGAACGGCCACTGGGGTATCGGGAGCGATCAGGGCGGCACCCGGTTCTTCGAACTGACCTGGCAGCCAGAAGCCCGCTGGCGTTTTGATAATGGAGGGCGGCTTACCGGCATCACCCGGTTGCGCTGGCAAACCGTGGCCGGGATGCGGCCCACCGATATGGAGCGTGACAGCTACAGCACGGCAAGCAGACCCATCCTGACCAGCGACACCAGCGAGTTGGAACTGCGTGAGCTTTACTATGAACGCGGCATGGGCGACTGGTACCTCACCCTTGGCAAGCAACAGGTGGTCTGGGGCAAGACAGACGGCCTGAAGGTACTGGACGTGGTTGATCCACAGTCCTTCCGCGAGTTCATCCTGGAAGACTTTGACCAGTCCCGCATTCCCTTGTGGACCCTCAACGCGGAATACGCCATCCCCGACTGGATGGGCGGAGACTGGACCCTGCAGCTGCTGTGGATTCCGGACCAGAGCTATCATGCCCTGCCCAAGCCCGGCGCAACCTTCGCATTCCACTCACCCCGACTGGTCCCACGGCCACCGCCAGGCGTTGGCGTACGCCTCAATGCCCCCAAGCGGCCAGACCGACTTATCCGGGATTCCGACATTGGCCTGCGTCTGAGCGGCTTTGTGGCTGGCTGGGACCTCAGTCTCAACTACCTCTACCAGTATGACAACCGCCCGGCGCTGTATCAGCGGCCGGTTTCTGGCCCCCTGCCGATACTGGAGATCACGCCAAAATACCACCGTACCCATGTCATCGGCGGCTCCTTCAGCCGCGCTTTTGGTGACTGGGTGATAAGAGGAGAGATGGGCTATTTCAGCAATCATTACTTCCTCGACAGCACACCGGGCGCTGACCAGGGCTTGGCGCAAAGCGCCGAACTGAGCTATGTGCTGGGAATGGACTGGTCTGGCCTGGCGAACACCTTCATCAGCGCACAGCTGTTCCAGAGCTGGCTGCCGCATTATCATGCAGGCATCACCCGACCCCGCCTCGACACCAGCCTGACGCTTCTGCTACGCCGGGCGTTCTGGAACGATACCCTGACCGCCGAACTGTTGTGGATCGCCAACACCCGGGACGGAGACGGACTACTGCGGCCCAAGCTGCGCTATGAGTGGCGGGACAATCTGGAAACCTGGATCGGGATGGACCTGTTCTACGGCGACAGATCCGGTCTGTATGGACAGTTTGATGACAACGATCGTGTCACCATCAACGTCAGGTATGGTTTCTAGCCCGAATCCGGTAATACCGTCCTGGCTGCAGATCGTATTGGGTCACATCCTTTCCACACCAGCGTACCCTGACGCTCACCTTTCCCTGCCAGCTTCCCAGGCCAAACAGCAGGCGCTGGTCTCCCTGGGCCGACAGGCCGTTGCTGGCATGGACTTCCCGCACCTGGCGCCGGACGGGATCACCATAGCGAATCTCCACCCTGCTGCCCACGGCATCTTTGTTGCAGTCCACCCCGTTGCCCTCCAGCTCCAGGCCGAGCCAGCTCCTTTCCCCGGCATCGTTGCGGAAGATCCCCAGGGGCTGGAACTGGTGGGTCATGAGCACGTCCAGGTCGCCGTCGTTGTCCAGGTCGACCAGGGCGATCCCCCGGGCGTTGTCCTTCTGTGTCCAGCTCACCCGATCCGCCACGTCCACAAAGAATCGGCCCTGGTTGAGCATCACCCGGTTTTTTTCGTAGGGAAAGATGCAGCGCCCGCGCAGATCTGCCCAGCTGTCGGCGTAACCATGAATATCCGGCCCGGTCAGGGCGATGCGCGCATTCCAGTACCAGTAGTCCTCGCAGGCCGGATAGAGGCGGTCGTAGGCGTCGTCCACCATGCCGTTGGCGTGCAGGATGTCCAGGCGGCCGTCCCGGTCCATGTCCCCCATGGCGCCGCCCCAGCCGAAGCGCCGGGGGTTGAGGGCGTTGCGC
>Ga0256832_1002269_pt1 | contig 13147 bp, 9 predicted proteins | sample 134614metaG_FD_190534 | JGI IMG/M metagenome (GOLD analysis project Ga0256832, IMG submission 190534) | Hydrothermal vent microbial communities from Lau Basin, Pacific Ocean - 134-614 | ecosystem: Environmental > Aquatic > Marine > Hydrothermal vents | place: Pacific Ocean: Lau Basin | collected... | reverse complement strand
CACTTGGCATTGGCCCGGGGGATGAGGTCATCACCACCCCATTCACCTTTTTTGCCACGGCCGAAGCGGTCTCTCTGGTGGGGGCAACCCCCGTATTTGCCGATGTAGAGATCGGCAGCTTTAATATCGACCCGGCCAGCGCAGCGGCGCGCATCACAGATAAAACCCGCGCCATCCTGCCGGTGCATATCTTTGGCAACCCTGCCGACATGACCCGCCTGAACAGCCTGGCAAGGGATCATGGCCTGCATATCATTGAAGATGCAGCCCAGGCCTTTGGCGCGCAGCATAGTGGCCAGCGTGCCGGCAGCATGGGCGATTGCGGCTGCTTCAGCTTTTACCCCACCAAGGTTTTGGGTTGCTATGGCGATGGCGGGTTGATCACCACCAGCAGTGATGAGGTCAAGGCACGCCTGATACAGCTGCGGAACCACGGTGCAACCAGGCCATTCATCCATGTCGAGGCCGGTTACAACAGCCGTCTGGACGAGATTCAGGCAGCCCTGCTGCGCATCAAGCTGCGTGATATCGAGAAGGCGATTGCCGCTCGCCGACAGGTCGCATCCTGGTATGACGAAATGCTCTCGGGGCTTGACCTGGTGACGCCTCAACCTGCTGTAAATGGCCGCCATGCCTATAACCTCTACACCATCCGCCATCCACGGCGCGATGCGCTACGGGAACGGCTCAACGCCTGCAAGATCGGCAACAGCCAATGCTATCCGCAGCCGCTGCACCTGCAAACGGTATACGCAGAGCTGGGCTACAAAGAGGGGGATCTTCCAGTGGCTGAGGCGCTCTGCTACGAGACCCTTTCATTGCCGATATTCCCGGATCTCAGCAGAGCACAGGTGGCCCATGTGTGTGAACAGGTGGCCGAGGTCTAGGGGGTGTTCTCAATTACCTGAGTGAGCGTGATTCTGAGGCATTTTTTGTGCTGGCAAGGCGCGGTGAGGCGTAATAGTTACTCTATTGCAACGAACCGCAACGCCGCCAGCATGAAAAAGGGCCAGAATCTCGCCACGAACGGTGATTGATAACACCCCCTAATCTTCAAATATGCCGGTGGGCTTGCCATCCAGGCTTTGGACATTTCTATCTGCCCAATATTGGGCGATACCCTCTTCACCCTTTTTATCTATCCAGCGGATCAGGGTATCGCGCTGCCCCACATAGCTGTAGAGGGGAACGCCAAAGCCGCATGAGGTATGTACCAGATCCACATCCATCTCGATCAATTGGCGGGCGCCTGCCGTATCAGGAAAGTGACGCAACAACGTCTCCCAGCCCTCATCACGGGGGTGGATGGTGCGCGCATGGCCATAGAGGCGCAGGATCTTGGGGTCCCCCTCAAAGGCGCAGAACATGATGGTCATGCGATCATCCTCCCGCAGGTGGGCAGCCGTCTCATTGCTGCTGCCGGTGTAGTTCAGCCATAGCACCCGGTTGCTGTTGATGATGCGCAGACTCTCCAACCCTTTGGGGGAAAGGTTAAGGTGGCCGCCTTTGGGGGCGGTAGCGACAAAAAACATCTGCTGCGCCTGAATGAACTCTTGGTGTTTTTTGCTGATTTCCGGATATGTCTTGCCCACGAGCCTCTGTTTCCTCGGTTATGATTAGCGATGGACTACCGTCTTGATAACGCGATCATACTCAAAGTAGACGGTAAACTTCTCGTATATCCAGCGGGTGATGGGCGGTTTGCCAACCGCCGGGACCTCCTGCCGGGCCTGCCCGAATTTATTGTATACCTGCTCCATACTCTGGCCACGACCAGGGTGGGGTATACTGGCAGAGGCCTCCACAATGGTATCCAGCAACAGCACATCGCCAACGGCCAGTGGCGGCATGGCGAACAGGGCGGTTATCAGAACCAGCGGTGCAATCTGTTTCATGGGAGATCTTCTCCAATCCGTAAAACCTACGGATAAATATAGCATTTCATTCTAACTAACGGAATGGGCTAAATTTTTTAACCTTTTGTAATAATCCATCAGGAATGTGGTTTAATGCGCGGCTATGTATAAACCCCTCGAACTCTTTATTGGCCTGCGCTACACCCGCGCCAAGCGGCGCAACCATTTCATATCCTTCATCTCGCTGACCTCAATGATGGGCATCATGCTGGGGGTGGTGGCTTTGATCACTGTACTGTCCGTTATGAATGGTTTTCACAAAGAAGTCCGTGAACGGATTCTCGGAATGGCCTCTCACGCCACCATTACTTCGGTTCGTGGTGGTCTACAGAATTGGCAAGAGGTGATCCAGCTCTCAAAAAACCACCCCCATGTCATTGGCCAGGCCCCTTTTGTAGAGGGGCAGGTGATGCTGGTCAACGGGAAGAATGTCAGTGGCGTGATTTTACGTGGCATCCTGCCTGAGTATGAGCCACAGGTTTCAGATGTGGCAGAGCACATGGAATTTGGCTCCATGACCGATCTGCAGCCGGGAAAATACAATATCCTCATCGGCAAAGAGCTGGCCTTTGTGCTGGGCGTCAGCCCGGGTGACAAGGTGACCGTGGTTTCACCGCAAACCACCATCACCCCAATGGGCACCATGCCACGCTTCAAGCGCTTTACCGTGACCGGGGTGTTTGAGGTTGGAATGGGCGAGTACGACCGCAGCATGGCGTTGGTGCATATGCAGGATGCACGCAAACTACAGCGGCTGGGCGATGCCGTCACCGGCGTGCGGCTGAAGCTGGATGATCTCTATCTGGCGCCCAAGGTCTCACGCCAGCTGGCGAATGAGCTGCCGGGGCTTTACCGGATCAGCGACTGGACATACCAGCATCAGAACTTTTTCAGCGCCCTGGCGATGGAGAAACGCATGATGGGCATCATTCTCTCTCTGATCGTGGCAGTGGCGGCCTTCAATATTGTATCGACTCTGGTAATGGTGGTGACCGACAAGCAGGCCGATATCGCTATTTTACGCACACTGGGAATATCGCCAGGCAGCATCATGGCCATCTTCATGGTGCAGGGGACGATGATCGGCTTTATCGGCACCCTGCTGGGCATCGCCGGGGGCGTTGTGCTGGCGCTGAATCTGGAGGCACTGGTAAAATGGATCGAAACCACCTTTGGCTATGATTTTCTCGATGCCAATGTCTACTACATCAGCGAGCTGCCCTCTGACCTGCACTGGGAGGATGTTGGCCTGATCAGCATCAGCGCCTTCATTATGACCATACTTGCCACACTCTACCCCGCCTGGCGGGCAGCGCGGACCCAACCGGCAGAGGCACTGCGCTATGAGTGATCAACCCGTACTGGAGTGCCGCAACCTGGTACGCACCTTTGTCGATGGCGAGCTGCGGGTTGAGGTACTGAAAGGTGTAGATCTGCGTGTAGGCGCGGGTGAGCGTCTTGCCATTGTGGGCGCATCCGGCTCGGGAAAGAGCACCCTGCTGCACTGCCTGGGTGGATTGGATCAGATCACCTCCGGCACCGTATTGATTGATGGAACCGACATGGTGGCGCTGGACGAACGCCAGCGTGGCGCCCTGCGCAATCAGGCATTGGGATTTGTCTACCAGTTCCACCATCTGCTGCCGGAGTTTACCGCCCTGGAAAATGTGGCCATGCCACTGCTGATTGGAGGCGCCAGGGTTCCGGCAGCCAGGGCGCAGGCGACAGAGATGCTGGAGCGGGTCGGCCTTGCAGCACGCACCGGACACAAGCCCAGCGAACTTTCCGGCGGCGAAAGGCAGCGTGCAGCCATTGCCCGCGCGCTGGTAAACCACCCCCGCTGCGTACTGGCGGATGAACCCACCGGCAATCTGGATCGCAATACGGCAGAGCAGGTCTACCAGCTGATGCTGGAGCTAAACCAGGAGCAGGGCACCAGCTTTATTGTAGTGACCCATGACCACAGCCTGGCGCAGCGGATGGATCGGATACTGAACCTGGACGACGGCCTCTTCCAGAACTAGGAGCCTGTCGGACTTAGGTGGATTGTAGCGAGGGAGTGGGAGAGTGAGCGCAAATATTCCCGGTTTTGAGGCGCATAGTGGGCCTACGCAACGAAAAACCGGGGATATTTGAGCCGCTCTCCCACTTCCGCAGCCAGTTCATTCTAAGTCCGACAGGCTCCTAGTACTCCATCAAGGTGATAACTTGGGATGCAGAGCTTCCCAGGCCGGCCAAGGCAAGGCGCAGTCCGCAGGGAATGGCATACCCTTTCCAAGGACTGCAACGCAGCATTGGCCGGCCTGGGGCGCTCCCTTCGGGCCAGCCGGAAAGCGGTCATCTGCGTTGTTGCACTCCCTTGAATTAGCGCTGCTAGTCCTGCGGTCGCGCGCCTAGCAGCTAACCGCTTTCCGGCTGGCTGCATCCCAAGTTATCACCTTGATGGAGTACTAGGGGGCATTAGCACCCCCCAAGCGGTCCACTGCTTTTTTTCCGCCGCTTTTCAAGCTGGCTGACAACATACCAGCGCCAATAAGCCCGCATGGCGACATACCCAACAATGGCTGCAACAATAGCGCATAGCAGGCTGCCCAGATAGAGCGGCTGCCAGATCCCGCCGATACTGTTCATCAGCCAGTCAACCGTAAGTTCAAACTCAACCTCTTGTATGGGCTCATCCATAATCCAGGTGCCGACAAGATAGGTAAAGTAGAATATGGGGGGCATGGTGATTGGATTGCTTATCCACACCAATGCGACCGAGATGGGCAGATTGACCCGCGCCGGGATGGCCGTAGCCGCAGCGGTCACCATCTGAAAGGGGATGGGGATAAAGGCCCAGAAGAGTCCGACAGCAAAGGCCCCTGATACCGAGCGGCGATTGAGATGCCACAGATTTGGCTCATAGAGCAGCCGCCCGAATATACGCAGGTATTTATGGTTGCGAATGGTCTCTTTATCAGGTGCGTAGCGTTTTATTAACTTCTTTGGCATAGCTTATCTATAGATTATTCTCTCTCTATTGAACCACGCAAAGCAATACATTGGCTACCGTGGCGGCAAATATCCCTGGAACAGGCTGCTCAAGCCATGGACAAGGGGCACAGCGGTCTGTTTTTGGTTTAAACTGAAACAGTGCAGTCTGTTTTTCATAAAAGCTGGTAATTGGCGCAACCCTATAGCCATAGTTTGATACAAGCATCAGCACAATAAAAAGGGATATAGATGATCCGGACCCAGCTGATTGTTATTCTTGCGATACTCTCTGGCCTGGCCTGCACCGGAGTCAATGCAGCAGGCGGCACCCTCCCGCAAAAAATCACCATTGTCTATAACAACGGTGTTCCCCCCATGAAATTCACCAATGCCGATGGCAAAGCCGATGGCATGCTGATTGATCTGTGGCGGCTCTGGTCACAAAAAACAGGCATCCCTGTCGAGTTCCGGCAGGCATCCTGGGATCGCGCACAGAAAATGGTTCAGACGGGAGAGGCTGATCTGCATGCCGGTCTCTTCTACACCGATGAGCGGGACAAGCGTTTCGACTTTTCCGCCCCCCTGCTTGAGATGAAGTATTACTACTTTTTCCACCATAGCATCCACGGAGTCGAACAGATCGAAGACCTCATCCAATTCCCTATCGGTGTACCGGCCAAGGGCTATACCGAAGAGTTTATGCGCAAGACCCTGCCGGAGGCGCAGCTGGTGGGCTACGAAAATTTCCCAATGGTCTACGATGCTGCGCAACAAGGAGAGATCCAGGTGTTCATCTCACCCTGGAGCAATCTACTTTATTACCTGCGCCAGCGAGGGCTGGACAATGACTACAGGCATCACGCCGCCTCTCCGCTCTATGTAAAGCGCTACCGTGGTGTGGTGCAGGAAGGCAACCGTGAGTTGCTGGCACAAATCAACCTCGGCCTGGCCCGGATCAGCACCCGGGAGCGTACAGAGATCGAACGCAAATGGCTGGGGCAGCAGCAATCTGAGGTAGAGCCCGCTCTGCTCCTGACCGCCGAAGAGAGCGCATGGCTGCAAAACCACCCAACGGTCGAGGTTGGCGTCAATGGCAATTGGCCACCAATTGATTTTATGGATCGGCATGGACAGCACAGGGGCATTGCCAATGACATGCTGCAACTGCTGGGCCAGCGGCTTGGCATCGAGTTTCGGGTCGCTCCAGGGCCAACCTTCAAGCAGATGCTGAAAAAAATCCAGCGTGGGGAGCTCAAGGTTGCCACCTCTGTAACCCGCTCGGACGAGCGAGCCAGGGATCTCTATTTTACCGAACCCTTCTTTACGGCGTTAAAGATCATAGTAACCCGTAAAGATAAGGCAGAGATCAATAGCATAGAGGATCTCCATGGCAAAACGGTGGCCATCGAGGATGGATTCTCAACCATGCAAACGCTTGAAAAAGAGCATCCGCAGATCAAACTGATGCCGGTGGAGTCAACCAGGGCAGCACTTCAGGCCGTCTCCTGGGGTAGCGCTGATGCCTATATCGGAACCCGGGCTGTAGCCCAGTGGCTGATGCAGACAGAGCAGCTGACCAACCTGCATTTTTCCGGTGACCCCGGTCTTGCCCCTGCACACCAGCGGTTTGCTGTCCATAAAGAGCCGGAGTGGCAGCCTTTTGTTGCCATACTGGACAAGGCGCTGGCCTCTATTGATGAGAATGAACGACTACAGATTCAACGTCGCTGGCTGGGGGGGAGCAAAGGAGAGCAACCAGCCAGCCCGGTCATCAAGCTGACGGCAGATGAACAGGCATGGCTGAAGGCACACAAAGAGATGCGTCTCGGTGTCGATCCTGCCTGGCCACCCATCGAGTTTTTTTCTGAACAGGGCGAATATCAGGGTATCGCTTCGGAATATATTGCACATCTACGCAAGGTATTGGCGATCAATATGACACCACAAAAGGATCTTGACTGGGCAGAGGTTATCCAGAAAACCAAAACGGGTGAGATTGATCTTCTGTCCGCTGTTGGCAAGACCAAATCACGAGAAGAGTACCTCAACTTCACTGAGCCCTATCTCAGCTTCCCTCTGGTTATCTTTGCCCGTAACGATGCTGCCTACATCAACGGCCTGGAGGATCTGAAGGGTAAACAGACGCTTGTCGTAAAGGCCGGTTATATGCACGACTTACTGCGGCAAAATCATCCCGACCTCCCGCTCATGCCGGTCTTGGACACCGAGGAGGCCTTGCAACTGCTGGTGCAGGGCAAAGGGGACGTCTTCGTTAGCAATCTGCTGGTTGCCAGCTACGTGATTGCCCAACGGGGTTTTACCAACCTTAAAGTGGCCGCCCCCACCCAATACACTCACGACCTGCATATCGCTGTGCGCAAGGACTGGCCAGAGTTGATTCCCCTGCTGCAGCGGGCGCTGAACAGCCTGACCGCTGAACAAAGAAACGCAATTCAACAGCGGTGGGTGGCAATCCGCTACGACCTGGGTATCAACTACACCCTGCTGTGGGAGGTGGTTGCCACCGCACTGCTCATCATGTTCTTCGGCACCCTGTGGGCACTGCAAGTGCGGCGACAGCGAGAGGCACTGGCAGAAAAAGAGGCGCGCCTGCGGGCTATTTTTGAGGCATCCCGATCGGTCTCCTTTATCATTGCCAATGGAGAGAAGGAGCCAAAAATCATTGAGTTCAGCCCCGGCGCCGAGGCGCTGTTCGGATACACGCGGGAAGAGGCCATCGGCCTGCCTGCTGCAAAATTTTACCGCCAACAGGATGCGCAGACCATCTCAAAAACCATGCAGCTGTTGCGTGAAGAGCGCCGAACCCTCACAGGTGAAGCCGATCTGAAGCACCGGGATGGCCGGATCTTCCCGGTGCTCTACTCCATCTACCCCATGTTCTCCAGTAATGGTGACTATTACGGTGGGCTGTCTGTTTCAATCGACATCAGCAAGCGCAAAGAGGCTGAACGCGCCCTGGAGCAGGCAAAGCAGAAGGCAGAAGATGCAAGCCGCTTCAAAGGCCAGTTCCTGGCCAACATGAGCCACGAGATTCGCACACCGATGAATGCAATCATCGGCATGAGCTACCTGGCACTGCACTCTGGCCTTAATCCAAGGCAACATGACTACATCAACAAGATCAGCATCTCAGCCCACTCTCTGCTCAACATCATCAACGACATCCTTGACTTTTCAAAGATAGAAGAGGGCAAGCTGACCATTGAAACCACCAGCTTCAAACTCGATGAAGTGATGGAAAGGCTAGCCAACCTGGTCAGCATAAAAGCAGAACAGAAGGGGATCGAAATCCTCTTCTCCCGCGACCCCTGCCTCTCATGCTATCTGCGTGGAGACCCACTGCGTTTGGGGCAGGTACTGACCAACCTGACGCAAAATGCCATCAAGTTCACCGAATCCGGCGAGATCATAGTCAGCGCACGCAAGATCGACTGTGACAATGGACAAACCAGGGTGCAGTTCAGCGTGCGTGATACCGGCATCGGTATCGACAATGACAAACTTGCCGACCTGTTCCACGCCTTCACCCAGGCCGACGGCTCCACCACACGCAAATATGGCGGCACCGGCCTGGGACTCAGCATCAGTAAACAGCTGGTTGAGCTGATGGGTGGTCAAATCAGTGTTGAAAGCGCACTGGGCAAAGGCAGCACCTTCAGCTTCACCCTCACCTTTGACCACTCATCCGAGTGCCCAAAACAGAAGGTGCCACTTAATCTGGATCTGACGGATCTAAAAATATTAGTGGTCGATGATAATGCCAGTGCCCGACAGGTATTGCAGGAGATGCTGGAGTCCTTCTCCTTCCAGGTGACACTGACAGCCTCCGGCCAGGAGGCGCTGGCAAAGCTGGAGGCAGGCCAGCGCTTTGATCTGATACTGATGGATTGGCGCATGCCAGGGATGGACGGCATCGAGGCCAGCCGCCGCATTAAATTGAACAAAGATCTGACCCGTGTGCCGATCATTATTATGGTAACCGCCTTCGGCTGCGAGGAGGCGATGCAGCAGGCCGACCAGACAGGGCTGGAGGGGTTTCTGGTCAAACCAGTCAACCCGTCACTGCTGTTTGACACCATTGCACGCACCTTTAATGCGGAAAAGCAGCTGGCATCCAACACCCTGATGATGCAGCAGCAACAGATCAAACGGCGACTCAAGGGGCAGGTGTTACTGGTTGAGGATCACCCTATCAACCAGCAAGTAGCCCAAGAGCTGCTGGAGAGCTTCGGCCTGGTCGTGGGGGTTGCAGAAAATGGCCATAAAGCCGTTGAAGCCATCCAGCAGAGCCACTTTGATCTGGTTCTGATGGACATTCAGATGCCAGAGATGGATGGTTTTGAAGCCACCCGGCAGATAAGAAGGAATAGCCGTTTTGCTGACCTGCCCATCATCGCCATGACGGCCCATGCAATGGCCGGCGACCGGGAGCGCTGCCTGGAAAAAGGCATGAACGACCACCTGGCAAAACCCGTTGACCCAGACAATCTGTTCAAAATGCTAAGCAAATGGCTAAAGCAGGATTCTGTGGATAACATGCAACAGCAGCCAGCGCCACAGGATGACAAAGAGGATACAGCACTGCCGGAGTCGCTGCCCGGCATTGACCTGTCGTGGGGGCTGCAACGGGTGGGAGGCAACCGCAAACTGTTCAGAAAGCTGTTGGGTGAATTTTATGAGCGCCACCATGGAGATCTGGAACGGATGCAACGCTATCTGCACAAGGGCGATACAACAAGCGCGCGCCATTTGGCACATACCCTGCAAGGGGTGGCTGGCAACATTGGAGGCAGAGCCGTTCAGCAACAGGCATATGAGCTGGAAAAGGCCATCATCAACAAGCAGGACATCAAGCTATCAAAGGCCTTCTGCACAGCCTTCACAGAGCTCTTTGCATCACTGGCCAGGTTTGCTGATAATGCCCCCTCTGCACAACAGAATACCGCACCCAACCGGACAGAACTCAGCCAGAACCAACTCAAACAACTGCTGAAAAAGCTATCTATACTGCTTGAAGATGGAAACCCGGATGCGGCAGGCATCCTGAAAAAAATAGCGGCCGGATTAAACCACTCCAGCCTGGATGAGCAACTGGCCACACTGCAAAAGCAGATACAGAACTACGATTTTGATGAGGCAGCGCTGACACTCGAACAGCTGACTACAAAAGTAATAAACCTAAAATCAGTTGAGCCATAGCAAGAGCAGCCAAGGTGCTCTCGCTGCGGCTACGGCTCAACTGGTTTTTCCAGGATAAACGGGGCACACAATGGAAAACGGCAAAAGTAAAATTCTGATTGTTGATGATGAGAGCTTCTATATCGATGTACTGGTTAAGCTATTGGAAGATAAATACCACATCATGGTGGCAAAGAGCGGTGAACAGGCGCTCAAAAGAGCACAATGCAGCGTACCACCCGACCTGATTTTACTGGATGTACTGATGCCGGGCCTGGATGGCTATGAGGTCTGTAGCCGTCTAAAACGGCACCCCGATACCCGTGACATCCCAATCATCTTCCTGACCATCAAGAGTGAAGTGGACGATGAGATTAAAGGCTTTGAGCTGGGGGCATCCGACTACATCATCAAACCCATGAGCCCCCCTATCGTAAAAGCCAGGATCCGCACCATTCTGGCACTGGACCAGGCACGCAAGGCGCTGAAGACACAAAACAGACTACTGGAGCAGCGCGTTCAAGAACGAACCCGCGAGATTCAGCAGACACAGGATGTTGCAATCTACTGCCTCGCCTCCCTGGCTGAGACCCGTGACAATGAGACAGGCAACCACATTCGACGCACCCAGCACTACATCAAACTGCTGGCAACCTACCTGCAAAACCACCCCCGCTTCCGCCAGCAGATTGATGATGAATTTATCAACCTGCTGTTTAAATCTGCTCCGCTGCATGACATCGGAAAGGTAGGGGTGCCAGACCGAATCCTGCTCAACCCCGGCAAGCTGGAGGGCGAAGATTGGGAAGAGATGAAACGGCATGCGCAATATGGGCGGGATGCCATTCTTACCGCAGAGAAAGAGCTGGGCAGCACCTCATTTCTGCGTCTGGCACGAGAGATAGCCTACAGCCATCATGAGTGCTGGGATGGCACCGGATACCCCCAAGGGCTGCGGGGCGATGACATACCCCTCTCTGGCCAACTGATGGCAATTGCCGACATTTACGATGCACTGATCAGCCGGCGAGTCTATAAAGAGCCAATGCCACACAAAGAGGCAGTAGCCATTATCAGTGAAGGCAGCGGCAGACAGTTTGATCCCGAAATTGCAGAGGCCTTTATCACCCTGCAAGATGAATTCAACCATATCGCGCGCCAGTTTGAAGGGTAGAAAAACCACTGCTCCATCAATACATGAGCCTCCCCCCCCCTGCTACTCCATCAAGATTATACAGTGTACAGCGCATTTCAATTTCATTATCACTGATGAACAGAGCCATATCATTGAACCGCTTAAATGCATTGCCTGGCATCAGACAGTGATTTGAGCTGCTCACAGGGGGTCATCATGGCCTTGCAGGAGCAGGGTGCTGAGTGCCTCACCTCAGGTGTATAGGTGAGAGACCAAGATCCCGGCAAGACATTGCTATTCTGCCTGCTTGAAAACCTGCCAGGCGCGCCCACAGAGCTTCTTGGTGGCCGGACCGCTGAGCGTGCCGCGTAGCTGATCAAGCTGTGCCAGCAGGCGGACATCCTCCCGTATGTATTTGGAGGTAAAACCTTTCACGGTACGCTGCTGGCGCTGAATCCGTCCCATCTTCTGGTGCTGCTCTATTAATCTTGCAATCTGCGCTCTGGAGTAGCCGCTGATCTGTTGTAGATAACGGCGTATCAGTCCTCGGCTCGCCTTGCCAAGCATCAGATACCGGAACCAAACCAGCGCCTCTTGAATCCAGTGGTAGCATTCACTCTTTGAGGCGATGGCTATCTCCATAACCGCAGCGCCATCCAGAAATTGACGGGGCTGTTCGAGTGTTTCAATGTGAGAGTCGTTCATGATGGTTTTCATACCTCCATCATGGACAGAATCAGATCACTTCAGGCTCATTTCATATTGGAAGAGGCTTACTCTGTAAACTAGCCAAGGTATCGTATAGAATATCGTGCCATGTAGGCATTCCACACGATTTACTCGCCAGATTAAAATAGAGCGGGCCTTACTATTTATTTATGTTGTTATACGGATTTGACCCGTGCTGCAAATTATAAAAAACCTCTGCACCTACCGCGAGCTCATCGCAGCCTTGGCCTGGAAGAACATAACTGTCCGTTACAAACAGGCATACCTGGGCATCGCGTGGGCCTTATTAAAGCCGGTAATGCTGATGCTGATCTTCTCGCTAGTCAAAAGCTTTGTTGGTATTGAGACAGGTGATATTCCATACCCTATTCTCACATTTGCCGCCTTGCTGCCATGGATCTTCTTCCAGGAATCAGCTGCTGAAGGCGTCAACAGCGTGACCTCAAACACTGCATTGATCAAAAAGATCTACTTCCCTCGAGAGGTATTTCCACTTACCTCCATGGCTACCAAACTGGTCGAACTGGGGATCAGCTTCTTCATATTGGCCGGCCTTATGGTTTATTATCAAATGGCGCCAAGTATTTATGCCCTTTGGTTGCCACTTATTATCTTATACACCATGCTTGTAGCCCTTGCCATTAGCCTGTTTGGCGCGGCTGTTAATGTTTACTATAGGGATATGACAACGGCATTACCGGTTGCGCTTTCACTTCTCATGTACGCATCCCCTGTTATTTATCCCTTGAGCCTTGTGCAGCAAAAACTGCTGGTAGAGAAAGCTGCTGGAGAGTGGTCGGAAATACTGTATGGTTTATACACACTGAATCCACTCGCCGGTATAATTGACAGCTTTCAGCGAGTCTTGCTAAAAGGCTTGCCGCCTGATTTCAGCACACTCTGGCCGGGCATGCTTGCCACTCTTATTATTCTTCCACTCAGTTATGCTTTTTTCAAAAAGGCCGAGGCATGGTTTGCGGATGTGATTTGATGGTGGCCAGGGGGTAGAGAGCAGCGGCTACCCCAGCAATGGGTCCCATCAATCAGATAGCAAACAGGAAGGTTTAAGTGTCTACTGCAATACTGGAGCCTGTCCTAGGAGCCTGTCGGACTTAGGTGGATTGTAGCGAGGGAGTGGGAGAGTGAGCGCAAATATTCCCGGTTTTGAGGCGCATAGTGGGCCTACGCAACG
>Ga0256832_1002268_pt1 | contig 13150 bp, 8 predicted proteins | sample 134614metaG_FD_190534 | JGI IMG/M metagenome (GOLD analysis project Ga0256832, IMG submission 190534) | Hydrothermal vent microbial communities from Lau Basin, Pacific Ocean - 134-614 | ecosystem: Environmental > Aquatic > Marine > Hydrothermal vents | place: Pacific Ocean: Lau Basin | collected... | reverse complement strand
ATCAGCTCTTTTTGAAAGTTCGTGAATTGCTTTGGCAAATACTTCTTTACCTACTCCGCTTTCTCCTGTCAAAAGAACTGTGGCTGGTGTATCTGCAACGTTCTTAATAATATCTACCAGTTCCAAAACTTTTTTACTTTTAACTACTAAGCCTTCAATACCTGTTTTAGAAATTATTGCATCTAACTGGCTCTGTAGATAATTTTTCTCTTCTTCAATTTTCCTTTTTGCTTCTTCAAAATCAAGGTAAAGCTTTAAATATCCTCCTAAAATATTTGCAATCATTGTTAAAAATTCGGTATGAACATTAAGAGATTCTTTATCTGATAGAGTTTTATCAACAGCCAAAACACCAATAACTTTATCTTTTATCTTTATAGGTACGGCTATAAAAGAAACTTTCCTGTTTATATTGTTTAAATTTCTTTTTAATTTGTTTAAAAATTGTTTTTCTTTTGAAATATCTGGAATTACCATCGGCACACCGTACTGCCATACTTTACCTGTTATACCTTCTCCCCTTTTATAACTGAGGTCAATTCCTCCAAAGTTTTCCAACTCATTTGTTAGTGGGTTAACTACATTCACAAATACATGGTCGTATCCTAAATAAGAGATTAAAAGATTTATAATGTACTCTATATTTTCATGGATATTTGTAGAAGAAGTTAGCGTTTTACTTATGTTATAAAGAACCGAAAGTTGAACTTTTTCCATCATATTCCTTCAAAGTTACAATTTTGTAACTATTATACTATAAACTTATAAATATATTTCAATAGATAGAATAGTAGAAGATAGAATAGTAGATAGAATAGTGCTATTTAAGTTTTTACTATATTCTTTTGTCTGCCTTTATAGTTTCTAATTCTAATTGGTTTTAATTTTTTACACCAGTTGGAGCCAAATTCTGGTCATCTTATATTCTCTTGATATTTCCTTGTTTTCCATTTATTTCTCATAGTTTGTATTTGAGCAATTTTTAGTTGTTTTTAGATAGAACTATCCCCAGTAAATTATATTAAATTAATTCCACCAAAATTTTGATATAATAAAAATATTCTAAGCTCATAACAACTTGGAGGTAAAATGCTCAGAAAAGAACGACTTTTCACACCTGGCCCAGTTCCATTGCCACCTCAGGTTATAAAAGCATTAGGTCAGCAAATCATACACCACAGAACACCTGAATTTACGCAGATTTTTCTTTCTGTAAGGGAAAAACTGCAAAAAATGTTAAAAACTGATAAAGATGTTCTCATATTTTCTTCTTCAGGGACAGGAGCTATGGAAGCTTCTGCAATTAACTTTTTTAAGAAAAATGATACGGTTCTTGTGATTAATGCAGGAAAATTCGGTCAAAGATGGAAAGAAATTGCAGAGAAATATGAACTAAAAGTTATCGATTATGAGATAGAGTGGGGTAAAACCTACGATAAAGATATGCTTATTGAAATTGTTGGAAAGTTTCCTGAAATTAAGGGTATCTTTGTTCAGCACTCAGAAACATCTACAACAACACTCCACGATATTAACTTCCTAGCTAAAATATCTAAGAAATTAGACGATTGCCTTCTTGTTGTTGATGGAATAACTTCCGTAGGTGTTTATGAGGTTTATCCAGATGAAATTGGTATTGATGTTTTAGTTACAGGTTCTCAAAAAGCTTTAATGCTCCCTCCAGGTTTATCTGTGCTTTGGTTCAGTGAAAAGGCAAAAGAACGTCTAAAATCATCTAACATTCCTAAATACTACTTTGATGTTCAAAAGGAAGCTAAAAAACAAAAAGATGGGCAGACAGCATACACACCTCCTATAAATTTGATTATTGGGTTGAATGAAAGCCTAAACCTTATCTTAGACGAAGGGCTACCTGAACTTGCAAAAAGACATGAAATAATGGCAAAAGCAACAAGAGAAGCAATGAAGGCATTAGGATTAACCCTTTTATCAGAAAGTCCATCAAATTCTGCAACAGGAGTTTATACACCTGAAGGGATCAATGCAGATGAATTTAGAAAGATACTTTTAAATATTGGATTTAGAGTTGCAGGCGGACAGGATCACCTGAAAGGAAAAATATTTAGAGTTGCACATATGGGATATTTTGATTTTATGGATATGATTCAGGTTATAGCTGGAATAGAAATGGCCCTTGATAAAATTGGTTATAACATAGAATTAGGGACAGGAGTAAAAAAAGCTCAGGAAATTTTCATTAAAAATCTTTAATCAAAATAGTTTAAAATAATTTCTAATTAAGTTAAGAACTAAGGAGAGTAAATGACAGTAAGAATTATTTATGTTAGACATGCAGAAAGTTTATGGAATCCTATTGGAAAATATCAGGGAAGATTAGATCCAGAACTCAGCGAAAGAGGTAGAAAACAAGCTCCTCTTATAGGAAAAGCTTTAAAAAAGTATAACCCTACTGCTCTATATACAAGTCCATTAAAGAGAACTTATCAGACTGCAGAATATATAAGTAAAGAGCTTGATCTACCTATAAATATAGATGAAGATCTTATTGAAATAGACCATGGTGATTGGGCTGGAATGTTAGTTGAAGAAGTTAAAGAAAAATATCCTGAGATGTTTAGAAGATGGCTATATGAACCTGAAACGGTAGATTTTCCAAATGGTGAATCCTTATACGATGTTCTTCACAGGGTAAGAAGATTTCAGGAAAAGGCTTTAGAAAAGCATGACGGAGAAACAATTATTGCAGTTTCGCATACAGTTCCTATAAGAGCTTCACTTGTTGCTGGTTTAGATTTACCTTTAAGTAAGTTCTGGAGCTTCGGATGTGATAATGCATCATACTCTATTCTAGATTATGAAGAAGTAAGACCTATTTTATATAAATCAAACAACACCTATTACTTAGGCGATTTATTTGTTCCTGCACTTGATGCACTTTAATTTGAGGTTTTAGATGATAGATAAAACATTACTTATAGAAATTGGTCTTTTAGTTTTCTTTTTAGGAATAATGCTTATTCCTGTTTATATTAGAATCAGAAAAGAAAAAAAGATTTTAGAAGAAAAATATAAAACTGAAGAACAGTAAATGAACATAGATATTCCAAAAGGCGTTCAGACTTTTAATACAGAAGAAAGTTTTCAGGTAAAGTATTTAGAAAATAAAATAGCCCAAACCTTTAAGCAATGGGGATATGATAGAATACTTTTGCCTACCATTGAATATTATGACGTTCATAAAAAAGGATTAGGCAAGTATCTAATTAATAAAACATTCAGACTTATCGATAGAACAGACGGAGAAATCATAACACTACGGGCAGATTATACAAGTCAGATAGCAAGATATATAGCATCCTTGAGAAAAAAAGAATTTCCTATTAGATATTACTACTCAGGAATAATATATAGATATGAGAGTCCAAAAGCAGATAAAACCTGGGAAATTAGACAGACTGGGATAGAGCTGATTGGTTCAAATTTTTTAGAGGCAGATGCAGAAGTTATTGCTATAGCTTCCAATGTTATCCACGATTTAGGAATTGATAACTTTCAAATAGATCTAAACAATATAAAGTTATTCAATGCCATTAAAAAAATTTTAAAATTGGATGAAAATCGATTTAACAAATTTATGGAACATATTAAGAATAGAGAAATTTATTATCTAAAAGGATTTTTAAGAGATTTTGATATTGATGAAACTTTAAAAGAATTCATTACAAATATTCCTAAACTTCAAGGGGATATAAATTTTATAAAACAGTTAAAAAACAAAATGTCAGACTATCCAGAAATACAGAATGTTTTTGATGAATTTATAAAGATATACAACATTTTGGAACATTACCAACTTAATGAAAAAGTTTTCTTTGATTTAGGAGAGCCTAAAGAATTTTCGTATTATACAGGTATTGTTTTTGAAATTTTTATAAAAGATTTTAAAAAGCCAATAGGACAGGGTGGTAGATATGATGATCTACTAGGCAAATACAATGGAGACTATCCTGCAACTGGATTTGCATTTGATATTCTTTCTTTGTGGAAATATCTCGTTGAAAAGAATCTGATTCAAGAAAAAAATAAAAAAGATTTTTATATTATTGATATAACACAAGATAAAGATAATGCATACTTAATAGCAAAAGAACTTCGAAAAAAAGGATATTCTGTTGCAAGGGACATAACAGAGAGAGAAGTAAATGAATCTATAAAATTTGCTTTTGACAACGGTTTCAGGCAGGTTATTGTAATTGGTATTGACAGCATACCAGATAGTATATATATTTACACTGATTTGGAACATTTCCAAAAGAAAAAAATAAATAATTTTTTAAAAGAGTTATAATCTATAACTATAATTATAAATCACTTAAAAGGAGTTAAACATGGAAGAAGTCGGAAACAACAAGGTAGTAACTTTCGACTATACGTTGAAAGACAAAGAAACAGGGGAAGTTCTTGACAGTAGTGCTGCTCATGGACAGCCATTGACAGTTCTTTTCGGAAAAGGGCAGATCATTCCTGGATTAGAAAGCAGAATGGCAGGAATGAAAGCTGGAGAGAAAAAAACAATCGAAGTTCCAGCTGAAGAAGCATATGGGAAGAAAGATGAATCTTTAATTCAACAGGTTCCAAGAGAATATTTCCAGGACATCGAACTTGAGAAAGGAATGCCTTTACAGGCTCAAACACCTGAAGGACAGGTTATTAATATGATCGTTTTAGATTTTGATGATAATGTTGTTACAGTTGACTTAAACCATCCTTTAGCAGATAAAGACTTGGTTTTTGAAGTTGAAGTTAAAAACGTAAGAGAAGCTACACCTGAAGAAGTTTTACACGGACATGCACACGGTGAAGGTGGTGTTCAACACTAACTAAAATTTTCAAGATATTGAAACTATTTATAAAGGGGCTTAACAGCCCCTTTTTTTATTGTCTAAATTTTTTTCTCAAGAATATGAAGAACGGAATAGACATATAAAGAAGAGTAGATGGTAAACCTCCTATAGTTCCTAAGGTACATCCTCCACCAGAAGAAGATTGTGAAGATGGATTGTTTGAAACGTTTATCCCCTCTGAAGAAACAATTGAATTACCACCAAAAATCTGAGTTTTTTTCGCTTGTGGATTTATTTTAACAACAAGCCCATTTTTAGTAATACCCAAGAATTCACCGTTAACATATGCTACTGTGTCAAAAGAAATCCAATTATCTACAAATGTATCTTCCCAAATTTTTCCATTTTGTGAAACAAATAAAGCCCCGTATTTACCAACTGCTATATAGTATCCATTTCCATAAGCCACATCTACCATAGAATTTAGTCTTCCTGATCTTATCTTTTCTTCCCATTTCTGTTTTGTATCACTGAATACTACAATTCTTCCATCATCTGTAAGTATTATTCTTCTACCATCAAAATTAGCTATTTTATTTATAGTAATATCTTTGCTATCAACCCCATCTAGAGAAAGGTATTCTACATTCCACTCATCTGTAATATCAGAAATTGGAGAACTGGCTATCATTCCTTCTTTGCCAACAACAACAAATTGATTATAGAAATACTGGATATCTAATATGTCATTTCCTCTTGTATGTGTTCTACCTCTATCAAGAATTTGGGTTGTACCATCTGGATATATCACCACAAGCCTTCCATCTTCTCCACCTACTAAAAATTTTCCTTCTGCATATTTTACTGCGTAAAGGTCTTTGTCTGTATCAACATCTAATTTTTCCCAGTTGTATCCATAATAAGACATAAAAACTGTTCCATTTTCACCGACTGCCACATATATTCCATCGCCATAATCTATAGCATATAAATCGCCATTATAATCTGGTAATTTCATTTCATTTGTATCATAAATATCATTAAATCCTATTATCTGATGGTCATTATATTTATCAAATCCTATAACTTGATCATCTGTTTTTAAAATTAGATAATTCATTCCATCATAAGCTTTCACATCTGCACTATAATAATGGTCTTCATAAATTTTTGAATCAAAATGATATCTTTTTAGAATTTTGGTTGTATTAATCTCTTTTTTTGGCTCTATTTTTTGTTTTGCTAATTTATATTTAAATTTTGCATATTTATAATAAGGATGTGCAGATCTTTTCATAATACCAAATACATAATTAAACTTTCCACCCCCACTACCATATAATACCTGTTCTCCTGTTCCTTCTTCTATTAATTTGGCTAACACTATAAGTCCTGTTTGGTATTTTGTTTCTACATATACCTTTTCTAAAGGAACAAAACCTTCTTTTAAAGCCCATAAAAGATAAGGAGAATTCGGACTGGAAACTAAAAAGACTATGTGTTCACCTTTGTTTTTAAAATTAATAGTAGCTACTGCTTGAGATTGGGGAACATTTCTCATTTCTTCGGTATTTTCTGTTTTATACCACACTGCAGGAGATAACCAATGAGGTAGAAGTAGCCATTTATCCTGATCTCCTTCTGTATAAAGTTTTTCATCTTTAAAATCTAAACCAAAGAAGTTTTGTTTTATTTTAAATTGTGAATCTATAGAAACTTCATCTTCCGATATTTGTAAAATTTTAGCGTTTAGTTCTGTAAAATGTTCTGGTGGTGGGATATTCGGATCTGGGTTTAGAGTTTTCATAACTTTATTTATCATTTTTGCTAAATTTTCATCTTTCATAAAGTAAGGTAGAAGTTTCATCATCTTTTCATTCATCTCTATACAATCTTTATCATGATAAAGTAAAGCTCCTGTTATTAGAGTAGTCATAAATCTAGGAAGTAAGTTTGGACATCGTTTCAATGCATCGTAATTTAAGAAAGCTATCTGTCCTGTAGGAACCTCTTCAAGAGCATCTCCTCTATTAAATCCTTTTATCATTGCATACATATTGTAATATACTTGATCTGTATGAATAGTCCCATCTGGTGTACGCCCATTTACAATAAAATTTCTTATTTGAAATTTCTGTTCAGGATTTAGTTTATTACATGCTTTCAAAAAGTTTTTAGCTGCTTCGTTGTCTTTTGTTACAACATAAAGCATTCGTTCAAGCTCTATTTCGTTAGCATCATTTGTATCATCAGGATTTCCAAGATTATAAAAAGATTTAGTAAAATTGTAATGTTTACTATCAAAGGCTTCTTTTGTATATTTTGCTAAAAATTGTGTTGCTATAATCGTTGTTTTTCTTGATTTGTACATTGCAGAAATTAAAGAACTGTAAACATTATCATTCATTTTTTTTAACAAAGTTTTAGCTATTTCTGGATACTTTATTGCAAGTTTAAGAGCTTGCTGAGCTACTTTTTCGTCTTTTACCATTGTTACGCCTAATTTTTCAATAATATCAGTATCTTTTTTTGCCATCTTCTCCATAAGTTTTGCTGCAGCTTTGCTTTTTATCGCATCTCTTATGAAATATTCTGTTATAGTGTCGTTACTTAAAACAGTTTTCATCATTTCTTCGACAACATCATCCTCTAAGCTTCCTGGCATTACTCGAGCTGCTGCTTCATAGCTTTCATATCCATAAAGCATCATAACATCCATCATGTCAAAATCATTTATCATCATTGAACGTTTTAATTGATAGCTTATTGAGATTGCACGTCCAAAGGCATCCTGACCTATTTTAAATGGATTTACATTTTTCCCAATCATATCTTTACTAATTTCCCATGCATTACTTGCCATTTTCCAACCTGCTTTTGCATAAGAAAAAGGATTGAAAAAATCACCGAGGCTGAATGCTGAAGCTGTGTTTGTATTTATTAATGTATAAGAGAGAGCTGATCCAGTTAGAATAGTTGACATAATAATCTTCTTTATCTTTGTCAATTGAGACTCCTACCTTTTTTGATTTTTTATTGTACTTTTTATTCGGATGTTGTCAAATATAGTTGAGTCAAGAGGTGAATTTAGAACATATAGGTTATTGAAAATAAAATGAAAATTTAGGTTAATAAAGACTATCTTAATAAATGAATATAGAATAATTGAATATATAATTATTACTCTTATTCATATTTTGTAATAGCTATATTTAATATATAAATATAAAAAATTTAATATATATTCTTTTAGTTAAAATGGATATATATCAAACTTAAATAGAGAAATATTAAGGAAAAATTATCTTCTAAATTAATTCTAAATTAAGTTTAATAAATGTAAACTACCTTTGAAGGGAATATTCGTTTTCCTGTGACAATTCCATAAAGTTTTTGAGAAGTTTTTTTCCGTATTCTGTGAGGATAGATTCTGGATGGAACTGGACGCCCCATATTTTGTATTTTTTATGCTCTATTCCCATTATTTCATTATCATCTGAACGAGCAGTTATCTCAATATCTTCAGGCAGAGTATTTTCATCTATAACAAGAGAGTGGTATCTTACAGCCTTAAATGGAGATGGAATATCTTTAAAAATTCCCTTTTGATTGTGATAAATTTCTGACGTCTTTCCGTGCATTAGACATTTTGCTTTTATAATTTTTGCACCAAATGCAGTTCCAATAGATTGATGCCCTAAACACACGCCTAAAATTGGATACTTCCCTTTGAACTCTTTTATAACATCCACTGAAATGCCAGCTTCGTTTGGTGTACAAGGCCCTGGCGAAATAACTATCGCTTCAAAATCATCCATCTTTTTGATATCTTGAATCGTAATCTGGTCATTTCTCTTCACATCAACTTCTGCACCAAGTTCATACAAATACTGGACAATGTTATATGTAAAAGAATCGTAATTATCTATCATCAATATTTTCAACTTCTTTCACCTTTTCAACAAAATTTTAAAAATAATATCAATTCTGCTGATTTTTTCAAGTGTTATTTAGCATAAATATCGTTTAGCTTTTTCATTATTTTGTGTTTAAGCGGTAATTTTTTCTCCATCTCTTTTGCAAACGTTCCAAGTTCTTCATTGAAATGTAATTCCATATAATCAAGGCAAGCGACAACCTTTTTCCATTCCTTCTTTTTATAAAACTGCTCAACCGCTTTTTTAAATATTTGTATATAATCAAAATCTGGAAGAATTTCATTATGAATTTCAAGCCCATTAATTATATGAATTGCTGAATTAACATAGTCTCCTTTTTGGTATTCCTCTTCAGCCCATTGATAATAAAGATTCGTAATTTTTATGAAATACTCTTCCTGTGTAGGCTTCAGTTCTGCTGCAAGTTTATAATAATCGACAGCCTTTTGATACTCTTTTTTCCCTTCAAAAATTTTGGCTTTCAGCTCTATTGTATCTATGTTCTGTCCTTCTTTTTGCTCAACCTTCTCAACTAAAGATAATGCTTCATCGTAGTTTCCTGTGTTTAAAAATATTTTCGCAAGATTTAACAGATACTCAGTCGTTTCTTCTTTTCCAGATTTTTTCATAAATTCTAATGCTTTTTCTTTATCACCTTCTGCGATATAAACTTCTGCAAGATATTTGTAAATCTCCTTTCTCTCAGGTTCCAATTGAAGTGCTTTTTCAAAATCCTGTTTTGCCTTGTCAAATCTTTTCTTAAGTAAATAAATTTTTCCTCTTTCAATATATGCATCTGTGTATTCTGGATTTTTGTCAATTGCCTCTGTAAATTCTGCAGCAGCAATTTTTAACTTTTCTAAATTTAGATCCATTCCTTCTATAATTCCACGCCAGTAATGAAGTTCTGGAAGATCGGGATCAATTGTTAACGCTTCATCGATCAAAGTTCTTGCTCTGTCATACTCTTCTTTCTTAAAGTTGTGAATTGCCTGATTTAAAATGTGATAAGCATCTGATTTTTCCATAATTTTATCCTCCCGAAAGGAAACCTGTTATAATTTTACAATTAAAAGAGGATGTAATCAAAACAGATAATGATTAAGAAAATTCTACTTGCAGTTGGCGAAATTTTTATTTCTTTTTTCATTGCGTTTTTGTTCATCTTCATATTAGGTCTGATTTTATTTATCGGAATAAAAAATTACAAAGTAGTTTTAAAACATTATGGAATATACGTACAGGATGATTGTCAGCTTGATTTCAACGGTATTCATTGTAGTTATTTAGATATCACAAATAAAAAAAATATCACTCTAAATCTAAAAAATGTAGATGGATATTTTTACTGGAAAGGTCTATATAAAGATGAGCCTTTTTTATATTTGAATATAAATAATTTTGACGGGAACTATGTACAAATACCAAAAAAAACAACTACAACGGAAACCAAAAAAGAAAAAAGGATTAAAGAACTACCTTTCAACAAAATTTATGCAATTTCCATTTATATATATTCAAAAATAAATAGTTTAAATTTTGATTTAAAACTGAATAAGTTTGATCTAAAGATAAAAAATGCAAAAATAAAAACAGACAAAAATGTCCTAAAGATAGAAAATAAACCGCTCATATCTTTAAAACTTCCTAAAAAAGTTCCAGTATATGACACAAGCAATTTAAAATTCAGTATACAGCCTTCAAAGTTAACCGTTTATCCTGAGGAAATATTTATAGATAACCTAAAAATAAAAGATAGAATTTCCGAGTTTCAAATTTCAGGTTATTTAAAAAATAATCTTTCCTACAATTTTAAAGGTATATATGATAACGAAGGGTTTAATTTTAAAGATACTCAGTTCAAAAAAATAAAAACAAAATTTTTAGTGTATTCTACCAATCAAAAAGAAAATAAGGGACAACTGATTTACTATCTTAAAGAAGCAAGCCAACCTGAAAATGTAAAACTTACAAATTTAGTTGGAAAACTGAAATTTTCACTTGATAATGTTTTAGAAGGAGAAAATAAACTCTTTGTAAAAGAAATTAAAAGTTTAGATGAAACTTATCCGTTATTTGTTTCCGAGATTAACCTTAATTCAAATTTCGAAGGAAATAAAGAACAAAAATATTTTGAAAGTGAAAATGAAATAGTCATTAATAATATAAATTACAAAAATATTTATCTGAAAGATATAAAAACAAGGGTAAACATCCAGAAGCATAACTATGTAAAAGTTTTTGGAAATATTGATACTGACATATTAAAAGGGAACTTTTATTTTAATCAAGAGAATAAAAAGAATTTTCAATTTATTTCTGATTTTGTAAATATAGATGACCTGAAATCATTGATCTTAAAAAATATAGAAGTATCAAAATTCCAGCAAAAGATGGTCGATTCAATAACTGGAAAATTTAAAATCATTTTAACGTATATATATCTAAAAGATCTATTAAAAACAGATATTCAGCTATCAGATTCAAAAATATTTGGAATTGCTGTTAAAAATGGAAAAATAAACTCAAAGTATGATCTAAAAGAAAAATATTTAGATTATACAGCTGTTGTTGACGAGCAAGATAAAGAGATTTACTGGGATGGAATATTTGATGTAAGATCCAAAACCTTAGATTCAAAAATAGATTTTTATAATGTTTCAATTGACGACCTTATTTTTACAAAAAAAGCAGGATTTAGCGGTATTTTTTCTGGAAATGGCGATATTTATGGGAAATTGCCAGATATAAGAATTGATATATCAGGAAATGCAGATAAAATAAATTACAAAGAAATAGTCATTCCTGATGTAGACTACCAGTTAAAATATCAAAACTGGAATATTTACGCTTCAGCATACCAGTATAAGAACAATTTAAAAGGTGATCTAAAAATTGTTTTAAAGCCTTTTAAACTTGATCTAAATATAAATGGACACAATTCTGACATACAAAATGTTCAGCCATACTTAGCAAATTTAATCCCTTCTGTATTTGATAAGATAAAACTACTTAAAGCAACAGGTGATGTTAACATTCAGGTTCTTTTAAATTACTGGAAGGTGAGTTTAGATATTCCTGAAGGAGAAGTCAATTTAGTTCCGATTGATGAAAATGTTTACGGATCTGTCCACGGAATAATTGCAAAAGACAAGCAAGACCTGAAAGTTGATTATTATAAATACAATTTTACTGCCTATGGACAAACATTCGATAAAATGAAAGGATTTTTCGAATTATCAAATAAATTAGGATTAATCAAAGCTAAAATAGAAGGTTATGATCATTTAGACACTGCAGAAATAAAAACAAATATGATGATAAATCTGAATTCAAAAAGGATCTCAGGAATCATAAATGCACAGTTCCAGAAGAAAAAAGGAATAGATCTGAAATCAGAAACATTAATAGAAGGAACATTTAAAAAAATTGGAGGAGTATCCAATAATAAAGTATATTTTGATAAACAACGTTTATCAGATTTTAATTTGACCTACACAATAGATGTTTTAGACAACGGATTTGATTTTCATACATTTACAGATAATATAAACTTTAAATTCGGACAACTACTAAAACTCTTAGGTAAAAATACACAGGTCAATGTAGATGATTTTTCTTTTAAACTCTTTTACAGAAAAGATAAACCTCTGACGGCAAAAATTTATGCTTCACAGCTTTTACTAAAAGAAGAGTTTATAAAATATTTTGAAACTCAGAATTTAAATATTGATATGATTGATACAATTTTTTCAGTTGAAAATTTAAAATACAATGGAATTTTTTCAGGAATACTCCACAATTTAAAGTATGATTACAAAACAAAACATTTATCATTTCTTACAAATGGAATAATAAATAAAACGATTATTCCAGAGATCATACAGGTGATTTCCCTTGACGGTGAACTGAATTATAATATCTCATTTGATGATTCTATTTATAACCTGTTTAAAAGCATAGAGATAAACATAGACTCCAAAAATCTTAAACTTTACACACCATATATAGAAGGATTTGTTGATTTTAAAAAGGCTTATCTAAACTACAGAAAAAAATTCGTTATAGATTTAGATGGTATTACCAAAAGCACTTTATACGGAGAAAATTATGTAACTCTGAAAGGTTCAGCGAATACAAGACCTTTAAATTTTGAATTTAAATTTGACACGGAAATGCTTCCCGTAAGATATAACAATCTATTCGTAGGAAACTTGAATGCAAAACTCGAAGCAAAAGGAACAGATAAAGAAAGCTTACTGAAAGGAGACATATACGTAACAGGAAGAAGTAATATAAAGATGTCTGACCTTACTCAAAAGGAAGAAAAGAAAAAACTTCCTGAATTTTTTGAAAAAGTAAAACTAAATATAAATCTGTCTTCAT
>Ga0256832_1002267_pt1 | contig 13152 bp, 17 predicted proteins | sample 134614metaG_FD_190534 | JGI IMG/M metagenome (GOLD analysis project Ga0256832, IMG submission 190534) | Hydrothermal vent microbial communities from Lau Basin, Pacific Ocean - 134-614 | ecosystem: Environmental > Aquatic > Marine > Hydrothermal vents | place: Pacific Ocean: Lau Basin | collected... | reverse complement strand
CGTGCTGCTGCAAAGATGGATTGCGGCCTGTGCCGCCATGACGTGGGAGTGTCATACCGGCGCATGCCGGTATCCATGGTTGAATCCTGTGCTGAAGTAAACATGGATTGCGGCCTGCGCCGCAATGACGATGGAGTGTGCTTTCTTAATGCTCTTGTTCATAAATTACGTTATTATTACTGGCATTAATAGCTTAGGCATTTTTTTCACCATGCATCTTGATCTGCAAACAGAAATACAAAACACTCTGCAAGAAACGAATACAAATCAGGAGCTACAGGATGCTGTGGCACATTTCTGTCGTGAGTTAGGTGTAGATCACTTCTCTTTCGTTAGCTCGCTGTTTAATTTTTCCAGTACCACACCAGATTTGCATGCCTTAAGTAACTATCCTGTAGCGTGGCAAAAACGCTATCAAAAAGCTAACTATGTTGATGTGGATTTGACTATCCAGCACGCACGAACTAAAAGTTCACCATTAATTTGGTTAAATGAAGATATCAAGCTGGATCCCATCAATCGCAGGCTATTCGATGAAGCATCGGATTATGGTATTCGATCTGGCATTACCTATCCTTTTCATGGTGTTGGCAGTGAGTTCGGTTCTTTTAGTGCGACCGTTGCGGACAGGTTCCGTCATTCTGCACTGGATTCTGTTATCACGCAGCATTCTCTGTATTTACTGGGTGCTGCTCTGTTTGACCTGTACCAGCAGCGCAAAGGCAGTACATTAACCAAAAAACTAACACAGCGAGAAAAAGAATGCTTACGGTGGGCAGCTGAAGGTAAGACATCATGGGAAATGTCTGTGATTTTGAATATTTCTGAAAGAACAGCCTGTTTCCATCTGGATAATGCCCGAAAAAAGTTAAATTCCCTGACACGTACTGGCGCTGTCACCAAGGCATTATTACATTCATTGTTGTGATTTAGGATTTAGAATCATTCCCCGGTGTTACCAGAATGCGTTCAATAGTCGTTTCAAAGTGTCCCAGTACTTGCATGGCATCAATATTGGTTTCTGACAGTTCATGTCTCTCATCCTTGCGAAACGTAAACAGTACATCACCCCATCCATCGGTTAAATAGGCTAATACAAAGATATTGCAGTCTTTTAAATATAGTATGCTTTTTTCAAGATTGGGGTTATATTTCCAATGCATATATGCTGGGTCATTTTACTTCAGGTAGTTGATAACTGGCGTTTTGCGGTATTACCCAGCGCACTCCGCCTTTGGGGTTTTCCACATCACCAATGTAGCGTGGGATAATATGAATATGTAGATGAAATACGCTTTGCCCCGCTGCTACACCATTATTGCATCCAATATTGTACGCATCAGGCTTGTGATTCTCTTCAACCCATTTTTTTGCATGCTGGATGAGTTGATGAAATTCCATGTTTTCTTCGGCACTAGATTCAAAAAATGTCTGGATATGTCGTTTAGGTATTACCAGGCAATGCCCGGGGCTGACTGGATATGAGTCAGTAATTAACAGGGCATGTTCTGTTTCTTTAATAATTTCATGTGGTTTTGGATGACAAAAAAGACAGGGGTTATTGGGATCAAATGTTTTTTTGTTGGTCATTACTTTAAGTCTCTTTCATATGTTAAATGTCTGTAACTACAGAGCATAATTTACAGGGGCGCATAGCTTAATGACAGATAAGCCATTTGTCCAAGATTAATAGCCTGTCCCTTTATGATAGTAAATCAGCGGTTTGTTATAAGGTTCAGGAGTAATGGATGCTGGGCGTGGTATGATGGGGCATAAGTAATGATTTACTGGATAAAAAATGAGCCTTCCCCTGATTATTGCGCTGTTTGTTGCCGCCCTGTTTTTGCTATACCAGCTTTACCCTCTTTATCGTAGCAGACAGATGCGAGGTCACCAGGTATCACAGCTATCTGGAATTGTCCCGGATTCCGTACTTGGAAAACCACGTTATTTGTTATATTTCTGGGCGCCGCAATGTGGCATGTGTCGCGGTATGACTCCTGTGGTCGATCGCCTTCAACAGCAGCATGAAGAGCTGGTAAAAATAGATGCCAGTCAACATCCTGATATTGCCCATGAATTAGGTGTAATGGGAACACCTGCTTTGGTAGTGGTAAAGCAGGGAGCCATAGAAAAGGTTATGTTGGGAGCAAAAAGTGAGGGGGCTATTCTCAAGTTGTTGAAGCATCATGATTAATTTGGAATATGAATGTTAGCCGTTTTTCTAGAGGCTAGTTACAATGTATCAAACAATTGTATTTCGACTTGTTCTCCTACCTCTGCTCCACTGGATTCTACTGGCAGGATAATAAAACAGTTGGCCTGGCTCATGGAGGTGAGTATGCCGGAGCCTTGTTCGCCTGTTTTACCGACAGTGAGTGTGCCATCTGCTGCTTGCTGATAAATTCCCCTTTGAAATTCGCATCTGCCGGGTCGTTTTTTTAGTGTTGTGGTGCAGGTTGCCCGCAGGGTTACTGGTGGTTGCGGTTGGGCGTTGCTCAGGGTATGCAGGGCAGGCTGGATAAACTGATAAAAGGTAACCATTGCTGACACCGGGTTGCCGGGCAGTCCAAAGAAATGACTGTTATTGATTTTACCGAAGGTGAGTGGTCGACCCGGTTTCATGGCAACTTTCCAGAAGTGCATAGCTCCCAGGCTTTCCAGGATGGGTTTGATGTGATCAGCCTCTCCAACGGAAACACCTCCTGATGTAATAATGACATCTGCCATAGCTGCAGCGCTTAGCATGGCTTCTCGTATGCTGTCAGGCGTGTCTCTTATGACACCTAAATCCAGAATATCTACATGCATAGTTTTTAGCATGCCATACAGTGAGTATCGGTTGCTGTCGTAAATTTGACCTTCTCCGAGCATCTCGCCAATAGAGCATAGTTCATCACCCGTTGAGAAAAAAGCAACACGAGGACGGCGATATGCTTTAGCTTCGCCAATACCTAGAGATGCTAATACCCCCAGGTCTGCTGGCATAATGCGCTTTCCATGAGTTAATACGGTGCTGCCAACTTCGATATCTTCACCGGCATAACGGACATTCTGACCAGACTTATGTCCGCTACCCACTGCAATGTGCTCGTCATCCAGAATTTCGATATGTTCCTGCATAATGACTGTATCACAGCCTTCTGGTATTGCAGCGCCTGTCATTATTCTGACTACTTGCCCTGGCTGACAGTTGCCTGTGTAGGGGATACCGGCGAATGCGGTGCCAATGACTTTATACTTTCTGGCGTTTTCAGTTGGCAGGTCAGTGCCTGCAATGGCATATCCATCCATTGCTGAATTAGTATGGGCTGGTACCTGAACGGGTGACTGGATATCGGCTGCCAGGACTCTGTTCAGGCAGCTACGGATGGCCAGTTTTTCCGTGCCAGTGATGGGGGTGATATTTTTCTGAATATGGCTGCGTGCTGCATCTACTGATATGGATGATGGGTCAAAATCATCATTGCAACTCGGGGCATGTTGTACAGTTTCTTTCATGAGCCTGAATCCTTCAATTGTATTTTAAATAGTAGATATTGGTCGGGTTTTGTCCTTGATATGAGACAAGAGATTATAACTGTTCAGACAGATAGATATTGGGTGGCTTTGGGGTTATGAGTAAGGCGCTCGTTTATTTTGATGTTAAACTTTTGATGTATACTTTGTTTTCGCCTTTTTTTCCGGCTATCTGCATGCGTTTTTTCGTGATGTCCTGTTTGACTAAATAGTCACGGATGGCTATTGCGCGTTGCAGTGCGAGTGTGCTGTTTGCTGCGCTTACTGTAATTTCAATGTTCTGCTGCTGATGCTGCTTTAATTTTGTCGCTAATTGATCTAGCTCATCATGGGATACTGGGAGGATGTCATTTGTACCTTCCCTGAATTGAATGGCAAGGATTTTGGTGTCCTTATGGTTTCTGCCACTATGCTTTTGGTTGCTTTGATAGGCTTGCATGGCTGCCAGCATGGTTTGGTAGTCAAGCACCTTTTTCTTTGACTGTTGTTTGTTGTTTTCTTTTGTTACTTCTGTTGACTGTTCGCTTATTGTCGCCTCTGTTGTGTCTGCCTGGGGTCCCTTCGTAGTTTCACTGATGGCTGTTTTTGTGCTAGTTACGGCCGCTGTTTTCGCAACCGTAATGGGGGGTGTCTTTTGCTGTTCGGTATCCTGGCTCTGGCTTGCATCGCTATCAGCAGCAGTTTCTATGTCAGGCGTTTGCGGTTTGCTCTTCTGGCTGGGTATGATGTGTTCTGGTATTGCCTTCTCATCAGGCTTTGTAGATGTTTTCTGCTGTTTGATCAGCGCAATATTTTCAGGTTTTTCGGTCAAAAGCTGGTTGTCTACAAAACGTATACCACAGATTTTTTTTGTAGTGGCAGTCGCTTTCTCTTTTTCAGCTTTACTGGATACCTTTCCCTTTAAGGTAACATCGCGTCCGGACAGGGTGATTTCAGCGGGTATCGACTGGTTTACCAGTGCTTCTTTTACCTGGGTCGCAAGGTTGTTCTGAATTTTTGGGGTGAGTATAAAAACAGAAGTTAGCAATAACAGACCGACGGCTATAAAGAGAATGCCTATAGGAAGTAAGTAGCGTTTATTTGAGGTTGTGTGACGTGGCATACTAATTTTAACCGGGGACATATTGACCGTTATCGTTATATCATGCTGAGCATCTGTCTGACAGTATCTTTTTGCTCATCGGAACCTTCTATCAGCACTTCCTGTAAAACTTCTTTAGAAGCATCAGTGTATCCCATATCCATATAGGCTCGTGCCATATTGATTTTTATCTCTGCTTCCTGATATTGCTGGGAAAAACTCTTTGATGTTGTGCCATTATTATATTGCTCGCCTGGCTGTTCGCTAATGTTGACAATGTCGTCAGTTTTAATAACCGGATTTAACAGCTTTTCCTGATCGGGCATTTTCAGGCTGGCACTGTTAGTTGTATCGCGTGTTTCTCTTTGCAGGGGGGTAGCTGTTGTTGTGGTAGCTGTTCTAACCAGTGAATCAGAGCTGTCTTGTTGTCTGGAGCGCTGGGTAAGGAAGTATGTAAGAACGAGTAAGCCCAGAGCAAGTGCAGCAAATAATATGAGCAAAGGATTGCTGATAGAATTGAATACTGAAGATGAGGTTGTATTTGCGGCAGGGGCGGATTTTGCAGGCATGACAGTAGTACTTCCTGGATGGGTTTCGGTTACTTCCTGCTGCTGATTTTCTGTATTTAGTGATTCAGTTGCGGCAATTTCAATATTGTGTGTGGTGTCCGTGTTAGGTATTTTCACTGCTTCTGAAGGTGATGTGTTCGTTGCCTCTGAAATGGGAGCTGTATTTTGTTGGGTTTCAGGTACAGATTTGTTTTCAGTCAGCGTGTTTTTGGATAGCTGAGCCTCCAGAGATGAAATGGTATTTTCTGCGATAGTATCTTCAGAAGCGGGGTCTTTGTTTTGCTCCTTTACTGCTGGTTTTTTTTCCTGAGTAGCTTCAGTAGCTTCTGGCTCTACTTTTACTTCTGGCACTACTTCTGAGCCTTCCAGAAGTAGTGCTGTTTTGGGTGCATTTACTGTCTGGTTCTTTTTATTTTCCTGCTCTTTTTCAAGCTTTTGACGGGCATCATTTTTGAGTTGCTCTTCCAGGATATGGATTTGTTGATCAAGAGTGGTTAGTGTCCTGGTTTGTTGTTGGTTGATTTTCTCCAGTGTTTCCAGTTGCTTTTGTTTGTTGCTTTTCTCCTGTGCTTCTTTGCGGAGTTCGATTTTTATTTTGGGTGGCAGTGGCTGTCCCTGTTTTTTTTCAGTTTTTGTAGTTGTTACACTCTCTTTATTATCTTTATCCTGTTTTAGGTTGTTACTATCAGGATTAGTAGCATCAGTATCAGTTGATTCCTCTTTAGAAACAGATGTTAAAATCAGTGGGGGGGTTACAAAATGCCCTGTTTTTCCCTGCTTAAAAAATGCGAGGTGTTTTGCTATCAGTGCTGAGGCTTCTGCAGAGGTGATAGAGGCAATATCATGTTCACTGGGTAAGATTAAAGTGGCTCCCTGTTTTAGGAAGTGGATATTTCCACCCCGAAATGCTGTTGGGTTGGCACGCAAAATAGCGACCATTATCTGATTCTTGTTTAAGCTGCTTTGTGGATAGCTCTTATCCACAATTTTGCCTAGAAAATCATTTTCTTTAACAGGACCATAGGAGCGACTAGCAAAACTATTGGAAACTAAAAGCACCATCAATAACATCGAGAACAAGATGCCCGAGATGATAGCTTTAAACAGAGATCGGTTTAAACGATGATGTGCTCTCATAGTATGCATGCTGACTAACCCAGTAACGCTGTGATAAATGTGATAACCCGCAAAGTTATATTAACTTGGTAATATTTTCAGCAGCACGCTTTACATCCAGAAAGATCAAACCCAGACGTGCCTTTGGTTTGGCCAATACGGTAAGTACCGACTCATTGCCTGCGTGAGTCATCAGGATATAGCCATTGTCTCCCTTGATAAGTACCTGCTCCAAAGAGCCACGATTAAGTTCTTCAGCAGTGCGGTCACCTAGTGACAATAGAGCCGCACTCATGGCTGCCACCCGGTCTTCATCCATACCGGCTTGCAGTAGAGATGCCATAATCAGTCCATCTGTTGAAATGACCGCTGATGCTTCGATTTCAGTGCTTGAGCCGTTCAGATCACTCAAAATAGAGTTAAGCATTTCAGATCGCATAAAAAATTTCTCCCAAATAATATTCTGTAGTAATGTTTCAAAACCAGTGATTAAAAAACACGGTTATCGTAGCGTATGGATAGTGCCCAGATAAGTTGTTTAAAGGCTGTTTGATTAAACTGCGGCATACCTTCGGCTATCAATGTGAACACCTCTTTTCCGACAAATAATGGCCAAAAACCAATTTCAGAACTTCCGGTACCATCAACCAGTCCCCAGCCGCGCTGTTTGAGTCGTAGATTACCGCTTAACAAAGCCTTATGGCGGTCATAGGTTTTGATCAGTTCGGTACTCATGGCGGCGAGCTCTTCCGCAGCTTCGTGATGGAAACCGGCAGTGCCAAGATAGAGTCCCTGTGAGGATGCAACCACAACCTTTCCGCTATCCGCTACGGGCTGTAGCAAGTCGGGTAGAATATCCTCCAGTCTGTCCTGTGGGGCTTCTTCTGGTGTTTCAGTACCATAGACCAGCCCGGCGGTTTGCAGCCAGTGGATAAACTCCAGTGAACTTTTTTTGTCAAGGTTGCTGTATTCACTTGCCAGCTTGTTACTGAAAAGAGGCGTTTCTGGTGTTTGTAACAGACGTTGCAGAAAGCTTCTGCCCACTTCGTCAGTTTTTTCCTGTACTGCGTAGTAGCTCCCAGCAGGTGATACTCCTAAATAAAGATCATTTTGTAAAACGTATTCGCTCATTCAGCAACTCCTGGGTCAAGCGATAATAAAAGCCCTTGTAATAATAATGAAATATCTTCCCGTTTGCGTGCATCAACTTCAAAGATAGGCGCTTCATATCCTAATTCATCAAGCCACTCCCTATATTGAGAAATGGATGGGGTTCTTTGTCTGTCAGTCTGTGTGATACCTACAACCATTTGATGCTCTTCAATGAAGTCTTTAAATGAATTGGTATAAAACTTCATATCATTAAACGAATCTTTACGCGTGTTATCGAGCAATAGCACAAGTCCAATACCACCCTTGGTCAAAATGCTCCACATAAAATCAAAGCGTTCCTGACCAGGGGTACCATAGAGGTGCACTTTTTCGTCATTGCCAAGCTTGATAACACCGTAGTCCATTGCCACCGTGGTATCCCTTTTGCGCTTTTGGGTCATATCGGAGGCGTTCTGGTTGGTAGAGACGATATCAATATCACTGATGGAGTTGATAGCGGTGGTCTTTCCTGAGCCTACTGGACCAGTGAAGATAATTTTACGGTTAATCTGGCTCATTAGCTGGTGGCCTCATTTCTGGTCAGGCGGCCAAACAAACGTGCAATTAAGCCTTTGTTTTTAGGGGGCTGGATATTGATTTTCTGCTCTATTTTTGACTGTTTTGTTTCAAATAGAGAAAGTCCGAGAACACCATTATAAAAGGCAATGACATAGCGGATGGGTATATCCATTTCTCTTGCAATTTCAGAGAGTTTATAAGGCTTTTTTTGCCATCGAGCCGCGATTTTCATAGCGAAAGGGAAGTTTTCAATGCGTGTAAAGTTTGGCCAGTGTTTAAGTAAGTATTGTGTTTCACAATCCAACGTAGAGGGTACACGACCTCTGGATGTTAATAAACTACTAGTCCAGATAAATGATTCAAGATCGTGGGTAAAGTTTGCATCCGTATGAATACGTTTTTTTATTTCGTTTGATTCTTTGCTGCCAAGGATGTGTAAATTGACCTGGCCTGGTTTTACCCTGGTAAAACAGAGTTCTGCATACTCGTCAGATTGTGGTTCCAGAGGACTGAATACCAGATACTCGTCATAGCAAATATAAAACTGATGAGGTTCAAATTTGATTTGTACGACCTGTTTGGTTTGTTTGGCTAGCCGCAAACCGGCGATTAATGTCCCGAGGAAAAAGTTTTCGCTATTGTAATTGAGTTCTTCATTTTGCTTCAGCTTACTGTGGGAAATATTTTCATGGTTGCCGCAGAGTAGCTTTTGACGCCGGCGTATTTGCTCGACACTCAGAACTTGCCTTCTGGCAGGTGAGTTATCTTGTGTACTGGCGTCATCCCTGATTTCCTCAGCTTGCTGGGTAGCAACAGAGCTGGAAGTTTGTGGTCTGGCAGGTGTAGAGGTTGTCTGTTTGACTTTTGGTTCAAGTTTCGGTCTTTCAGCAACAGCAACATCGTCATGCTGCCCGGCAACTTCTCTGATTACTGGTGCATGGTGTCGGTTGCCCGATGTATAGCCAGCGGTATGGATTGCAGGTGAGGAACTAAGTACCTTTTTTCTGAATGGTGATTGTGTAGTTGACAGACCTGGCAAGGGAGGAGGGCGCTTGAATGACCTCCGTGATACTGTCTCCGTTGTACTTTCTTCTTCCTGGTTATCTGATGAAACTTTTTGCAGTTTTTGAGAAATACTCACCCCAGCGTCGACAAGTGCATTAGCAGTAATTGGTTTGGATACCCACTCTACCAGAGGGTTTTGAGGATCTTCAATTGATAATGCGATGCAGGGTTTTGCAGAAACGGCATGTTCTGCTTCCCAATGTTCTTTGGATCCCGGATAGTCGAAATCTGTAATGTATGCATCAGCTTCAGCAGCGGTTGCCACAAGGGTAAACGTTTTGCCACCTGTGCTGCCTATAAAAAACTCAAGTATCGCCTGACTATGCGGACTAATGTCAGATAAGTAGACTTTAAGTGGATGTGATTGCTTGAAAGTGCCCATATGATATTATTATTTTTATTGCCAGGATTTTGCATCTTCCAGACATTGCACCCATCGTGGTGAAAGTTCAATGTCCAGCGCTTGCAAATTGCTTGTCATTTCATCTAAATAACCAGGTTGGCGGAGAGATTGATAAAGATACAGAAGCTCTTCTTCAATATCTTCTGCTCTTGGCTGGTTTAGTAGTTCGTTTTCTAGTAATTGTCTTGCTTCTTCCAGTTCGCCGTATTCAATATAGGCTTGTGCTTCTTCCAGTACGCTGCCGAAACCCTGAACTTCATCATTGCCCTCAAAGATGACCAGCGGGTTAGCATTGCAAATACCATTGGCTAGTACTGAGCCTTTTGTCCAGCACTGTTGCTCACTCTCAGTATCAAATGCTTTGAGGTAGTGTTGTTGCTGCTCTTCTGATAAAGCAGGGCTAGCCTGTTCCAGCAAGCTCTTAAAGAAAGGTTTTCCTTTGCCCGACAAGGCTATAATCAGGTCTTGCAGGGAACCTGGAAGAAATTCGGAAAGTTCGTTGTCAATAACCAGCAAGATTCTTTGTGCATGTACGCGCAAATCCTGAGGGTAGCGTGCGATATAGCGTGACAATAGTCTCCATGCAGCAATAGGCTCATACTCACCAGAAAAACGCAGGCGCGTTTCCTGTGGTAACTTCAGGTCAATGAGGAAATCATGTGTTTCCCTGTCTTCGACGAATGTTTGTGTTTGCATAGTTTGTATGGTTTAAGGTTTGTTTCGTTATGCCTTATGATGCATCAGCCCTGCTCGTGTCTATGACTTGCCCTGAGTTAGATGATGTACAAATATTATTATTGGTTTGGTGTATGATGATACTTGAACCTCAGGCAAAAGATCCAGTGCAGGTGTACCAGTGGTAATTCAGTCCTTTTTGCAATACATTAGATGGGGGTCTACTGCAAAAAGTTGCCTGCCAGCCTGCCTGAGGATAGCCTGAATACAACAGATTGTCTACAATATCAGTGGCAACATTAAATTTTGTATGCAATATATTGAATTTGCATGTAATAATAAGATTATCTTTATTAGGTCTGTTTATGACGGGTATTATGCAGGTTCCATTATTGGATTTTTAAGATATTAGGTTAGGGTTTTTCATGTTTTATCTTGTCTCGCAAATGGCATTATTTCTGGTGCTTGCAGCAATTGCTGGGGTTGGAGTCGGTTGGTGGTTGTATTATTTACGTTATCAGCCGCAATTTGTTGACGGAAATGAGTCAGCTTCGCCTGGTTCAAGAGAACAACAGCAAGATAGGCAACGAGAAGATGACATTTTTGCGATCAAACGTAGACTCGATCAATGTTTTGATGAGAATGCAAAATTGCGGCGTGATTTAAAATCTGCCCAAAAGGCTTCAGTTCATGCAGGGAATGGAAGTGATACTACTACTGATGCAGCCCTGCAGGATAAGTTTAAAGTTTTACTAGAAGACTTACAGCTCCGTGATGACACAATCCTGGCGCTTGAGAAAGAGCTGGAAAGAATGCGCAATAGTTCCTGATTATTCCTTGTTAACATTGTTGTTATAAAACAGTCAAAGAGTAGATTAGCATGATAAAAAATAACGAAGCCAGTGATCATCTGGGTATTTCTGATTTGATGGAAGACGTAGAATTATTAGGTGATTTGTCTTTTACCAGGGAGTTGCATATCAGGGGAAGAGTGAACGGTAATGTGGTTTCTTCTATCGACTCAGAGGGCAGGCTGGTATTGCACGCTGGTAGTGTGGTGAATGGTGAAGTTCGGGCACCTTATGTAGTGGTAGCCGGACAGGTTACGGGTAATCTGTTCGCCTTCAAACGGCTGTCCTTAGCTAAAGGTTCTGAGGTGCATGGTGATGTACATTATACAGAAATAGAAATGCAACAGGGAGCTACGGTCAATGGTATTTTGATTGCTATGGGTAAGTCAGGTGAATCAGGAAAGGCGCAAGAGTAGATTGCTCTTCAGGGTGATTCCTTCAAGATTTAACTATGCTAATTTTAGACCTGCCAAAACAGCAATGCAGCTGGATTTTTCTGTCAGTTATTTTTCTTTTTAGCTTTCCCAGCTGCAAATCACCAGATACTAATATCGAACAGATAAACTTACATTCATGTCAACCCTGGGCCGAGATACGATCCAATGCTTTGCTATTAACCAACAATATCTGGGGGGCAAGGAACTTTCCTGACTTTAAACAGTGTATCGCTGCGAAAACTGACCACTCGGGAATTGTTTATTCCTGGAACTGGAGCTGGCATGGCAAGAATGGTCAGGTTAAATCCTATCCTTCATTATGTTTTGGACATAAACCCTGGAATAAGCACTCCACTACAGAGAAATTACCGATCCTGCTTACGGCAATAAACTCGCTACTCGTTGAATACAATATAAAAACAACTGGTAGTAGTATATATAATATCCTTCTGGAATCCTGGATTACCAGCACTGCTATCCCCAGACCTGATACAAGAGTTGCTGAACTGGCAATACTGCTTGATGAGCACGACTGGCCGGGTATGCCTGGTCATTTTGTAGAAACAGTAACGATTGATGGACAGAACTTTGATTTTTATATGGAGCCCAGGATGGTGGTTCCTGATGATAGCAATACCTGGATTTATCTGGGATTTGTTGCCAAAGAAGAGAGTGCAAACGCCACATCAAAGCTTCATGGTCAGATAGATATAGCTAAATTTATTCGTTATCTGGTTGCCAAAAAATATATCAGGGGATCACAGTATTTGAGTTCGGTAGAATTAGGAAATGAAGTGATCAGTGGAGAGGGAAAGACATTCGTTAAAGACTTCCATGTGTCAATCCGCAGATAAATGGTTCTGTCTCGGATAAGCGGGAAGAATACCCGGTCGGGTGGCACCGCAAATTATCGATCTGCTGATAAAGTTCTTACCATAATTAACAATAACAATTTGGGAACAACAATGATAAATACTAGCCAGGCTGTAATCAGCCGTCACCAAACTCCTAAGCAAGTAACTAAACCCAAAGCCAGAACAAGAAAAAACCCGGAAAGTAATTTTCGTCTGGTAGAGACTTCTGACAATACCTTAAATACTGTGCTGGCAACAAAAACTGTCAAAACAGGTCTGAAAAATGGCGAAACAGTTGTATTGGTAAGTCCTGAACGTCCTGAGCAGGTGATGCGTAAACTTGCCATGACAGGTATTAATGCCACGGCAGCGATTAAACGGAGCAGGCTTTTTATCTTCACTTCCCAGCCTGCTATTTCGGGTAACCTGAGTCTTTCCACAGACTACCGTAAAGTGCTTGGTGAATTACTGGATCTTGCAAATAAGCCTGTTGATCGCATTGTCATCATGGGCGTGGATTTACTGCTTAATCTTGAATCACAGTATCTGGCGTTTGCATCTGTCAGTAAATTTAGCCAGGCGGCTGATGAAATGGGCTGCAAGGTTATTGCGCAGTATTCACGAAATTCCTCAACGGCTCATGACAGACTTGATGCTGCCTGTAGCTCATTGGTGAATGCCTACTATGTCATGCAGCGCGGCAAGGCAGGGTGTGGCAAGGCATTTCAGTTAAATCCAAAAAGTATTGCCGCTTAGCGGGGAGTTTTTACGCCTTACAACACAGAGCTTATACTTATACCTGTACACGTAGTAAAGTACAAACTTTATACCACTTCAATGAGTTGACGATCATAAAATATTAACAAGCGTAGCTTGGTGCTGAGCTGGCGAAGTCCGACAAACAAGCTCAG
>Ga0256832_1002266_pt1 | contig 13154 bp, 8 predicted proteins | sample 134614metaG_FD_190534 | JGI IMG/M metagenome (GOLD analysis project Ga0256832, IMG submission 190534) | Hydrothermal vent microbial communities from Lau Basin, Pacific Ocean - 134-614 | ecosystem: Environmental > Aquatic > Marine > Hydrothermal vents | place: Pacific Ocean: Lau Basin | collected... | reverse complement strand
AGCTGAATCCCGATGGCACACAGGTTCTGGACAACCAGGGGAACCCCGTGCCCACCTACAGCCAGGAAGACGTCAGGGAGATGGCCAGGGTGTTCACCGGGCTTACGGATCAGAACGGCTTTTTCTTCCCCGGTGACGGGGACACCACGCATTTCGCGCGCACCCAGCCCATGATTGCCGTGGAGGAATACCATGACGCCGGCCCCAAGCACATTCTGGGACAAGACATTCCCGGCGGGGACACCGCCACGGACATCACCGCGGCCCTGCATATCCTTTTTGAACACCCCAATACCGGGCCTTTCATCTGCAAGCAGCTGATTCAGCGACTGGTAACCAGCAACCCCTCTCCCGAATATGTGGCCCGCGTCAGCAAGGTGTTCAACGACAACGGGAAAGGCGTGCGAGGCGACATGCAGGCTGTCATCAGCGCCATACTGCTGGATGAAGAAGCCTTGCGCGGTGCGGAACTGTTTCCTCGGCGCTTTGGCAAATTCAGGGAACCCCTGTTGTTCGTCACCCATTTGTTCCGCGCCTTCCATGCCCGGGATGAGACAAAAATCCTACGCCTGTACGACGATGGTCCGGCTTACGCCTATCCCTCCTATCATTTTCATGGCACGGGACTGACCCGTCAGGAAGCGCCCCTGGAAGCCCTCACGGTGTTCAACTATTTCACGCCTTTCGACGCCCCCTACAGCCTGAAGCAGCAGGGCCTGGTCGCTCCCGAACTGGAAGTGTATGGCAAGCAGGGTATCGATGATCTGCTCATGGGCATCATCACCAAGAACAGTTTTGTCTATCAGACTTATGACCTGGCCGCCGAGCTCCAGTTGCAGCGGGAAACCGCCTGGATCGCCCGCAGGGAACACGACCGGCTGCTGGACGAGCTGGACTTGCTGCTCACCGCCGGACGGCTCTCGGAAAGTTCCCGAAGCGCCATCAGAGCCTACCTGGCACAACAGGAAAGCAAGACGGACAGGCGCATCAGCAACGAACAACTGGCCAGGTACATCATTGGCCTGATGATGACCTCACCTGATTATGCACTGCAACGATAAGGCGTCTTACCATGAGCAACACGGATTACAGCAGAAGACAATTTCTCGGCCTGTCCCTGGCAGCGGCGGCCCTGACTCCCCTCTCCGGCCTGGCCCGGCAGCTGGAAGCAAAAGCCCCAACGCCCGACGCCCCCTACAAGGCCCTGGTGGTGGTGCTGCTGGAGGGAGGAGCGGACGTGTTCAATATGATCGCCCCCACGGAAGCAGACCGCTACGCGGACTACCAGGCCACCCGGCAGAACATCGCCTTGCCCCGGAACAGCCTGCTGCCTTTCTCTCACTCCAACAGCAACGGCCTCAATCCGGACAGCTATGGCATGCGGGACAACATGGGAGCCATGCACAGGCTGTTTGAAGAGGGGAAACTGGCCATCGTCGCCAATACCGGAACCCTGCTGCAACCAGTCACCCGCTCAGACGTGGAAAACGGCGCCCCTGTTCCCTTCGAACTTTTCGCTCACAACACACAGCGCAACCAGTGGATGCTGGGTAGCGCCACCGGCGCGGAACACCAGGGCTGGGGGGCGAGAATCGGCGACCGTCTGTACGCCGAGGGCAACCCCTGGTTCAACGTCAATGTCTCGGACAGCAATAACCTGCTCCAGACCGGGGGCGCCGCTGATGCCATTCATTTTGACGAAGCCTATGTCTCCCCCAACACCATGACCCGCTATGGCTTTGGCCCGGAATCCGGAGGCGGTGAACTGGGCCGTGTCTACCAGACCCTTTACAAGCAGCAACAGGAAAGCAGCCACCTGTTGATGGCCACGTTCGCCCGCAAGAGAATGGAGGAACTGCTGCATCCAGACCGCCTGGAAGGACTGTTCGACAATGTCCTTGAATTCACCGGCTTCAGCGATGGCGTGCATGAAACCGGCAAGCCTCTGGGAAGGCAACTGGAGCTGGTGGCGCAGATTCTTTCCGTGAGGCAGGAGTTCCAGGACAGGTTCCAGACCAACCGGCAGATATTCTTCGTCAACCAACATGGCTGGGATACTCATGACAGCGACAACGCCCACCAAGTCGGTTATCTCAGCGAATCCCTGGGGGCATTCCAGAATGCCCTGGCAGAAATGGGCATCGAAGACCAGGTGACCACCCTGACCCTGTCGGACTTTGGACGCTCCCTGACGTCCAACAGCGCCGGCACCGATCATGGCTGGGGCTCCCACGCATTCGTCATGGGCGGCGCCGTCAATGGCGGTGACATCTACGGGCGCATGCCTCAAATGCGCAACGACTCACCGGATGCCTGGTCTGACAGAATGATTCCCACTACCGCCGTGGAAACTTATCTGGCCAGCGTAGCCAGATGGTTTGGCCTGTCCGATGCCGAACTGGACAGCGTATTCCCCAACCTGTCCTCATTTCCGGACAGAAACCTGGGTTTCATGGCATGATCTCAAAAGCTTGGGATGGTCTGCCTGGTCAGAGCTGACGCACAAGCTCCAGCACCTCCCGCGCATGCCCCTTGGGCGTCACGCCATAAATGGCGTGACGGATGATGCCGTCCTTGTCAATGATGAAAGTGGAACGCTGTATGCCCATGCGCTCCTGGCCGTTGACCTCTTTCTTCTGCATCACACCATAGGCCTGGCAGGCTTCGCCATCCACGTCCGCCACCAGCTCGATGGTCAGCCCGTACTTGTCACGAAAGGAGGCATGGCTGATACAGGTATCACGGCTGATCCCCAGAACGACGGTATCATGCGCGGCAAATTCATCCGCGAGTTCACTGAACTCCATGGCCTCCATGGTGCAGCCCGGGGTATCATCCTTGGGGTAGAAATAGAGCACCAGGTTGCGGTTGCCGGCGTAGTCGGCAAGACGAACCATATCCATGTCGGCAGTAGGCAACTCGAATTCGGGCGCCCTGTCATTCACATGCAGCATCGTCTCTCCTCCTCTGTTATCGTCGGCTCTTGATGGCCGGTTTATCTGTTGCATTATACAAATGTTTCAGGCATTGCCCTGCAGCGAGATTCTTCTCGGCTTCCACCACTGGTAGAGGGCCACAGCGCTGTCGGCGAGCTGGTCTGCCGCCAGGCGATGCTCATCCTCGTTGGGAGGATTCAGTAGCTGTTCTTCCTCGTACATGAGAAAGGCCGCCACAGGCCCCAGGCGCTGAGCAGCCTCCTCGTCCCCGGCCATGTCGTCCAGGGCGGACTCCCCGTGCTGGTTCCAGCCCATGATGTAGCCCTCGCACCAGCCATAAGGCAGGGGCAGAGGGGCATCCTCATACCCCTCTTCCATGCTCAGTATCATGGGAGCATAGGTGTCATTCTCCAGTTCCGCCAAGGTGAGATTGTAAAGCGACATGACCAGCTCCATGATCTCCCGGGCTTCACTTTCCGAGCTGAAATCCGCCTCTCCCAGCACATGCGGCAGCCACTGGCCGGGCATAATCATCTGCGGCCCGGAAAGGATGGCAGTGAGATATCCCTGAACCACGTCCAGGGGCATGGCGCCATCTTCCAGGTGAGCAAGCAGGAAATCCTCAAGGCGCTCCAGCTGTTCATCATTCATCATGTGGTTCATTCATCTATTCCCGAGTGGCGCAGCAGCGCCTCTATGCTGGGCTCACGCCCGCGAAAGGCCACGAACAGGTCCATGGCGTCCTCGCTGCCGCCCTTTTCCAGAATGTTGCGGCGGAAGGCCATGCCGATTTCCTCGTTGAACACCCCTTCCTCCTCGAACAGGGAAAAGGCATCCGCAGACAGCACCTCGGCCCACTTGTAGCTGTAGTAACCGGCGGCATAACCGCCGCCAAAGATATGTGAGAACCCGTGGGCAAAGCGATTCCAGGCAGGCGGCTGCACAACCGCCACTTCTTCGCGCACCTCATTGAGAATCTCGTAGATGCGCCCGCCTTGAGCCGGGTCGTATTCCATGTGAATGCGGAAATCGAACAAAGCAAATTCCAGCTGACGCAACAACTGCATGGCGGACTGGAAATTGCGCGCCGCCAGCATGCGTTCATAAAGTGTGTCAGGCAAAGGCTCACCTGTTTCGAAATGGCCGGAGAACAGGCCCAGGGCCTGCTTCTCCCAGCACCAGTTCTCCATGAACTGGGAAGGAAGCTCCACGGCGTCCCAGGCCACGCCGGATATTCCGGAGATGGAGGGATAATCCACCCGGGTAAGCATGTGATGCAGACCATGACCGAACTCGTGAAACAGGGTCTGAACTTCGTCATGGGTGAGCAGGGCCGGCTTGCCACCCACGGGGGGCGTGAAATTGCAGGTCATGTAGGCGACGGGAATCTGCTCGACATTGCGGGTTTTCACCCGGGAAATGGCATCCGCCATCCAGGCGCCGCCGCGCTTGTTGGGGCGGGCGTAGAGATCGAAGTAGAATTCTCCCAGCAGCTCCCCTCCCCGGTCGCGGATTTCGTAGAAGCGCACATCAGGGTGCCAGGTATCCACCTTCTTGCTGCTTTCCCGAATCTGCACGCCAAACACCCGGCCGATGACCTCGAACATGCCGGGAATGACCCGAGTCTCCGGAAACCAGGGTTTCAGCTCTTCCTGGCTGATGCTGTAACGGTGCTGACGCAGTTTCTCGCTGTAGTAGGCCATATCCCAGGCCTCCAGCTCGCTCACGCCATGATGCTCGCGGGCATAGGCACGCAACTCCTCCAGCTCCCTCTCTCCCTGTTTCCGGGCTCTGCCAGCCAGGTCATGCAAAAAATCCATGACCTTATCCGTGGAACGGGCCATCTTGGTGGCCAGGGACAGCTCGGCGTAGTTGGCGTAGCCGAGCAGCCCGGCCATTTCATGGCGCAGGGCCAGCATCTCGTCCATGATGGCGCTATTGTCGAAACGACTGGCGTCCGGCCCCTGGTCGGAGGCCCGGGTGGCAAAAGCCTCGTAGAGTTCCCGGCGCAGCTCACGGTTGTCCGCGTAGGTGACCACCGGCATGTAGGAAGGATATTCCAGGGTCAGCAGCCAGCCATCCATTCCCCGGTCCCGTGCCGTCTGCCGGGCCAGATCCAAAGCAGTGGCAGGCATGCCGGCCAGTTCCTTCTCATCCGTAATCTGCTTGCTCCAGGCGTTGGTGGCGTCAAGCAGATTCTCCTCAAAACGGGCTGTTATCTCCGACAGGCGGCTGGCGATTTCGCCGAAGCGCTGCTTCTGGTCGGCCGGCAGATCCACGCCAGACAGGCGGAAATCACGCAAAGTGTTTTCCAGCAGCTTGCGCTGCGCTCCGTCCAGGCCGGCGCTGTTGCCTTCCACTGCCTGCCAGGCCTGGAACAGCTCTTCGTTCTGCCCCATCTCCGTGGCATAGTCCGAGAGCTTGGGCAGGCAGGCATTGTAAGCTGCCCGCAGCTCTTCCGAGTTCATCACGGCATTGAGATGAGAGACCGGCGACCAGGCCCTGGAAAGGCGGTACTCCATCTCTTCCAGAGGCTCGACGAGTGTGTGCCAATCAGGCCGCTCCACGGTATTCAGCAGCCGCTTTACCTGTTCCCGATTCTGTTTCAGAAGCGTGTCGATGGCAGGTTCCACATGGGAAGGCCTTATCCGGGAGAAGCGGGGCAGGGAATCGAAATCGAGCAGGGGATTGGACATGGTATTCCTTGGGAAATGAAAAACCAGGAAAAAGGCAATGGGCCCGGCCAGAGCCGGGATTGAACAACCTCCCATCCCCGGCAGGCTGGCCGGAAATGGGAGGCAATACAACTTATTTCAACACGGCGCTGCTTTCAAATTCCATGCCCCTGTCCGTGCCCATCATGCGAAATTCTCCGTACTTGTAAGTGGCGGCCGCGGTTTCCAGGGACTGGTAGGCAGACTTGAGATCCTCGGCATCTTCACCCTGCATGGATTCCATCATGCCCTTCAGACCGGGGGCCACGGCGCTGAACATCTTTTCCGGGTTGTAGCTGACAGCCACCAGCGGAGGCACTTCCGCTACCGGCGCTTCCAGCAGCTTGTCGATGCCGGCAGGGGCCTTCTCGCCCAGTTTCAGCGCCAGAACCTCACCCTTGATGGCCGCGTAGGTGGGAGGCGCCATGGGCGCCATGGTTTCAACGGGCAGCTGCACCGGTGTGCCATCCACCGGAACATCGATCTGGGCGAACTGGGGATTGAGCATGCCCAGCATGCCGAACATGCCCTTGGGATCCACAGATGCCAGCACCAGCTGGGCATCCACCGCCTTGGGACTCATGGTCTGGGGATCGAGCTCCAGGTCATTCACAGCAATTTCAAACCCCTTGATGCCGGCAAACATGGGATTGAGCATCATGTCCATGCCCTGCATCATCTGGGTCAGTTCCTGCTCATTGACCATTTCGCAACCCTTGCCGTTCTCAACGAAGCTGCGCATCATGGCCTTCAGGCCGTCACGCACCTGGGGCAAGTCCACACCCATACCAAAGCTGAACATGGCATCAGAATCCATTCCCACCCCGGGAACAGGCGCCGCCATCTTCTTCAGCCAGGCGGCAACAGCCGGGGAGGTTTCCACGGCACCCTTGATCACGTACTTGTTGTCCGTCGCCTCCGTGAAGCCAAAGCTGATGAGCGGCACGGACTGCACCGTGGTCTTCACGAAGCTGCGACAGGCCGGAGAGAGTTCCTTGGGATCTTTCCCGATGGCCTTGAGAACCTGGGCATTGACGCCCTCGGCCTCACCCAGAGACATTTCCGCCAAGCGCACCAGGTCGATGTAGCCGTCGCCATAACCCAGGAACTTGCGCTTCTCGATGAACTTCTTGAAGTTACCCGTATCCTGCAGGGACTTTTCCGGGTGGGTTTCACCGAAAGCCAGGGGCAGAAGCTCCTTTTCGGTCTTGGCGGGAAGCATGGCGAACACAATCCATTCCTTGTTCACCCCCAGAAGCGCAACCAGGTCATCCATGACGAACCTGCGGTAGTTCATCTCACCGCTGGTCAGCTTCTCGGCCTTCATGCCGCTCTTTTCCTCGATGCGGGACAGCAGCGCCTCCACCTTGACCGGGTCCTCGATCTCCAGCCATACGACAGGAAGAATACCCAGCCCATATACCAGGCTGCGCCCGTTGATGGGCACACCCATGGACTTGAAACCCTCGGCATTCATCTTTCCTTCGAACTCGGACAGCACGGCATCCACCAACCTGCGCAAATCCTCGCTCATATCCTCATCATCCACTCCTTCCATCAGCATCTTGCGCACGCTGCCATTGTCGATATCGGCTGCTGCCGCCTTTATCATCTTTTCACTCAGGCCCAAGGGCATGCGTCGGCTGCCCACCATGACATAAGGAGAATCCGCCGGCACCTGGTCCAGAAGCGAAAACTCGGCCGCCGCTTCCACCGCGGCTTTCTGTCCCTTCTTGTCCTCGCTGTCACTACAGGCTGCCAGGCTGATGGCAAGCGCACCGGCAACAAAGATGCGGCCCAGTTTCCTTTTGTTCATTTTCATGCTTTGTTCAACTCCTTCAATTCCTCGATAACGGTTTCTGTGTCCGGGCGGACCCCGCGCCACAGAAAAAATGATTCAGCAGCCTGTTCAACCAGCATACCCAGGCCGTCCACGGCGTGAGCGGCACCATGCTCCCGCGCCCACTTTACAAAAGCCGTAGGTTCCACAGCATACATCATGTCGTACGCCCAGGCACCTTCCGCAAGGCAGTCTGGCGGAATATCCGGAATCTTGCCCGCAAGACCTGCCGCCGTGCCATTGATAACCAGATCAAACTGTCTGCCATTCAGGGCATCCAGCCCACAACCCTCCACCGTCCCGAAGGAACCAAGCTGTTCCGCCAGGTCCAGGGCGCGACTGGCTGTCCGGTTGGCGATGAGCAGCAGCTTCGGCCCTTGCTCCAGGAGGGGTCGCGCCACCCCCCGCGAAGCACCACCGGCCCCCAACAGCAGTATCCGCCTGTCGGCAAGATCGAGACCCAGGTTCTGTTGCAGATCACGAACCAGGCCAATGCCATCGGTATTGTCTCCCCGAATACGCCCGTCTTCCAGGCGGGTCAGGGTATTCACCGCGCCGGCGGTGCGGGCTTCCGCGCCCAGTTCGTCCGCCAATCGCCAGGCCTGCTCCTTGAATGGCACGGTCACGTTCATACCCTTGCCACCCGAGGAAAAGAAATCCCTTACATCACCGGCAAAATACTCCAGGTCACCCAGTATTCTTTCGTAACTCAGGTCCTGGGCGGTCTGCTCCGCGAACCGCCGGTGAATGAACGGGGATTTGCTGTGTTCGATGGGATTGCCGATGACGGCATATCTGTCGGTCATGTCTTGCTGCCCACTGCCGGAAATCTGCGACTATACGCAAAACCGCCTACCGGTAAAAGCGGTCAGGCTTCCCCCCGACCAGCCATAAGATTGACTGTTGCCTGCACTACTCATTTCTATATGCCTCTTGGCGCAAACTACTTCCGCCCGCATCCCCTATCTGGGGTAGAATTCGTCCCCGGAAACAGGTTTTCCACATCCGGGGGATGTGGGAATTTTTCTCAGCAGTATCCGGCATCTCACGGCGGCCTGCCTGAATCAGGGCATCTATGCTCGCCACCATCGCGCCGGGATTTAGGGGATATCGCCATGGAGCTCAAGAATATCAACCAGATCGAATCGGCCGCCCAGTCCGGGCGACCCGAGCTGTTCCGTCTGGGCATCGGCCTGATGTTCATCATCCTTATCATGATGTACACGGGGTATGAATTCACCGAGATTCACAACGGCTTGATGCTCATCGCCGCTGCCATGATAGGCGGTTACATGGCACTGAACATCGGCGCCAACGACGTGGCCAACAATGTCGGCCCTGCCGTGGGCTCCCGCGCCCTGACCCTGACCGGCGCCATTCTCATTGCCGCTATTTTCGAAGCTGCGGGCGCTCTCATCGCCGGGGGGGACGTCGTGAGCACCATCAAAAAAGGCATCATAGACCCGGCCCTGATCAACGATACCGACGTGTTCATCTGGATCATGATGGCCGCCCTGCTTGCCGGCGCGGTTTGGCTGAACATTGCCACGGCCCTGGGAGCCCCCGTATCCACCACCCATTCCATCGTGGGCGGCGTGCTTGGCGCCGGTATCGCCGCTGGCGGCGTGGGCATCGCCAACTGGCCCAAAATGGGAACCATCGCCGCAAGCTGGGTCATTTCACCGGTACTGGGAGGCATCATCGCCGCCGCATTCCTGTACCTGATAAAACGCACCATCACCTACCGCTCGGACATGATCGCTGCTTCAAAGCGCATGGTGCCCATCTTCATCAGCATCATGGCCTGGGCCTTCAGCACCTACCTTGTCATCAAGGGACTGAAAAAGATTTGGAAGACCGACTTCATGACGGCACTGGGCATCGGGCTGATCGTGGCCATTATCATCTACCTTATCGTCAAGCCCCTGATCGCCCGCCAGGCAAACAGGCTGAGCAACGAAAAAAGCAGCGTGAACAAGCTGTTCACCCTGCCGCTGATCTTCGCCGCAGCCCTGCTGAGCTTTGCCCACGGCGCCAATGACGTGGCCAATGCCGTTGGCCCCCTGGCCGCCATCAACGACGCCATTCTCCATGGTGGGATCGCCAAAAAAGCAGCCATTCCCCTGTGGGTGATGATGGTGGGGGCCATTGGTATCGCCATTGGTCTGGCGTTGTATGGCCCCAAGCTGATACGTACCGTGGGTTCAGAGATCACTGAGCTCGACCAGATGCGCGCCTTTTCCATCGCCATGGCCGCCGCCATCACCGTCATTCTCGCCACCCAGCTGGGCCTTCCCGTCAGCTCCACTCACATCGCTGTGGGCGCCGTGTTTGGCGTGGGCTTCCTGCGGGAGTTCATCAAGGCCTCCTATGCGCGCATGATAGAAGAGATCAAGGAACACCATGCCGGGGAAGATCACGAGGTCATTGAAGCCTTTCTCAACGACTTCCGTCGCGCCTCCGTCTACGAAAAAGGACTGATGCTGGCAGAACTCAAGAGACACAAGGCGAAAGCGGAACTGACCAAAAAGGAACGCAAGGGACTGAAAAAGATCTACCACAAGGAGCTGGTGAAACGCTCTGCGCTGATGAAGATCGCCGCCGCCTGGGTCATTACCGTACCCGCATCCGGTCTCATGGCCGCCATGCTCTACTACACCATCCGGGGCATGATGCTCTGATCCCACCTGGCGCAGGGATGCGCTGGACTCTTCCCTTCCCCACCTGGTCCCATATCACCATCATCACGGGTGAATTGCAGTCACGCGTTGGTAAGATTTTCTTAAGGTTAACACTGTAGGTTGTTCGCCTGGCAATTTCCACGCGCATGACCGTACATGAACCCAGCAGCTTCCACCCCTTCCGTCGGCCGTTTCAGGTTGGTGGGTAATCTATTCTTTGTTTCCCTGCTGTATTTCACCTTGCTTCGCATCCTCCTTCTGTTCCTGTCCTGGGACAGGGCGGAAGCAGATTTCGTAGCCTTGCTGCAGATCCTGTCCCGGGGATGGCTCCATGACCTTGCGTTCTATGCCTACGCCGCAATACTGCCAGCCTTCTACCTGCTACTGGCGCCGGAACGATGGTGGCGCAGTCGTTGGAACGCGTTCCTCGTGCATTCAGCAGTATTCGCTTCCATCTATGGCCTGGGATTCATTGCGGTAGCGGAGGTCTTGTTCTGGGATGAGTTTTCCGTGCGCTTCAACTTCATTGCCGTGGACTACCTGGTCTACCGCAGGGAAGTGACAGACAATATCGTCGAATCCTATCCTCTGCCCCTGCTGCTGAGCGGCATCTTCCTGGCAAGCCTTCCCGTCTATGTCCTGCTGAGGTCCAGGATGGCAGCCACGCTTCGGGCCAGGCAGCCATTTTTCCAGCGCATTGCTGTGTTTTCTGCCTGGGCAACAGTGGCCATCGGTGGTTACCTGCTGGTTGATCAGGATCTCCATCAGTTTTCAAAAAACAGCTACCGTAACGAACTGGCGGCAAACGGCCCCTACCAGTTCTTCGCCGCTTTCAGAAACAATGAACTGGACTACCGCCAGTTCTATGCCACCATAGATGACGAGCAGGCTTCCACCCAGCTTAAACAACAGATTCAGGAAGACAACAGTTCCTTTCTCGAAGAAGGCTTGTTTCAAATCAAACGCCATATAGACAATCCTGGAGAGGAAAAGCACTTGAACATCATGCTGATCATGGTGGAGAGCCTCAGCGCCCGCTACCTGGGTGTGTTTGGCCACAAAAAGCACAACACCCTCAACCTGGACAAGCTGGCCGGTCAATCCCTGTTCTTCACCCGGTTCTATGCCACGGGGACGCGCACCACGCGGGGCCTGGAAGCCATCACCCTGTCCATCCCCCCAACACCGGGACGCTCCATCGTCAAACGCCTGGGGCACGAGTCCAACCTGTGGTCCCTTGGCAATGTGCTGAAGGAAAAGGGGTATGACGTCAGGTTTCTGTATGGTGGACGGGGATACTTCGACAACATGAGCGCCTTCTTCTCCGGCAACGGTTATGAAGTCATCGACCAGTCCAGCGTTCCCGACGAGGAAATGATCTTCACCAACGCCTGGGGCATGTCCGACGAAGATCTCTACAGGCAGGCAATGAAGGCCGCCGATGAATCCTGGGCCGCGGGCAGGCCCTTCCTGCAACAGATCATGACGACATCCAATCACCGCCCTTATACCTATCCCGAAGGACGCATCGATATTCCGTCGGGCAGCGGTCGTAGCGGCGCGGTCAGATACACGGACTGGGCCATCGGGGAATTTCTTGCCAAGGCAAGGCAGAAACCCTGGTTCAAGGATACCTTGTTCGTTATCGTAGCGGACCACTGCGCCAGCAGTGCCGGCAAAGTGGATCTGCCCGTAAAAAAATACCACATTCCCCTGTTCATCTACGCGCCTGAGCACATCAAACCCGCGAAAGTGGACAAACTGGCCAGCCAGATCGACCTGGCGCCCACGCTTCTGGCTATGCTCAACATGGACTACGATTCGGTCTTCTTCGGCAAGAACATATTCACCACACCGAAAAACAAGGAACGCGCCCTCATAGGCAACTACCAGAAACTCGGACTGTACCAGCCAGGAAGGCTTTCCGTGCTGTCTCCGAAAAAAGAGATCCAGCTCCAGAAAGATCCCGAATCAGACCATCCCCGTGTCACCAAGCTGGACAGCCCGGATGAATTTGCCCGACGCAACATTGCCTATTACCAGGGCGCGGCCTATATCTACAAGCATGGCCTGAATGCCTGGCGCCCCTGACACGACCTGTCCCTGAAAGTCGTCTCATACCACAAAACGCAAAAAGCCCCGCCGAAGCGGGGCTCTCAGCCGTTGGAACAACCTGTTCCGTATCAACCAACCATCAGAGGCACCAGCATCAGGGCAACGATGTTGATGATCTTGATCAGGGGGTTGATGGCGGGACCGGCCGTATCCTTGTACGGGTCACCCACGGTGTCGCCGGTTACCGCCGCCTTGTGGGCATCGGAACCCTTGCCACCGAAATTACCATCCTCGATATACTTCTTGGCATTGTCCCAGGCGCCACCACCAGTCGTCATGGAAATGGCCACGAACAGTCCCGTGATAATGGTGCCCAGCAGCACGCCGCCCAGCGCCTTGGGTCCAAGCAACAGCCCCACCAGAACCGGTACCAGAATCGGCAGCAAGGAAGGTATAACCATCTCCTTGATGGCTGCCTTGGTGAGCATGTCCACGGCCTTGGAATAGTCAGGCTTCTCGGTGTAGTCCATGATGCCGGGCATGGCCTTGAACTGGCGGCGCACTTCATTGACGATGCCGCCGGCAGCGCGGCCTACCGCTTCCATGGCCATGGAACCGAACAGATAGGGCACCAGGCCGCCAATGAACAGGCCGATGATGACCATGTGATCAGACAGATCGAAGCGCAGCCCCGTCATGCCTGCAGACTCCAGGGTATGGGTATAATCAGCAAACAGCACCAGAGCCGCCAGGCCGGCGGAACCGATGGCATAGCCCTTGGTCACCGCCTTGGTGGTGTTGCCCACGGCATCCAGGGGATCGGTGATGTTGCGGATCTTCTCGTCCAGTTCCGCCATCTCGGCAATACCACCGGCGTTGTCGGTAATGGGGCCGTAGGCATCCAGGGCCACGATGATGCCGGTCATGG
>Ga0256832_1002265_pt1 | contig 13155 bp, 9 predicted proteins | sample 134614metaG_FD_190534 | JGI IMG/M metagenome (GOLD analysis project Ga0256832, IMG submission 190534) | Hydrothermal vent microbial communities from Lau Basin, Pacific Ocean - 134-614 | ecosystem: Environmental > Aquatic > Marine > Hydrothermal vents | place: Pacific Ocean: Lau Basin | collected... | reverse complement strand
GGTGAGCCGCTCGCTCCCGAACTTGGGATCGGGGAGCACCTCGCGCTTAACAGCCGCCTTTCTTCTGGACATGTCTGGTTCCTGTTTCCCGCTTCAGTCTGCCTGCACTCAGGACTTGGGGCGTTTGGTGCCGTACTTGGAACGGCCCTGGCGCCGCCCTTCGACACCGGAGGCGTCCAGGGTGCCGCGCACCACGTGATAGCGCACGCCGGGCAGGTCCTTCACGCGACCGCCGCGAATCAGCACCACCGAGTGTTCCTGCAGGTTGTGCCCCTCGCCACCGATGTAACTGGTCACCTCGTAGCCGTTGGTCAGGCGCACGCGCGCCACCTTGCGCAGCGCCGAGTTCGGCTTCTTCGGCGTGGTGGTGTAGACACGCGTGCAGACACCACGCTTCTGAGGACAGGCCTCGAGCGCAGGCACGTTGCTCTTCTCGGGCTTGCGCTTGCGAGGCTTGCGGACTAACTGATTGATTGTTGCCATATAATCCGTCCCGGTCCTTGTACGGAAACGCTTGCTTTCCGCTGACTCAAAACAAACGACAGGCCCGGATTCGGTTCAGGGCCTGTCGGAAAGACGCGCAATTTTAGAGGGGGTATCAGGGGGTGTCAAGCACTTCTTGTGCCGACACCCCGATACCCAGTCGCAGGCGCGGATCAGGACTCGGACGTCTCGTCCGAGGCGGCCTGCTCCGCGGATTCCCCGGCATCGGCGACCTCGCCCTCGACCTCCGGCTCGGGCACCTCGATGACCAGTTCCTCGCCCGTGAAGGCCTCGCCGCCGTGCCGCTGGCGACGACGCTCCTCGTGGTAGGCGAGCCCGGTACCCGCCGGGATCAGACGGCCGACGATGACGTTCTCCTTGAGACCGCGCAGGTCGTCGCGCGCGCCGCGCACCGCGGCCTCGGTCAGCACCCGGGTGGTCTCCTGGAAGGAAGCCGCCGAAATGAACGACTCCGTGGCGAGCGAGGCCTTGGTGATGCCGAGCAGCAGCGGCTCCCAGACCGCCGGCACGCCGCCCTCGCGCTCGACCCGCTCGTTCTCCTCGAACACCCGCGACTTCTCCACCTGCTCGCCCTTGAGGAAGCGGGTGTCGCCGGGGCTGACGATCTCGACCTTGCGCAGCATCTGGCGAATGATCACCTCGATGTGCTTGTCGTTGATCTTGACGCCCTGCAGACGGTAGACGTCCTGGATCTCCTTGACCAGGTAGTCGGCCATCACGGTCACGCCGAGCAGGCGCAGGATGTCGTGCGGATTGGGCTCGCCGTCGGCGATCACCTCGCCCTTCTCGACGTGCTCGCCCTCGAACACGTTGATGTGGCGATACTTGGGAATGAGTTCCTCGTAGGTCTCGCCGTCGGGACCGGTGATGATCAGCCGCTGCTTGCCCTTGGTCTCCTTGCCGAAGGAGACGGTACCGGAACGCTCGGCGAGGATGGCCGGATCCTTGGGCTTGCGCGCCTCGAACAGGTCGGCGACGCGCGGCAGACCGCCGGTGATGTCGCGGGTCTTGGAGGACTCCTGCGGAATGCGCGCGATGACGTCACCGACCTCCACCCGGGCGCCGTCCTCCAGGCCCACGATGGCCCCGGCCGGCAGCAGGTAGTGGGCCGGCATGTCGGTACCCGGAATCTTGACGTCCTCGCCGTTCTCGTCGACCAGCCGGACCATGGGCCGCAGATCGCGGCCGGCGGCACCGCGCTGCTTGGGATCGGTCACCACCAGGCTGGTGAGGCCGGTCACCTCGTCGGTCTTGCGCTCCACGGTGACGCCTTCGACGAAATCGGTGAAGCGGGCGATGCCGGCCACCTCGGTCACGATCGGGTGGGTGTGGGGATCCCAGGTGGCGACGACCTCGCCGCCCTTGACCTCGGAGCCGTCCACCACGCTGAGCACGGCGCCGTAGGGCACCTTGTAGCGTTCGCGCTCGCGGCCGTTGGCGTCGATGACGCCGATCTCGCCGGAACGCGAGACGGCGACCAGCTTGCCTTCCTTGTTGGTCACGGTCTTGATGTTGTGCAGGCGAATGCGGCCTTCGTTCTTCACCTGCACGCTGTTGACGGTGGCCGCCCGGCTGGCCGCGCCGCCGATGTGGAAGGTGCGCATGGTCAGCTGGGTGCCCGGTTCGCCGATCGACTGGGCGGCGATGACGCCGACGGCCTCGCCCACGTTCACCAGATGGCCGCGCGCCAGGTCACGCCCGTAGCACATGGCGCACACGCCGTAGCGGGTCTCGCAGGTGATCGCCGAACGCACCCGGATCTCGTCGATGCCCATCTGCTCGAGGCGCTCGACCCACTTCTCGTCGAGCAGCGTGCCCCTGGGCACGGCCACCTCGTCGCTGCCCGGGGCATAGGTGTCCACGGCCACCACCCGGCCCAGCACCCGCTCGCCCAGCGACTCGACCACGTCGCCGCCCTCGACGATGGGCGTCATGAGGATGCCCTCCTCCGTGCCGCAGTCGTGCTCGGTGACCACCAGGTCCTGCGCCACGTCCACCAGCCGGCGGGTGAGGTAACCGGAGTTGGCGGTCTTGAGCGCCGTGTCGGCCAGGCCCTTGCGTGCGCCGTGCGTGGAGATGAAGTACTGGATGACGTTCAGCCCCTCGCGGAAGTTGGCCGTGATCGGCGTCTCGATGATGGAACCGTCGGGCTTGGCCATCAGGCCGCGCATGCCGGCCAGCTGCCGGATCTGCGCGGCCGAGCCGCGGGCGCCGGAGTCGGCCATCATGAAGATGGAATTGAAGGACTTCTGCTCCACCTCCTTGCCGTCGCGGTCGACGACGATCTCCTTGCCGAGCTTCTCCATCATGGCCCGCGCCACCTGGTCGTTGGTGCGCGACCAGATGTCGATGACCTTGTTGTAGCGCTCGCCGTCGGTCACCAGGCCCGAGGTGTACTGGTATTCGATCTCCTTCACCTCTTCCTCGGCCCGGGCCAGGATCTTCGCCTTCTCCTCCGGAATCACCATGTCCTGGGCCGCGAAGGAGACGCCGGCGCGGGTGGCGTAATGGAAGCCCATGTACATGAGCTGGTCGGCGAAGATGACCGTGTCCTTCAGGCCGAGGCGGCGGTAGCAGGCGTTGAGCACGGCGGAGATGGCCTTCTTGCTCATGTCCTGGTCGACCAGGGAGAAGGGCAGGCCCTCCGGCACGATGTCGTAGATCAGGGCGCGACCCACGACCGTCTCGACCATCCTGGGCGTGCGGATCAGATTGCCCTCCTCGTCCAGATCGGTATCCATGATCCGGACCTTCACCTTCGCGTGGAGATCGACGGCGCCGGTGAGGTAGGCGCGGTGCAGCTCCCGCGTGTCCGAGAACACCATGCCCTCGCCCTTCGCGTTGATCCGTTCGCGGCTCATGTAATAGAGGCCCAGCACCACGTCCTGAGAGGGCACGATGATGGGCTCGCCGTTGGCGGGCGAGAGAATGTTGTTGGTCGACATCATCAGGGCGCGGGCCTCGAGCTGCGCCTCGAGCGACAGGGGCACGTGCACGGCCATCTGGTCGCCGTCGAAGTCGGCGTTGAAGGCGGTGCAGACCAGCGGATGCAGCTGGATGGCCTTGCCTTCGATCAGGACCGGCTCGAAGGCCTGGATGCCCAGACGATGGAGCGTGGGCGCGCGGTTGAGCAGCACCGGATGCTCGCGGATGACCTCCTCGAGGATGTCCCAGACCTCCGGCCCCTCGCGTTCGACCATCTTCTTGGCGGCCTTGATGGTGGTGGCCAGGCCGCGGAACTGCAGCTTGCTGAAGATGAACGGCTTGAACAGCTCCAGCGCCATGCGCTTGGGCAGGCCGCACTGGTGCAGCTTGAGCGTGGGACCGACCACGATGACGGAGCGTCCGGAGTAGTCGACGCGCTTGCCGAGCAGGTTCTGGCGGAAGCGCCCCTGCTTGCCCTTGATCATGTCGGCCAGCGACTTCAGCGGCCGCTTGTTGGAGCCGGTGATGGCGCGGCCGCGGCGGCCGTTGTCGAGCAGGGCGTCCACGGCCTCCTGCAGCATGCGCTTCTCGTTGCGCACGATGATGTCGGGCGCATTGAGCTCGAGCAGACGCTTGAGCCGGTTGTTGCGGTTGATCACCCGGCGGTAGAGATCGTTGAGATCCGAGGTGGCGAAGCGGCCGCCGTCCAGCGGCACCAGCGGACGCAGCTCGGGCGGCAGCACCGGCAGCACGGTGAGGATCATCCACTCCGGCCGGTTGCCGGACTCGATGAAGGCCTCGATGAGCTTGAGCCGCTTGGCCAGCCGCTTGAGCTTGGTCTCGGAATTGGTGTTGGCGATCTCGTCGCGCAGGCGGACGGCCTCGGACTTGAGATCGATGCCGCGCAGCAGCTCGAGCACGGCCTCTGCCCCCATCATGGCCTTGAAGTCGTCGCCGTGTTCCTCGATGGCGTCGAGATAGGCCTCCTCGGTGAGCAGCTGCCCCTTGTGCAGGTCCTGCACCATGCCGGGATCGACGACCACGTAGGCCTCGAAGTAGAGGATGCGCTCGATGTCGCGCAGGGTCATGTCGAGCAGCAGGCCGATGCGAGAGGGCAGCGACTTGAGGAACCAGATGTGCGCCACCGGGCTGGCCAGCTCGATGTGCCCCATGCGCTCGCGGCGCACCTTGGCGAGCGTGACCTCCACGCCGCACTTCTCGCAGACCACGCCGCGATGCTTGAGGCGCTTGTACTTCCCGCACAGGCACTCGTAGTCCTTCACCGGACCGAAGATCTTGGCGCAGAACAGGCCGTCGCGCTCCGGCTTGAAGGTGCGGTAGTTGATGGTCTCCGGCTTCTTGACCTCGCCGTAGGACCAGGAACGAATCATGTCCGGAGAGGCCAGACCGATGCGGATGGCATCGAAGTCGTCCAGCCCTTCCTTGAGTTTCGTCATGCGGAGCAGTTCTCTCATGCTGTTTCCTCGGACTCTCTGAGTCTATGCCTGTACGATGGTCGTCAGTCCTGTTCCAGTTCGATGTTGATGCCCAGCGAGCGGATCTCCTTGACCAGCACGTTGAAGGACTCGGGCATGCCGGCCTCCATGCGATGGTCGCCGTCGACGATGTTCTTGTACATCTTGGTGCGGCCGTTGACGTCGTCGGACTTGACCGTGAGCATCTCCTGCAGCGTGTAGGCGGCGCCATAGGCCTCCAGCGCCCAGACCTCCATCTCGCCGAAGCGCTGGCCGCCGAACTGGGCCTTGCCGCCCAGCGGCTGCTGGGTGACCAGGCTGTAGGGGCCGGTGGAACGCGCATGCATCTTGTCATCCACCAGGTGGTTGAGCTTGAGCATGTGCATGTAGCCCACCGTCACGGGCCGGTCGAAGGGCTCCCCGGTGCGCCCGTCGATGAGGGTCGTCTGCCCCGACTCGGGGAGGTCGGCGAGCCGCAGCATGGCGCGGATCTCCTCCTCGTTGGCGCCGTCGAACACCGGCGTGGCCATGGGCACGCCGTCGCGCAGGTTCTCGGCCAGTTCCAGGATCTCCTCGTCGGAGAGCGAGTCCAGATCCTCCTTCCTGCCGCTGGAGTTGTAGATCTGGTCCAGGAACTTGCGGATCTCGGCCACCTTCGCCTGGGCATCGAGCATCCTCCCGATCTTGATGCCCAGTCCCTTGGCGGCCCAGCCCAGATGGGTCTCGAGCACCTGGCCGACGTTCATGCGCGAGGGCACGCCGAGCGGATTGAGCACGATGTCGACCGGGGTGCCGTCTTCCAGATAGGGCATGTCCTCGACCGGCACGATCATGGAGATGACGCCCTTGTTGCCGTGCCGGCCGGCCATCTTGTCGCCGGGCTGGATACGGCGCTTGACCGCGAGATACACCTTGACCATCTTCAGCACGCCCGGCGCCAGGTCGTCGCCGGCGGTGATCTTGCGGCGCTTCTCCTCGAGCTGCCGGTCGAAGTCCTCGCGCAGCTGGCGGATCTGCTCGGCGGCGGCCTCGAGCTGGGCGTTGGCCTCCTCGTTGCGCAGCCGGATCTCGAACCACTTCTCGCGATCGAGCCCCTCGAGATAGCCCTTGGTGACCTTGCCGCCGGGCTTGAGGCCCTTGGGGCCGCCTTCGGCCGTCTTGCCGACCAGCAGCTGCTCGACGCGGCGGTAGATGTCGGCCTCCATGATGCGCATCTGGTCGGTGAGGTCCTTGCGGACGCGCTCGAGGGCCTCTTCCTCGATCTGCAGGGCGCGCTTGTCCTTCTCCACGCCGTCGCGGGTGAAGACCTGCACGTCGATCACGGTACCGTCCATGCCCGAGGGCACCCGCAGCGAGGTGTCCTTCACGTCGGAGGCCTTCTCGCCGAAGATGGCGCGCAGCAGCTTCTCCTCCGGGGTGAGCTGGGTCTCGCCCTTGGGCGTGACCTTGCCGACCAGGATGTCGCCCGGCTTCACCTCGGCGCCGATGTAGACGATGCCGGACTCGTCGAGGCGCGCCAGCGCCGCCTCGCCCACGTTGGGGATGTCGCTGGTGATCTCCTCGGCGCCCAGCTTGGTGTCGCGCGCATAGCAGGTGAGCTCCTCGATGTGGATGGTGGTGAAGCGGTCCTCCTGCACCACCCGCTCGGAGATGAGGATGGAGTCCTCGAAGTTGTAGCCGTTCCAGGGCATGAAGGCCACCAGCATGTTCTGGCCCAGCGCCAGCTCGCCCATGTCGGTGGACGGACCGTCGGCCAGCACGTCGCCGCGGGCGATGACGTCGCCGGGCTTGACCAGCGGCCGCTGGTTGATGCAGGTGTTCTGGTTGGAACGGGTGTACTTGGTCAGGTTGTAGATGTCCACGCCGGAGGTGCCGGGCTCGACCTCGTCGTCGTTGACGCGCACCACGATGCGCGCGGCATCCACCGAATTGACCACGCCGCCGCGGCGCGCCACCACGGTGACACCGGAATCCACCGCCACGGTGCGCTCCATGCCGGTGCCGACCAGCGGCTTCTCGGCCTTGAGCGTCGGCACCGCCTGGCGCTGCATGTTGGAGCCCATCAGCGCCCGGTTGGCGTCGTCGTGCTCCAGGAAGGGGATCAGGGAGGCGGCCACCGAGACGATCTGCTTGGGCGAGACGTCGATGAAGTCCACCTTGTCCGGCGTGGACAGGGTGAACTCGTTCTGGTGCCGGCAGGACACCAGCTCGTCGGTCAGCCGGTTGTTCTCGTCGATCGAGGCATTGGCCTGGGCGATGACGTACTGCCCTTCCTCGATGGCCGACAGATAGACCACCTCGTCGGTCACCACGCCGTCGACCACCTTGCGGTAGGGCGTCTCCAGGAAGCCGTACTCGTTGGTGCGGGCATAGACGGCCAGCGAGTTGATGAGCCCGATGTTCGGACCTTCCGGCGTCTCGATGGGGCACACCCGCCCGTAGTGCGTGGGATGCACGTCGCGCACCTCGAAGCCGGCCCGCTCGCGGGTGAGCCCGCCGGGGCCGAGCGCCGAGACGCGCCGCTTGTGGGTGATCTCCGAGAGCGGGTTGTTCTGGTCCATGAACTGCGAGAGCTGGCTGGAGCCGAAGAACTCCTTGATGGCCGCCGCCACCGGCTTGGCGTTGATGAGCTCCTGCGGCATCAGCCCCTCGCTCTCGGCCAGCGAGAGCCGCTCCTTGACGGCGCGCTCCACGCGCACCAGGCCGATGCGGAAGACGTTCTCGGCCATCTCGCCGACGCAGCGGATGCGGCGGTTGCCGAGGTGATCGATGTCGTCCACGTAGCCGTGGCCGTTGCGGATCTCGACCAGGGTGCGCAGCACGTCGACGATGTCGGACATGTCGCCGTACTGCTCGCACAGCCGCTTCGACTCCTCGTCGTTGCGCGAGCACAGGTACTTGCCGTCGTAGAGGATGCCCGGCCCGGTGACCTCGTCGCGACCCAGCCTGCGGTTGAACTTCATGCGGCCGACGGCGGAGAGATCGTAGCGGTCGGAGGTGAAGAACAGGTTGTGGAACAGGTTCTGGGCCGCTTCCTTGGTCGGCGGCTCGCCGGGTCGCATCATGCGGTAGATCTCGACCTGGGCCTCGAGCTGGCTGGAGGTCGGATCGAGGCGCAGCGTCTCCGAGATGTAGGGGCCGCGATCGAGATCGTTCGTGAACAGGGTGTCGACCTGCTCGATGCCGGCGGCGATCATGCGATCGATCATGTCCTCGGTGATCTCGTCGTTGGCGCGGCCGATGAGTTCCCCGGTCTCGGGGTCGACCATGTCGCGGGCCAGCACCTTGCCGACCAGATAGTCCCTGGGCACGACGAGGCGGGTCACGCCGGCCTTGTCGAGCTGGCGGATGTGGCGGGCGGTGATCCGGCGGCCCTCCTCGACGATCACCTCGTCGCCGATCCGGATATCGAAGGTGGCCGTCTCGCCGCGCAGGCGCTCGGGCACCAGATCGAGGGTGATCTCGTCCTTGCCCAGGTGGAAGGTGTTGGTCTCGAAGAACAGGGCGAGGATTTCCTCGTCGCTGTAGCCGAGTGCGTGCAGGAGGATCGTCGCCGGCAGCTTGCGGCGGCGGTCGATGCGCACGAACACGTTGTCCTTCGGATCGAACTCGAAGTCCAGCCAGGAGCCGCGGTAGGGGATGACCCGCGCCGAATAGAGCACCTTGCCGGAGGAATGGGTCTTGCCCTTGTCGGTGTCGAAGAACACGCCCGGCGAGCGGTGGAGCTGGGAGACGATGACGCGCTCGGTGCCGTTGACGATGAAGGTGCCGTTCTCCGTCATCAGCGGCATCTCGCCGAAATAGACCTCCTGCTCCTTGATGTCCTTGATGGTCTTCTGACCCTCGGCCCCGTCCTTGTCATAGATGACCAGGCGCACGAGCGCGCGCAGGGGCGCCGCATAGGTCATGCCGCGCAGCTGGCATTCCTTGACATCGAACACGGGGTCGCCGAGCCGGTAGCTCACGTACTGAAGCTCGGCATTGCCCGAATAGCTGGTGATCGGGAAGACGGACGAGAAGGCCGCGTGAAGCCCCTTGTCCATGCGGTCCTCGGGCGCACGATCCGTCTGAAGAAAATCCCGGTATGACTCGATCTGGGTCGCCAGCAGGTAGGGGACCTCGAGAATACTGGGACGCTTGCCGAAGTCCTTGCGGATGCGTTTCTTTTCGGTGAAGCTGTAGCCCATCGTCTTCCTCTCGTTCAATGCCAGAATGCACGTACGCAGGGCGTAGCGTGGCGTGACTTGCCGGACGGCAAACGGAAACAGGCCGGCAGCATTTCGCTACCAGCCGGAAACTTCGGGATGAAGGGGGGCCTGCGCCCCCCTCGCCTGCGTTTGTCCAATCGCTTACTTGACCTCGACGGTTGCGCCGGCCTCTTCGAGCTGCTTCTTGATCTCTTCGGCCTCGTCCTTGCTGACGCCTTCCTTGATGGTGGCGGGCACGTTCTCCACCATCTCCTTGGCTTCCTTCAGGCCCAGGCCGGTGATGGCGCGCACGGCCTTGATCACGGCCACCTTGTTGGAGCCGAAGCTGGTCATCACCACGTCGAACTCGGTCTTCTCCTCGGCGGCGGCGGCCTCGCCACCGGCAGCGCCGGCGGCCGGAACGGCGGCCACGGCAGCCGCGGCCGAGACGCCGAACTTCTCTTCCATGGCCTCGATGAGGTCAACGATCTCCATCACGGTCATGTTGGAGATGGCTTCAAGGATCTCTTCTTTGGAAACGGACATGTCGATCTACTCCTGAATCAATGTGAATACCACGGATTGTTCATGAAACGTGAAGCGAAGGCCCTGCCGTGATCAGGCGGCTTCCTGCTTCTGGTCGCGAATGGCGGCCACCGTGCGAACCAGCTTGCCCGGCACCTCGTTGAGGGTGCGGACGAACTTCTCGACCGGCGCCTTCATCACGGCCATGAGCATGGACAGTGCCTGCTCGCGCGTGGGCAGGCTGGCCAGGCGTTCGATGTCGTTGGCGGGAAGCATCTCGCCGCCGACCGCGACGAACTTCACCTGCAGCAGCTCGTGCTCCTTGGCGAAGTCCTTGATCACGCGAGCGGCCGCCCCCGGGTCCTCCATGGAGAACGCCAGCAGCAGCGGCCCGACGAGTCCGTCGCGGATGCACTCGAACTCCGTGCCTTCCACGGCACGCCGCGCCAAAGTGTTCTTGACGACGCGCAGATAGACCCCCCCTTCGCGCGCGTTCTTGCGCAGGGCGGTCATTTCCTCCACGGTCAATCCGCGGTATTCCGCGGCCACTGCGGAATAGGCCTTGCTGGCCACTTCCGCCACTTCGGCAACGACAGCCTTCTTCTGTTCCAGGTTCATTGCCATCGTCTACCTCCTGCAGGACTGCGGGCCCATTCCCGCATCCAGGATGAAACCGGCGATGCCGGCATCACGGTGTGGCCACGGACTTGCGTCATGGCTTCACCGTCTGCGCAGGCGGGAATCCCTTTGAGCGGCGAGGCCGCACCTGCGGTCTTTGACAGCTGCCCGCCCGGGGCGGGCACGCCACCAATGCCTGTTCGGCCGGACGGTCAGGCGACCGCCGACTGATCGATCTGCAGCCCCGGCCCCATGGTGGTGGAGACCGTGACCTTCTTCATGTAGGTGCCCTTGGCGGAGGCCGGCTTGGCCTTCTGCAGGTCCGAGAGCAGGGCCGCCAGGTTCTCCTTGAGCGCCTGATTGTCGAAATCCACCTTGCCGATGGTCGCGTGCACGATGCCCGCCTTGTCGGTGCGGTAGCGCACCTGGCCGGCCTTGGCGTTCTTCACCGCCGCCTCGACGTCCGTCGTCACGGTGCCGACCTTGGGATTGGGCATCAGCCCGCGCGGACCCAGGATCTGGCCCAGCTGGCCGACCACGCGCATGGCATCGGGCGTGGCGATGACCACGTCGAAATCCAGGTTGCCCTTCTTGATCTCCTCGGCGAGATCCTCGAAGCCGACCACGTCGGCCCCGGCGGCCTTCGCCTTCTCGGCGTTCTCGCCCTGGGCGAAGACGGCCACGCGGACCTCCTTGCCGGTACCGTGAGGCAGCACGGTGGAGCCACGCACCACCTGGTCCGACTTGCGGGGATCGACGCCGAGGTTCACCGCCACGTCGACGGACTCGCGGAACTTGACCTTGCTGAGCTCCTTGAGCAGGGAGAAGGCCTCGTCCGGGTCGTAGACCTTGCCGGGTTCGACCTTCTCGCGAATCATCTTCTGTCGCCTGGAAAGCCTGGCCATCTCACATGCCCTCCACGTCGATGCCCATGCTGCGGGCGGTGCCTGCGATGGTGCGCACGGCGGCATCGAGATTCGCCGCGGTGAGATCGGGCTCCTTGGTCTTCGCAATCTCCTCGAGCTGCTCGCGCGTCACCTTGCCTACCTTCTGGGTGTTGGGCGTGCTGGAGCCCTTCTCGATGCCGGCGGCCTTCTTCAGCAGCACGGAGGCCGGCGGCGTCTTGGTGACGAAGGTGAAGCTGCGGTCGTTGTAGACCGTGATCACCACGGGGACCGGCATCCCCTTCTCGAGATTCTGCGTCTGGGCGTTGAACGCCTTGCAGAACTCCATGATGTTCACGCCGTGCTGGCCCAGGGCCGGGCCGACGGGCGGACTGGGATTGGCCTCACCTGCAGGGACCTGCAGCTTGATGTAGGCCTCGATCTTCTTTGCCATGTGTTTCTCCTTGCGGGTGCTTGCGCCTTGCGGCTCCCCGTCGATTCCAGGTAATCAACGCGCGCAGTGGAACCCGGTCACCGCCTCAGGCCTTCTCCACCTGACCGAAGTCGAGCTCCACCGGGGTGGAACGGCCGAAGATGGAAACGGCCACCCTGAGCCGGTTCTTGTCGTAGTTGACCTCTTCCACCACGCCATTGAAATCGTTGAAGGGCCCGTCGATGACCCGCACCACCTCGCCGACCTCGAACAGGACCTTGGGACGCGGCTTCTCCGCCCCCTCCTGGATCCGGTTCAGGATCTGCTCCGCCTCGCGGTCGCTGATCGGCGCAGGGCGGTCGGACGTGCCGCCGATGAAACCGAGGACGCGGGGCACGCTCTTGACGAGATGCCAGGTGTCGTCGTCCATCTCCATCTGCACGAGCACGTAGCCCGGGAAGAACTTGCGCTCGCTCTTGCGCTTCTGGCCCTCCCGCATCTCGACCACCTCTTCGGTGGGTACCAGGATCTCGCCGAACCTGTCCTCCATGCCGGCGCGCTTGATGCGCTCCTCGAGCGAGCGCTTCACCTGGTTCTCGAATCCCGAATAGGTCTGTACGACGTACCAGCGCTTTGCCATGCGAATCAGCTCCCGAGGCCTGTCAGGGTCTGCACCATCCACAGCATGAACATGTCGACGAGCCAGAGCATGATGCCGATGACCAGCACCATGCCGAAGACCAGCAGCGTCGTGTGCAGGGTCTCCTGGCGCGACGGCCAGACGACCCGGCGCACCTCGTTGCGTGTCTCGACGACGAATCCCAGCACCCGGCGACCGACCGCCGTGGTCAGCGCGATGGCCGTCGCGACCCCGACCGCTGCGAGCACGCCAAGCACGCGCACCAGCAGAAGCTGGTCCTCGAAATAGTGAAAGGCGAATACCGCCGCCACCAGGATCGCGATGGACGCGCCCAGTTTCACGGTATCCAGCCCGCCGGTCTGATCGGCCTCGGACTTGCTGCTCATGGAACCCCGGTTTTGCCAAGGAGGGGCATCATACCAGAAAAGACAAGAAAACCCACCCGCCACTCCCATGGCGGAATCAGGGTTTTCGGCAATTCCGGCGTGTTCTTCCTGCCCGTTCCGTGAATTTGGCAGGCCAGGAGGGAATCGAACCCCCAACCTGCGGTTTTGGAGACCGCCGCTCTGCCAATTGAGCTACTGGCCTATGTTTCGTGAGGAGTGAGGAAGCGAGGGGTGAGGGGGAGACAACTTCAGCACCCCTCTCTCCTCACGCCTCGCTCCTCACACCTTACTCGATGATCTTGGAGACGACGCCGGCGCCGACGGTGCGGCCACCCTCGCGAATGGCAAACCGCAGACCTTCCTCCATCGCAATCGGCGCTATCAGCGACACCGTCATCTTCACGTTGTCGCCAGGCATCACCATCTCCACGCCCTCCGGCAGATCCACCGCACCCGTCACGTCCGTCGTGCGGAAATAGAACTGCGGTCGATACCCGTTGAAAAACGGCGTGTGGCGACCGCCCTCCTCCTTCGAGAGCACATACACCTCCGCCTCGAACTTCGTGTGCGGCGTAATC
>Ga0256832_1002264_pt1 | contig 13160 bp, 11 predicted proteins | sample 134614metaG_FD_190534 | JGI IMG/M metagenome (GOLD analysis project Ga0256832, IMG submission 190534) | Hydrothermal vent microbial communities from Lau Basin, Pacific Ocean - 134-614 | ecosystem: Environmental > Aquatic > Marine > Hydrothermal vents | place: Pacific Ocean: Lau Basin | collected... | reverse complement strand
ACCGCCAAAAGGCTCCTGCGGGCCTTCACAGCGGAAGCGAAGCCGCCACTTCAGCTCGATCCGGCGCTCTACGAGGCCGACGCTTTGACGATCCTGGAGGAGATCGCCGCGACAGATGAGAAGATCAGCGACCTTCTGGTAATCGGGCACAATCCCGGTATCAGCGAACTGGCGGTACTGCTCACAGGCGATCGATCGTTGGAGTGGCTGCCCACCGGCGCGGTTATCGGTATGAAGATCAAAGGGAAAGGATGGAAGGAGATCGCTCCGGGGGACGGAGAGCTCTTTCTCCGTCTTTATCCTCGGGAACTGGAAGAGTGATTACTTTTTCTTTTCGGCTTTGGCGGCGGCATCGAGCTCTTTGGCCTTTTCGGCGACCGCTTTTTTCAGCTCATCTGCATGTTTGGCGATACGCTGCTGGGCCATCAGCATACTGAGCTGGGTCAGGCGGGGCAGCATGGTCAGGGATTTCTGACCGACCTTGGAGGAGTAGAACTTGGTCAGCTCTTTCATCTCCTCGGCGGTGAAGGCCTGGGCATAGAGCTTGGCCAGATCCTTTTTCATATCCTCCCACTTTGTGTACTTGTGAAAGAAATTTTTGTAGATATCCTCATAGGGGGCCATCGCCGGCTGACGCTTCACCTGGATCTCCAGGGAACGGTCCAGTGCCGTGCGGATCCCCTCTTTCATCTTCAAGACGTCAAAGAGTGCGTAGGCAGCCTTCTCCGCTTCGGGGGTCAGGGGTTTGACCTTGGGGGCCTTGGCGGCGGGAGCCTCTTTGGGACCGGCCATCAGCAGAGTGGAACCGCCCATCATGAGTGAAGCGGCCAACAGGGTTTTGAGTGTCGTTTTGATCATAGACATCCTTTGTTTTCGTATGGAGTTTGCGTAATGCTACCGGAGTTTGGTTAACTGAAGCTTACCGGGCAGCAGCGGAGCGATGGCCTCTCGGGGTGCCTGGATCAGGAGTGGATGCCGGCCCGGATCGAGCCAGTGCATGATCCGGACCAGCTCCTTCTCTTCCATCGCCGTACACCCCACCGTCGGGGCTCCGTCGGGTTTGCGGATATGCAGGAAGATGCAGGAGCCCGCTCCTGGGAGTCGCTTCGGGTTGTGGGCGACGAAGATACCGTAGCGGTAGAGGCCGCTGGGGAATTTCATCCGCTCGGCACTCCGATAGTCCGCCGCCGCCTTTCGGCGATCGACGATCCGATTGTAGGAGCGGGAGCGCGGATCGTCGACACAGCGGCTGAAGCGTGTCATACGACGATAGGGATAGCGAAAATCCGACTCCCCCTCCCCGAAGAGAAAGGGCAAGCCGAAGATCCCGGCGGGTGAGCGTCCGTCTCCCTCCCGTTTGACAGGACCTTTTCCGGCGATCTTTCCGTCAATCCCCCGTCCCCAGGCCATCCCGTTCTTCCCCAGGAGCACCGGAACACTCCGACCCACCTGGCGCCAGTGACCTCCCCGCTTCTCCCAGCGGCTAAGAATCCCATGATCGGCCCGCCAGCTCTCACTGGTGACGATGAGCAGTTGGGTGCTCGTCTCGGGAAGCGCCGCCGCCAGAGTAATATTTACAAATATTACAAACGCCGCAAAGAGTCTGATCACACTGTCACTCCCCGGCATCTTCCGGCTTTTTCGACTGACGGATATAGGTATAGAGCGCCCGGATCTCTTCGTCGGTCAGGAAATAACGGGGCATCACCCCCTTGCCGGTGGAGACGGCGTGTCGCAGAGTCTCCAGATCCGTTCCCCGGATATCGGGCCCCCGCAACTCCACGTTTTTGCCCTCCTCCCGATACCGGGCGATCAGCGCTCCTTCCCCGTGGTCGCCGTGGCAGGGAGCACAGCTGACCCCCCGGGGATTCTGATAGAGCATCTGTCCGTATTCGAATTCGGAGATGAAGTCGTCGCCCCAGGCGGCGGTCCCTGTCAGACCTGCCCAAAGCAATGCGATGGTGAGACCTTTCATGATCCTCCCGTCTTTCGGTTTCGATTCGATATAATACACCAAAAATTTTCGGCTCCCCTTCACCGAAAGGAGCGGGCGCAGAAAGCGAGCGAAACATGCAACTGATCGACGGTAAGGCCTTGGCGCAGAAGATCCGGCAGGAGGTCGGACGGGAAGTGGAGATCCTCAACCGGGAGCGGGAGATCGTCCCCGGCCTGGCGGTGATCCTGGTAGGCGACGATCCCGCCAGCCACGCCTATGTCAAGATGAAGGCCAAAGCCTGCAAGGAGGTGGGCTTCTACTCCATCGTCCACGAAATGCCCGACACCATCAGCCAGGAGGAGATCATCGCCACCATCGAGATGATGAACGCCAACCCCCGCATCGACGGGATCCTGGTCCAACTCCCTCTCCCGGGTCACATCGACACGACCCGGATCCTGGAGGTGATCGACCCGGCCAAAGACGTGGACGGTTTCCACCCCTACAACGTGGGCCGGTTGGTCACCAACCTCGACGCCTTCGTCCCCTGCACCCCCCTCGGGGTCATGAAGATGTTCGAGGAGTACGGCATCGAGCTTCGGGGCAAGGATGTCTGCGTCGTAGGGGCCAGCAACATCGTGGGCAAACCCATGGCCGCGCTACTGCTCAATGCCGAAGCCACCGTCACCGTCACCCATATCTATACGAAAGACCTGGCGGCTCACACCTCCCGGGCCGATATCGTCATCGTCGGCGTCGGAGTCCCCGGTCTCATCAAAGCCGAGATGGTCAAGGAGGGCGCCGTGGTCATCGACATCGGCATCAACCGCCTCGAAGATGGCCGCCTGGTCGGTGACGTGGACTTCGAGAACGTCGCCCCCAAATGCAGCTACATCACTCCCGTCCCCGGCGGGGTCGGCCCCATGACCATCGCGATGCTGCTGAGCAACACCCTCAAAGCCGCCAAAGCCCGAGCCGCCCGATGAAAAAGTTCGCCTACGGACTCTACCGTTTCTCCAGCTCCTGGACCGGAACGATCATCATCGTCCTGCTACTGATCTTTTTCGTTGCCCAGTCCTTCGTCATCCCCAGCGGCTCCATGAAGCGCACACTGCTCATCGGCGACTTCCTCTTCGCCAAAAAGTTCAGCTACGGTGTCACGATCCCGGAGCTTCCCTGGGTGGGGCTCAAGCTGCTCCCCGATTTCAAGGGCAACGGCCACCTGATCGACGGCCCCCGCCCCCAACGGGAGGATATCGTCATCTTCTACGTCCCCAAGGACCGCAAGACCCACTTCGTCAAGCGTTGTGTCGCCGTGGGCGGGGATGAGATCCTCTACTACGACAAGCACCTGCTGATCCATTTCCACGAAGGGGACGAATGGATCCGGAAACACTACCCCCAAAAGAAGATCGTCAAAGTCCTCGACAAACTCTGGGTGGTCAATCCCTACCGGGAGAAGTACCCCGGGATCCAGTATCGCCCCGAATATAACGGCAACAGCTTCCAGATGCTCCTCTACCGGACCCCCCAGGTGGATATGAAGCCTCTCTACCTCCCCGACCTCAAGGCCCCGGTCTACTCCCTGGGCGGCACCCCTGTCAATGTCTTCTACAAAAAGGTCGAACCCGACCACTACTACATGATCGGGGACAACCGGGACAACTCCGAGGACAGCCGCTTCTGGGGTTCGGTCCCCTACAGCCTCATCATCGGCAAACCCTGGGTGATCTATTTCAGCCTCGAATACCGCAGCTACGAGCGGGTCTACCGGGGCGTCGGCGGCGGCCGGGACCATCAGGCCCTGCGCCGGGTCTGCGGCGACCTGCCGCTGGGCTCCGAAGCGTGCCGTGCCGCCTGGGACCGTCAACGTTTCACCGTCCGCTGGGATCGGGTCGGCCGCAATATCGATACCTTCCAGTTCGAAGTCCCCAGGGATGACTGATGAGTGAACTGGAGATCCTCAAGATCGTCGCCTCGGTGCTGGCGCTGGTGGTCGCCGTGGTGGGCCACGAGATCATGCACGGTTGGGTCGCCTACCGCTATGGTGACACCACCGCCAAATCTCTGGGGCGCCTCAGTATCAATCCCCTCCGGCATATCGATCCTGTGGGGACAATCCTGGTGCCGGGAATGCTCTACGCGATGCAGGCCCCCTTTCTTTTCGGCTGGGCCAAACCAGTCCCCATCGATATGAACACGGTGCTTCGCAACGGCGGCTACGGCGCCGCCATCGCCGTGAGCCTCGCCGGGATCACCTACAATCTTGTTCTGGCGGTTCTGGCCGCGACACTTCTGCCCCTGGCCTATCCTCCTCAGTCACTGATGGGGGCCTTTGCCTACCTCTTTCTCGCCCAGAGCGTCATGATCAATGTGGTACTGGCGGTCTTCAACCTCTGGCCCATCCCCCCGTTGGACGGTTCCCAGGCCCTGCGCTTCTTCGCCGCCAAGATGGGATGGAGAAGCTTCGTCGAAGCCTACGAAAAGATCTATCCCTACGGAATGATCCTCCTCTTCGCCATCCTCTTCACTCCCCTGGCACAGATCCTCTTCGCCCCCGTAGGCTGGATCCTCAAGCTGATCATTCCGGGGTAAGCAATGGTCTTTTCTCTTATAATAATGGTGTTGCGAAGCAACATATCGAAATTCCCAATCATAAATCAGTTTCTAGTTACTAGTTACTCGTTACTAGTTTCTATTTTCCAGTTCCTCATTCCTAATTCCTCATTCTCAGAAAGGAGCAAACAATGAAATTCTACATCGCCACCGACCACGCCGGTTTCCACTACAAAGATCAGGTCAAAGAGTATGTCCGTTCCAAAGGCCACGAGATCATCGACCTGGGGCCCGAGACCGCCGACCGGGTGGATTACCCCGACTACGGACGCAAATGCGCCGAAGCGGTCAAAGCCGATCCCGGCAGCTTCGGTATCATCATCTGCGGCACCGGCATCGGCATCTCCATGGCTGCCAACAAGGTCCCCGGCATCCGGGCGGCCCTCTGCCACGACGCCTACACCGCCACCATGGCCCGCGCCCACAACAACGCCCAGATCCTCGCCTTCGGCGAGCGGGTCGTAGGGATGGGTGTGGCCCAGAGCATGATCGACGCCTTCATCGCCACAGAGTTCGAGGGCGGCCGCCACGAACGGCGCGTCGAAAAGATCGACGCCATCGACGAAGAGTACAAGTGTAAGTGAGATCTTCCGTAACCGGGAATTCATTCCCGGTTACGCCATTCCCCCCTTGAGCTTCATCCGCTTCTCCACCCGGTGCCCGACAAAGGAGAGGATCGAGGTGATCAGAAAATAGAGCGCCGCCACCGTCAGCCAGGTCTCGAAAGGGCTGAAGGTGTTGGCGACGATCTCCCGCCCTACTTTGGTCAGATCTGTGATGGAGATGACGGAGACCAGCGACGAGTCTTTCACCAGAGAGATCATCTCCCCCACCAGGGCCGGCAGTGCCCGCTTCAGCGCCTGGGGCATCACGATGTAGCTCATGGTCTGAACATAGTTCATCCCCAGGGATTTGGCCGCTTCGTACTGACCCCGGTCGATGGACTGGATCGCTCCCCGGAGAACCTCGGCGATGTAGGCGCCGTAGAAGAGCCCCAGGGACATCGCTCCGGCATAGAAGCGCGGCATCTCGAAGATTGTGGCAATGATGAAATAGAAGATAAAGATCTGCACCAGCAGCGGCGTTCCCCGGATCACGGTGATGTAGGCGGTGGCGATATACTGAAGCACCGGGTATTTGCTGATCCGCATAAAGGCCAACAGCACGGCGATGGAAAAGGCCAGCAGCGCCCCCAATGCCGAGATCTTGAGGGTGACGATCAGACCGTTGATGAGTGGTCCGGGCGCCCAGTGCTTCGTCTCGGCGAGAGCGTCCCCCTCGTAGACCTCCTCCCCGTCTTTCACGGCGGGATGATAGCCCTTGGGGAGTTCATAAACTTTTTTCTCTCCTTCGCTGGAGTTGATGAGAATGAGGCGATTGCCTTCGATTTTTACTATCCCGTCAAAATCGGCGGGAATCGTCTCCACCTTCTCATAGGCGAAATATTTCGGAACGCTGTTCCATTTCCAGGAGTAGTTCATTTTGGTCGCGGCGAAGAAGAGCCCCAGAGCCAGCATCAGATAGAAAAGTGCCGCACCGATCTTTCCGAACGCCGGGCTCTCCAGGAGCCCTCCCTTGTGCCGCGGCATGGTTACTGGACCCTCTTGAGCCAGGCGCTGTCGATCATCCATTTTTTGTAGATCTTGTCGTAACGTCCGTCATGTTTGATCTGATAGAGGAAGTTGTTGAGCCAGTTGAGGAAATCGGGATCCCCTTTGCGAACCGCCCAGCCGAAAGGTTCGAAGGTGAGGTCTTTGTCCCAGTGGACGATGCCGTGGCCTTTACCCTTTTTGGCCATAAAGAGTACGTTGTAGGGCTTGTCGTAGATGAAGACATCCGCTTTGCCGTTGAGGACCTCCTGGGCGGCGTCGGCTTCGGTCTCGAAGGTCCGGATCTTGGCCTTCTTGAACATCTTGCGCGCCGCGATCTCTCCGGTGACCCCCAGCTTGGTGACGATGGTGATATCAGGACGGTCCAGCTCTTTCCAGGTCTTGTATTTGTCGGCGATCTCTTTGCGCAGGATCAGGGTCTGACCGGCGGAGATGTAGGGGTGGGAGAAGTTGACCTTGAGGTTCCGCTTCTGGGTCATGGTCATTCCCGAGGCGATCATGTCGTACTTGCGGGTCAGCAGTCCGGCGATGATCCCGTCCCAGGCGGTGGGGACCAGTTTGAGCTTGACCCCCATCTCTTTGGCCATTAGGCGAACCATATCCACATCGAAGCCGATGATGTTGCCCTTTTTGTCTTTCATCTCGAAGGGCATGTAGCCGGGCTCCAGCCCCACCCGCAGTTCACCGCGCTTGATGATTTCGTTGAGGGTCGACTTCTCCCAGAGCTGGGGATCGTCGGCCATCGCCGAGATATTGAAAAGCACCAGCAGTGCCAACAAGATCTTTTTCATTTCATTCTCCTGATTGATTGGCGATCGAGTACTCTGAAAACAACCGGTTTCACTCGATAGCTCCGGCAGTCGCTAATGCCGCTGGCACCCTTTCAGGGCACGCGCTCCTTTGTCGCCATCGAGTGAAACCTCTTTGTAACCTTTTTCAGAGGGTTCTCAATCGTATAATCCGACCCCGCGTTCGCGAAGCACCGCTACGAAAAGACCTCCAAAGACTCATCAAATCCTTGAAGCTCCCTTCCTTCATCTTCCATCAATGCGTCAGGATCTCTTTGAGGAACTTCTTGGCCCGCTCGCTCTTGGGCCGCTCGAAAAACTCGGTAGGCGTATCTTCTTCGATGATCACCCCCTCGTCCATGAAGACGATCCGATCCCCCACCTCCTTGGCAAAACCCATCTCGTGGGTGACACAGACGATAGTGTAGTTCTCTCTGGCCAGATCCCGCATCACATCCAGCACCCCGCCTATCATCTCGGGGTCCAGGGCGCTGGTGGGTTCATCGAAGAGGATGATCTTGGGTTCCATGGCCAGGGTCCGGGCGATGGCCACCCGCTGCTTCTGCCCACCGCTGAGCGCTCCGGGATAGTCGTGGGCCTTGTGGGACAGACCTACCCGCTCCAGCAGCTGCATCCCCCGCTCTTCGGCCTCTTTCTTCGGTCGCTTCTTCACCTTGTTCTGAGCGATTGTGATATTTTCTAATATGGTCAAATGGGGAAAGAGGTTGAAATGCTGAAAGACCATCCCCGCCTCAGCACGGATTTTGTTGATATCGGCCTTTTTGTCGTAGAGATCCTCTCCATCCACGACGATCCGGCCGTCGTCGATCTCTTCGAGACGGTTGATACAGCGGATCAGGGTCGACTTGCCGCTGCCGCTGGGGCCGCAGATGACGAGGATCTCCCCTTTCCGGACCTGAAAATCGATATCTTTGAGCGCGTGAAAATCCCCATAATATTTGTTGACCTTCTCCATGAGGATCATCGGTGTCTCCTGCTGCATATCCCCTCCCGATTTCTCTGGCTTCATTTTAGGCTAGCTTATCTAAAAATTGGTATGATGGGGGCGGAAATTAAGAAAAAATCGCAATTATTTTATTAATATGGATTAATATAAATGCAAAACGGCCGACTTCGCCTCCTGGCGGATCTCTCACTTCTCTCCGTAGCGATCATCTGGGGAGCCACTTTCGTCGTGGTCAAAGAGTCCATCGAGACCACCCCCGTCTTCGCCTACCTCTTCCTCCGTTTCGGTCTGGCCTTTCTCGTGCTGCTGCCCTGGGTTATCAGCAGGAGGGGGCGTATTGACCGGCGGGTCATCCGTAGCGGTTTGCTGCTGGGAATTCTCTATTTCGGCGCCTTCGGGACCCAGACTCTGGGCCTCAGTACTATCGACGCATCACTCTCCGCCTTTCTCACCGGGCTCTACGTCATCTTCGTCCCTCTGATCGCCTGGCTGATCTTTCGCCGGCGACCCGGGCGCTTCGCCCTCTATGCTTCCGTCATTGCCCTGGGAGGCCTCTGGCTGCTCACCTCCCCTGCCGGAGACTTCCGACAGTTTCAGCTAGGCACCGGCGAATGGCTAACGATCCTCTGTGCCCTGCTCTTCGCTCTGCACATCATCGCCACCGACCACTTCACCCGCCTCTACGACACCGTGCTGCTGGTAGGGATACAGCTCCTAACGGTCTCTTTGCTGAGCGCCCTAACCTCCGAACTTACCGAACCTTTCACCTGGCCGCCTCACTGGGATGCCTCTTTGATCGTTTCACTGCTCATCACCGGAATACTGGCCACTGCTTACGCTCTGTTCATCCAGACCAGAATGCAGCGCTACACCACTCCGACCCGCACGGCGATCATCTTCGCCATGGAACCGGTCAGCGCAGCTTTATTCGGCATTTTCTGGGCCGGTGAACATTTGACACTGTTACAAGGTATCGGAGGGGTTTTGATCGTCGCCGCGATGCTCCTGGCGGAGCTGCGACGCTGAGAAAGAGGTTTTCCGATCAGGGCAAAACCCCGATCAGGATGCAGTCACATGGATGTCTTCATCCACCTTAAGCAGCACAGTGGGATCGGTATTGTTGGTATATTCCACATAGCCATCGTTGGTCGCCCCCTGCTGCCAGTCTCCACCGACCAGAGCGACACTGTCGCCGTTGTCACCTTTGATCACCAGATCGTTGCTGCTGTCGGTCATATCCAGGACATCCTGAAGCGAAAGATTGCTGAGGGTATGATCCCCATCATTCAGATTGATCGTCTCGATATTTTTGATGACGTCATTGGCCAGAGCGGAGAAATCAATCGAGTCGTTTCCTTGCAACAGCAGTGTGTCGTTGTCATAATTCCCCGTCAGATTTTCACCACCATCGATGACACTGTCCGCACTATCGTAAATCAGCGTATCGTTACCTGAACGGCCATAGAGTTGATCATCCTGACCTACCGTACCGATCAAAATGTCGTCACTTGCTCTACCTTCAAGGACTGTATCATCAACAGCCTGGACTTTAACTGTCCCCTCATCATTTTTAGTGGCATCACTACTGTCCTCAATGGTATAGTCAAAACCTCCATCAGTCACATACCTGTCATCTATCGTTGCCCATAAATCATAACTGAAGGCATCGTCATACCAACCGTCAGAACCACCGCCATCTCCATCGGCATCATAGACATAAACATAGTACGTTCCATCTTGAGTCACTCTGTATTCCATATAAGGATCTCTTGTATCATCGGAAATTGAAGCATCTCCTCCATAAGCCGATGCAGGATCATAGTTGAACATCGTTCCGTAATAACTACCTTTCAAAATATTATTGTTACTATCACGTAAATTCATCATAATAGTTGCATCCGTACCATCTCCATCTCTATCATACTGGACATTGTCCATATCAAGATAGAGGATATCTCCGGCTTTCAGATTCAAAGTATATTTATCATAGTAGTTGCTATTGTATGTACCTACATATGAGTCTTCAACCAGCACACTTGCCAAATGCGAATTTAGGACATATGGGGCATTACTATCTGTCACTGCACCATAGTCACTTCTGTCACTGATATCGATATTATTTGTCCCCGCACCACTCAGAGTAGTATAGCTTGATCCCAAACCACTGGAAGGAAGTGTATTCACTGTAAACGTGACATCCGATGCACTATATGCGACTGTCCCGTTATCGGCATTCTGTGCAGAAGTGAATTTGAACGAATCTCCATCCAAATCCACATCATTCGCCAGCAGGGCTTCTTGAGAAACGGTGAGAGTATCTCCATCGCTATGGATCGTGTTGGTAATAATTGTATCTGTCGCAACTGTCGGATTCGTAACCAGGCTGAGATTTACAGTCAATGTAGAGGTGTCGGTATCGCCATCCGCATCTTGTGTCGTAAGTGTGAAGACTTCGGATTCACCGGCATTGTCCAACGTTACGTTGGCATTGTAGGTATAATCTCCCGTCAGGAAGTTGAAGGTCATCTCACCGCCCTTCGGCGTGGAGAAGGTGACGGTATCGTTGGTTCCGTCGTAACTATAAGTCGTTCCACCGATCTCGATCGACTGGATATATCCTGGACCATCTGCGCCGTAATCGATCAATGTACCCCCATTTCCACTGACATTACCCGTTTCCGTTTTGCTGACAGATACCGTATTGTGCAGATACTCGGCCAGGCCTTTTTCATCATTGAGCACTACAGCTGTTTGGTCATTGCCGCTATCACCGTCCGTCAGCAGCGCAACACGATCCAAACTTCCTTGATTATTACCGGCCAGGCTTACATCATTTCCGATACCTACCGCATAGACATCGGCATGCAACGTCTGCGTTATAAAATTTTCCCAATCGTTTAGATTATTATCAAGATCTCCCCCGTTTGGATCACCATCCGAGATAAAATAGACCACTGTCTGATCTGCAGATGGGGCAGTATTGGGGTCATATCCATCCATCGCCGCCTGAATACCCTCTTCATAGTTCGTCCCGCCATAAACAGGTACTGCCGTCAATATTGATGTAATTTGATCTGCAGTGTCGTTACCGCTTACCCAATCGTGCCACGTTCCATCACTCGAAAAGTCCACCACTGCCGCATTGACCGTTCCAAGTGCGTTATACCCCTCAATCATGCTATTGACTGCATCGATCGCAAGATTGTGACGATCTGCATAGGCGGTTGTTCCATCAGGATTGTCATTCATACTTCCGGATCGATCATAAATGATGATCACGTTCGTCGTCACGGGTGCAGTCGATGCTTCGACAGTGATTTCACTGTCATTGGCGATAGGACTGTCGTCTTCTACCACTACATTCAACGTCGAGCTTACATCTGGTGTATCGCTATCCCCATCGCTGACCGTCACAGTGATAGGGATCGTCACCGTATCCTCCGTAGATGTATCGGGATGATCGATAGGCCCTTTGAGGGTGGTGGTATAGTTACCGTCATCATCGATGGTCACTGTCAGGATCTCCAGACCTCCATTGTGGGTAGTACCTGTCAGAGTATGCCCATCGGCAGAGACGCTCCAATCGATGGAGTCACCATTGGAGCTGTAGCTTCCTGATGGAGCTGAGAGACTCACACTAAGACTGTCGCCATTAAGATCGAAGACCGTGAACTGTCCGCTATGTGTCGTTGCATCGGTCGTATCGTTCGTCGCGTCGGGATCGCTGTCGGGATTACCATCATACGGCGCACCGTTGGCAACTAACAGCCCCTCTTCGGAGACATGGCTATCTTCCGGACCGCTGATTGTCGGTGCCACAGCAGTCGTCACCGCCTTAACGGTCACATTGAGATTTTGTGTCACCGATGCCTGATCGTTGTTCGAATACTCTGTCGCTGTAGCAACAACATGGAGTGTATAGGTCGTATCCTGATCTACATCCGGCGTTTTGAGAACAAGATTTGCTCGATCCCAATCGCTGATATCAACGCTGGTGGTCGTTCCGTCGGAAGTGAAGCTGTGCGTTCCATCCGTCAGGGTGAAGCCATCTGGAATATCCTGTACTTCCACTTTCAATGATTCGGAGCCGTCGGTATCTGTCAAAGCCGCTTGAAGATCGATTTCTGATGATGAATGTTCCTCCACTACAATTGTCCCATCTGAACGGATTTCAGTCCGGTTGTAGGTGATGGAGTGAATCAAGAAATCATCATTAACATCCGGTGGATAGAACTCTACCCTGTCAAAGACCGACCCGTCAGCAGGCTGGAAATGATAAGGTCCGTCCTCTTCATCGGTACCTCCCCCCGTCTGGGCAGTGCCGACCAGGATTCCATTTCTGTAAAAAGCCACTTCAACATTCTCAGTGGGGTCGTTCCACGCCAAAGAGAGATCTACCGAGTCAACAGGATGGTCGAAAGTCACAACCACTTTTTCGGGGCTGTTAAGCGTCGTATCATACTGGATCTCAGAGGCATCACCTCGACCAGGATCACCGTCGGTGCCATCAACTTGACCTGCCACACCGAATCCCTCAGGATTGGAGTCATGGGTACTGAATGATCCTACACTACCGTCGGCATTGTACGCGGTAATAGTGAACCCTTGCCCAGAACCGTCCAGATTGTCTTTGTCAATGGTTACGGACGTCGTAATGGATGTAGCAGAGAGGCTCAGTGTCGGTGTATCAGCTTTTGCGATCACGTCGACAGCCATCTGAGCATCGTTACTCCAGTTCGCTCCGTCACTCACTTCGTAGTTGAAGACTGCATAATCTTCACCCTGATCACCCAAATCGCCATCTGCGACAGTCGAACCGTCGGGACGGGTATCACCAAGATATTCATCAGAACCGCTGTCGTCTTTATCCGCCGGGGTAAAGGTCAGTTTCCCTGCATCGATATCGGCAACAGAGATTACCTGACCTACTGTTACAGCAGAACCGTCATAATTAAGCGTACCGATTCCCGGCAACGATGTGATCTTAATACTATCGAACGGATCTCCATCTGCATCGGAATAATCAAAATCAGAAGAGCTGAACGTGTATGTCGTCACTGGAGTATCTTTGGCTTCATGAAAACTCACCTGTGCATCACCTGCCTCCGGCGCATACTCGTAATCGACGGTGATGGTGGCCTGGTTGGAGGTCAGACCCGTGGTGTCTTTGACGGTGTAGTGCACCGGGGTCGGATCGCCCGTAAAGCCCTGATCGGGGGTGAAGGTGACTTGCCCGTTGCTCG
>Ga0256832_1002263_pt1 | contig 13162 bp, 9 predicted proteins | sample 134614metaG_FD_190534 | JGI IMG/M metagenome (GOLD analysis project Ga0256832, IMG submission 190534) | Hydrothermal vent microbial communities from Lau Basin, Pacific Ocean - 134-614 | ecosystem: Environmental > Aquatic > Marine > Hydrothermal vents | place: Pacific Ocean: Lau Basin | collected... | reverse complement strand
GCTCCGCCGTCAGCTGCGACACCTCCGCCTGCAACGCCTGACGGTCCGAACGCGAGTTGGTGGCATTCGCCGACTGCACCGCCAGCTCGCGGATACGCTGCAGAATGTTGCCCACTTCGTTCAGCGCACCCTCCGCCACCTGCGCCAGCGAAATACCGTCGTTGGCGTTGCGCGCCGCCACCGTCAAACCACGGATCTGCGCCGTGAAACGCTCCGAAATCGCCAGACCCGCCGCGTCGTCCTTGGCGCTGTTGATGCGCAGACCCGACGACAGCCGCTGCAACGACGTCTGCAACGCACCCTGCGACTTGTTCAGATTCCGCTGCGCGTTCAGCGACATCACGTTGGTCGTGATTACCTGAGGCATCTTCTAGACCTCCAATTCGGCCGGTCTCCCGGCTCATCTATGCCTAGCGGATATGCCTTGCCACATGGCAGACATTCACCGCTCCCAGTGTCTTCTTCGTCCACAACGAATATTTCTTGACCGTGGGTTGGGGAAAACAAAAGAAAAACGCCGCTACGGAGGGTGCCGTAGCGGCGTTCGATGGAGTGGAGTGCCCTAGCCGAGCAGGCTGAGGACGTTCTGCGGCAGGGCGTTGGCCTGGGCCAGCATGGCCGTGCCCGCCTGCTGCAGGATCTGGTTGCGGGTGAGTTCCGCCGTCTCCACCGCGAAGTCCGCGTCACGGATACGCGAGCGGGCCGCCGACAGGTTCTCCACCGAGGTCTCCAGGTTGGAGATGGTGGACTGGAAACGGCTCTGCAAGGCGCCGAACTTCGCCCGCTGCGTGCTCACCTGCGAGATGGCCGCATCGACGATGGACAACGCCAGGTTGGCACCCGAGACGGTGGAGATATCCAGGTCGGCCACCTTCTGCAGGACCGAGGCCTCGGAGGCCGCGGAGATGATCTTGTCCGCGGTGCCGGTGATGGTGAAGGCCTTCTCGGAGTCGAAGGTCACCTGGCCTCGGGCATAGGCGGTGTTCACCCCGCTGGAATCGGTGAGCACCACGGTACCCGCGCTGGTGCCCACGGTCACGTCGCCGGAATTGGTGAAGCTGGTGTCGAACAGCTGGATGTCCTGGCCGGAGTAGCTGGTCAGGGTGATGCCCGAGCCGTCCTCCTTCACCGCCGCGACGATGCCCGTCTTGGCCTGGAAGTCGTTGAAGGCGGAAGCGGCCTGGTTCAGGGCCTCCACACCGGTTTTGTCGGAGATGTTGAAACCGATCTCCACTGCCGACGTGTTGTCACCCTTCAGGGTAAACCGGTAAGTACCCGAGTTCTCGAAGGTGAGCGTAATCTCGGTCTTGGCGGAGGCAGTGACACCCGTTTCATCCGTCTTCAGGTTCACCGCCGCGGCGATATCCTTGGCGGTCAGGGCGCCGGCATTGGTGTTCACCGTGGCCGTGCCCTGGGGCCCGGAAATGATGATGGTCCCCTGCGCGGTCCACGCCGTGGCCGTGAGGTTGGTGTCGAAACCGGTGATGCGATAGTCGCCGTACTGCTGCGTCTTGAAGTTGGCGGTGGTGGCGACGATCGTCTCGTTGGCGTTCGCCCCCACCTGGAACAAGGCGGTGCCGAACGTCCCATCGAGGATCTTGGTGCCGTTGAACTCCGCCGACTTGGCGATGCGGTCCAGCTCCGCCGTCAGCTGCGACACCTCCGCCTGCAGCGCCTGACGGTCCGAACGCGAGTTGGTGGCGTTCGCCGACTGCACCGCCAGCTCGCGGATACGCTGCAGAATGTTACCCACTTCGTTCAGCGCACCCTCCGCCACCTGCGCCAGCGAAATACCGTCGTTGGCGTTGCGTGCCGCCACCGTCAAACCACGGATCTGCGCCGTGAAACGCTCCGAAATCGCCAGACCCGCCGCGTCGTCCTTGGCGCTGTTGATGCGCAAGCCCGAGGACAAACGCTGCAACGACGTCTGCAACGCACCCTGCGACTTGTTCAGATTCCGCTGCGCGTTCAGCGACATCACGTTGGTCGTGATTACCTGAGGCATCTTGCAAACCTCCAGTTCAGCCGGTCTCCCGGCTCATCTATACCCAGCGGATATGCCTTGCCACACGGCAGACATTCACCGCTCCCACGCTCCTTTGTCGGCCCTGGGCCCGGGAGCTTGAGCGGCAGATAAATTGCTTCCTCATCAACATGCCCGAACACGCCCACCCCGATCCCCATCACACCGGCCTCGCCCTGGCGCAGCGCGGTGACCTGCGCGCCGCTCTGCCCCACTTGGAGGAGGCCGCCACCGAGAGCCCCGGGGTACCCGCCGTGTGGCGGGACCTGGCCCTGTGTCGCGAACGCCTGGGTGACCTCGCAGGCGCCCGGCAGGCCTACGAGCGCGCCCTGGCCCTCGACCCCGCAGACGACCGCGCCCATGCCTACCTGGGCGACCTGCTGCGCCAGACCGGCGACCTGGCGGCGGCCCGAACGCACCTGGAGCAGGCCTGCCGATTGCGCCCCGGGGATCCGGGCCACCTGGACCTCCTCGCCCGCCTGTACCTGGACCGGGGCGAGGAAGACGAGGCCGAATCCCTCTGGCGCCGCGCCCTCGCCCTGGCCCCGGAACATCGCCCGAGCCTCACCAACCTGGGCGCCCTCCTCAAGGAACGAGAGCGGTACGAGGAGGCCGAGGCGCTGCTCCGCCGCGCCCTCGCCCTGGCCCCCGACCACCCCCAGACCCTCAACAACCTGGGCATCACCCTGCGCCGCCTCGGGCGGCTGGAGGAATCCCGGGCTTGCCTGGAGCGGGGCTTCGAGCGGGCACCCACGGACGCCCGCCTCCTCATCAATCTGGCCCTCACCCGCCACGAACTGGGCGACCTGGAGGGCGCCCTGGCCCTCCTCGATACCTGGGTGACCCGCCATCCCCACGACCCGCAGGCACGCTGGACCCGCAGCCTCACCCTCCTCACTCTGGAGCGCTACGCCCGCGGCTGGGCCGACTACGAGGCCGGACTGGAGGCCGGCGAACGGGCGCCCCGCGCCCTACCCATCCGCCGTTGGTGCGGCGAGCCCCTCGGGGGCAAACGCCTCCTCCTCCTGGCGGAACAGGGCCTCGGCGACCAGATCATGTTCCTCGGCTGCCTGCCGGACTTGCTGCAACGGGCCGGGCCGGAAGCGGAAATCCACTTGGAATGCGACCCCCGGCTCGCCCCCCTTGCCGCCCGCTCGTTTCCTTCCGTGCGCGTGCACGGTACCCGCCCCGACCAACCCTGGAGCGGCCCCCGCCCGGCGGCGGACTTCATCCTCCCCCTGGGCAGCCTGCCCCTGCACTTCCGGCGCCGCGCGGAGGACTTCCCCGGACGCCCCTACCTCGTCCCCGATCCCGAACGGGTCGCCTTCTGGCGTCGCCGTTATCAAGACCTCGGCGGCGCCCCGGTGATCGGCATCTCCTGGCGGGGCGGCAACCGCGAGGACCGCCACAAGCGCAGCCTGCCCCTGGCGGACTGGGGCCCGGTGTTCGCCCACGGTGACTGCCGTTTCGTCGATCTCCAATACAAAGGCACGGGGGCGGAGCGGCGCCTGGTGGCCTCCCGCTTCCACACCCCCCTGCACCACTGGCCGGAGAGCGACCCCTTCCACAAGGTGGACGAACTGGCCGCGCAACTGGCCGCCTGCGACGGCTACCTGGGGGTGGCCAACGCCACCGCCCACCTGGCCGGCGCCCTGGGTGTGCCCTCCCTGGTCCTGGTGCCGTTCGTCCCCAGCTGGCGCTGGGGCATCACCGGCGAGACCACCCCCTGGTACACCAGCGTGCGCCTCCTGCGCCAACCCCGCCCCGGCGACTGGGGGCCGGTGATCCGGGAGGCCGCCCGCCGCCTCGCCTGAGCCGGCCTCAAGCCCCCCGCCCGCCCGTCGATAGGGCGGGAGTGAACAACGAAGCCCACGAAACATCCGGGGATTCCCCCGAGGCGCGCTTCCGCCACGCCCACCAGCTCATCGAGGCGGGGCGGGCGGCGGAGGCCGTCCCCCTGTTGCATGACCTGGCCCGCGCACACCCGAGCAACGGCGCCCTGCACCTCACCCTGGCGGTGGCCCACCAGCGCCTGGGACAAGGGGAGGCGGCCATCGCCGCCGCGGAAACGGCCTGCCGCCTGCGCCCCGACGACCCCGCCGCCCATCACCTCCTGGGCGAGCTGTACCTCGCCGCGGGGCGGCACGACGCCGCCGGCGCCGCCTTCGACCAGGCCCTGGCGCGGGACCCGCAGCGGCCTGCCTCCTGGAACGGCCTGGGGCTGGCACATCTGGCGGCGGACCGGCCCGATCGCGCCCTCGCCGCCCTGCGCCGGGCCGTGGCCCTGGCCCCGAACGATCCCGTGCCACGCCTCAACCTGGCCGACGCCCTACGCCAGGGCGGACACGCCGAGGCCGCCCTCGCCTTCCTCCACGCCCAGCCCGACCCCTTCTCCCGCGATCCCCGCTGGTGGACCCAACTGGCCCTGGCGACCCAGGACCTGGGCGACTTTCCGCGCGCCCTGGAGCACCTGGAACGGGCCCTGGCCCTGGCCCCCGTCCTGCCGCAGGCGCGCTGGAACCGCGCCCTCCTGCGGCTGCGCCTGGGCGACCTGGCGCGCGGCTGGCGCGACTACGCCTGGGGCAGCCGCTGCGGCGTGCGCCCGCCGCCCCCGCCCCTGGACGCGCGCTGGCGCGGTCCCCACGACCCCCGCCCCCTGTGGGTGACGCCGGAACAGGGGGTGGGCGACGAGATCCAGTTCGCCGCCGGTCTCCTGGACCTCGCCCGGGCGGGCGTCGCCGTCCACTGGCAGACCGACGCCCGCCTCGTGCCCCTGCTGCGCCGCGCCCACCCCCACCTCACCGTGGCCGCCGGTCCACCCCTCGAGGCCCACCGCCACGCCCGCCTCTCCATGGGCGACCTGCCCGCCCTCACCCGCCCACATCTGGGCGCCTTCCCCCGCCACCGGGGCTATCTGCGCGCCGACGGCGAACGGGTGGCGCAATTCGCCCGCTGGTTGAACGCCCTGGGCCCCGGCCTCAAGGTGGGCATCACCTGGCGCGCCGGCATCCGCCACCTGGCCCGCGCCCGCCGCGGCATCCCCTTTCCCCTGTGGGAACCCCTTTTCCGCCTCCCGGGCGTGCACTGGATCAATCTGCAACACGGCGACTGCGGGGAGGAACGGCGTCATGCCGCCCGCGCCTGGGGGCGCCCCATCCACGAGCCCCCGGGACTGGACCGCTTCGCCGACCTGGACGGCCTCGCCGCCCTCGTCCAGGCCCTGGACCTGGTGATCACGGTGGACAACGCCAGCGCCCACCTCACCGGCGCCCTGGGCCGGCCCGGCTGGGTCCTGCTGCCGGCGGTGGCCGACTGGCGCTGGTTCCTGGAGCGGGACGACAGCCCCTGGTACCCCAGCCTGAGACTATTCCGACAGACCCACCCCGGCGATTGGCGACCGGTCATGAAAAAGGCCGCCGCGGCCTTGGCCGGGGCGGCCCGTGGGAACGTACCGGGGGCTACTGGAGCAGGCTGAGGACGTTCTGCGGGATCTGGTTCGCCTGCGCCAGCATGGCCGTGCCCGCCTGCTGGAGGATCTGCGTGCGGGTGAGCTCCGCCGTCTCCACCGCGAAGTCGGCGTCGCGGATGCGCGAGCGGGCCGCCGACAGGTTCTCCACCGAAGTCTCCAGGTTGGAGATGGTGGACATGAAACGGCTCTGCAGGGCGCCGAACTTGGCCCGCTGGTTGTTCACCTGGGCCAGGGCCGCGTCCACCACCGTCAGGGCCAGGTTGGCGCCGGAGACGGTGGAGATGTCGATGTCGGCCACCTTCTGCAGCACCGAGGCCTCGGAATTGGCCGAGATGATGCGGTCCGCCGTGCCGGTGATGGTGAAGGACTTCTCCGAATCGAAGGTCACCTGCCCGCGGGCCAGGGCGGTGTCCGCGGTGCCGTCCGAGGTCAGGGTGATGGCGGTGGCCGGCGTGCTCACGGTGACGTTGCCGGCATTGGTGAACGTCGTGTCCTGGAGATCGATGTCCTGTCCTTCATAGTGGGTGAGGATGATGCCGGAGCCGTCCTCCTTCACCGTTGCCACCACGCCGGTCTTGGAGGTGGCGTCGTTGAAGGCGGAGGCGGCGATGGAGAGGGCCTCCACCCCGGTGGCGTCGGAGATGGAGAAACCGATGGAAACGGCCGACTGGTTGTCCGCCGCGAGGGAGAAGCGATAGGCCCCCGAAGTGGCGAAGGAGACGTTGATCTCGGTGATGGCGCTCGCCTTCACCCCGGTCTTGTCGTTGACCAGGTTCACCGCCGCGGCGATGTCCTGGGCGGTGAGGGTGCCGGCGTTGGTGTTCACCGTGGCGATCCCCTCGGAACCGGCGATGATGATGGACCCCTGGGCGCCGAAGGTGGCCGCGGAGAGATCGCTGGCATAACCGGTGATGCGATAGTCGCCGTACTGCTGCGTCTTGAAGTTGGCGGTGGTGGCGACGATGGTCTGGTTGGCGTTGGCGCCCACCTGGAACAGGGCGGTGCCGAAGGTGCCGTCGAGGATCTTCTGGCCGTTGAACTCCGCCGACTTGGCGATGCGGTCCAGCTCGGCGGTGAGCTGGGCCACCTCCGCGTGCAGGGCCTTGCGGTCGGAGGGGGAGTTGGTGGCGTTGATGGACTGCACCGCCAGCTCGCGGATGCGCTGGAGGATGTTGCTCACCTCCTGCAGGGCCCCCTCGGCCACCTGGGCCAGGGAGATGCCGTCGTTGGCGTTGCGCGCCGCCATGGACAGGCCGCGGATCTGCGAGGTGAAGCGCTCCGAGATGGCCAGGCCCGCGGCGTCGTCCTTGGCGCTGTTGATGCGCAGGCCCGAGGACAGGCGTTGCAACGAGGTCTGCAGGGAAGCCTGCGAGCGGTTGAGGTTCCGCTGCGCGTTGAGGGACATGATGTTGGTGTTGATGATCTGTGGCATGGAATCCACTCCTCTTTCGAAACGGTGCTCGGCCCGTTCCCGGGTCCGGCGTCTTCCCCGGCACGACCCGGAGGCCAGGCGCGCCTTCTGGGCGGAACGTTGCAAAGGGCTTGCCAACTTCCATCCGCGCCGCCGGCACAACGATTGCCTCGCTCCGGCTCCCCCATGGAGGCAAGGCCCATGCCCACGGTCCTGGAACACCCCCGCCCATTGGAACGCGCCCGCCGCCACCTGCGCGCGGGGCGCCCCGAGGCCGCCCTGGCGCTCCTCGCCCGGGGGCGCGACGACGCCCGCCGCTTCGATCTCATGGGCCAGGCCCTGGAAGCCCTGGGGCGGCCGGAAGCGGCTCTGGCCGCCTACCGGCAGGGCCTGGCCTGCCGGCAAGTGCCTGCCTCCCTGCACAACAACCTGGGGGATCTGTGCCGGCGCCTGGGACGGCTGGAGGAGGCCCAACGCCACCTGGGGGAGGCGGTGCGCGCCCTGCCCCGCCCGCGGGTGTTCTCCAACTACGCCCTGCTGCAACAGGCCCTGGGGCGGCGCGACCTGGCGCGCGCCTACCTGACCCTGGCCTGCCAACTGGCCCCCGGGGATGCGCGCCTGCGCTGGAACCTGGCCCTGCTGCAACTGGCCGGCGGCGACCTGGAGCACGGCTGGCGCGGCTACGAGGCGGGCCTCGCCTGCGGCCTGCGTCGCCCCACCCCCCACCCCGCCCCCCGCTGGGACGGGGAGCCGGTGGCGTGCCTGCGCGTCACCGCCGAGCAGGGGCTGGGGGACGAGATCCTCTTCGCCACCTGCCTGGCGGACGCCCGCGCCCGCTGCGACCGCCTCCTGTGGGAGGCCGACCCACGCCTCATCCCCCTCCTGCGCCGCGCCCACCCGGGCGTGGACTACCTGCCCCGGGGCGCCGCGGGCGACGACGGCGCCGGGGCCCACTGCCCCCAGGGCCACCTGCCGGGCCTGTTCCGCCCCCGCCTCGATGCCTTCCCCCGACACCCGACCCTGGCCGCCGACCCGCGGCGCACGGCCCGCTGGCGGCAACGCCTGGCGGCCCTCGGCCCGGGGCTGAAGGTGGGGATCTCCTGGCTGGGGGGCAGCGGTTGGGAGCGGCGCCGGCGTTCACCACCGGTGGACGCGTGGCTGGGGCTGTTGGGCTTGCCGAACGTCGTCTGGGTGGATGTGCAATACGGTGAGGCCCCCGGACGGGAGCAGTTCCTCGCCGCCGGCCTGCACCGTTTCCCCGACCTGGATGCGCGCGACGACCTGGAAGAACTGGCCGCCCTCCTGTGCGCCCTGGACCTGACCGTGTCGGTGAGCAACGCCACCGCCCACCTGGGCGGCGCCCTGGGGGCGGCGGTGTGGACGGTGCTGCCGGTGGATCATGGCTGGCGCTGGTTCGGCGGGGAGGCGAGTCCATGGTATCCGCGCATGCGCCTGTTCCGTCAGAGCCGCCCCGGGGCCTGGTCCGAGCCCCTGGCGACGGTGCGCGCGGCGCTCAGCGCAGGTAGTTGAACAGGGACAGCCCCTGGATCTTCATGTAGGTCTGCTGCGCCCCTTGCAGGCCGGTGAGCTGGAGGTTGAGGCGCGTCACCGCCTCGGCGTAGTCCAGGTCCTCGATCTCGGAGACGCTCTGCTTCATCTGCAGGTTGAAGCTCTCGTTGATGTCCAGCTGCTTGTCCACCGTGTTCAGGCGCGCCCCCACCCGCGCCCGCACCTCCAGGATCTTGCCCAGGTTCTGGTCCAGGTCGGTGATGGCCCGGTTCATGGCGTTGTGGAAGCGGGCGGTGGCGGCGTCGTCCACCGGGGCGATGTCCAGGGTGTCGATGAGGTTGCGGACGGTGGTGAACAGGCTTTGGTTGGACGAGGGGCTGATGGTGAAGCTGTCGCCGGGGGTGGTGGAGGTGTCCGGGGTGCCGAGGATGTGGGTCTGGATGCCGTACTGGTCGAGCCCGGCGATGGACTCGAACTCCTGGTAGGGCACGCCGGTGTCGGTGCCGCCGGCGACCGCCGCCAGGAAGGTGGCCTCGTCCGGATACAGGGGCGCGCCGCCCGGGGGGGTGACCCCGGAGCCGGCGACGATCACCTCGCCGTTGCCGTTCAGGACGTAGTACTCCGGCGGCGCGTTGGGGTCGGTGGGGTTGGAGGGGGGAATGAACTTGATGGTGTAGTCGTCGGGGTAGTAGGTGCCGATGACCGAGCCGGGGTCGATGACGCCGGAGCCCTTGTTGCCCGCCCCCTCGGCGGTGGTGAAGGTGCCGTTGCCGTTCTTCACCGCCAGGAACACGTCCGAGCCGGGGTCGGAGACCTCCACCGAGGTGGCGGTGCCGATCTTCAGCACCCGCTGGCCGTCGTCCCCGTAGTACTGCACCTTGCCGTTGATGTCCGGGGCGAAGGGTCGCGTCTTGCCCTTGTAGCCGGCGAACAGGTATTCGCCGTTGGCGTCGGTGGTGTTGGCCAGGTCGAGGATCTGGTCGAACAGTTTTTCGATCTCCTGGGCGATGAAGTTGCGGCTCTCCCGCGTCTGGCTGTCGTTGTTGGCCTGGATGGCCAGTTCGCGGATGCGCTGGATGGCGTTGCTGACCCCCTCCAGGACCCCCTCCTCCAGGTTGAGGCGGTTCTTGGCGTGGCCGGCGTTGACCTGGTACTGCTCGTTGATGGCCACCGTCTCCTTGAGATTGAGCAGGCGCGAGGAGCCGTAGGGGTCGTCGGCGGGGGCGAGGATGCGCCGCCCGGTGGAGATCTGCAGCTGGGTGCGGGAGAGTTCCTTCTGATTCTTGAGCATGGTCTCCAGGGAGTAGAGGGAGACCTGGCTGGTGGAGATGCGCGAGGCCATGGCTTACCTCCGCACGGCGTTGATGAGGGTCTGGAACAGGGTGTCGGCGGTGGCGATCACCTGCGCCGCCGCCGAATAGGCCTGTTGGAAGCGCATGAGATTGGCCGCCTCCTCGTCCAGGTTGACCCCGGAGATGGATTCCTTGACCGCCCGCGCCTGGCTCTGCAGGGCCTCTTGCGCCTGTTGGTTGATCTGCGCCTGGCGGGTCTTGTTGCCCACGTCCACCACCAGTTCCGAATAGGCGTCGTGGTAGGTGGCGGTGCCCCCCACCAGGGTGCCGGTGATCTGCAGCTCCGCCAGGGCGAGGGCGTTGGTGTTGTCGCCGGCGCCGTTGGTGTTGGGCTCGACGGTGAAGCGGTCGCCGTTCCAGGGGGTGCCGGTGATGTCCACCTCCCAACCGTTCATGGTGATGGTGGTGGGATCGGTGTAGGGCAGCCAGGTGGTGCCTCCGTCCACCGAGTACTCGTCGGCGTAGGGGGGCGTGCCGGTGGCGGAGGTGCGGAAGTCGATGTCCACCGGGGTGAGGAACAAGGGGTCGGTGGGATCGAGGATGCGCGCCTCGCTGATGGCCGCGTCGCCCTGGTTGGCGATCTCCGGGCTGATGGGGTTGGGGCCGGTGCGCAGGGGGCCGGCGGCGGCCACCAGGTTGGGGTCGTCGAAGGCGAGGGCGATCTGGCGGCTGGCGCCCCGGTAGGGGCGGATGAAGATCTCGTCCCCCACCGCCGGGGTCCAGCCGGAGACGTCGATGGACAGGCCGTCCACCGCGTACACCGGCCCGGAGGCGGCCGCCAGGGTGGTGGTCTGGCCGCTCTCCAGGTCCTTGAGTTCGTAGTCGCCGCTGGCCAGGTAGGTGAGCTGGTAGTCGGTGGCCACCAGGTCGGTGACGTCGTTGATGCCGGGCTGGCGATCGAAGGTGACGCTCACCGTGCCGGCACCGGTGTTGTACACGCTGGCGGCCACCTCGGGGGTAGGCTCGACGAAGAAATCCCCGCCCAGGTTGTTGTTGAGGTCCATGCCCTTGCGGTGCTGGTCGTTGAAGCTCATGGACAGCCCCACCGCCAGGCGCCCAAGCTGGTTGAAGCTGGGTTTCAGGACCTCCTCGCGGAAGGCGATGACGCCGCCCAGCTCGCCGCCGGTGATCATCTTGGTGATGGGGATGAGGGCGCCGGCGCCCGGGTCCACGTAGGCCACTTCCACGAAGCTGGGGTCGTCGGGGTCGGGACGCGCCTCGAACTGCATGGCGTTGAAGCCCAGCACCAGGCTCTGGCCGTTGCCGATGAAGACGTTGATGGAGCCGTCGTCCTGGGGCACGGTGGTGACGCCGATCTTCTCCGCCAGCTTGTCCAGGAGCAGGTCGCGCTGGTCGAGCATGTCGTTGGGGTCGTTGCCCCCGCCCAGGCCGCGGGCGACGACGATCTGCTGGTTCAGGTTGGCGATGGAGCGGGCCAGGTCGTTGATCTCCGCCACCTGGCTCTCGATCTGGCCGTTGCTGGCCTGCCGGAGCTCGGCGAGCCACTGTTCCATGGTCTCGAAGCGGTCCACCAGGGACTGGGCGTTGGTGAGCATCACCGCCCGCGCCGGATTGGAGGTGGGGTCGTCGGCCACCCCCTGGATGGAGTCGAAGAAATCGGTGAGGGCGGAGGCGAGGCCGGCGTCCTCGTCGGCGAGGAGGTTGTCCACCTGCGAGGCGAAGTTCTCGTAGGTCTTGTAGAAGTTGGTGCCGGTGGTGGTGTCGCGCAACTGTCGCGCGGCGTGTTCGTCGAAGATGCGCCGCACCCCCGTGATCTCCACCCCGTTGCCCATGAAGCCGGCACCGGAGGGGTTGGGGTAGCGGGTGGCCAGGTCCACGCGCTGGCGGGAGTAGCCTTCGGTGTTGACGTTGGAGATGTTGTGGCCGACGGTGTTCAAGCTGCGCTGGAAGGCCAGCAGCCCGGAGATGCCCACACCGAGAATGTCACCACCCATGTCGATGTCCTCCTCGGGTCACCCCCGCGGGGAGTGCCCCTGTTCGTCTCTGATCGGCCGTTCGTCGCGCGCCTTGAGGGCCGGTTCGCGCTCGAGGATGGCCAACACCTTGTCCGCGTAGCGGGGGTCGGTGGCGTAGCCCGCCTGCGCCAACGCCCGCATGTAGCCGGCCGCATCGCCGGCCCGTTCCAGGGCCGCCCGGTAGCGGGGACGGCTGGCGATGAAGTCAGCGTAGTCCTGGAAACTGGCGGCGAAGTCCGGATAGGCGCGGAAGGCCGCCCGCTCCATGCGTGCCACGCCGTCCGCGTATTCGAGCGTGCGCTTGCGCACGGTGGGGCCGTCCCAGCCACTGCCGGCCTTGATGTTGAACAGGTTGTGGCTGGAGCGTCCCTGTGCGTCGCGGATCACGTACCGCCCCCAGCCCGTCTCCAGGGCCGCCTGCGCCACCAGCACTTCCGGCGCCACCCCCAGGCGCGCGGCGGCCCGGCGCGCCAGGGGCATGAGTTGGGTGACGAAGGCCTGCGGGTCGCCCCGATGCACGGCGGCCTCGTCCACCGGCGGCGCCCCGGCGGCAGTCTCCGTCCGCCGCGGCGGCAAGGGATAGCCGTCCGGGCGCGGCGCGGGCGCGGCTCGGTGGTGGCCGAGCTGGCGCACCAGGGCATCGGCCAGACCCAGGCCGCCCTGGCGGGCCATGTCCAGGGCTAGTTGCTGGTCGAACAGATCCCGGTAGAAGGCACTGCCCTCCCCCTCCATGAGGGGGTCCCCCAGGCTCGCCTCGCGCATGCTCTTGAGCATCATGCGGATGAACAGCGACTCGAACTGGCGCGCCGCCGCTTCCAGGGCCTTGGGGTCGTCGCGCCGCGCACGGGCGCGCAGGGCGGCCAGGTCCTGGAGGTCGAAATAGGCGTCGCTGGGGGTGATGGAAGCGCTCATGCCCCGCTTCGAGCAGGTTCCGTGCCAAACGGCCCGGTCGACGCTATGCTGTTCTCCCCCTCGACGGACAAGGAGCAAGACCCATGCGCATCGTCACCGTTTTGATCGCCGCCCTCGCCCTCGGCGCCTGCACCCAAGAGGCGCAGAACCGCCTCGGGCGGGTGGTGCAGAACTACACCGGGGTGGACGGCGTGCTGGACGTGTACGCCGGCGAGAAGCTGGTCAAGCGCTTCATCAAGATCGACAAGATCTCCACCGCCTACGCCACCTCCACCGGGGACCAGCCCCGCCCCTACCGCTTCGGTTACGGCGTCCTGGACGAGAACCAGAACTACAAGAAGGACCCGGGCGAGAAGCGGATGTACTTCGAGTTCAGCGACTACTCCACCAACTACATCTTCTACGAGAATCCGTTGGACTGAGTCAGGCGCGGGTCCGTGCCCATTGGCGCCGGGCCCGCCGCTCGATGCGCGCCGCCTCCCGCTCGGACAGCCCCAGCTCCTCGCGCAG
>Ga0256832_1002262_pt1 | contig 13164 bp, 18 predicted proteins | sample 134614metaG_FD_190534 | JGI IMG/M metagenome (GOLD analysis project Ga0256832, IMG submission 190534) | Hydrothermal vent microbial communities from Lau Basin, Pacific Ocean - 134-614 | ecosystem: Environmental > Aquatic > Marine > Hydrothermal vents | place: Pacific Ocean: Lau Basin | collected... | reverse complement strand
TTTGCAAAAAACTGTAAGATATGAAACTAACCAAAAAACAAGAGGCTTTTGTATATGAGTATCTTAAAGACTTTAACGCTACACAGGCTTATTTAAGGGCTGGATATAAGGCTAAAAATGAACAAGTAGCAAGAGTCCAAGCCCATAGGTTGTTAACAAAACCTAACATTCAAAAAAAAATCCAGGAAGAACTCAAAAAAAGACAGAAAAAATATGAAGCAACGACAGAGAACATTGTCAAAGAGCTGTCAAATATAGCTTTTTCAGACATTTTTGAGCTTATAGACATCAACGACGATCGGACGATAATCCTGAAATCAAAAGATCAACTCAAAGAGATAGACAAAAAAGCCGTTCAAAGTATTACATACGACGCCAGAACAGGCAGCATCAAAATCAAGATGCACGACAAGCTCAAAGCCCTTGAACTTTTAGGCAAACACCTTGGAATGTTTGAAGGTGAAAAACCGGATATAGACCAGCTAAACAAACTCAAAGAAATCATAGAAGGACTGAAAAATGCTGTCCCAGAGTAAATTCAGCCCTAAAATGCTTTACAGCCTTGCCCATTCAAACGCCCGGATAAACATCTGGGACGGAGCAGTAAGAAGCGGGAAAACATATACGTCAATAATCAGATGGCTTTCCTTCCTGGCTCAATGGTTGGGGCAGAACCAAAACTTTCTTATGGTAGGGAAAACAGAAAGGACTTTAAAGCAAAACATACTTGACCCTATTCAGGATTTAGTAGGAGAAAAAAACTTCAAACTAAACAGAGGAACCGGGGAAGTTTATATTTTCGGTATCAGGTGCTACATAGTCGGAGCAAACGACGAAAGATCTGAAGGCAAGATAAGAGGTCTTACCCTTGCAGGAGCATACTGCGACGAAATCACACTTTACCCGGAAAGCTTTTTCAAAATGCTTTTATCAAGATTATCAGTAAAAGGAGCAAAACTATTTGGCACAACAAACCCAGATAGCCCGTTTCATTGGCTAAAAACTGATTATTTAGACAGAGAAGGAGAACTTGACCTAAAGAGATTTCACTTTGTCCTTGATGATAACCCAAACCTGCCACCTGATTATGTGGAAAACCTGAAAAAAGAATACACAGGGGTTTGGTATAAAAGGTTTATTCTTGGAGAATGGGTATTAGCAGAGGGGCTTGTTTATGATATGTTTGACCCGGACAAACACATTGTAGAAGCCCCAAAAGATGGGTATTTGCAATACTGGGCTGGAATAGACTACGGGACAACAAATCCTTTTGCTATTCTCCTTCTTGGAAAGCACAGAAACGGCAAAACCTATGTCCTGAAAGAATACTATTACGATAGCAAAAAAACAGGGAAACAAAAAACAGATTCAGAATATGCCCAGGATCTAAAAGAATTTATAAAAGATTATCCGGTAAGAGCCATATATATAGACCCTTCCGCCGAATCATTTTTAGTTGAATGCCGCAAAGAAAGACTTCCTGTTTATGAAGCAAATAATAAAGTCCTTGAGGGTATCAGATTTGTATCAAAAGAGCTGGCAAATGAAAGGCTTTTTATAGACAAATCATGTAAAAACTTGATTAAGGAGCTTGGGACCTACAGCTGGGATGAAAAAGCACAGAAAAGAGGAGAAGATAAACCTTTAAAACAAAACGACCACGCTGCAGATGCCCTCAGATATGCAGCATTCACACACTTGAACAAACCAAAAATATTTGAGCCAACAAAACTAAATATTTAGAGGTGAAAAGACATGAAGCCATATTCAGACTATGAGTATAAGTTTTTGCTGAATGCATATACCGGACTTGGAGGATTTAAAGACGGATCTTATCTGATAAGACATCCAAGAGAAACAGATGAGAAGTATGAATCTCGCCGTAAGCTGTCATATTATCCAAACTTCACCAGGAAAGTCCTGAATGCTTATATATCACATTTATTCAAAGAACCGGTTAGCAGAAATACAGCAGGCAGTCAGGAACTGGAAAACTTCTGGAACAAAGCGAACCTGAAAGGTGAATACATAGACAAAGCAATGAAAAGATATTCAACGCTCGCCAATGTACTTGGAACACTTTTTCTTATCGTAGATAGAAAGCCCCTTACTGCAATTACAAGAGCTGAAGATCTTTTGAATACTCCATATATTGTTCCAAAAATGCCAACAGAGGTTGTTGATTATTCGGTTGACCAATCAGGGCAGCTTGAATGGATAGTCTTTTCAGAAGTAATAACGTCAAAAAAATTCAAAGGAGAAAAAAAAGATGAAGTTAGATTCAGGTATTTTGACAAGGAAGGCTGGCAGATACTAAAGGGAACAACAATATTAGATGCTACAGTTGAATCGCAAGGAACACATAATCTTGGAATTGTTCCGGTAGTGCAGCTGCATTCGGAGGATCCAATAGAAGAATCAGAAATATTTGGAACAAGCAAAATATTTGAAATAGCAAAAACAAATTTTAGGCTGTTCAATGCACTTTCAGAGCTTGATGAGATCCTCAGGAGTCAAACTTTCTCAATCCTCACAATTCCTGCAAAAGAACCAACAGACAGAGAACAATACGAAAATATGACTCTATCAACGGAGAATGGACTTTTTTACGACCCAGAATATGGAGGAAAACCGGAATTTATAGCACCACCTGCAAACCCAACAGAAGCTTACGAAAAGCGAATAGCAGAACTGATTAACTATATCTATAAACTTGCTTCTTTAGAATTTATCCAAGGAGTACAAAAGTCTGGAGTGGCTATGGCATTTGATTTTCAAGAAACAAACTCAGCCTTAGCTTCCTTATCTAAAAACATAGAAGAAGCTGAATATCAGGTCATAGATATAGTCGGCAGATGGTTTGATAAGGATCTGTCAGAAGCTGTAGTTGAATACAAGAAAGACTTTTCAGTTGTGGACTTGCAGCAAGAGTTAAAAAATGCAATAGACGTTTTAGCATTAGACATTTCCAGGAAGTTCAACATAGAGCTCAAGAAAAAACTTGCTTACGACTTTGTAGGGGACAGACTTGAAGAAGAGCAGTTGCAGGAAATATATGAGGAAATAGAAACTTCAGAAGACTACATGGCAGAGAATAGAATGAGAAATGAAGGACTTATGTAATGGATTGGGAAGCTTTAAGAAATATCTTCCTCCAGTACATGGAAGAGCAACTGCAGAAATGGGATAAGGATTTTGAAAAGGCATATAGAGAGACTATTCAAAAACTGAAAGAAACAGGATATGAAGTAACGCCTGAAATAGAAAATCAGTTAAACCAGCTTGCAAAAGAAAAAGTAGAAGAAGTCCAAAACTTAATAAAAGAAACTGCATCATCGGTTATGGGATTAAGTCTTAATGATCAGGTTGTAGATGATCTGGTAAAAGAAGTTTTTAATTACCGGTACCCGGACGGTTTAAATCTATCGGAAAGGCTTTGGGACTGGGGAACAGAATTTAAGCATGGGCTTAAAAAGTCTTTGCAGAATGCCCTTGTAGCAGGCAGGTCTGCAGATGCAATCGTTTATGAACTGCAAGACGTGATAGACAGTTTTTCCGGACAAGAAAAAGCAGTAGTTTTAAAAGAAAAGATACCTCAATGGGTAGAGGAATTAAAACGTTCAGCAAAAAGAGCATTAAAAGATCCAGCGGCAAGGAAGGAATTTGAGGAAAGAATTAAAAAAGCACAGAAGTACGTAGAAAACATATCAAGCGAAGAAAGTCTCTACAGAACAAAAACTTTATTCAAACAGTTTAAGAAGGCTATAAACGAAGGTAAAGAATATCTGATAGATAAAGCAATCCAGTATCACATGTACAATAAGCAGCTGACCAGACTAAAGACTATAGCCAGAACAGAATCTGCGAACGCATACCATAAAGCCCAGATAAAAATGACAGAAGACGATAAGGATCTGATTGGATATAGATGGAAACTTTCAAAATCTCACCCAAAGCCGGACATTTGTGATCTTTTTGCCAACATAAACTACGGTTACGGCAAAGGCATACACTCAAAAGACAAAGTCCCGAGGCAAAAAGCCCACCCAAACTGTATGTGTTATTTGGAGCCTGTTTATAAGTGGGAAGTAGAAGGGGAAGAACAGGAACCAATAGTAGAAAGAAAAGTGTTAAAGAAATTTGCACTGGAGTATGTGAAAGATTTAGAGGAAGTTGGAATAGATATAGAACAACTATTTGATGAAAGGAAAAAAGCATTCAGAACAGAAAGTGAATTGAAGGAAAACCCGGCATTTGAACCATTACGGACTATCGGGAGGGTTAAAAGAAAAGGGAAATGGAAAAAGGTTAAAGTTAAAGGGTTGAAAAAAGTTTTAGAAAAGAAACTTGGGCATATTCCCCAAGAAGTTCAAGATTATATTCAGGATAGAGAAGAAATTAATAGTTTAATGGAACACTACTTTAAAAGGAAGTATTTACCTGAAGAACCAACCCGACCAGAAAGTCCTAAAGACTTAGAGGAATGGATAAACAAAATTTTGAGTAATGAGAAAAGCGTTGTTTTACAAATGGAGAATAGATATATTATAAGTGATAATATATTTTTAACTATTATAGAAAAACCTGATAAAAAAATAACTGTTTTTCAGTTAAAGAAGGATTTAGAACAATGGAAGAAAGAAAACCCTTGGCAACAAGAAATAGGAACAATAAAATCCCTGAAGAAAAAATTGAATATTTAAGAATGTATACATATGCTATCATGGATCCTGACATTTTTCCTTCATATATTCCAAGTATAAGAGAAAAGCTAAAAGAGTATGGAGATAATGAGGAAGTTAGAAAATTGGATAAATGGCTTTTAGAAGATTTGAAAGAGATCCTTAAGATTAATACATATTTCAAAGACGATGATACCCAGCCCATTGAGAAATGGTGGTGGCATTTACATAAAATAGCTAACGGCACATATCCAATGGACCTATTGCCCGATTATTTGAAAAAAGTTTCCCCTCAACTCAAATAGAAAACTTTAGAAAGTTTTAGAAAGGTTTTCGTCTCTTTTCTCCGGTTTTCATTATCTTTTTTCTAAAACACTCTGGAGAAATTCTGTGCGTAATAGGCTTGTTCTGCATAAAGGAGATACAAGAACATACAGATTAACTTTCAAAGATAAAACTGGAAATCCTCTTGATCTTACAGATCTGGCAGTTTATTTTGTTGTCAAAAATGATGATGCAGACACATCATCAATCATAGAAAAAATAATAACGTCTCACCTTGACCCTACAAATGGAATAACAGAGATCAACCTGTCTTCAAGTGATACAGATATTGATTACGGTATTTATTATTTTGAGATATATCTGCTTGACGGGTCTGGGCAGAAAACAACAATACTTACCGGTAATTTCATTATTTCTGCGGACGGTTCTGATAAGATAAGCGACATAACATTTGTTTTCCAGGAAGAAACCATAAATGTTATATTTGACCAGATTATTGAACTGTCATCTGGTGGAAGTTCTTCTTCTTTAATTGATGATAACACAGTAGCAGCAAATAAAACCTGGTCTTCACAAAAGATTGAAAATGAATTATCTGGTAAAGCACCAGTAAGTCATCAACATACAACATCAGACATAACTGACTATACATCAACTACGCAAGCAACAATAGATAATTCCATATATGCACATAACAATGACAGCAATTCTCACCAGGACATAAGAAATGAATTGAGCAACAAAGCAACAAAAATAACCTCTCCTACGGCTGATAACATTTTAGTTCAATCTGCAGATGGAGACTTGAAAGATGGAGGTAAAAAGCTTTCTGATCTTGCTCTGGCAAATCATACACATACGACATCTCAAATAACAGATTTTAATTCTGTAGTAGATGGGAAGATTTCAAATCATAATACAGATACGTCAGCTCATAATGATATCCGTTCTGAAATTTCTGCAAAACCTGATATAGACGATACAGTTCCTTCTACTTCAAAAGTTTACTCATCTCAAAAGGTTGAGGATCTGTTAACCGGTAAATCAGATGCAAATCATACACATACTCTTGGCGATCTTTCAGATGTGGATACCACAGGGGCTACTTCAGGGCAGGTTCTCCAGTTCAATGGCTCCCTTTGGGTTCCTGCTTCGGCAGGAGGCTCGGATACCTTCAAGACGAAGGTATCAGGAACTGATACCACCGAGGACTTCCTTGAGTCCAAGATCGTCGCAGGAAGCAATATCACAATTACCAAGCTTAATAGCGGTGGGAACGAGCAATTAGAGATTGCTTCAAGCGGAGGCGGAGGAACCCAGATTATCTTTGATCAGACCCTCACGGCGAATGCTGGATCGGTTCTCTTTTCGGGCTTAAATCTGCAGGATGGGGAGCTCTACGGGATCAGGCTTACCGGAATTCTTGATGATGGGCAGGGAGGAGCTGGGATTTATGCTTATGGTAATATCGGGCTGAAGGTGAATGGAACTTCTTTCTCCCGTGGATTTGAACTGAGATGGAAGAACGCTGATGTCTCAGCCTTCTCTACCTCCGATGGAAGGATTGCGACCTTCCAGGTTGATAATGGAACCAGAACCAAGGGAATAAGCTACAGCAGACTTGCCTTGGTCGGAGATCGCCCTTCCATTAGAACAAATGAAGAATATGAGCTCCAGAGTACCCTCGCCGAGAGAAGAATCATCTCTGCCTTCGGTATATCAGGCATTACCTCCATTACCTCCCTTGAATTCTACAACCTGAATACAGCTCTCCAATTCAAGGCTGGCTTCAAATTCACCATGTGGAAGATCCTTTAAAGGGGAATTCTGATGAAAAGACTTGTTATAGACCTTAAAACAGGCAAAACAAAAACGGAAGTACTTCCAGATCCGGTTGTTGATCTAAATCAGTTAAAAAACAACCTTCTTTCTGATCTCGTTGTGAAGACGTCATCTTATATTTTTTCATACTATCCGGACATAAAACAAAAATCAGATTTATCAGACAAAGAATATTTTGAAACGTATATGAAAACGACAAATATTGATGAAAAACAGTTTCGACATGCTTTAATTAATTCAGCCTCAAAAATATTTGATAAAACGTCTGACTTTAATACAGAGCTGCAGAGTTTAATATCACAGTTTCCTTCTCCAATCGCAAATACAAATGAGTGGAATTTTGCTATTGAACAGCTGTTTAAAATAGCAATCAGGGTTGGCTTTGTCCAGAGATGTAAAAATGTTCATCGTCAGATTGAGGTACAAATAAAGGCAGCTTCCACAGTGGAAGAACTACCAAACCTTAATTCAATCAACTATCCGGAGTATCCATTATGAGCAGATTTACAGAAAAATTAGTTGTAAGCCTTGAGAAAGACGGAAAACACTGGACGCTTGAGGAAGATTTTGAGTATTACACAGAAATTTTAGGAAGTAGAGTTTACATTACAGTTCCAGCAGGATTTACAACAGATTTTGCATCTATTCCGAAAATTTTTCACTCATTCATTGAAGATAGAGACAAATACAACAAAGCTGCAGTAGTACACGACTGGCTTTATGAATCAAAAATATTTTCAAGAAAGATATCAGACAAGATATTTCTTGAGGCTATGACAGTGCTTAACATACACCCATTTAAGCGATTTTTATTCTACTACGCTGTGAGGATCTTTGGAGGATTAAGATGGATATCAAAGAAGTAATAAAAGAAATAGAAAGCTCTGGAAACAAACAGGCTATCCGGTTTGAGCCTCATTTTTATGAAAGCCTTGAAAAAAGGAAAATAAACGATATGGCAATACAAAGAATACAAAAAATCCACCGTTGCTCTTATTTTACCGCCTTAATGATCGCATCAACCAGTTGGGGTTTATTTCAGATAATGGGATACAACCTGTATTTTTACAGCCTTACAGAAAAGACAGTTTTTGAATTTTTGTTTGATGAAGCAGAACAAGAAAAAGCATTTGAAAAGTTCATTCAGATAAAAAGCATTAATTTTTCTATTGAAGAGATGCGGTCAGATCCTGAAAAGATAAGAAAATTTGCAAAGGTGTACAACGGAGATACAGAAGGATACTCAAGAAAAATAGAGAGGTTGATACAAAATGTTTAACTTTCTACCTATCATAGGCACAATAATAGGAAAGGTTTCAGACGTTATAGATCAGGCAGTAGAAGATAAAGATCTTGCAAACAGGTTGAAATCTCAAATACAGCTAACAATACTGACAAAAGAATATGACAATATAGCGAAAGAGTTAGAAGCAAAAAGGGACATTATTGTTGCGGAAGCTACCGGACACAGCTGGCTGCAGAGAAACTGGAGACCAATAACAATGTTGGTTTTTGTTTACATCATAGCCCATAACTTTATCATTGCACCTTTATTCAATCTTAAATATCTCCCTATACCTCCAGATATGTGGGAATTGCTAAAGCTCGGAATGGGAGGCTACATCATTGGCAGAACAGTAGAAAAGTCTGGTCCCACAATCGTTGAAAAGATTGCAAATGTGTTTAGAAAAACTCAATAGAAAACTTTAGAAAACTTTTCGTCACGATTTTCTTCTTGGTCTTATGATTAATCAAAAATCTCTTTAGAGGTAGAGTATGAGAAAAGGAAAATTCATTTTTTACGAAGGCAGATGGATACCCATTTTTGCAGGTGGGTCAACAGACGAACCTCCTCAAGAGCCTCCAAAAGATGAACCTCCCGAACCACCACAAGAACCCCCACAGCCAACAGATGAGTACAAACAAAAGTATGAACAAACGCTGAAGTTTCTCCAGGAAAAGTTTGGAGTAGATTCTGTTGATGAACTTGCTTTAAAGCTAAAAGCAGAAGAAGAGCAAAAGCTAAAAGAGCAGCAAAAATACAAAGAACTTGCAGAAAAAAAAGAGAAAGAAGCTCTTGAGTATAGACAGAGATATCAGCAAACAATACTTAAAGCAGAAGTAGTAGGAAAAGCATCCCAAATGGGCTTTATAGACCCAGAAGTAGTATTGTCCCTTGTTTCTCCAAAAGCTGTGGTAAAAGAAGACGGAACTATAGAGATAAGCGGCAAATCAATAGATGAATACCTCAAAGAACTTGCAGAAGCAAAGCCTTATCTCGTCAAATCGTCTGGAAAGCAAGGAAGTGGAACAACTCCATCTTCTGGAGAACCTGCATTAGAGATAAAAACATTTGAAGATCTGATAAAAGCAGGTTCACAAGTGATGAAAGAGTTTATGGAAAAGTATCCAGAGCGTTATCAAAAACTTAAAGATGAATATTTTGCAAGAAAAGTAGGAGGTTAATAGATAATGGGAACAAGGATTGCAGATTTAATTATCCCAGAGGTTGTTTCAGAAGTTGCATCAGCAATCATAGTTGAAAAGACTGCTCTCATTAGATCAGGCGTTGCAAATGGAGATTATGAGAATGCAGACATTCGTGAAGGTGGACAATTTGTGAACGTACCTTTTTGGAACGAATTAACCGGCGATGACGAGGTTATGCAGGAAGGAACAGCTCTCACCCCAGATAAGATTTCTATGGATAAGGACATTGGTGTGATATGTCATAGGGCAAAGGCGTGGTCAAGCTCTGAACTTGCTAAAATTGTTTCAGGTAAGGATCCAACACAAGCAGTTGGAGAGCAACTTGGAACTTATTGGGCAAAGAGGTATGATGTTGCTCTTATATCTGTTTTGAAAGGAGCTCTGCCTTCTACTCACGTAAATGACATTTCCCAGAATACAGATGGACAACCCCCTGTAACAGCATCAATTGAAGCTCTAATAGATACAATGGGGCTGATTGGGGATAATGCAAATGAGTTTACAACTATAATAATGCACTCAAAAGTTTATAACGATTTCCTGAAAGCAGGCATCATTCAGTTTGGACAGACCAATCTCTCAAATGTGATACTTGAATCTGGAGATATTCCTACCCTTCTCGGCAGAAGAGTGATTGTTTCTGATAACGTTCCTGTTGAAACATATACAGCTGGAACTACCACCTTTACAAGGTACACAACTTACATTGCACAATCTGGAGCTATGTACTTCGGATTTCAAAGAGAATTGATGACAGAAACAGATAGAGACATACTTGCATTTGAAGATTACCTATCAACAAACGTTCACTTCTGTCCACACCTGAGAGGTGTTAAATGGGCAGTTACCACAACTAACCCTTCAAACACTGCATTGGCTACTGCATCAAACTGGCAAAAAGTATATCCGGATAAGGCAATCAGAGTTGTAGCTCTTAAATCTAATTAAGGAGTGAGCCATGGGATTAACAGCTTTCAATAGATACAGAAGGGAAATGGAAGAGAAAAAAAAGAGTAAGAAAAAGGGGAAGGCTTCCCCTTCTCCGGAAAAAAATGTTCAAGCTGCTGAAAACCCTGTAGAAAACCCACCTGTTGAAAACAATGCTGATAAACCTCAAGAAACCAAACCACAAGATACTAAACCACAGACTACTGCACAAACTACCGAAACCAAGCCGCAAAATAGCGAAACTCAAGGTAAAAAGAAGGAAAACAATGCTGATAAACCTCAAGAAACCAAACCACAAGATACTAAACCACAGACTACTGCACAAACTACCGAAACCAAGCCGCAAAATAGCGAAACTCAAGGTAAAAAGAAGGAAAACAATGCTGATAAACCCAAGCCAAAGAACACTAACAATTCGCAGAACAGATCTAAAAATAACGGAAATTCAAATCAATCTAAACCAAAGAGGCAAAGTGGCAACAGAAACAATAAGAAAAAGGAAAACGGAAATGGAAATACGGGTAAGGGTAAATCTGGATAATTTTATAGATAAGAAAAAAGTGCAGTCAGCTGCGAAAACAGCATTAAAAGCAGCAGGTAAAAGATATTACGAGATGATTCATGAAACTATTGATTCCGGTAAATCTTTTACGCCCCGAACTGGAAACCTGCAGCAGAGTATTGCTTTGAGGTATTCAAAGGATACAGCTGTTATTTCTGCACATAAGGAATATGCTCCCTTTGTAGAGTTTGGAACAAGAGCTCACAAAATCCTTCCAAAAAGAAGATACGCTCTAAAGATCCCTACTGCTGACGGATATATCTTCAGAAAATCTGTAAAACACCCTGGATCTAAACCTTACCCATTTATGTTTGCAGATTTTGATAAAAGAAAAGAGGAAGTAGAAAAAACATTCCTAAATGTTTTTACGGAGTTGATAAATGGGTAAATATATTGATAAAAGACATCTTCCAGATATGATACAGGTTTTAGAAGAAGACATTCTATATGCTGAAAAGCAAGTGGAAGGAGAGTTTGGAGAATTTGAAGAGCCGTATCCTCCACAACTTCTTGAACTTGTCAAACTACTGACACTACAAAGAGCATGTATAAGGCTTGCTCAAACAGAAGATACAATCTACATGGAAAAAGCAAAAGGCTATAAATCTTTAGCTGAAGACATGAAGAAAAGCCTGGTCAATGCAGTTTCAAGAAGAAATACAGCACTTGGAACAGTGAGGTTTCAAAGAGGATGATAGAAAACATTTATCTTGCATTAAAGGCTTTTGGTAAACCGGTTTTTATTAACTTAAGGAGTGTTAACGAAGCTCCTGCAGATACAGAGGAGTTTCTTGCTCTTTACATTGATTCCGAAAATATAATCTCAATCAATGATATTGAAACTGTTTACGCTGTTATCTATGCAAGGAAAAAGGATCCAGACAAGAAAGAGTTTGAAAATTCGCAGGAACTATACAGCGAAACATCAAAAATAGTTGACACACTTTTAAATAATCTGCCAACCTCATCTGCAAACATCACGTATGGAACTAATGATTTCTTTGACTTTTCCCTTATTAAATTGCTAATAAAACATAGGAGGAGAAAATGAAAAACTATACACTTGGAAGAGGAGTTGTTCTTTTATCAAACGGTAATGGATATGAACCATTTGGTAATGTTACAGACTTTACTATATCTGTCAAAACAGAAAAACTTGAGCATTACTCAACAGAGTCCGGAATAAAGGTTAAAGATGCAGAAATAACGAAATCTCTTGATTTTAACGTTAAGTTTGAAGTTGACGAGCTGAAGAAAGAAACACTTGAGAAGTTCATTCTTGGGTCAACATCACAGCAATCTCAATCTGCAGCAACAGTTACAGATGAAGCAATAAATGGAGTAAAGCAAGGATTCTGGTATAAGCTTGCAAATTACAATGTTTCTTCTGTTGTGGTTACGGATTCTACCGGAAATACAACATACACAGAAGGAACAGATTACAAGGTTGATAGTTCTGCAGGGGCAATATACATAATAGAAGGTGGAAACATTCCGGATAATTCTGACATTCTTGTGGATTATACTGCCGCAGCTATTACAACAGATAAAATAACAGGCGGGCAGAAATATTCAATAACAGGACAGCTCTGGTTTAAAGGGGATCCTCCTGTTGGAACGGTGGTTGATGTTTTAGGGGATGTTTCTCTCACTCCGTCTGGAGATCTTTCGCTGATTGGGGACGACTGGCTGAAAGTAGGGTTTGAAGGAACATTCACATCAAAACCACAAATAATTGTTAGAGGTAACAGATGAACCCGGTAAATGTTAAAAAAGTTAATATAAACGGAAAGCAGATACAGATTAAATCTTTAACCTGGAAAGATTTTAAGGTTGCATTTGGGGTTATATCAACAATACTTCTTGATGCGGTAAATGATAATCTCAATCCAGGAGCATACCTTGAGGATGCAACGTTTTTGATGAGTAAGATGAGCGGTGTTCCAGTTGAAGAGATAGAAAATATGAGACCTTCAGATGCTTTAAAAATTCTGAACACATGTATAGAAATAATTCTTGAGGATAAAGATTTTTTGCAGGAAGTTCAGAAAACTCTCAAAACGATAAAGAAAGCATTGGGATCTACGACCTGATAGAACTGCTGATTTCCGAAGGACATAATGTTGACAGCTACACGTTGAGAGAAATCAGAATATACGCAGATTCTCTTTCAAAAAGAAAACAAAAAGAGTTCAGACAAAGGGTGTTAGAGGTTGTGTATGGAATAGCTATAGCATTTGGAGATAATAAGGCTAAAAATGCAGTATTTGAAGAAGACAAAGCAAATAAAGCGGACGTAGAGGAACTAATACAATGGCTCAACAACAGCTGATATTAGAAATAAAGGCAGACATA
>Ga0256832_1002261_pt1 | contig 13164 bp, 9 predicted proteins | sample 134614metaG_FD_190534 | JGI IMG/M metagenome (GOLD analysis project Ga0256832, IMG submission 190534) | Hydrothermal vent microbial communities from Lau Basin, Pacific Ocean - 134-614 | ecosystem: Environmental > Aquatic > Marine > Hydrothermal vents | place: Pacific Ocean: Lau Basin | collected... | reverse complement strand
GGAATGCATCATGAAAGGCGATTTCACCCGCAACACCTTCGATCGGGCCAGGCATTACAGCGGCGTGCGCATGCAGCAGGGGCGGGTGCAGCTGGACGCGGACTGGAACGAGCAACGGGATATCGAGGCCTATCGGAGCCATGTCACGCATCGTGACGTGATCGGCTACTGCGGCGGACCGCAAGGGCGGGACGCCGATGGCAACGACCTGGCCGGTTTCGGCATCAGCGCCTCCGGCGACGACCTGCTCGTTGGCGCCGGTCGTTACTACGTCAACGGTCTGTTGGTCGAGAACGAGGCCGAGGTATCGATCGGCGGGCAGCCCGATCTGCCCGGCTACGATCCCATCCCGGATCTCGAGGCCGGTGTCTACCTGGCCTACCTGGATGTCTGGGAACGCCACATCACCGCGCTGGAAGACGATGCAATCCGCGAGGTCGCGCTCGGCGGGCCGGATACCGCGACACGCACCCGGGCACTCGCGCAGGTCAGACTGGAGCGGCTCGGCGAGCCGGGCGAGGTGGTCGATTGCAGCGCATTCGGTCCGGACTGGGTACCGCCGGGCGCGGCGGGCAGCGGCCGCCTCGCGGCGCGTTCGGAGCCCGGCGGCGATGCCGACAATCCCTGCATCGTGCCGCCGAACGCCGGCTATCGGCGCCTGGAGAACCAGCTCTACCGGGTGGAGATACACACCGGCGGCGCGCCAGGCGTGGCGACCTTCAAATGGAGCCGCGAGAATGGTTCCATCGTCAGCCGCTGGGAGTCCCAGGACGGCGACAACCTCGGCGTGAGCTCGGTCGGCAAGGATCAACTGCTGCGCTTCAGCGATGGCGACTGGGTGGAACTCAGCGACGACACGCGTGATCTGCGGGGACGACCGGGTGTACTGGTACGCCTGCAACAGGTCGAAGGCAACGTGCTGACGATCGACGCGAGCACGATCCAGGACCCGGACGACCCGACCGCGGGCAGCGTCGATCTGGCGGACTTTCCGCTGAACCCGAAGATCCGTCGCTGGGAATCGGAGGGCGCGGAAAGCGTCGAGATCCCGGTGGAAAACGATGGCTGGCTGGAACTGGAGGATGGCGTCTGGGTGCATTTCCAGGCCGGCGGTGTCTACCACACCGGCGACTACTGGACGATCCCGGCGCGCACCGCCCTGGGCGATGTGCAGTGGCCGGATGACGAAGCGAGCGGCGAGCCGGCCTTCCAGCTTCGCCACGGTATCGCGCACAGCTATTGCCCGCTGGCTATCGGCGAGTTCAGCGCCAACGGCTGGGGCGACCTGAACGATTGCCGCAAGACCTTTCCGCCGTTGACCGAGCTGCCCAGCGGCGATCAAGACTGTTGCACCCATACCGTCGGCGATGGCGTGCACAGCGTCGGTGATTTCCAGAGCATTCAGGCCGCGGTCGATGCGCTCGATCCCGAGCTCGGTGGCACCCTCTGCATCCTGCCGGGGATCTACCCACTGAGCGAGCCGGTGAGCGTCGAACTGCCCTATATCGCGATGCGTGGCTGCGGCCGGCAAGCGCGCATCACGGCCGCCTCCGGCGTGGCGGCGTTCGTGATCCGCGGGGCGAAAACGGGCGTGCACCTCCGCGATCTGAGTGTCCGCGCCAGCGCACTGCGCGGCGCGGTGCGTATCGAGGAATGCTTCGACGTGCTCGTCGAGGACTGCGAGATCATCGACCGTGGGCAGTTGCGTCCAACGCCGGAGATGCCGCCCATCGAGCGTCCGCGTCCGAGCCGGCCGATCAGCGATATCACGAACCTCCCGCGTCGACCGGGAGGCGGTGTGAGCATTATCGGGCGGCGACGCCTGAGCCCGGCGGTCGAACCCCGCTTGTCGCACCTGGCCGATACGGAGAGGCCGTTGGCGGTGGCGACGGTGCGTCGCGAGTTCCTGCGCGCGCTGCTCGCGCCGCCGGTCGGGCCGGCGCTCTACCTCAGAGCCTGCCGTCGCGTGGATATCCACGACAACCTGCTGTTCGGCCTGCCCGCCATCTCCGTCCAGGCACGGGATGTCGACATACGGGCGAATCACCTGTCGGGTGGCGGCGCCTGGCTGTGGGATGGATGCAGCCACGTGGAACTCGACGCGAATGCGATCGCCCACGGCGAAGGGCCGGGGATCGTGCTCGGCGGCCTGCCCGACGGGGAAGAGGTCGCGAAGGATGCCAGCGGCGTGCTCCAGGTCGACATCCACGCCAACCATATCCTCGGCATGGCCAACAGCGGAATCAGCAGCGTCGTGGATGTCGAGGAGAACCTCGAACTCGGCGAGCTGGAGGATATCGTCATCGCGCACAACCGCATCGAATCCTGCGGCCTGGATGGCGTGGCCCCGGCCTGGGAGCCGCTGGCGGTCGGCGGCGTGGTGTTACGTGGCGTCACCGGTCTGCGCATCCACGACAACCTCATCGAACGCAACCAACCGAGCGATGGCGGCCCCGCCGTCGGCGTCTTCCTGCATCTGTGCCTCGGTCTGGAGGTGGCCGACAACCGGATCATCGACAATGGTGGGGCGGGGAACAAGGGTCGTGGCGCGTGCGTGGAGTTCGGTGATGACAAGGTCGGGACGGCGTTCGATCTCCCGTATACCGAGAAAGGGATGGTTTTCACGCAGTCGACCGCGAATGGAGACGTACAGGATACGACCAAGATTATCCGGATTGGCGCTTTCACTGGGTTGCTTGCCGGGGAGATAACAACCATCCAGCTACCCGTGCCGGTTTCCACGGCTTCGATAACACTGATGACCTTCGCGACCCAGGGAGGCACGGTCATTGGACAGGATGCCGATGGCAAGAATATTGCCCGCGCGGTCTTCAGCGGCGGTCGGAAGAGACCTCAATCGATGACGCTCTCCGCCGAAGGCATGGCGCGCCTGTCGGTACAGGCCCCTTCGGACAGAGAGTTGGTCATTCTCGATGTCTGCGCGGGTAGTGCCTCCGTGGTGGGTTTTCAAGCGGGTATTGCCGCTTGGTGGGTGTTGGGGGGAACACTCCGATTGCCGAGTGAGACACTGCCCATCAATGCATTTCAGCGTGATACGCCCGCCGCGACGATCCGGGACAACATTGTTTCCACGCCACGCGGGCAGGCATTGATGCTGATTGGCATGGGTACGATGTCGGTGAGCGGCAACAGCTTGAGCAGTCACGGCACGCACGAGCAGCCTCCACTCGATGGCCAGGGTAGCGACCCGGATATCTTCGACAAGATGAGTCAGGCAGGCGCTTGCGTATCCATCCTGAATATCGGCTTTGCGGCGGCATTCGGCGATGCGCTGCTTGGGCTGTCGACAGCGAAGGTGAAGCGGGTCGACGTGACGAACGGGGAAACGGCATTACCCGATGGCTTGACGCGCTTTGATGGCAACCAGGTAAAGCTGGATGTTCCTGATTCCAAGCGGCGCTTATTGTCCGGCACGGCGATCGTCTCTTTCGACGACATCTCCGTACAGCACAATCAACTGCTCAGCCGCACCCGGGGGACACAGATGGTCTCTGATCTGGTCGCCGCATCGGTGACGATACGTGTCGCTGGTAACAGTTTGACCGAGTTGCCGGGTCAGGCGCTCCTATCCGGCCTTTCCATCGGAGCAGGGCAGAATGCCACGCTCACCAATCAGGCCACCCATTGCATCGTGGCGATGGGTGGAGATGTACTGGTCGGGCAGAATCAGATCGTGTTCGATAGTGAACTGTGCAAAAGCCTTAACAAAGTAACGGGGTAACTACTCAGCGAGCAGATCAAATAAAGGGTAACTGCTCAGATTGCCGCTGAAATGCGTCAGATCAAGGCAAAAAATGTGATCGTTACAGGGATGTAACTTATTAATGTGAAAATACACTTAAATTATTGATTTTTCATGATCTGGGGTGGCGCCACCCCGCGTCATGAACGTTAGGGCAATGCAGGAGCAATTACCGGGTTACGAGTGTAAATGACCATTTTTGAACGCAGAGCTGGCGCATTTCAGCGGTTGGCTGAGTAGTTACGTAACGGGATAAATCATTGGAGAGACCGACATGGCGACCAAGCAGGAATTCCGATTGAACGATCCGACGCAGTTAAAAAGTTTCGTGGATGAGTTGCTGGAGCAGACAAGTGATGCGCGTGTCAACGGATTACAGCGACTCGCCGGGCTTCAGCAACGACGCGCCAAGCGACTGGCCGCGACGAGTCAGCGTCTTGCAAAGACACTTGGCGAGAACAATCCTCGGGTCGTTGCCTTGAGCACGGCAGCGGTCGATACGGAACGACTGACAGTGGAAGTGGACGAAGCCGCCCGACGCGAGGCCAGCAAGCCCCGGATCAAGGATAATGAATGGGCTGTGTTCGGGCGAATAAAGGATCCGAGGGGCGACCCCATTTCCGGACTGACGGTGCGGATTGTCGATAAGAGCGGGAAGCTCAATGAAACCTTACCCAGTTCGAAGACTGATGAATTGGGTGGCTTTTCCATCGTTCTCGCGGTTACCAGCTCGTTTTCGGACGGTCGGGCCGCGCTGGAACTTTATCTGCGCGTGATCGACAGGGAAGGAGAGCAGCGATTTCAGTCGGATAAACCGCTTCGACCGCAAGCCGGCGGGGCCGAATACTATAGCATTACCCTGGGTGGAGCCAAGCCCCGCCCGCAACGGAAGAAAGGCGTCACCCGGCGGCGAGGATAGCCTGGCCATCACTCGTCATTCGACATGAAAAGCTCCACCCTGAACAGCCTGATCGGGCTTGTCGTCGTCCTGGGTCTTGGCCTGTGGACGGTGGCATTCCTGTTGACGCGCGAGGATTCGTCGGCGAACGAATTGCTGATCCACCTCGGCAAGACCGGGGCGACGCTGGCGCTGATCACCGCCGTCGGCGCGCTTGTGCGTCAGGCGTTGAAGGAACGCGACGAGGCTCGTCAGGCGGAAAAGGAGAAGCTGGATTTCTATCGCGGTCTGCTGGCGGATTTCAAATCGGTTCACGATCGCGTCGAGAATTGCAGGCTGCTGATCGAAGCACATCGCTCCGCCAAGACCTACGGAGAGCAATTGCGCAACCTGGTCGCCGGAGTCGTCACCCTGCACAACATCAAGCGCGCGCTGAATCCGGAGTTCCCGGAACTGCGTAAGGAACTCGATGCACCCATCGTCGGCATGACGGCCTTCCTGAAGAAACTGCTAGGCGAGTTTCGTGATCACTATAAACACATCTCCGAATTGCAGGTGGTCGACGAAGCCTGGAACAAGCACCTTAGAGATGACATGCCTAAATCGGGTGGCCCCGAATCCTATGCGCCGATATCACGCGCCTGGGCGGAGATCGAAAAGCTGCCCGAGCTGTCCGTGTTGCGTGATGACGAGCGTTACGGCGAATACAAGGCGGCGTTCATCGATCATATCGACACGGCTTCGGCCATTCTGCGGGCCAGGTTACCGGTCTGAGTTGCTGGCCGGATCGCTTTCACCCGGCCTGATCCGGGCTGTTGGAATGGATCAGCCTTTCGAGTGCGCCGGTGTCGAGATGCGCGTCGATGGCGTCGGCGAGTCTGTCGATGGCTGTCTCGCGTAGCGCCATGTAGTCGGGCGTGTCGGGTTCGCGCAGGCCGGCCCAGGCGAGTAGCGTGTCGCACGCGGCGCGGGATTCGAACAAGCCGTGCAGGTAGCTGCCGAGGATATGCCCGTCGCGGGAGATCGCGCCATCGCCGCCGCCGTCGTCGAAACGGATGGCGGGCCGTGCCAGCGCCGCGCCCTGGCTGTCGCCGGCGTGAATCTCGTAGCCATGCAGCGGTGCGTCGTCGAGCGTCAGGCGTCCGACGCGGTTACGCAATTGCTTGCGGTCGGTCAGCTCGGTTTCCAGGTCGAGCAGGCCGAGGCCGGCGCTGGCACCTGGCGCGCCTTCGATGCCGAGCGGATCGGCGATGCGCCGGCCGAGCATCTGGAAGCCGCCGCAGATGCCGATCAGCCGGCCGCCATAGCGCAGGTGACGGTGGATCGCCTCGTCCCAGCCGCGCTGGCGCAGCCAGTCGAGATCGGCGCGCACGTTCTTGCTGCCGGCGAGCACGATCAGGTCGGCGGCGGGCGGTGCCTGGTCCGGCGCGACGAATTGCAGATCGACACGCGGATGCAGGCGTAGCGGATCGAGGTCGGTATGGTTGCTGATGCGCGGCGTGACCGGCACGATCACGCGCAGCGCATCGTCTGTCGTGTGGGTCTGCGCGGTCTGGATCGCGTCCTCGGCCTCCAGATGCAGGCCACGCAGATACGGCAGCACGCCGAGCACCGGTTTGCCGGTGCGCTGTTCCAGCCAGTCCAGCCCGGCTTGCAACAGACCGATGTCGCCACGAAAGCGGTTGATGACGAAGCCCGCGATGCGCGCCCGTTCGCTGTCGGAAAGCAGTGCCAGCGTGCCGACCAGGTGCGCGAACACGCCGCCCCGGTCGATGTCGGCGACCAGGATCACCGGGCAGTCGACCGCCTCGGCGAAACCCATGTTGGCGATGTCGCCCTCGCGCAGGTTGATCTCGGCCGGCGAGCCGGCGCCCTCCACCAGGATCAGCGCGTATCGCGCGGCGAGGCGCCGATGGGACTCCAGCACCGCCTCGCGCGCGACGGCTTTGTAATCGTGATAGCGCCGGGCCTCCATGTTGTCGATCGCGCGACCGTGAACGATCACCTGCGCGCCGGTGTCGCTGTTCGGCTTCAGCAGGATCGGGTTCATGTCGGTATGCGGCGCGAGTCCGCAGGCCTGGGCCTGCACTGCCTGGGCGCGACCGATCTCGCCGCCGTCGGCGGTCACGGCGCTGTTCAATGCCATGTTTTGCGGCTTGAACGGCGCGACCGCGACGCCGCGTCGTTTCGCCCAACGGCACAGCGCGGTGACCAGCAGGCTCTTGCCGGCGTCCGAGGTGGTGCCCTGGATCATCAGCGTGGTCAGCGTACCGCCCCGAGTGCTTCGTCCAGACGTCGCCAGCCGGATTCGTCGCCGGGCAGGCCGAAGCGCAGGCTGGCGGGCGCGTCGAACAAGCGGGTCAGGATCGCGCGGCGCGCCAGTTGCTCGTGCAGCTCGCCCGCCCGTTCGGTTTCGACCCATTGGAACAGGCAGCCGCCGCCGTTCGGCGCGAGGCCGTGGCGGCTCAGCAGTTCCCGCAGCCGTTCTCCGGCGCTCGGCAGGGCGGCGCGCGCGGCCTGTTGCCAATCGTTGTCGCGCAACGCCAGGGTCGCGACATGGCGCGACGGCGCGGCGATCGGCCAGGGACCGAGTTCGGACTTCAATGCCTTGAGTATCGCCGCCTGGGCGCAGACGAAGCCGACCCGCGCGCCGGCCAGGCCGAAGAACTTGCCCAGCGAGCGCAACACGATCAGGCCGGGCCGATCGCTGAAGGGCGCGAGGCTGTGTTCCGGCGCGCAGTCGATGAAGGCCTCGTCGACCACCAGCCAGCCATCCCGCTGTCGCAGGCGCGCGTGACAACGCAACAGTTGCTCGCGGGTGAAGCATTCGCCGCCGGGATTGTTCGGATGGATCAGCAGCATATGCTCGACCCGTTCCGAGACAGGCTCGATCTCGTCGGCCGACACCGCGTGGCCCGCGCGTTGCCAGGCGCGGTAGTGTTCCCGATAGCCGGGGTGGATGATCGCGACGCGGCCGGGTTCGCGCAGCTTCGGCAGCAGTTGGATCGCGGCCTGCGAACCGGCCACGGCCAGCAGGGAGTCGGCTCGATAATAGTCGCGCGCGGCGGCTTCGAGGCCGTCTTCATCCTCCGGCAGCCGGTTCCAGACCGTCGGTGGCAGCGCTGGCGCCGGCCAGCCGTTCGGGTTGATGCCGGTGGACAGATCCAGCCACTCGGCGAGCGGAATGGCGTATCGCGCCGCCGCCGCGCGCAGATGGCCGCCATGCGGCAAGGGTATGGACTCAACGGGCAAGGGCTTCTCCCAACAGGATCGTCAATAGCCAGATCACCAACGCGCGATCCACTAGCCATGGGCCGCGATGGATGTCTCGCGCCTCGGGAGGCGGTCCCGCGCCAAGGACCGGTCGTTGGCGCGGCGCGCCATGATAGCGGGCCGCGCCGCCCAGCGATACACCCAGGGCGCCCGCGCCGGCGGCCATCACCGGCCCGGCGTTCGGGCTTTCCCAGCGCGGGGCTTGTTCGCGCCAGCAACGCCACGCGCTGCGGAAATGCCCGCTCGCCGCATAGCTCAGCGCCGTCAGCCGCGCCGGGACCAGATTCAGCAGATCGTCCAATCTTGCCGCGACACGCCCAAAATGCCGATAGCGTTGGTTGCGATAGCCCCACATCGCATCTAGGGTGTTCGCCAGGCGGTACAACACCACACCCGGCGCGCCGAGCAGCAGATACCAGAAGAGCACGCCGAACAGCGCATCCGCGCCGTTCTCCAGAACCGATTCCAGCGCCGCCTTCGCCACGCCGGTGCCGTCCAGCTCGCCGGTATCGCGGCTGACGATGCGGCCGACCCGTTCGCGTGCCAGGTCGAGATCATCGGCGCGCAGCGCGTCGGCCACGTCCAGCGCGTGATCGCGCAGGCTGCGCCGACCGATTGCCAGATAGACGAGCACCGTATCCAGCATGAAACCGCCGATCAACGCGTTGGCGGCGACAGCCAGCATTACGCACGGAGCGAGCGCCAACAGAACGGCCAGCGCGCCGCGCACTACATCGTCGCGATAAAGGCGTTGTTCCAACCATTGTGCATAGCGGCCGAAACCGACCAGCGGATGAAAGCGGCGCGGCTCGCCGAACAATTGGTCGAGCAGCACCGAGGCGACGAGTACCAGACTGCTAGCCACGAAACGCCGCTTCCGACGCCAGGTAGGCGGCTTCCTCGGCGGTGTTTCCGCGCCCGAGGATGGCATTGCGATGCGGGAAGCGTCCGAAGCGCTGGATCAGTTCGCGGTGGTGTCGCGCGAAGCGCAGGTTGTCCTTCAACCCGGCGGACTCGAAGCAGCGCACGGATTCGTCTTGGTCATCGAGGTTCTCGCTGTGCATCAGCGGCATGTACAGGAAGGCGCGTTGCTCCAGCGGCAATCGCGCGTCGAATGCGTTCGCGAGGGCATGACGGGTGACGGCGATGGCGTGATCCTGGGTGACGAAGCTCGCCGGCTGGCCGCGATACATGTTCAGCGGAAACTGGTCGAGCACGATCGCCAGCGCGAGACAGCCTTCGGGGGTGTCCCGCCAGTGCTCGACTCGGCTGTCGCGCGCCGCTTCCCACAGGTTCTCGAAACGCTGTTTCAACTCGGCGTCCCTCGCCGGCGTGGCCTTGAACCAGAGATCGCGGTTCTCGACGGCGAACCAGTAGGCGATGATGTCCTCGGGGCGTTCCTGGGTCGCGTTTTTCATGTGTCGAGTCTCCGGTTGGCGGGTCTGAGTTCCTGTTGCCATTGGCGATCGGGCGGCGCTATGCTAGCGCGATGTCCGATTCTCCGCTGATCTATTCGCTGATCGAATCCCCCGGCCACCCGGATTTCTCCGCGCTGTATGCCCGCCTCGGCTTCGACGAGCTGAAGTTCAGCGCGATGCGCAAGGCGATCGGCAGTCTGAAGAAAAGGCCGCCGGATTTCGTCGTTGGCGAGTTCTTCTACGGCTGGGCGAACAACTACGCCGGCGTGAATATCTCCAACCTGGACGTATTTCTCTACAGCTTGCAGAAGTACGCGCCCCGGGCACGCGTGATCGTGCTTGCCGGCAAGGCCGATCTGCCCCATGTCGACAAGCTCGCGGCGCTGTTCCCGTTGCACGCGGTACTTGCCGAACCGGTCGCCGAGGCGGCCATGCGCTCCGCCCTGGAAAAGTCCTGAAAGCCGCTGATCGGCGTTCTGCGCGGCGAACCGCTTCGCTGCGCTCTCCCCCTATGGATATGCTACAATTCCGCGCTTAAAATCACAGAATAAGGCCGTAATGCAAGATTGCGGACAAGCTGCATGACAACGACAGAATTCGCCAAAGAAGTTCTCCCGGTCAATCTCGAGGACGAGATGCGCCAGTCCTACCTGGACTACGCGATGAGCGTCATCGTCGGCCGCGCGCTGCCGGATGTGCGCGACGGCCTGAAACCGGTGCATCGTCGCGTGTTGTATGCGATGAACGTGCTCGGCAACGACTGGAACAAGCCTTACAAGAAGTCGGCGCGCGTGGTCGGCGACGTGATCGGTAAATACCATCCGCATGGCGATACCGCCGTGTACGACACCATCGTGCGCATGGCGCAGCCGTTTTCGCTGCGCTACATGCTGGTCGACGGGCAGGGCAACTTCGGCTCGGTGGACGGCGACGCGCCGGCGGCGATGCGTTACACCGAGGTGCGCATGTCGAAGATCGCGCATACGCTGCTCGACGATCTGGACAAGGAGACCGTCGATTTCGCGCTGAACTACGATGAATCCGAGTCCGAGCCGGTGGTGCTGCCGGCGCGCTTTCCGAACCTGCTGGTCAACGGCTCCTCTGGTATCGCGGTCGGCATGGCGACCAACATCCCGCCGCACAACCTGAACGAGACGATCAATGCCTGCCTGGCGCTGATCGACGATCCGGATATCGATATCGACGGCCTGATGCAGTACATCCCGGGTCCGGATTTCCCCACCGCCGGGCTGCTGAACGGCACCCAGGGCGTCGGCGAGGCCTATCGCACCGGTCGCGGGCGCGTGTACATGCGCGCGCGCGCCGATATCGAGGACATCAACGAGCACAAGCAGCGAATCGTCGTCACCGAGTTGCCCTACCAGGTCAACAAGGCCCGCCTGCTGGAGAAGATCGCCGAGCTGGTCAAACTGAAGCGCCTCGAAGGCATCTCCGAACTGCGCGACGAATCCGACAAGGACGGCATGCGCATGGTCATCGAGCTGCGCCGCGGCGAGGTTGCCGAGGTGGTGCTGAACAACCTCTACCAGCAGACCCAGATGCAGACTGTTTTCGGCATCAACATGGTCGCGCTGGTGGACAAGCAGCCGCGCCTGCTGAACCTGAAGCAGATGCTGGAGTTCTTTGTCCGGCACCGGCGCGAGGTGGTCACGCGGCGCACCGTCTTCCTGCTGCGCAAGGCGCGTGATCGCGCGCATATATTGGAAGGCCTGGCGGTCGCGCTGGCGAATATCGACGAGGTCATCGCGTTGATCAAGGCCGCGCCGAACCCGGCGGCGGCACGCGAGGGTCTGCTGGCCAGGCTGTGGAAGTCCGGCATCGTCGAAGCGATGCTGGAACGTGCCGGCTCGGATGCCTCCAAGCCCGAGGACATGGCCCCCGAATTCGGTCTGACCCCGGACGGTTATCGCCTCACCGAGATCCAGGCGAAAGCCATACTGGACCTGCAACTGCATCGCCTGACCGGGTTGGAGCAGGAAAAAATTATCAATGAATACGAAGAGATACTGAAGAAAATTGAAGATCTGCTCGATATTCTGACGAATCCCGATCGACTCATGCGGGTGATACGCGAAGAGCTGATCGCGATCCGCGACGAGTTCGGCGACGCGCGCCGCACCGAGATCCTCGAACGGCGCCTGGACCTGACCCTGGAAGACCTGATCGCCGAGGAGGATGTCGTCGTCACGCTGTCGCATGCCGGCTACGCGAAGGCCCAGCCGATCGACGCCTACCAGGCGCAGCGACGTGGCGGCAAGGGCAAGACCGCGACCGCGACCAAGGACGAGGATTTCGTCGACCAACTGTTCGTCGTCAACACCCATGACACCATTCTATGCTTCTCCAGCCGCGGCAAACTGTACTGGTTGAAGGTCTACGAGTTGCCGCAGGCCGGGCGCAACGCACGTGGCAAGCCGATGGTGAACCTGCTGCCGCTGGAAGACGGCGAACGCATCAATGCGGTATTGCCGATTCGCGAATACGGCGAGGATCAATTCGTCTTCATGGCGACGCGCAACGGCACCGTGAAGCGCACCCCGCTGAGCGATTTCTCGCGACCGCGCGCGAACGGCATCATCGCCGTCGATCTGCGTAACGGCGACGAACTGATCGGCGCGCGCCTGACCGACGGTTCGCACGACATCATGTTGTTCAGCACCGAGGGCAAGGCAGTGCGCTTCAAGGGTTCGGACGTGCGTCCGATGGGGCGCACCGCCGGCGGCGTGCGCGGCATCCGTCTGAACGAGGGGCATCGGGTCATCTCGTTGATCATCGTCGAACCCGGCGACGTGCTGACGGTTACCGAGAACGGCTACGGCAAGCGCACGCCGATCGACCAGTTCCCGACCAAGGGACGTGGCGGCAAGGGCATTATCTCGATCAAGACCTCCGAGCGGAACGGCATGCAGATCGGCGCGGTGCTGATCTGCAACCCGGACGACGAGGTGATGCTGATCACCGACGGCGGCACGCTGGTGCGTACCCGCGCGGCGGATGTCTCGGTGCTCGGTCGCGATACCCAGGGCGTGAAGATGATCAGCCTGAGCAAGGGCGAGAAGCTGATCGGCATCGAGCGTATCGAGACCCTGCCGGATGGCGACGAGGACGAAAGCGGTGACGAGCCGGCTTCCGAGTGATCGGTCGTCCGAAGGGGATGCGCAAACCGCCGGCGCCGTGCTGGGTTTCGCTGCGCTCTACCCAGCCTACGTTCTGCGATCGTGTTCTCTGGCGGCCAATCCAGGTTTTTCCGGTGATCGAGGGCAAGGCAGAGAAATTGAACCTGATTCAAAAGCGTAGGCTGGGTTGAGGTACGAAACCCAGCGATCGCGGTCGTCCGAAGGGGATGCGCAAACTGCCGGCGCCATGCTGGGTTTCGCTGCGCTCTACCCAGCCTACGTTCTGCGATCGTGTTCTCTGGCGGCCAAGCCAAGTTTTTCGGTGATCGAAGGCAAGGCAGAGAAATTGAACCTGATTCAAAAGCGTAGGCTGGGTTGAGGTACGAAACCCAGCGATCGCGGTCGTCCGAAGGGGGATGCGCAAACCGCCGGCGCCGTGCTGGGTTTCGCTGCGCTCTACCCAGCCTACGTTCTGCGATCGTGTTCTCTGGCGGCCAAGCCAAGTTTTTCGGTGATCGAGGGCAAGGTAGAGAAATTGAACCTGATTCAAAAGCGTAGGCTGGGTTGAGGTACGAAACCCAGCGATCGCGGTCGTCCGAAGGGGATGCGCAAACCGCCGGCGCCGTGCTGGGTTTCGCTGCGCTCTACCCAGCCTACGTTCTGCGATCGTGTTCT
>Ga0256832_1002260_pt1 | contig 13164 bp, 8 predicted proteins | sample 134614metaG_FD_190534 | JGI IMG/M metagenome (GOLD analysis project Ga0256832, IMG submission 190534) | Hydrothermal vent microbial communities from Lau Basin, Pacific Ocean - 134-614 | ecosystem: Environmental > Aquatic > Marine > Hydrothermal vents | place: Pacific Ocean: Lau Basin | collected... | reverse complement strand
GATTTTCGATAATGCGACACTTTAAAACTATTCCAACGAATCTGCAAGACGCCTTTAACCGCTTCAGACACGATATCCTTATTCATCTTAGACTGTCCTTTTTCTCTATCGACAAAAGTGATGGGCACCTCTTCAATAGAGAATCCCAACAAATGCGTGGCGTATTTCATCTCAATCTGAAAGGCGTAACCTACAAATTGTATTTTATCAAAGTCAAGTGTCTCCAGCACCTTTCTACGATAGCACACAAATCCGGCGGTGGGATCTTTTACCGGCATGCCGGTGATTATCCGCACATATAGGGACGCACCATAGGATAGCCAAAGTCTGTTCTTTGGCCAGTTCTTCACCCCTCCTCCTTTCACGTAGCGAGAGCCCACTACCACATCCGCACCATTGGCCGCAGAGTTATAGAGGCGTTCCAAATCTGAAGGATTGTGTGAAAAATCCGCGTCCATTTCATACAAATACGCATACCCCAAATTCAAACCGTAGCGAAACCCGTCCAGATAGGCCGTCCCCAGTCCCAATTTACCCGACCGTTTTAACAGATGGAGCCTTTTTCCCCAAGAACGTTGCATCTCCTCTACGATTTGAGCTGTACCATCCGGTGAGTTGTCATCTACGATAAGTACATCAAAATCCTTATTCAAAGAAAAGACCGCTTCAATAATCTCGCGAATATTCTCTTTCTCGTTATAAGTGGGTATAATGACTAAGCTGTCGGACACAAATATGGATTTTTATTAGTGGATTGCCGGATATTGGGCGGGATCAGATTCATGCATTATCGCATATACCTTATCAACAACATCTTCTACGGATGGTTTACTAAAATACTCCCCATCTTTAGAGTAAGCGGGGCGATGCTCCTTGGCAGTCAAGGTCTGTGCCGGAGAATCCAAATATCTATAGCCTCCTTGTACTTCTATAATCTGCTGCAACATGAAGGCCGTAGCCCCTCCCGGCACGTCCTCATCCGCAAACAGAATCCTATTGGTTTCTTGCAAAGAGGAGAGAATCACTCCCTCTAAATCAAATGGCAATAAGGTCTGGGCGTCTATAAGTTCCACTTCAATCCCAAGATTTGCCAGTATCTCACATGCCTCGTTACAAATGCGCACCATCGCGCCATACGTTACCAGTGTCAAATCACTACCCGAACGCAATACTTCCGGCACCCCGAGCGCTACCTTAAATGCATCCAAATTGGACGGCATGCGCTCCCGGTAGCGATACCCGCTTAAGACTTCTATGACCAAAGCAGGATCATCTCCGGAAAGCAGGGTATTGTACATTCCTGCTGCCTGGGTCATATTGCGAGGTACGCAAAGGTGCATCCCCCGAATAGAATTGATTAACATACCTAACTGGGAGCCCGCATGAAAAATCCCCACCAATCGATGTCCCCGGGTACGGACGATTAAAGGTGCTTTTTGTTGGTTGTTGGAGCGCCATCGCAAGGTCGCCACATCATCTGTAAGAGGTGAAAAGGCATAGGGCAAGTAATCCAAATACTGTATTTCCGCAATGGGTCGAAGACCTCGCATCGCCATCCCCTCCCCTTGTCCAACAATAGTCCATTCACGAATTCCGGTATCGAATACACGCTCTTCACCATACTTTTCTTGAAGGCCGGCCATGGCCTGATTGACATCTCCTATCTTTCCAACATCTTCACCGAATGCCAGGAGCCGGGGATCCCTTTCAAAGGCCATATCAAAAAAAGCATTTAACACTTGATAGCCCGGCACTTCTTTGGCGTCTTCGTCATACTCAGCCGGGACCGGTGGCACATTGAGTGCGCCCTGACTACCCTCATTGAGCAGGTAGGGGTCATACAATTGCTCACCACGTTGCTGCACTTCATTTACAAGAGCGATCAAAGCCTGCCTCGAACTCGAGTTTGCCCCCGCGGTCGTGTAGAGCAATCTCCTCGCATTGGCCAATATCTCAAAAACGGCCGGAACTGCCATTTTCTTGAGCTCCCCTTCGAGGGCAATAATGTCGCTTTGCTCACCGACTTCTGACTTTATACCTTTGTATATCTCTTTCAATCGGGAGAGAATCTCCTTTGGATAGGCAAGAAATTTTTTCCATGCTTTTTGCTTTTCCGCTTTTACATACTCCAATGCCGCCGCATCTATCGCATCCAAGGCCTCCTGAGCCAAAATCCCGGATTCGATCATCCATTCGCCCATATGCTTCAGTCCGTCCTTGTCCTGCTCATACTGCATTCGCTCAGGCGTCTTATATCGTTCATGCGACCCCGAAGTAGAATGCCCCAACGGCTGGGTACATTCCTGGATATGAAACAAGCCTGGGATGTGATTCTTTCGAATTTTGGCAATGCCTTTTTCATACATCTCCACCAATCCGGGGTAATCCCAACCTTTTGCTGTGTAGATGTACATCCCATTGGTAGATTTCCCTTTGGCAAATCCCTTGGTAATCTCAGATATATTCTCCTTGGCAATCTGATACTTTGCAGGAACAGAAATCCCAAAACCGTCATCCCACACAGAAATTGCCAAAGGGACCTCGGTCACACATGCCGCATTTAGCGTCTCCCAAAATGCACCTTCTGCCAACGCCGCGTCTCCGGTAGATACAAAGGAAACTTCATTCCCCTTGTTTGAAAATAATTTGTTGTTGTCGAGTTCAGCGATATTTCTGTATTTTTTTGAAGCCATTGCCGCACCAAGACCACGGCCCATCTGCCCTGCAAGACTGGATATATCTGAGCCAAAATTGTATCGCTCCAGTTGATTGAGCCAGTTGCCTTGGTCATCGAGCATCGGCGTTGCAAAGTGGTTATTAAATTGGCGCCCAGCAGAAAAAGGATCATTAACAGGATCTCCATAAATCTGCGCAAAAAAGTCCTGCACGTCACTAACCCCCAGGGCAAATGCCCATGTTTGATCCCGATAATACCCATGTCGGTGGTCGCCCTTCTTAAAAAACTTTGCCAATGCGATCTGAGGCAACTCCTTTCCCTCTCCCGTAATCCCGAAATTAGCCTTTCCCATCAATACTTCCTTCCGTGCAAGAATGCTTGCCTCCCGGCTTACCCTGCACACCCAATAATCTCGAATCACTTCATTCTTATATCTGTCCACCTTCGTTTTTTCCTCATTAAGAAAAGGGGTCAACTCTGAAGCATTTGATATCATATGTACATTATATTTAATATTATTCCCAATTAAGTCAGCAAATTTACAACAATAATGTGACTCCTTGACCTGATCATCACACCAATCAGTAACAAGTTAAAGTAAGACCCTAAACATTACATATATATTTAATACATTGTTATTTATAATACAAGGCGATACATTAACTACGCTTCAACATAAAGCAGCTATTCATAAAATCAATCTAATGTCTTTTCTATTTTTAACATTCCGTTAACAAAGAATTTAATAATGTTGACGTTATGCATTAAACTTTAATGCTATCTTTGCGATAGAATATTTTTATTTAACCCAAAATTTTACTCAGATATGAAAAAAATTCTGATTTTACTTGTTTTGTTTTTGGGTGTGGCGGGCATGTCTTATGCACAAGACACTAAAACGGAGACCACTGATGGCCCCCTTATGCAATTAGCGGCAGAAGTAGTAGACTACGGCACTATCGAAAGAGGTGCAGATCCTCTTCGCGTTGTAGAGTTTACCAACACAGGCACCGAACCACTTGTCATCAAGAATGCACGCGGCTCCTGTGGCTGTACCGTCCCGACTTGGCCCAAAGAGCCTATCATGCCGGGAGAGACTTCCAAGATTGAAATCCGTTATGACACCAAGCGCGTCGGTAACATCAGCAAGACCGTAAAGGTTACCACAAACGAAAAGGAAAATAACGTCCACGTTATCCGTGTCAAAGGAAAGATTCTCCGTGCCAAGAAAGTAGAAAATGTTCCAGCAAAGGAAACCAACATGTTGGCTCCCAAAAAATAGGGACTCTTCTACCTTTAGAATAAAAAGCCCCGGCACCTTGTGCTGAGGCTTTTTTATTTTGGTTGCCCCTCCTTCACATTCAACCACACTTGCCCTAAAGTAGTATTCATACTGAACAAACCCCTTCCTCTGTGACTTTATTCCAATAAAATCTTAAGTTATGATATTGGTACTCTCTCCGGCTAAAAGACTCAATGAGCATCCTCTCCAAGGTTTGGATTTACCTCAAACTGCGCCGCTGTTTCAAAAAGAAATAGAGCCACTATTGGATATTATGAAAACAAAGAGTGCGTCTGACCTCAAAAGTTTAATGAAAATAAGCGATAAAGTAGCTCAACTCAATGTCGAGCGTTTTGGGCAACTCCAAATTCCCATACCCAAAGAACACTCAAAACCGGCTGTGTTCCTTTTCAATGGAGATGCTTTTCAAGGGTTGGATGCCGCAACCCTTTCTAATGAAGACCTTCTATTTGCTCAAGAACATCTCCGGATTTTATCGGGACTATACGGGATATTGAGACCGCTGGACTATATGATGCCCTACCGGCTGGAGATGGGCACCAAGTTGAAAGCCAATGGCTTCAAAAATCTCTATGAGTATTGGACGAATATCCTTACATCGCACTTAAGCAAGGAACTCGCGAAGGAGCCTGTTCCTGCTCTCATCAATGTGGCATCCAAAGAGTATTTTTCCGCCATAGATACCCGGCAAATTGATGCTCCGGTATATACCATGCATTTCAAGGAATACCGGGATGGTCAATATAAATTCCTCACCTACTACGGAAAAAAGGCAAGGGGCTTACTGGTTCGTTTTATCGTTAAAAACAAGTTGCGACATCCGGAAGAAATCAAATTATTTGACCTGGATGGGTACCATTTCAATCCTGACCTATCCACTTCTTCTGATTGGGTATTCACCCGTGGGGATTGACCGCACCGGATAGTTGACAACGTCCTCCAATTCACATCATCCAATCGTAATACGGCTTCTCAGTCATTTGGGCCCACGCTTTGGCTTTTGCCTGAAAGGCGCTATAACTCGCGTACACTTTCTTGGCAAACGGATCTCCGGCAGCCACCTCCTCGAGCACCTCAGTAGTTTTTCGACGAAGCAGTTGCAGTACTTCTTCCGGGAATGGAAGTATTTGCACCTTGCCTTCTTCTTTTATCTTGGTCAGATACTCGGCATTCTTTGCTTCGAAGGCGCTCAGTGTCCATTGGGAAAGCCGCGCAGCGGCCTGCCGGACAATCGCTTGAAAAGATTTGGGCAAACCGTTAAAATGCCGCTTATTAATCACCATTTCCAAGGTCGTCCCCGGCTCGTGCCACCCCGGATAGTAATAGTATTTGGCGATTTTGTGAAATCCCATATGATAATCGTGAAACGGTCCAATCCACTCCGTGGCATCAATCACTCCGCGTTCCAGTCCGGTATATATCTCCCCTCCTGCGAGCAATACCGCAGATCCCCCCATCTTCTCCAACACCTTTCCTCCAAGCCCCGGCATGCGCATTTTTAGTCCCTTAAAATCATCCGGCGTATCCATTTTTCTATTAAACCATCCCCCCATTTGCACTCCTGTATTGCCGGCATTCAAGGGGACCATATTAAATCCATCGTAGAGCTCAGTCCACCATTTCATGCCCCCTCCTTCCGCAAGCCATGTATTCATCTGCTGTGCATTAAGACCAAATGGAACCGTGGAAAAAAATTGGGTAGCCGCCGATCGTCCCGCCCAATAATAGGAAGCCCCACTTCCCATTTGGGCCGTCCCACTACTCACCGCTTCGAAGACTTCAAGGGCAGGGACCAGTTCGCCACCTCCAAAAACCCGAATGCGAAGCTGCCCGTCCGTCGCCTCTTCCACCCATTTGGCAAATAACTTGCAGCCCTCTCCCAATATGGGAAAATTGGGGGGCCAGGTCGTCACCATCTTCCACCGGTATTTCTTCTTCGAAACAATGGCCGGCCCACTGGCATCTCCTCCCGCTTCCTTCTTGCACGCCGCAGTCAAAAGTCCCGCACCCGCAGCTAAACCTATCGATCGTTTGATAAACTTTTTTCTATTCATTGCTTTGCAATATTGTGATAATAAATAAAAGCACTTTAAGGAAGTACCGACCTGTTGAGGTGTTGAAGTAGAGCAAAGATACCTAATTGTGTGTATAACAAACGGATGAACAAGACATAAAAATGGGGTGCTTAAAACACATTTGCCTCAAACACCCCGGTTCTCATAGTGGAGCTAACGGGATTCGAACCCGTGACCTCTTGACTGCCAGTCAAGCACTCTAGCCAACTGAGCTATAGCCCCATCTATTCAGCCTTCATTACCTAAAGGCCAAAAATCTAAAAAACGCTGCAAAGGTACGATTAAATCCCCACATAAAGGATAAATTTCTCCAACTGTGTATATATTTCAAAGTGCATTAATATGAGCCAACACATTGTTCTGTCCCTATTTTTACATACACCACTTCTCAAGCTTTCAATCTATTGGACCGGGTAAAAATTCCGCCAAAACGGCTTTGGGTGCTCTTATAATACCCGCACTTCGCTATCGCTCGTACGGGGCCACCTAGATGGTATCCCTACGGGATTATTACAGGTGTTCCATTCAGAAAAGTGCACTTTGCAATGCGCTCCAGCAACTGTTATATATCCAATGCCATATACTTTTGACACAACATCCGCGTTCATTTTTTTTGTTATCAAAGATAATATCTATATTTGTCTATTCTTTACACTCTAAACATATTAAAATGAAAAATCTACAACTCATCCTCCTGTTCTTCCTCCTTGTTCCTTTCGCTTCCACACAGGTACTTACACCGGACAAGACCTTTGGCGACCATGGCTTCGTTAAGTCAAGCTACCCCAATGAAGCTGTGGGTACCGCCTTCAAAGTTACCCCACTCGACGATGACCAAGGATACCTGGTTGTAGATGTAGTTTTAGATGACACTTCAGATATAAGTGATTATTATACCCTTAGCAGATACCTGCCGGATGGGCAAAAAGACCTGACTTTTGCCAACAACGGCACTTACCAATTCCCTTATAATCTCGATATTATCTTTGATTACGTGGTACTCAAGGATGGGACCATCGTCGTAGCAGAACTAACCAACTTGGGAGATGTCGCCATTATCGCTTTGGATAAGAACGGACAATTTCTCTTCCGCAAAACATACAACTCGGAAGGGCTTAATTACCTCCCCCGATTCATTGCTAATGACGAGCACAACATCTATCTAGGCGGCATCTTTAACCACATTAACTCTCCGACAGATAATATTGATAGCCTTTACATAATCAAGTTAAACAACGATTTTACCGCGGATTCGACCTTCGGAAACGGAGGTCAGGTAAAGTTCAATATCAGTGCGGATTCCGGCCTGTTTATGATTGAGCTGGCGGTACAAGAGGGCCACCCCATCCTCCTGTATGGAAGTGACGAATTCGACCAAAAGGCCTTGGTCCGTTTTAATTCCGATGGGACGATTGACTCCGGGTTTGGCAATAATGGATTTGCATATATTCATGAAGACCTTGAAAATGGCTTTGACTATGCTCAACTTTTCATTGATAGCACAGGTAACTTAATTGTCTCCCTTTTGGATAATGAGGCTATCACAACAAAGTATACCAAGGATGGGATACTGGATACGACCTACGGTTACGAGGGTATCGGCATCCCGCTTATCAATTACTCCGAAGACATTTCTACCGTCTTTAGCACGTATCACAATGGGAGCATATATTTCTTTGGAGTGTTTGACAAAGGAGCGAGTTCTGATACCATCTACAACCCGGCCATCATCAAGTACGGTTCGAATGGATTTATTGACACCACCTTTGGCAACAAAGGTGTTTTTGTAGAGAACACAGTTCCGATTGGTGTTTATTATGGCGGCGCATTTGATGCACAAAACCGGTTAATCGCCGTAGGAGCGACACCAAAAGACTTCGACCCCAGTGACCCAAGGGATGGAGACCTCTTTGACCAATCCTTAGTCGTCCGGTATCAACTTAAGACCCTTGCTACAAAAATAACCAGAAAAAGAACTGCTCTCTCCAGTCATGTTTATCCAAACCCTTGTAGAGATCATTTCCTTACCGTTCAGCTTCGCCTCCCCTCTTCAGAGAAAACGCAAGTGGTGTTAAGAGATGTCTCAGGATTATATGAGACTTTACTGCTGGACAAGCAGTTGCCGGAAGGAGACATCACGCTTCAACTCCCGTTGCCTGTCAACCTCCATTCCGGCACCTATCTCTTGCAGATTCAAACGGAAAATGAAGTTTTCATTCCGCAAAAAGTGGAGATACTGCGAGACTAACCGGTCATAAGGGAATAAAGGGGATTTTACGGCAAGAATACTTGTATTGCCCGGTTTACACCTATACGGCAGCTATCGCTCCCGTTCAAACAAAAGTCTTTGGCCGGCATCCAAGGCACGGATGGCCCCCCTGTCATAGACGCATTTGCCATTGACATATGTCTTGGTCACCCTGCCCTTAAAGGACTTGCCTTCCAAGGGAGACCATCTGCATTTGTAACGGATATTGTCCGGTGTAACCACCCAATTATCCTCGGGATCGACCAGGACGATATCGGCGAAATAACCTTCGCGCAAATATCCCCGTTCCCGTATCCGGAAACAATCCGCAGGGGCATGACACATCTTTTGGACGATGCGCTCCATCGAAATCTTCCCTTGTTTATAAAAGTCAAGCATGACATTCAGGCTGTGCTGCACCAATGGCAGGCCCGAAGGGGCATGCAGGTAGTCTCCAGCTTTTTCTTCCCGTGTGTGCGGAGCGTGATCCGTCGCTATGATGTCCAATCTATCATCCAACAAAGCCTCAAATAGGGCCTTTCGATGACGGGGTGCTTTGATGGCGGGATTGCATTTAATCTTCGACCCCATTGAAGGGTATGCGTCACTATCAAAATACAGATGATGTACGCAAACCTCAGAAGTGATGCGCTTCTCTCTCAACGACTTACTATTGTCAAACAATTCCAATTCTTCTTCTGTAGAAATGTGCAATATATGCAATCTTGTATCGTACTCCTTCGCCAGAGATACGGCCATAGAAGAAGACTTGTAACAGGCCGCCTCATTGCGAATGAGCGGATGCATCTCGAAGGGAATCGCATCTCCGTATTCTACTTTATACTTCGCCAGATTGTCCCGGATTGTCGCCTCATCCTCACAATGGGTAGCGATGAGCAAGGGCGACTCTCTAAATATCTTTTCAAGCGTTTGCCGGTCGTCCACGAGCATATTGCCCGTGCTGGAACCCATAAAAATCTTAACACCACACACCTGCTCCGGGTCGGTTTGGAGGACTTCTCCTGCATTGTCATTGGACACACCCATAAAGAAGGAATAGTTGACCACGGATTTCTGTGCCCCTAAACTATATTTCACCTCGAGCAGCTCCTGTGTGAGCGTAGCCGGCCGGGTGTTGGGCATATCCATAAAGGAAGTAATCCCTCCTGCCGCTGCGGCCATGGATTCCGTCCGTATATCGGCCTTGTGAGGCATCCCCGGATCTCTAAAGTGCACCTGGTCGTCGATAATACCCGGAATAATCCAGAGCCCTTCGGCATCTACGATATCGGCCCTATGATCTGCTATATCCGGTGCAATCTTAAGAATTCTATCCCCTTCGATTAGAATATCCGAGTGGAAGCTCTTCCCCTCATTGATAAGCAGCCCGCCTTTAAATAATGTTCGCTTCATACTTTACCATTTCAAGCCTTAAAGATAGGACACAACGAGCGGTTAACTCCTGTTTACCTCAATTAATCATTAGGATATTTTGCTCCAGAGAAGAAAAGGCCGTGTGCCGGAGCGCTGAGGGGCTTCGCAAGCCGTTTTTGTCGCTCCAAAGCCTCTGACACCTCCTCGATCGACACTTGCCCCAACCCAACCTGTACCAGCATCCCGGTGATGAGGCGGACCATTCCGCGTAAGAATCTATTGGCTTTTATATGGTATGAAATGGTAGAAGAGGCAGCATCTATTACCAGCCTGCTATCCATAATAACGCAGCGATACGTCTTGGCATCATGACCGGATTTGCAAAAGGGATAAAAATTTTCATACTTCGAAATGAGCAGGGAAGCTTCCCGCATCCGGTCAAAATCCAACTTTTCATACCCCTTCAAATACCAGGAAGTCCCGGTGAGAAAAGGGTCCTTCTTCCCATGAATATGATACACGTATGACCGGGACAAAGCATCAAATCGCGCATGAAAATCCCCCGGTTTCGGCTCCATCTCCTTGACCGCAATATCCGCCGGCAATACCGCATTGAGATGGTATAAAAAATCCTTCTCATCTCCCGGCTGCAACTCTGCACTAAAGGCATAATCCCTTGCATGCACTCCGGCATCTGTCCTGCCACAGCCTATGATTGATATAGGCGAACGCAAAAGCATCGACATCTTCTCCTCCAGAACACCCTGCACCGTCCTCTCTCCCGGCTGTACCTGCCAACCGCTGTATGGCGTCCCCATAAAATCCACTGTAAAGAGATATTTCATACCCTAATTCCTACGTTAATCATCATCAAAAGTACATCTTTCATGGGAAACGCTCCCTTGTGTATTACAAAGTGCACATTTTTTTAAAACTTTATACCGTCCCGGCGGCACAGGATCCTCCTACTCTCCTTTATAACCTGTCAAACTACCTCGCTACAGAACACATGAGGAAATACAAAAATCAAAAACCTAAAAACGCTATAGCGTCACAAGTCTTATCCTCTAACGCTGTAGCGTTATTAGGACACAATTTGTGACGCTTTGGCGTCATTAGAATTCCTTATCAAAGTAAATTCTACCGAAGGGCTATATCATCAGGATTTGGATACCTCCAGGGAAAGTTCTTTTGAATATGCAATAACGATTAACCCAGTAGAACGTGTTCAACTTGGTAAAAGATTTAGGATTTGTGCCACTAAGCAGTATTGGAAATGAGGTTGTACGCACGGAGTTAAAAGTAAAATGCTGATTACCTTTCTTCTAATTAACCTTAGGTAACGCGAGGTACAAACTCCATGAATATTAGCAATACTCATTCGTTCAGATTGTAATACACGCTCCTTTGTTTTATTGTTGTATGAGCATAATTTTCGCAAGTATTTTACACGACTTTAGAGTTATACCTGCAAAAAACCTTAATAAAGCATAAACAAATCGAACAATGTTCGTACATTAGCATTTGGAAAGCATATATTATCAGTATAGTTCAGCTTTAAGAATAGGTTTCTTGACCAAATAAGGGTACGTAAACGAGTGAAGTAAAAGCAAGATATGGTTAAGCCAGACATTACATTAAGGTATTATTTTTAACCAAACTGATGATTGCTTCCGTAAATTTAATATCAGATTTATGCAGAATATTTCTTCATAATACAAATCAAATATTACGAATAAAATAACACCCATGCTAACAATACATGCTTAAATCATTCCGACATAATGAGACTTGCAAAATATAAATTCACCTCAGATAAAAAACAGGAAAGCCCTTTATCCCTGAAAAATTTAAAATTGCGTTTATGGCTACTCATGACTTTGGGTGTCTGTCTTTTATTAGCAGGAGTTATTTATAGCATTAGCTCTGAAAAAAGCCCTTGGATTGAAATAGCTGATTCAATTCGTGATTTTGGGTTTACAATAATTGCATCAGCAACAATTGCCTTACTACTTAAAGTCCCTAGTTTATTTCAAGATGTAAATGATTCTGCAATCAAACTATTAACAAATAATAATTACTTAAAACGCCTAGATGTAAATGAATTAAGAAAGCTTCGAGCAGACGCAACTGAAAGCGCCTACATGAGAAACGTTAAATCTGTAAATGAAACACTTAAAGAATTAGATCTAAAAATTTCAGAACTTTTTTTACAGCCTTACTTTGAAACATATCAAATTAAAATTAGCTGCAAATTATTACAAGACAATAATGATTACATTGAAAAAAAGATTTCCACAGAATTTGTTCTCATAAATCCTAGAAAAGAAAAATGCAATGGAATAGAGTTCATTAAATTTAGAGTTGTTCAAAATAAGATTAACGTAGAAAATGAAAGGTCACTAGTTTCACTCGATGTTCTAATTGATAATGAAAGAGAATTCACTAGCATCAAGGAAAAGTTTAAAGTTAGGTTTACACAATTTTATGAAGAATCGACATCATATGACAGATTGTCAATCATAACGTTAAAAGAAGAATCAAACAAGGATGCTGAGATGTTAGCCTTCAAACATCAGTTAAAAGTACGACTTGTAGAAAGGAGAATAATTCCAAAAAGTGACACTTCATACCTATATCGCGTTATAAATCCAATAAAGTTTTTTATGATAAATTATTCTTTTGAAGATTGCCCAGTAAACCTTATTGGAAACGGTTTTGCAACTTTTCAAACGACAAAAAATGGTGGAATCTCAATAGTTAAAGATCCGAATTCAATTCATATTTCTTGCAAAAAATGGCTATTACCTGGTAACGGCATCATTATTGTTCATAATTACTTAAAATAGAAACAATCTATATTGTCTAACAATCGTTATATTTGCAAACATATTAATAAAACACAATACAGAGTTTAAAAAACAATAGGCTATGAAAAGTAACATGGAAGAAGAAGGTTGATCTAAACAAAGGGGATGGTTACCTCCCTCCCTTAACTACTTGCAATTGGAAAGTTAGATGTTATTATAATAAAAATATGCAGAGTTATTAGCGTATTCTCTGGGTTAGTGCTGCATCTATGGCAATTCAGATTCGCACTACTATAGCAGCGTGAATATATATTCAGAAAGAAAAGAACATATTTCCCAAATATAGAAGAAACCACAATCCGTTCTTTGGGCAAGGCTCCCTCCGCTTGGAAAGAATGATATTCCGTGACTATATTTTGGGATTTGGGATAAGCACGCAAACACCAAGAATATTGGCTAAAGGTGCACAAATCACTCATAAAATATGGCCAGTATATGCCTCAATAATGTTAGGAAAATCAATATAATATGAAACAAATCCGTTGCCCCTCCCTCATATCCATCCCAGTGTTATCCATCCCAGCAAGACAAAGCGCCCGAATTTCCCCACGGATATCCAAAAAATCGAAGGGCCAACCGGAGCCTTCAATCCGCCGGCTATTCCGACCAGCACATCG
>Ga0256832_1002259_pt1 | contig 13166 bp, 6 predicted proteins | sample 134614metaG_FD_190534 | JGI IMG/M metagenome (GOLD analysis project Ga0256832, IMG submission 190534) | Hydrothermal vent microbial communities from Lau Basin, Pacific Ocean - 134-614 | ecosystem: Environmental > Aquatic > Marine > Hydrothermal vents | place: Pacific Ocean: Lau Basin | collected... | reverse complement strand
CGGCGAATCTCACCCGCGGTTTCCGGGTCGAGGGCATGGAACTCCTCTCCGTGCGACGCCTCGACGAGGTGGTCGGGCAGGCCAGCGAGCTTCTCCTGTAATCTCCTGGCTTCAGCCGGGAGCCACGTCGACGCAGTAGCGGCGGATCAGTCGGCGCAGCAGGTCGAGCATGGGCTCGATCCGGTCGATACGGAGATACTCGTCCGGCTGGTGCGCCTGGGCGATGTCGCCGGGCCCGAGCACCACGGTGTCCATGCCGAGCGCGTTGAGGAAAGGACCCTCGGTGGCGAAGGCCACCGTCTCCGCGGCATGGCCGGTGAGGGCCTCGGTGGTGCGCACCAGGTCGGCCTCGGCGGGGGTGTCCATCGGCGGTGCCCCCTCGAACAGGGGGCGGAAACGCACGGTGAGGCCGCTGCCCTCCAGCGCTGCGCGCACGGTGGCGTGGATCTCCTCGCGCAGGGTGTCGATGGCCATGCCGGGCAGGGGGCGGCAGTCGATGTGCAGCTCGCAGCGGGCGCAGATGCGGTTGGGGTTGTCGCCGCCCTCGATCCGGCCGAGGTTCATGGTGAGCACCGGTACCTCGAACGCCTCGTCGCGCCACAGGCGCTGGGTTCTCTCCCGCCACTGCAGCAGCGCGCCGATGGCCCGGTGCATGCCTTCCAGGGCATTGCGTCCCAGCCGCGGGTCGGAGGAGTGGCCCGCCTCGCCCAGGATCTCGATCGCCTCCATGAAGATGCCCTTGTGGCGGCGCACGGGGCGCAGGCCGGTGGGTTCGCCGATCAGGGCGTGCCGGGCCCGGGGGCGGCCGGCCTCGACCAGGGCGCGGGCACCGGCCATGGTGCTCTCCTCGTCGGCCGTGGCCAGGAGGATCAAGGGGGCCTTGAGCGCGGTTTCGGGAACCTCGCGGGCCGCCTCGATGGCCAGCGCCAGAAAGGCCTTCATGTCACAGGTGCCCAGCCCGTAGAGGCGTCCGTCCGCCTCGGTGAGCCGGAAGGGATCGTGCCGCCAGCGGCTGGCGTCGAAGGGCACGGTGTCCGTGTGACCGGCCAGCACCAGGCCGCCGGCGCCCCGGCCCCGACTCGCGATCAGGTTGGCCTTGCCCGGCAGCCCGGGCACGGGCAGGATCTCGGTACGAAAGCCCGCGGCCCGCAGCCAGTCGTCGAGCAGAAACAGCACCGGTTCGTTGGGCTGGTCATAGGCCGGGCTCACGCTGCTCACCGAAGGCGTGGCGATCAGGCCTTCGAGCATGCGGCGCAGTGAAGGCTGGCTGGTCATGGATTCGCCTCGTTGGAAAAGGATCATGGTAGAACATTCATCACCGGACTGGCAGCGGCTCGAGGACTATGCCTTTGCGGACTCGGCGAATGCCGGACGGTGGGCCTGGGAGTTTCTGCGCCGCAATCCCGGCTATCGCCGGGACCATGCCCGTTTCATGCAGACCTGGCGGGCGCTTGAGGCGGACTACGGCAGCCCGCCGAACCGGGATTTCCTGCGCTGGAAGCAGGACCCGAGGGCCTGGGTGCCGGCCGAGGCGGCCAGTGGCGGCGAGTGCCGGGTGGACGAGGACAAGGTGCTCATCGAGTGCGCGCTGGGCGCGAAATACGGTTTCTACAAGTTTCCGCCGGATCCGGCGGACGACGATCCCGACATCGAATGGCGGCCGTTGCCGGAGACGCCACCCTTCGAGGACTGCGAGGGGATCGAGCACGGAATCACGCTCTGCTTCGATCCCGCTCTGCCGCTTCGGCCACAGCTCGAGGCCGCCGGCCGCCGCCTGGCGGCGCGCCAGGCCAGCCTGCGGCGGCAGGGGCTGCGCATGAAACGGGTGCGCGACCGGCGCGACCGCTGGCTCGCCTGCCTGCGGCTGCTGGATGCCGAGACGGCCGGAGCTTCTGACGAAGCGATCGCGGTGGTGCTGTTCGACGGCGATGCTGCAGTACTCGCCGACTGCCGCCGCGAGGCCCACGCCCTGCGCGATGGCGGCTATCGCGAGATCGCCTTCTATCCAGAGTAACCCGCTCTCCCGGAAGACGGGTCCGAAACAATGCAGCCACGATGTATCCCCTGGGCGTCTCTGATCCATAACGCAGAGGACGCAGAGATATTTCTGTTGTTTGTGACTTCCACGTCGTCACGCACGAAGTATCGTGAAGCGATGCAAAGATACGGGACCCCGACAACGAAGCTGCTGTTTCAACGTATCAGGTGCCTTTTCGAGGTTCCGTCTCCTTCCCTTGGCGCTGCGGTCGGGTATCGGTCGGGACAGCGGTGATGATAGTCATTCCGTACGAAACGTTTTCTTCTCCTGCGTCATTCCGGCCAAGCGACCCCGGCCTTGAGCCGGGGGAGCGCGAGCCGGAATCCAGCGACCCCGTTCATCCATGCCGCTGCGGTTGATGCTCTTCTGGATTCCGGATCGGTGCTGCGCACCGTCCGGAATGACCGATGCGGGAATGGCCACGGAATACACCGAATCCACGGAAGGGGACTCTTCCGGGGTATCTGATTCATGACGCAGAGGACGCAAAGGCGCAGAGTGCGCAGAGGGGAATATTGATTTCTTTACCACAGGCGTCATCGTTGTCATTCAGCCAGGCTGGCTTTCCTGGTCATACCAGCCAGGTTTTTTCCCGATCATTCCGGGCGAGCGGTTCTTTCTTCAGTCATTCCGGGCGAGCGGTTCTTTCTTCAGTCATTCCGGGCGAGCGGTTCTTTCTTCAGTCATTCCGGGCGAGCGGAGCGAGACCCGGAATCCAGAAACCACGCGCATCCTTGATGCCTCGACCAATGTTTCCCCTGGATCCCGGATAGCCCGCTGCGCGGGCTTCCGGAATGACTGGAATGTGTGAATTCAGGATAAGCACTGAGTTCCATACGGCGCGTGTTCTACGGGATGAACAAGGATGAATGGCCCGCAATGCGAGCCATGCGGGTTCTCGACAACGTCGCCGTCATCCCCTCGAGACATCGATCAGCTACCTTTCGAGGTGACGGCTCACGCTCGTGTCCGCTCCCCTGGCCGGGGAATACATGAACAATCATTCTCTTTGCGTACTCTGCGCCTTTCTGTGTCTTCCGTGGCCATTCCCGTCATTCCGGACTCGCCGAAGGCGAGATCCGGAATCCAGGAAAGGGAATGAACCAGCTTGGCACAGGTTTGAGTGGTTTCTGGATTCCGGCTCGCGCGCCCCGGCACAAGCCGGGTCGCTTGGCCGGAATGACGCAGACAGGGAAGAACCGGCTTCCCCGGAAGGAGCAGAAAGAAAGCCCGTCGGACTGAATGACAACGATGACGCCTGTGGTAAAGAAATCAATATTCCCCTCTGTGTTCTCTGTGCCTCTGCGTCCTTTGCGTTATCCATCAGATACTCCGAAAAGAATTGCTTTCCGTGATTTCCGTGTTTTCCGTGGCTATCACAACCAGGCATCATGAATTCCGGCAGCCAGTTCCCGCAGGCGCGCGCGGTCGAGCTTGCCGGTGCGCGTGCGGGGGAGGGCGGCGATGCGCCGGATGCTTCGGGGGCGTTCCCATGAAGGCAGATGCGCCCGGCACCAGTCCTCGATCACGCCGGCCCCGATGTCGCCTTCGTGGAAAAGCACCAGGCGTTCTCCCCAGACCGGGTCCTCGACGGCCGTGACGCCTGCGGCCACGATGCCCGGACAGGCCAGCAGTTCGGCCTCGAGTCGTTCGGGATCGACCAGGTGCCCGCCCGTGTTCAGCACGGTGTCGGCGCGTCCGTGCAGCATGAGTCTGCCGGCCTCGTCGAGTCGGCCCAGGTCGCTGGTGATCAGGGTGCGGTTTATCGCATCCGTTGCCAATTCCTGCTCGCCCAGGTAGCCGTGCATGACCATGGGGCCGGTGACCTTCACTCGACCGACGACGTCGTCTGCACCGGCGGGTTCGATGTCGAGATGCACGCCGGGCAGCGGACGGCCCACGCAGCCCGGTTGCCAGTTCCCGTCCACCTTTGCCAGAGTGACGTGAGAGGCCGTCTCCGTCATGCCCCAGGTCACATGGAGCGGCCAGCCCCGGGCCTGCGCGGCATCCGCCAGCGACTTCGAGAGCGGGCCACCGCCAATCAGCACGGCCTGCAGCGAGGCCGGCGCCGGCCCGTCGTCCGCTGCCAGCAGGGCGTGCAGCATGGCCGGCACCAGCGAGACATGCGTGATGCCTTCCTGCCGCACGAGATCGAGTGCACGACAGGGGTCGAACCGGTTCAGGAAATGGACCCGGGCCCCGGTGGCCAGCACCCGGACCGGGATCATCAGGCCGCCGGCATGATCCATGGGCAGACAGGCCAGCCAGCGGTCCGATGTCTGGAGTTCCAGCGCTGCAGCCGTGGCACGAGCCGAGGCCGCCAGGGTCCGGGGTCCATGGCGTGCGAAGTGTGGTTTGCCGCTGGAGCCGCTGGTGGCGAGCAGCAGGGTCGGATGCACGGTCTCGGTGCGCCGGGCCGGGACCCCGGTCGTGAGCGGGATCCGGGCGATGCCGGGCGGAAGCGTCACATCCGGATCGGCAATGGCCTGGATGCACCCGCTACCGGCCAACAGTTGGGCAAGCCGGGAGGCGGGCAGGGGATGCAGCGGCAGTGCGGTCAGCCCGGCACGCAGGGTGGCCAGGACATGGAACGCCAGCGCGCCGCGATCGGCCATGATCAGTGCGATCGGCGTGTCGGAACGGGCGTTCGTTGCCAGTCGTCGGGCCAGGGCATCGACACGCTCGGCGAGCGCCTGCCATGTGAGTGCATTTCCGTCCGGGAACGTCCAGGCGACGGCATCCGGTCGTTGCCGGTGCTGCTTCTCGAGCCAGTCGGAGACGGGATCGTCAGGCAGCATTCGGTATTGGCCGGGTACCCCGATGCACACAGGCGATGCCGAAGGAGAGGTTGCGGTAGCTCACGTCAGAGAAGCCCGCGGCACGGAAGATCCCGGCCAGTGTCTCCTGGTCCGGAAAGGCCCGGATGGAATCGATGAGGTAGTGATAGGCATCGGGATTGCGCGATATCCAGGCGCCGAGCCTCGGGATGACGAGCCGTGACCAGGCATCGTAGAAGGGCGCCAGCCAGGGCGCGGGCCGCGAGAATTCCAGGCACAGCAAACGCCCGCCCGGTCGCAGCACCCGCCGGATCTCGGAGAGTGTGTCCTCGAGATGGGTGACATTGCGGATGCCGAAGGCGATGGTGACCAGATCGAAGGTCTCGTCGTGAAAGGGGAGGCGTTCGCCGCAGCCGGCCACCCAGCCGATACGCCCGCTCGGGCCCCGCCGGCGGCCCACTTCCATCATGGCCAGACTGGGGTCGCAGACCTGGACCGCACGCTCCGGGTCCGCCAGCTTCCAGGCGATGTCGCCCGTGCCGCCGGCCAGATCCAGCACGTTGCGCGCCCCCGATTGCCTGGCCTCGCGCACCATGAACCACTTCCAGTAGCGGTGCACGCCCATGCTCATGAGGTCGTTCATGAGATCGTAGCGGGGCGCCACGCGCTGGAATACGCTGCGGATCAGTCGGGTGCGGTCTTCTGGGCTGACTCGCTTGCGGCCGAAGGAGCGGGAGAGATCGTCCATGCCCGCGAGTCTGCCAGCAGAGAAACCGCTCGACAAGCTCGGCAGATTGTCAATCCGAGCGGATCAATCCCAGCCGGTGTGCGCGGCGTTCGAAGTGGTCGAGCAGCTCGCGTGCCTGGTGACGGAACAGCCGTTCGATCAGGTGGGCCAGGGGGCCGAGCCGTGCCTCGACTTCGACCCGGAGTTCGATGCGACAACCGTCTTCGGCGGGCCGGAAACGCCAGGCGATGTGCAGCCGCCGGAATGGGCCATCGCTGCCCTGGATGTCGAGTCCCCGGGGCGGTCTGGTGAGGGCACGGGTCCGAAAACGGACCGGCATGGGGCCGGCGCGGACGGTCTGGACGACTTCCATGGCTTCTTCGGTGCGTGCCAGGACGCGGGCATCCTCCCATCCGGGAAGGAAATCCGGATAGCGTTCGATGTCCGCCACCATGGCGTAGAGGCGTTCGCAATCCGCCACGAGGGTTCGCGCATCCTCGAATCGCATGACCGCATGATGCCCTGAACGCCATCGAGGGGAAAGCACTCGGGATCCTGAGAACGTCGCGAGGAGCCGGATGCAGGGCACCGATAAAAAAGGCCCGGCAGATGCCGGGCCACGAGTGCGAGGTCAAGCTGTTGCGATGGTGCGATCAGTTCGGCTTCACGGCGCAGCCGTTGAGCCTGATGGCACCGCTGCCCGGCGGAGTGTTCGGGCACTTGTCGTGGAGATTGGCGATGCCGTCCATGTCATCGTCGTAACGGGCATGCGAGAAGACATTCCAGGGGACGACCTCGAACTTCTGGCTGCCCGGCTTCTTCCAGTAGAGCCGGTAGCCCTGGTTGCCACTGATGTCCTCGTGAAGGAACTGGATGCTGTGCATTCCCTTGCGCAGATACAGCCTGCGGGCCTGCATGGGACGATGCGCCATGCCGTGATGGCCCAGCCAGCGGCTGACCACCTTGCCGTCGATGCGGACCTCCACGGCATCGTCACCATCCAGCGCGAAGGTGTAGGTGCCGTCGGCCGGAATCCGGATTCTGCCTGCCAGCCAGGTGATGTGGCTGTCGTCCGATCCGAAGGGATTGCCGAAGCCGTTGCGTGAATCGTTGTTGACATTGACCAGCTTGAAGGTGCCGTAATGGAGATCCTTGCGGCTGGCATTGGCCCGGAGGGTTCGATCGAAATCGACCGAGCTCGTCGGGTGGATGCGAGTCTTGCGCACGGTCTTCCTGTGCGGATCCCAGGCGTATTCGAAGTCCCAGGTAGCGGCCAGCAGACCGTTCTCGTACTCGCCGCCGGTATGGCTTCCGGCATTGGCGGGGAGAGGTGCGACCTCGAGGGCGACCCAGGTGCCCTTGCGAAGCACGGCGCCGTTGGAATCGATGGCATTGCGCCGCAGCTTCCAGCGGGCCGCAAAGCTGCGGCCCGGCTTCGGCCTGGCATCGGGCCCGCTGATGCGGATCAGGCGCACGAAGGGTTCATAGCCCTGCTTCACCTGCAGCGTGGTGTAGTTGTCCTTCGTGCCGAAGCTGTCCCAGGCGCGATCGCCGTCCATCTCCAGGAAGGCGCGGACGCTGTAGCCCTCGAGGGCCGCGACCCTGCTGCGCCTGCCGGCGGCCTCGATCCGATCCCGGTTCTTCTCGACATTGACCAGCCTGACGATGTCGCCGTGCATGATCTGCTCGGTGCCGCGAATCGCCAGGGTGATCATGCGCCGGGCCGGCTTGTTTTCGTAATCGAAGCCGTCGCCCTTGTCGCCGCGGATGTCGATGTTCGCCACCTTGCGATAGCCCTTCGGCACACCGACGTCGGAGGAGTCGGCCGACGGCGTCCAGCCGACCAGCCAGTGGGCGTCGGAAGGCGGAGTGGGCTCGGGTGCGGGAGTCTTGCCACTGCCGCCCTTGCCGGGCGCGGCGCCGGTTCCTCCGCCATTGCCACCGCCCGTGTCCGTCGAGCCGTCGTCCGTGCCGCCATTGCCTCCGTTGCCGTCGCCGGGTTCGATGACGGGCAGGGGAGTGCCGGCAAAGCCGTCATCGTCGATCGGCACATAGGGCCTGCGATAGGGATGGCAGCCGTTGCGCTCGACCGGCACGCCGGGCAACGAATTCGGGCACTTGTCGAAGGCATCGGCCACGCCGTCCAGATCGGCATCGTATCTGGGGTGCGAGAACCGCTTGTCCGAGACGGGCACGGGTTCCTCGTCGGCCGCCATCGAGGGCAGCTTCCAGTAGAGCGTGAAGTCGTAGAGATCCTCGCCGATGAATTCGACGTGGTGGTAGCCACGCTCGAGACGGATGGTGCGGACCTCGCGCGGCTCGTCCTTGTTGCCGTGGTCTCCGTACCAGCCCGTGACCCGACGGCCGTCGATGCGGACCTCGACCGGATTGTCGCCGTCGACGCCGAAGGCGTATTCGCCGCTCTCCGGCACCTCGATGCGGCCGTTGATGCGCATCACGAAGCGACGATCGTCGCCGAAGGGGTTGCGATACTTGCCGTCGTCCTTCTCCTTGTTGATGGCATCGATGACGTGACGGCCCATGTAGTTGTTCGGATCGGAGGCATTGAGATAGAGGTAGGCGGCCATCTCCAGCGGGTTCTCCGGATGCCGCCTGCCATCGCGGACGCCGGGCATGCCGCGGCGGATCCATTCCTCCAGCATGTCGGGGCCGGGGAAAACCTGGATGCCGGTATCCTTGAAGAAGAAATGCCCGTCCTTCTCTGTCAGGTGCGCATTCATGATGCGGGGGGCGGAATCGATGTCACGGATCCGGATGTGCCGGTTCGTGTACCAGGCCGCGAAGTTCAGGCCCGGGTCATAGGCATTGCGCTTGGGCTTGCCTGCCTCCTCGTCGAGCGGGCGTATCTGCAGCGAGATCCAGGCTTCGTCGGTGCGCCGTCCGAAGCTGTCCATGCTGTCGCCGTCCACCTTCCACCAGCCCACGGGGCGATAGCCGGGCAGCACCTCGAAGCGGCGCATCTTGCCGCCCAGGGTGGCGAGCTTGACGTAATCCTCGTAGCCCTGCTTGACGGCGATGGCGATGTGTTCGTTGCCCTTGTTGCCGTAGCTGTCCCGTGCGTCATGGTCGGAATCGAACCAGCCGATGATGGTGTAGCCCGGCGGGGCATCGACCAGGACTTGCTCGCCCTGATGGGCGAAACGCTTCCGGGTGTCGCGGTTCTCGAGGCTGAGCACCTTGACGATGTCCTCGTATCCCTTCGCGGCATGCAGCCAGAGACGACCGCTCTCGATGCCGCGGATGTCCCAGCCATCGTCCTCGTCGGCGCCCCAGTTGCCGAGCTCGGTGCCCTCGATCAGGCTGTCGTAGAAGGTCGGATCCTTTTCCCTGTGATTGAGGGTATAGAGCCAGTTGGCCTTTTCATTGAGGAGCCGGGCTTCCTGGATCTGCCTGCGGGCGTAGGTGTAGACGTTGTCCGTGCTTTCCTCCATGACGGCGAAGACATAGTTGTGGCTGCCGTCGTCGTTGCCCATGAGTTTCAGGCTGGCAGTGCCGCGGGGCACCTGCTTGCCGAAGAGGCGGAATCCCGTCTGGTCCTCGGATTCGAAGCGCTCGCCATAGATCGGCGTGAAGCCCTCCGCCAGTGCCCAGGTGGGGTAGGTGGAATCGAAGGGCACCACGAGGAAGACCAGGTTCTCCTTGTTCGGATCCAGCTTGAGCTCCGTATACACCTTGCGGTTGTCCACGTCGCGTTTCTTGTTGTCGGTCCGGTACCAGGTCGCCGGCGCGATCCACTCCGGCATCAACAGCCAGGTGTCGTCGGAGCCGTTGCTGTAGAGGCGCTTGTGCAGATAGTCGTAGCCGAATTCGACGGGCTGGATGCGCCTGTCTTCGCGCGAGGCGGAAGCGGCGCTTGCCTTCTTGAGCTTGCCCAGAAAGTCGCGCGGGGCCGGGCCGGTGGGATCCGGCCTGGGCACCTCCATGCCGGGAGGGAACATGGGTGCCATGAATGCGAGCACGGCCTTGCTGGGCTCGTCGTCGTAGATGTGCGCCCCGGTGGCCAGACCCTGGACGAACTGCCAGCCCCAGGGGGTGAGCCTGGGTTCGTCCGGTTTCGACATGTCGAGAAGGAAGGGGATCATCCGGCCGATCAGTGCATTGGCCGGGTTGTCCGATTCGGGATCCGGCGGCAGGTTCGGATCATAGTGCGGCAGCACGCTCTGCAGCATGCCCCGGGCCATGGCATAGGCGTTGAAGAAGGCCTGCGTTCTGTGGATGACGGGATTGCCCTCGTCGTCTTCCCCTTCGCCCAGGAACAGGGTGTCCATCATCATGATCTGGATGGGCTGGGCCAGGCGCGCAACGCCGTCCAGGAAGCGGTGCGAGGCCGTGAGGTCCCGGAACATGCCGTAGATGGTGCGTTCGTCGGCAGCTTCGTTGCCGTCGTTGGTGTCGGTCGTGGTGCCGAGGTGGCGCATGACCCGCAGCAGGGGCGGGGGATCGACGGGGTCGGACTTGCAGGTGCGGGAGAAGATGGTGCCCACCTTGCGCGCATTGCTGGTGGAGGCGGCGATCACCCGGCTGAAGCTGGTGAACGAGGTGTCGTCCATCTTGCCGCACAGGGTGCCGGCGAGGAACGGGTACTTGATGGCCAGATCCAGGACGTCACCCGCCAGTCCCTTGTCCTTGGCCATCTTGGCCACCAGCTTGTGGCGCAGCGAGCGGTTCTTGCCGGCGATGCGGTTCATGAGCTGCGCCAGGCCCTTGTTGCGCTTGGTCATCCACAGCATTTCCTTGGTGAGCATGTCGCTCTCGAGCATGAGCTTGAACATCTCGCCCAGGATCTCGTCCTCGAGCTTGCCGGGGAAGGCGTTGGCCATCATCTCGTAGCCCTTGAACCCCCAGATGGTCATGAATTCCATGAAACCCGGATCCTGGCGCATCATCTCGCGGGCCACGCGCATGGAGATCTCGAACATCCTGGCCATGCCGTCCCTGGCCAGGTTGAAGGGCGGCACCGCCATGACGCCCATGGCCATCTCGGCGAAGTTCAGCATCACCTTCACCGTCTTGCCGGCGATCTTCATCGAACCGACGAACATGTCGCCGGCCACGCCGACCATGGATTCGAACATGTCCTTCATCAGCCCCATGTAGCTGAAGGGGTTCAAGGGGTTGAATCCGCCGAACAGGGCGTCCGCCTGGCGAACGGGGAGGGCGAGTCCTGCGGAGGCGATGGCGACGGAAACCGCAAGGATGCTGGCACGGGTACGGGTCTGGAGCGAGCGGGTGGCCCCTGTGTTCATGGCGATCTCCTGTGATGCTGTTTCTGTTCGGCGCGTTTCCGGAGACTGTCCGGGCGGCGCGGGTTATCCCGAGCATTCGCAAATAAGGTTTTTCATATGTGCTTAAGCACTTATATAACCCTACTGTTTGCTCGGTTATTCGCTTGTTACCAGACTGTGACGGGGATCACAACAGGGAATTTCGGCAATGTGCTGTGCGTAAAACGCAAAGTTCCAGTGCAAACAAGGTGATGTGAGTTTTTCTGCGTGTTGCGGTGATGGGGTGTCTGGTCTGTCTGCCGGCAGGGAAGTGGTTTCCGTCACGCAAATCCCCGCCTGCATGGCGGAGTGCGTCAGGGTCGAACATGGTGTATTCGAGGCGGGGAGACCCGCTTCTCACGGCCTGACGAGCACAGGAAAGACGGCCTGGATCTCTTCGTAGACCGATTCCGGATCGTCCTGATAGCGCCGGGAGAAGTGGAAGGGCGCCAGGCGGGCCACACCGGCCTCGCGGGCGATCTCGGCGCAGGCGCGGGTGGTGAGATGGCCGTTGCGTGCCGCGTTGTCGCTGTCGCGCATGCGGAACGGCGCCTCGCAGAAGAAAGTGTGCGCGCCGCGGGCGAACGTCGCCAGCCGTTCTCGGTTGGCCGCATGGTCGGCCAGGTCCGTGGCATAGACCAGTCGCTTGCCCGGCCGGATCATCAGCAGCGCCTCGGCCAGCTCGCCGGCCGGGCGACGGCTGCCGTCCGGGAGGACGATCGGTCTTTCGCGTCTTTCCGCAATAATGGCGGCCTTCAGCTCGCCGAGCCAGGGGCCGGGCTCCAGACCGGCCTCGAGCAGGCGATCCTTGCGCACGTGCAGTTCACGCTCGGGCTCGAAGGCGAAGGCCAGCACCGGTGTGTGATGGTCGAGCTCGAGAGCGCGGATGCGAAAGCCCGCCTCCTGGTGAATCACGCCCTCATGCACTTCGCACGGCGCCAGTTCGGTGCGTTCGCCGATGCCGGCCTGGATGCGCCAGCGCCGCAGGGTGGTTCCATGCAGTTCGTTCACCACGAAGGCAGCTCCGTTCGTACCGATGCGATCCCAGAGAAAGCTGTCGATGAAACAGGCGACGTGATCCGCGAGCCCGGGCGGGCCGTACAGACGGCAGGCAGGGAAATCGCCCAGCCGGGAGCGCAGCAGCCACTGGAATCCGCCGAGATGATCCATGTGGGCGTGGCTGACGAAGACGTCGGTGATCTGGTGCGCGAGGCGTGCGGACAGACGCGGCGCCTCGCCCAGGTCGAACAGCAGGCTGCGTCCGGCATGACGCAGCCGCAGATGCAGCAGGGGATCGCCGAACACGCCGTTGACCAGAGTGAAATCCAGCGGCCCGCAGCGGCCCGCCAGCGGCGGGCTCGAGGGCGGGGTTTCGACCGGGAGGAGTGCCTGCACGGTCACCGGTTGCGGACTCGCGAACGGCTCGGCGGAGCCGAGCAGGCCGTCCTCCCGGCGCTGTGCGTCGCGCACCAGCAGGGCGTCCGCCTCGCCAGGGGTCGAGGCCGGCACGCGCAGCACCAGCCGGTTCTCGCGCAGTGACTCGATCTCGCCCAGGGTCAGTGTCCTGCCATGGCGCAGGAGGGCGAACTGCCGTCCCTGCCAGCTTTCGGGACGATGAACGGGGGGAGGATTGCCGAGGACCGGCAGGGCGCCGAACGGAAGCACCCGGCGCTCCGATGCCCGCAGCCAGTCGTCCCAGACGCGTGTGCGCTGCCGGGCCCGCATGCGCCGGCCGGTGCGCCTCGCTTCCGGCGCGGGTGGCACCCGCCACACCCGGTGCGCCCGGGCACGCAGTTCGTCCGCCAGCGGCAGGCTCTCGTCCGCGTGTGCCAGCAGCAGCACATCCGGCGCGCCGAGTGCCTGGCAGAGCGCGGCGGCCAGTTCCCGGGCGGCGGTCCCGCGCACCAGGCCCGGGGCGTCCACCAGCAGCCAGCCGGCAGCGGCCAAGGGCGACAGCGTTTCGAGCGCCTGGATCAGAGGCAGGCGGAAACGTCCTGCGTCCAGCGAACACAGGGCCTCGAATCGAACGGGCAGCCAGGCGTCGTTTTCCCAGCGTGCCAGAGTGAGTGCGCCGGGCAGGCCGAAGGCCGGTGAGCCGGGATCCGCACCCAGACAGAAAAGGGGTGCCGAGGCGCGGGGCGCGAGCGCCCGCGCCAGCCTGGCCGCCAGGGTCGACTTGCCGCGGCCCGGCGCCCCGAACAGGCACAGGGGATGCTCGAGGGGCGCCAGGGATTCTGCCAGAGGGTCCGGCTCGTTCGGCAGGACGGGGAGAGGATGCCGTGCCATGCCGTCAGCATGCCCCGTGAGCCTGTCACCGGCAAGCGGCAGGAGGCAGGAAA
>Ga0256832_1002258_pt1 | contig 13169 bp, 5 predicted proteins | sample 134614metaG_FD_190534 | JGI IMG/M metagenome (GOLD analysis project Ga0256832, IMG submission 190534) | Hydrothermal vent microbial communities from Lau Basin, Pacific Ocean - 134-614 | ecosystem: Environmental > Aquatic > Marine > Hydrothermal vents | place: Pacific Ocean: Lau Basin | collected... | reverse complement strand
CAACCCGCAGACCATACTATGAGCATTAAGTCAGACAACTGGATTCGCCGCATGGCGGAACAGCAGAAGATGATTGACCCCTTTATTCCCGGTCAGATAAGGGATGGGGAGAGTGGCCGTGTGATCTCGTATGGCACATCAAGCTACGGTTACGACATCCGCTGCGCGGATGAGTTTAAGATCTTCACCAATATCAACTCGGCTGTGGTTGACCCCAAAAACTTTGATGACAACAGCTTTGTCGATGTGCAGTCAGATGTCTGCATCATCCCTCCCAACTCCTTTGCCCTGGCGCGTACCGTTGAGTACCTGCGCATTCCCCGCAATGTACTGGTCATCTGTTTGGGCAAATCCACCTATGCCCGCTGCGGCATTATTGTCAATGTCACCCCGCTGGAGCCGGAGTGGGAAGGGCATGTGACGCTGGAGTTCTCTAACACCACGCCGCTGCCGGCCAAGATCTATGCCAATGAAGGGGTGGCGCAACTGCTCTTTTTTGAATCCGATGAGGTGTGTGACACCTCATACGGTGATCGGGCCGGAAAGTATCAGGGGCAGCAGGGGGTAACGCTGCCTAAACCATAAACCCATGGGATCGGCGGAGTGCCGATCCCATGGGTTTTGGATCGCGGAAAGGGCGCTATTTACTGCAGAACATCTCTGAGTTATGGCTGCGCATGACCTGGCAGGCATAGGGTTGATCGGCCTGAGCAATATAGCCAACGGCACCCGCAGCAGGGCTTTGGGTGACAGCTGTTGGATCTGCGCCTGCCTCCAGAGCCTTCGCAACATTTGCGTTGTTTGCACTGCAACCAACAACAAGCGCTGCCAATAGAATCAAACAGATTGTAGCCAGCTTTTTCATAATATCTCTTCCCAATATAGTTGTTATCAAAAAACCCAGGCCGATCATCGGTTATCGCATATTTTTTCACAAAGGCATTTGTCAAATTTAGGCGGCTGCTTTAACAGCGTGCGATTTAGCTTCTTTTGATATAGATTTGCACTTGGCAAAGCTAGGAGCCTGTCGGACTTAGGTGGATTGTAGCGAGGGAGTGGGAGAGTGAGCGCAAATATTCCCGGTTTTGAGGCGCATAGTGGGCCTACGCAACGAAAAACCGGGGATATTTGAGCCGCTCTCCCACTTCCGCAGCCAGTTCATCCTAAGTCCGACAGGCTCCTAGGCCAAAATGATACCGGGAGCTGCCGTGGCGATAGAAAAACCAAACAGATGGATAATCCTGCTGCCCATTTTGGCAGGGTTTGCTGCCCTGGCTCTGCTCAAGCAAAACCAGAGCGAACCCCTGCAGGAGACAGCCAAGGAGCAGCCGCGCCTGGTACGGGTGATGACGGCATTTGAGGCAACGGTGATCCCCCAGGCCATCGGGCATGGCACGGTCAGGCCCGCCAAAACCTGGGAGGCGGTTGCCCAGGTCAAGGGCGAGATCCTGCAAAAACATCCTGAGCTGAAAAAGGGCGCCATCCTTGAGGCGGGGAGCCTGCTGTTGCAGATTGACCCGGCAGATTACCAGCTGGCCATTGCCCAGAGTGAGGCCGATATCTCAGCCACCAGGGCGCAGCTTGCAGAGCTGAGTGTGCGTGAGGCCAATACCCGCAAATCACTGGTGATCGAGGAGCAGACCCTGGCGCTGAGCAAAAAGGAGCTGGCCCGCAAAAAACAGCTGATGAATGATGGCAGCATCAGCCGCTCAAAGGTGGAGGATCAGGAGCGCGCCCTGCTGATGCAGCAGCAGGCGGTTCAGATTCAGCGCAACACCCTGAACCTTGTGCCAAGCCAGCGGGCGCTGCTACGTGCGCAGCTGGCGCGGCAGGCGGCCCAGCTGAGTGCGGCACAGCGCGATCTGGCCAATACTGAGATTCGATTACCCTTTGCCGGGCGTATTGCTGCCGTCTATGCAGAGCAGGATCAGTATGTGCGGGAAGGGGAGGAGCTGGTGGTTGCAGATGATCTGCAACTGGCCGAGATAGAGGTTCCCATCCCCATCGAGCAGATGCGTAGTGTGCTGCATGCAGAAGGGCCGGTTGATCTGCTCAATACGCCCTCACCCGCGCTGCACAGCCAATTGGGACTTGCCGCCAGGGTTGACCTGAAAGAGGGGATAATCAACGCCAGCTGGCAGGGTCGTTTTGCCCGCATGAGCGATACGCTGGATCCCAAGACCCGCACCGTGGGCGTTATTATCGAGGTGGACGCCCCCTATGCCGGGATGCGCCCCGATGAGCGCCCACCACTGGTAAAGGGGCTGTTTGTCGAGGTCACGCTGCTGGGCAAACCACTCAGCAATCGTCTGATCGTGCCCCGCTCTGCCCTGCATCAAGGCCATCTCCTTATCATTGATGCAGACAACCGTCTGGTGCTCCGCCCGGTTACGCTCTCCCTGCTGCAACCGGAGTTTGCGGTGATCAGCTCCGGCCTGGAGCCGGGCGAGCAGGTTGTGCTCTCTGATCTGGTACCGGCAATCGAGGGGATGCTGCTGCAACCACAGGAGGATCAACAGGCAGTGGCACGCCTGAAACAGCAGGCTGGCGCCCTCCCATGATCCGCTATTTTGTATGCCACCCCACCGGAGCCAATCTGCTGATGGCCTTGATGGTGATCATCGGCCTGAGCGCACTGCCAGAGCTGCGGCGTGAGACCTTCCCCGATTTTGCGGCACAGAAGCTGGAGATCCGCCTCACCTACCCCGGTGCCAGCGCGGAAGATGTGGAGGAGGCCGTTTGCCAGCGGGTGGAGGATGCCCTGGAGAGCATCAGCGAGGTAGAAGAGGTGGTCTGCGTCGCCAGGGAGGGGCTGGGCACGGTTGTGGTCGAGATGATGGACGACTCGGATATGGCCCGCTTTATGGATGAGGTGAAGAGTGAGGTCGAGGCCATCAGTGATTTCCCGGAGCAGGTGGAGCTGCCGGTGATCAACGAGCTGGGACGAACAGACAAAGTGGTCGCAGTGGCGATCACCGGCCCTATGTCGGTCAGTGATCTGAAGGCCTATGCGGAACAGATCAAGCAGCGCATGCAGCAGACACCCGAGATCTCACAGATTGAGGTGCTGGGTTTCTCCGACCATCAACTGCGCATCGAGGTCTCAGCACGGGCGATGCGTGGCTTTGGGGTGAGCATGTCGGATGTGGCCAATGCGGTGCGGCGGCAGGGCATAGACCTGCCTGCCGGAACCCTGCAGACACATGATCAGGATCTGCTGCTGCGCTTTGCCGACCTGCGCCGTTCACCGCAGGAGCTGGCCAATCTGGTGGTGGTCAGCGCCAGCAGCGGCGCAGAGATCAGGCTGGGGGATATTGCACAGATCAGCGACCGCTTTGAGCTGGATGAGCGGAAGACCCTCTTCAATGGCCGCCGGGCCGCCGTATTGCAGGTGATCAAGAGCAAACAGCAGGACTCACTGGTGGTGATGGCATCGGTCAGCCGATTCCTTGCAGCTGAGCGACAGCGCGCCCCGCCTGGAGTGGAGTTTACCGTTACCCAGGATCGCTCCTCTATCGTGAGTGACCGCCTTAACCTGCTGCTGATAAACGGTGGCCAGGGGCTGATTCTGGTATTTCTCACCATGTGGCTCTTCTTTCAGCTGCGTTTTGCCTTTTGGGTCGCCATGGGGCTGCCGATCTCCTTCCTGGGTGCGCTTTTTATCATGGGCATGCTGGGGCTGACCATCAACATGATCACCATGGTGGCGCTGCTCATCGCCATCGGCCTGCTGATGGATGATGCCATTGTCATCTCCGAGAATATTGCGGCCCATCTGCGTAAAGGGAAACCCCCCGTGCAGGCAGCGATTGATGGCGCCAAGCAGGTTGCGCCAGGGGTCATCTCCTCCTTTTTGACGACCATAGCGGTCTTTGGGCCGCTCGCCTTTCTCTCTGGCCACATGGGCAGTGTGCTGAAGTTCATCCCGATGGTGCTCTGCCTGGTGCTGGTGGTGAGTCTGATTGAGGCCTTTATGATCCTGCCATACCATCTGGCGCACTCTTTACAGAATCAGGACAAAAAGACGAGCCGTTTCCGCCAGCGCTTTGAAGGGCAGCTGGACTATTTTCGCCAGCAGATCCTGGGGCGCGCCGTCGATTTTGCCGTACACCAGCGCTACTGGTTTGTTGGCAGTGTCATTGGACTCTTCCTGCTGAGCATGGGCATGGTGCTCAGTGGCAAGCTCAAGTATCAGGTCTTTCCCAATATTGAGGGTGACATCATTGAGGCGCGGGTTCTGCTGCCCCAGGGCACACCGCTGTGGCGCACGGAGGCCGCCGTGCAGCGGATTACCGATGGACTCAAGGCGGTGGATGAGCACTTCTCCCCCTTTCAGCCCGATGGGAGGCGGCTGGTACAGAACATCCAGGTGCGCTACAGCACCAATCAGGATGCCGGTGAGTCCGGCCCTCACCTGGCCACGATAACGGCAGATCTGATTACCGCTGAAGAGCGTCAGGGGCGGCTGGATGACATCATCAACCACTGGCGCAACAATGTAGGCGAGATCCCCGATCTGATCGCCCTCAACTACAAGGAGCCGGTGATCGGGCCGGGCGGCATCCCGCTGGAGATACGCCTCAAAGGCCCCAGTCTGGAGCAGCTGAAACAGGCCTCGCTGGAGCTGCAAGAGTGGCTGGGGCGCTACCGGGGGGTATTTGATCTCTCTGATGACCTGCGACCGGGCAAGCCCGAGCTGCGCATGCGCCTGCGGGAGGGGACGCTGGCACTGGGACTGGATGCCACAACCATCGCCAATCAGCTACGTGCGGCCTTTTTTGGCGTGACGGCCAGCGAAATCCTGGTGGGGGGCGAGGCCTATGAGATTGATGTCAGGCTGGCGCAGCATGACCAATCCACACTGGCAGATCTGGAGACCTTTCGGATCGTTACAGAGCGAGGCGACCAGATCCCCCTGAGCACCCTGGTACATATCGAGTCAGACCGTGGCTTCTCCCGCATCAAGCGGGTGGACGGGGTGCGCACGGTGACCATAACCGGCGATCTGGACTCCCGCATCGCCAATGCCCAGGAGTTGGTCAACCACACCCGCAAGCTCTTTCTGCCTGAGTTGCAGCAGCGCTACCCTGGCGTGCAGATCGGGATTGAAGGGCAGTCCAGGGAGTCGGACAAGACCGGCAGCTCAATGGCGCGCAGCTTTGCCATTGGACTGGTCTGCATCTTCATCCTGCTCAGTTTTCAGTTTCGCAGCTATCTGGAGCCGCTGGTGGTGATGTTTGTCATCCCGCTATCACTGATTGGCGTCATCTGGGGGCATCTGTTGATGGGGGTTGCGCTCTCCATGCCGGGCATTATCGGCTTCACTTCACTGGCCGGGATCGTGGTGAATGACTCCATCCTGCTGGTGGAATTCCTAAAACGGCAGGTACGCAAGGGGCACAGTACGGTCGAAGCGGCGAAGATTGCCAGCCGGGCGCGTTTCCGTGCGGTGCTGCTCACCTCGATCACCACCATTGCGGGTCTCTTCCCGCTGCTATTGGAGAAGAGCACGCAGGCGCAGATCCTCATCCCGCTGGCGGTCAGTATCATCTTTGGCCTGCTGGCCACCACCCTGCTGGTACTGCTGGTGGTACCCGCACTGTTTAGCATACTGGATGACTTCAAAACCCCCGATAGAGGCTGAATCCTTCGGGTTGAATCGAAAAATAGAGAAAGGGGTTTGGCGGGGAGCAGCCTGCTATGGTTAGCAGCTGGATGGAAAAGCTCAAAGAAGATGCTGATGGCCACTCCCTGGCCATCAGCACTCAACAGACTACGCTGACTTAGACAGCATCAACAATTGCATTCAAGGATGCGCTGGGGCGCATGACTGCTTCTGCCTTTGCATCATCTACCTGGAAGTAACCACCAAGATCAACCGGCTTGCCCTGAACAGCATTCAGCTCCTCAATAATCTTGGCCTCATTCTCTGCAAGCTCTTTGGCAATAGGGGCGAATTTCGCCTGAAGTTCAGCATCATCCGTCTGTTCTGCCAGTGCCTCGGCCCAGTACAGAGCCAGATAGAAGTGGCTGCCGCGGTTGTCCAGCTCACCACACTTGCGAGAGGGTGACTTGTTGTTGTCCAGCAGCTTGCCAGTCGCCTGATCCAGTGCTGCCGCCAGAACCTTGGCCTGGGCATTGCCAGTCAGGGTGCTGACCTGCTCCAGGGAGGGGCCAAGGGCCAGAAATTCACCCAGTGAATCCCAACGCAGGTGATTCTCTTTCACCAACTGCTGAACGTGCTTGGGTGCAGAGCCACCGGCTCCCGTCTCGAACAGGCCGCCGCCATTCATCAGAGGTACGATGGAGAGCATCTTGGCACTGGTTCCCAGCTCAAGAATGGGGTAGAGGTCGGTGTTGTAGTCACGCAGCACGTTGCCGGTAACAGAGATGGTGTTCTCACCGGCACGCATACGCTCAATCGAGAGCTTGGCAGCGTCATAGACCGACATGATGCGGATATCCAGACCTGAGGTGTCATGATCCTTCAGGTAGCGATCAACCTTCTTCCTGACCTCCTGGTGGTGAGGACGGTCAGCATCCAGCCAGAAGATAGCAGGCCAACCCGTTGCACGGGCGCGAGTCACTGCCAGCTTCACCCAATCCTGAATGGGGGCATCTTTGACCATCACCATACGCCAGATATCACCCTCCTCTACATCGTTCTCAAGGATGGTGTTGCCATTGGCATCGACCACGCGCATGGTGCCGTCAGCCGGGGCTTCGAAGGTGGTTGGGTGTGAACCGTACTCTTCCGCTTTTTTCGCCATCAGGCCAACATTGGGCACGGTGCCCATGGTGGTCGGATCAAGTGCGCCATGGGCAATGCAGTTCTCAATCGTTGCGGTATAAAGCGGTGAGTAGCTGTGGTCAGGGATGACAAATTTGGTATCTTTCTGCTGACCGTCCGGCCCCCACATCTGCCCCGATGCACGGATAGCGGCAGGCATGGATGCATCGATGATCACATCGCTTGGCACATGCAGGTTGGTGATGCCTTTGTCAGAGTCAACCATGGCGATAGCAGGACGTTTGGCGTAAACAGCCTCAATATCCGCCTCGATGGCTGCCCGCTGATCTTCAGGCAGACTCTGGATCTTGCTGTAGAGATCACCCAGGCCGTTGTTGAAGTTGACACCCAGCTCTTCAAGAACCGCTGCATTTTTCTCAATGGCATCTTTGTAGAAGACCTTTACACAGTGGCCAAAAACGATCGGATCGGCAACCTTCATCATGGTTGCTTTCATGTGCAGTGAGAAGAGAATGTCCTTCTCTTTGGCATCCTCGATCTGCTCACTAAGAAAATTTACCAGGGCTTTTTTGCTCATGAAGGTGGTATCAACAATCTCACCTGCCTCCAGTGGCACGCTCTCTTTCAGCACGGTAACGGTGCCATCTTTAGCAACAAACTCAACCCTGGCGTCAGTGGCTTCAGCCATAGTGGTTGAGACCTCGTTGGAACGGTAGTCACCACTGCTCATGGTGGCAACGTGTGACTTGGAGTCCTGGCTCCAGGCGCCCATTGAGTGCGGATGCTTCTTGGCGAAGTTCTTTACCGCGGTAGGAGCACGACGGTCAGAGTTACCTTCACGCAACACAGGGTTTACCGCGCTTCCCAGTACCTTTGAGTAACGCTCTTTAATCTCTTCCTCAGCCGCATTTTGTGGCTCTTCCGGATAATCCGGAAGGTCATAGCCCTTCTCTTGCAACTCTTTGATTGCCGCTTTCAGCTGCGGCAGGGAGGCGCTGATATTAGGCAGCTTGATGATGTTGGCTTCGGGGGTCTTGGCCAGTTCGCCCAGACGAGCCAGTTCATCGGGAATCCTCTGCTCTTCTGTCAGGTTCTCCGGGAAAGTGGCGATGATGCGGCCAGCAAGGGAGATATCCCTTGCCTCTACGTTTACGCCTGCAGCTTGCGTGAAGGCATTAACGATCGGCAGCAAAGAGTAGGTTGCTAAAGCGGGTGCTTCATCAATCTTGGTCCAAATGATCTTTGATGTTGTCATGGTTTTTCCTCAGTTTAATAAAAGCGGCATATAAATTCAGGATGAAAAAAGTGGAGATACCCCTCTCAAGCGAGATGCCGTTGTCCAGTCTCGCGGAGGGTTTATCATCAAATCAGGTAAGAAACTCTTCATTGCAGCAGGCCCCTCGACAGGGAAGCTGGAGAGGCATTGCGCATTGGCGCGGCCATTACGAGTACAACGGCTCTGGCAAGCCAGGTCGTGGCATTTGGAATCCAGATCCATACAGGAACCGGTCGCCCTCTCCTTGAATATCTTGAAGAGGCCACAGATCGTGCGAGTCATACTTTCGCCATTCCATTCAGCAATGGCGTTTTTGGCTCTGGATTTTTCCATCGGCATTCTCTGGATTCAGTTGCGGCACTGCCTAACAGACTGCTCAGGACAATCGCGTCATACTCATTAAAACGCACCCGCCCCCAATAAGGGAGAGGGTGCGCAATAATGAATGGTTACAACTACAATGTAAACCCCTACAGATTACCCGACATAGCTCACTTTGCTGGCTGGGGTGCGGGTGTCCATATTGCGGCCACGGTTGGTGTGGTCGTCGATCTCTGCGGCACTGCCGATCATGCGTCCAAAGAGGAACACGGTGAATGCTGCAGACTCCAGCTGACGCTCGCTGACCTTGCCTTCCGCATAAGGTTGCCACAGCATCTTCAGCAGGATCACGGCAATAACGGCATCGACGTTAACGCAGTAGACATTCTTGCTGACACCGGTCTTGGCCAGCGCCTCAACCATGTTGTGGTAGTAGTCCAGGAAGACATTATACTGGCCCTTCTCTTTGATCAGGTTGTTTACAAAGACCTCACGCGGATCATAGTTGACATCCTTGCCCTTGAAGACAGGGTGGTTAATGCAGGGGATCTTGGCATAGGAAAGATCGCCCGCCGCCTTGGCTTTGGTTTTATAGGCCTTGTACTCTTTGGCATAGCTCAGCGCCATAGCCGCAAGATCCAGCCCATGGTTGGGGTTGCCCGGATCCTTCAGGCCGCTATCCTTGAACTGCTGCATCAGAAAGGCCATCGCCTCAAAGCCGTTGCCGCCGTGGGCAAAGCCGGTATGAGTCAGGAAACCGATATAGGATTTGTTGACCTGCACCCGCTCAGGAACCTCAGGGCCATCGGCACTGACAGCACCTTTGGCGCCCTGGCCAGAGATGGTGCCGGGGCCATTGGTGGTCAGCAGACCCAACAGAATGGAGAGTGAAAACAGCTCCTCTTCACTGGGCTTGGTGCCCAGCAGTGCCAGGTATGCGGTCTCGGTGAAGCTCCACTCATTCATCAGCTCCTGATCAGATACGCCACAGAAGCTGCCCGGCTGCTGCTGGTCACTCGATGCGGCAGAGCCGATCAGGGTGCTGAAGACACGCAGATGCCATGGCATGTTAACCAGGGTGGTCACAGAGACCCGCTTATGCATCAACGGCTTCCATACCAGGTGAACTGCGGCAGCAGCGGTGATGGCATCCTCAGCAATCGCCTTGCCGGTACGCTCGGCCAGCGCCTCCAGGGTGCGCAGAAAGACAGAGTTTACGCCGCGCGCCTTGAGTGCGGCCAGCATCCCTTCACTGCGCGCCGTGGCGCTCTCCGCCAGCAGCGCTTCGGCCGCAGGGCCGGAAGCGGCCTTGTCGACGATAGCGCTGATGTCAAAGGCCTCATCGGCAGGATCTGCCAGACCGGACTGCCCAAACAGATCCTTGAATGCTTCAGCGGCTGCCTTGGCACCCGCCACCTTGTTAGGCCCGACAATGGCCACCGCAGAGGCCAGTACCGTATTGGGGCTGTTACCGGCCTCGCGCGCTGCATCGGCTGCGGCCACGGTTATCTCATTCGCCTGGTTGACATAGGCGTTAAGAATGACGTTGACCAGCGCAGCGCCATTGGCATCCGGGTACTCGCGCGCCAGTGAGAGCACCAGGTTATCTTCAAAGGTGTGCGTAGAGGCATCCAGTACACTGACGCCCTGCAGACGGCTCACCTGGGTTTTTGGATCCATCATGGAGGCGCCGGAGGCATCCTTCATTGTCTGACGCGGGAAGACCACACCCACCTGCTCCAAAAGCGCAGCAATCTGCTGGTTGTAGGGCTCCATCGCGGTAACGAGCGGGGTATCCAGCTCTGCCGGCAGACCAATATCCAGATCACTGGCAAACCAGGGTTTCAATGAAAGGTCACCTCTGGGCTCAAAATCCGGCTGAACATTGTTCAGGGCCATAACCGCAGTCAGCGCTTCCGGGATGTGGGCAATATTGACAACCACAGCACCCTTGGCAGATACCACCGGATTCTCAGGGGTGTAGATAGCATCCACACCAAATTTATCCATGAACCACTTCTCTTTGGCCTCAGCATTGTCACCTGAACCAGCGATAGCGCCTGCATGCCCGCAGGCGCGGGTCAGCTTGGCCTTCCAGCGGCCCACGATACAGGCGACAACAGGCTTCTTCAGCTCAATGTCGTGCTCGTAGTAACCACCCGGCTCGATATACATGACAGCCGCTTTGCTGCGATCATCATTATGGAATGCGTGGGTAAACTCAGGCGCAGAGAAGTGGATATAGACATCCTTGCCTGAGGAGACAGATACCGTGGTACCCCAGCCTGCGGTCAGCATGTAGGTTGCAATGGTGGTGGTGAAGTTGCCTGAGTTTGAGAACAGGGCAATAGAGCCCGGCACCAGTGACTCTTCAGGGGCATTGCCACCCAGTGCGCCACCGATGCGGACATGTTTGTGCGCATCGGCAATGCCCAGGCAGTTGGCGCCGAAGACGTCGACCCCCTGCTGCTGGCAGTATTGACGGATAATGCGGGAGTCGGAGAGCGGCACCTTCTCGGTAAGGATGACCACTTTAGTGATTTCAGGGTTGACCCGCACCGCCTCAATCACAGAGTCCTTTACACCGGATGGCGGCACATAGACCACCGCCACATTGAAGTGGTGCCCGGCATCCATGGCTTCGGCCACATTGTTGTAGATGGGGATATCGCCCGCCTCGGTCTTCATGGAGGAGCCAGAGCGCCCCGGCATGGTGCCACAGACGATGTTGCCACCGGAGTAGACATGGCTGACAGGCGTTACGGTGCGGCTTTCACCGCCAGCGATATTGAGAACACAGACCCGGTCTTCTGTAGTTGCGACCTGATCCAGGGAGTCGATCCCGACATAATAATGTTCGAAGGCTGCAACACCGCGTGGTGTCCGGCTATACTTTCCAGAACTTGTTAATGATGACATTCTGAACCTCTATTCATTTGCTTTATATTCGATAACTGAAGGGGGCTGAGTCTTATCGAACTCAGGCCGCTGTGCTGGATTGGGAACCAATCCCCATCGCCTTGGCGATTGCGGCTTTGCCGCCCTTGTTTTCCATCCAGTCATCAATATCCCTGGCATAGTTCACTACTGCGCTCATGGAGGAATCGAAACCGAACATGCGGTAGGGGATTTTCAATCCATCCAGGGTATCTTTCATGTACCCCATTCCGCGAACCAGATTGGGGCCACCGCGCCCTACTACCACATAGAGCGGTTTGGGCTCATTGCTGTTCATATAGTCACGCAGGGCATCGGCCATGGCGCGGAAGGTCTCATAGATATCGGTATTGTTGGCCTTGCCACCGATGATGAACAGGACGTTGCTCTGCGCCAGCCAGTACTTGTAGGTGATACGGCTGATGTCATACATCTTCTCGTAAGGCGGGTTGCCACCAAAATCAGAGGAGATAATGCCGGCATCCCCCAGCAGTTCGGTCACCAGCGCATTGGCACCGCCGCCGAAGGTCATCGCTGTGATGGTGCCCTGGTCATTGGTGACGAATACGTCGGACTGGCCCTGATAGGTGCGCAGCTGGTTTACCTCTTGCTCGTAGTCGGACAGCTCGCCGGAGTCCAGGCTGGCGGGCAGCTTCAGCCGCTTCCAGTTTGGGTCATCGGTGTCAAAGGAGCATTTGAAGTCGCAGGCGACCGGCACCAGGCGACCCTTGGCATTCGGCATCATGCGGATCGGGTTCAGCTCCAGCATGTTCATGCCATAGTTGTGGTAGAGATCCCACAGCTTTGGCAGATTCTGCACCAGTGGGCTGATGATCTCATTGGGGGCGCCCAACTGGCGCAGGGTGTTTGAGATAACAAAGCCCTTCAGCCCCGTTAGCGGGTCAAAAGGTACGGTTGCAATCTTGTCTTCAGGCAGCTCTTCAATATCGACACCGCCATGGTGGGTGATGGTCAGGGTCGGTGCGCGATATATCGTGCTGTCTGTAATAGAGACGTAGATCTCATATTCAGCAGGAATGCCACTCTCGAAGGTGACCCCTTCCGCCTTGGCCACTGTGTTGCCGTGGGTGTGCTTTGCGAAGTAGAGGCGCTCCTTCTCTGCAATAGCGGTATCCAGATCTTTGGCAAAACCGATCAGCCCTGCCTTGCCCTTCTTGCCAATACCACCCTTGAATACGGGTTTGACCAGCACCAGACCCCACTTCTTAAGCAGGGCTTTAATTTCATCGGTACTGGCTTCTGGCCCAAGCACTTCAGCACGTGGAAAATCCACATACTCAAGCAGCCTGGAACCCCACAACATGCCTGTGATCTGCATCTGTTGACTCCTAAAAGTTTAAAGGTTGATAGCTTACAAAATGAAATATTAGAGACCGGTCTCTTTCACGGTGTCGATAATCGCTTTGAGGGTCTTGTCGAGCATTGCCTGCTCTTCAGCGGTCATCTCAAATTCAAGGATCTTTTCAACGCCACCCGAGCCGATGACGCAGGGAACGCCCATAAAGTAACCGTCTATACCGTATTCGCCTTCACACAGGGCCGCAGAAGAGATGACCCGTTTTTTATCTTTGAGGTAGGCCTCGACCATCTCACAGCAGGAGGCCGCAGGGCTGTTGTAGGCGCTGCCATTGCCCAGAAGTTTGACCACTTCAGTACCGGCTTCACGAGTCCGGTCTGCAATGGCATCAATCTTCTCTTTGGACAGGAGCGCATCAAGTGGCACGCCGCCAACCGTTGCGGTGCGCACCAGGGGGATCATGGTAGGGCCGTGTCCACCCAGCACAATGGCGGAGACATCTTCCGACGAGAGTCCTGTCTCCATAGAGACGAAGGCCCTGAAGCGGCCGCTATCCAGAGCACCTG
>Ga0256832_1002257_pt1 | contig 13170 bp, 26 predicted proteins | sample 134614metaG_FD_190534 | JGI IMG/M metagenome (GOLD analysis project Ga0256832, IMG submission 190534) | Hydrothermal vent microbial communities from Lau Basin, Pacific Ocean - 134-614 | ecosystem: Environmental > Aquatic > Marine > Hydrothermal vents | place: Pacific Ocean: Lau Basin | collected... | reverse complement strand
ACCAGCGTACCCAGTGGCAATTCAGGCGAATCCGGTCCACGTCGTACACTCGCTGGCTGATAACCGCGCCCTACTTCGACCTTGATTGACATTTCCAGCTGTGTATCTGTGGTGAGTGTGGCTATGACCATGTCCGGGTCAACAATCTCGACGTCATGGTCTAGCGTAATGTCACCCGCAGTAACGACACCCGGTCCTTGCTTTCTAATGTCGAGTGTTACTTCATCTTTGGCGTTTAAACGAAATGCCAGCTTCTTCAGGTTGAGCAGGATGTCTACAACATCTTCCTGTACGCCATCAATTGCTGTGTACTCGTGTTCAACACCAGTAATCTTTACTTCAGTAACCGCGCAACCAGGTATGGAAGAAAGTAAAATTCTACGCAGAGCATTACCCAAGGTGTGACCGAAACCACGCTCTAAAGGCTCTAATACAATTTTAGACGTGTAATTACCCAGGTCAGTGACCTGAATATTACGTGGTTTTAATAAATCTGTAGATTTAGACACAATATACCTCAATATTCACAGGCTAACTCTTACTTGGAGTAGAGTTCCACGATAAGAGACTCATTGATCTCTGCTGGTAATTCATCACGTTCCGGCATTGCTTTAAATGTACCTTCAAGTTTTTTGGTATCCACTTCAATCCATTCTGGGAAACCAACTTGATCAGCAACGGATACAGAGTCCTGTATTCTGGTCTGTTTCTTTGCTTTTTCACGAACAGAAACAATATCGCCCGCTTTTACCTGATAAGACGGGATATTTACTACGCTACCATTTACCATAATTGCTTTATGACTCACTAACTGACGCGCTTCTGCACGAGTAGAGCCATAGCCCATACGGTAGACAACATTATCCAGACGACTTTCGAGCAATTGCAGCAAATTCTCACCTGTCGATCCTTTCAGGCGTACCGCTTCCTTGAAATAATTTCTGAACTGTTTTTCCAGTACACCATAGATGCGGCGTACTTTTTGCTTTTCACGCAACTGTATGCCGTAGTCTGAAAGGCGTGTACGGCGCTCACCATGAACACCAGGTACTTTTTCAAGGTTGCATTTATTTTCCAATGAACGTCCACGACCTTTTAAATAAAGATCCGTACCCTCACGACGCATTAACTTACATTTTGGTCCGATATATCTGGCCATAATTTATCTCCGACTAAACCCGACGCTTCTTGGGTGGACGACATCCATTGTGCGGAATGGGTGTCACATCAATTATATTAGTAATCCGGTAACCGATGTTGTTAAGCGCACGCACAGCAGACTCACGCCCGGGACCAGGACCCTTGACATGCACATCCAGATTTTTCAGCCCGAATTGCTTGGCGGCTTCTCCCGCTCTTTCAGCAGCAACCTGTGCCGCAAACGGGGTACTTTTACGCGATCCGCGGAAACCGGATCCTCCGGCAGTAGCCCAGGCTAATGCATTACCTTGTCTGTCAGTAATGGTGATAATGGTATTATTAAAAGACGCATGGATATGCGCAATACCGTCACTTACTGACTTTTTAACTTTTTTACGTGATTTAGTGGCTGTTGCCATCTCATTACCTATCTATTTGACTTTACTTACAATATCCACAATGCAATTAGGTGAATTATTTACGAATTGGCTTGCGTGGACCTTTACGGGTACGCGCATTCGTCTTGGTACGTTGACCGCGCAATGGCAAGCCACGACGATGTCGAATACCGCGATAGCAGCCCAGATCCATTAAACTCTTAATGTTCATGGATACTTCACGACGTAAATCACCTTCTACGGTAAATTTTGCCACTTCACTTCTGAGGCGCTCGACCTCTTCTTCCGAAAGTGCATTTATTTTAGTATCGGGGGCAACCTTTGCTTGAGCGCAAATATCTGCCGCACGTGATCTCCCAATACCATAAATGGATGTTAAAGCTATTACTGTATGCTTGTGAACAGGGATGTTTATACCCGCAATACGAGCCATCAAAATCTCCAGACTGCTAAAAGGCGGGCATTTTGCCCGAAACTGCAGTAATTATCAATAAAAAAAAATACTAACCCTGACGTTGCTTATGACGTGGGTCTGTGCAAATAACACGCACAACCCCTCTACGCTTTACGATGCGACAATGACGACACATTTTCTTAACAGATGCACGAACCTTCATGAGTTAAACCTCTATAATTAAATCTTAACCAAACCGACTTATCTAGCCTTCTTTCTTGGTTTTTTACCACCTGCCTTAAAGTTTGATTTTTTCATCAAGCCTTCATACTGGTGTGACATCATATGCGATTGAACTTGAGCTATGAAGTCCATGACAACCACAACGATTATGAGTAGTGATGTACCACCGAAGTAAAATGGTACATTCCAGCCCAGAATTAAAAATTCTGGTAACAAACAAACCAGTGTAATGTAGATTGCGCCAACCGCAGTCAGTCGCGTCATTACACCATCAATATATTTGGCGGTTTCTTTTCCTGGTCTGATACCTGGAATAAACGCACCTGCTTTCTTTAAGTTATCAGCGGTCTCTCTTGAATTAAAAACAAGCGCTGTATAAAAGAAAGTAAAGAAGATGATTGCTAACGCATAAAACAGAACATATAAAGGCTGCCCTGGTTGTAACATTGTCACAAAATCCTGTAACCATTCCATTCCGTTTGCATTAGATATCCAGCGTCCCAAACTTGAAGGGAAAAGAATAATACTGGATGCAAAGATCGGTGGTATTACACCTGCCATATTCAATTTTAAAGGCAGATGACTGGATTGCCCCATTGCCATTCTTCTGCCTTGCTGGCGATTGGCATAATTAACCGTAATGCGCCTTTGTCCACGTTCTACAAAAACAATAAAAGCTGTAACCAAAATCGCCAGAGCAAGCAAGATAATGACAAAAGCCGGGGATAATTCACCATTTCTGGCTAATTCCAGTGTGCCACCAATTGCTCTTGGCAAACCGGCAACAATACCAGCAAAGATGATTAAGGATATTCCGTTACCAATACCACGTTCAGTTATTTGCTCTCCAAGCCACATCAGGAAAAGCGTTCCTGTGACCAGTGAGACAACCGTAGTTATTGTAAAACCAATACCAGGATAAAGTGCAATAGTCTGTCCGCCGCCTAAATCCTGACCGCCTAAAGCGATTGCAATTCCCAAACTCTGGAACAAAGCCAGAGCCACTGTTCCATAGCGAGTGTACTGAGTTATTTTGCGCTTGCCTGACTCTCCTTCTTTCTTTAGCTGCTGCAAAGAAGGAATCACATGCGTCATTAGCTGCACAATGATCGATGCAGAAATGTAAGGCATAATTCCCAGTGCAAACACACTCAGTCGTTTAAGAGCACCACCAGAGAACATATTGAAAACACCCAATATTGTCCCTGTATTTTGATCAAAGAACTGTTGTAATGCTGCCGGATTAACACCTGGAATTGGTATAAATGTACCAATTCTATATACAATCAAAGCGAAAAAAACAAAGGCAAGCCTTTGTTTAATCTCTGCAATATTTCCCATACCCGCAAGCATGTTTGTAGCGTTCTTTGTTGCCACGTTTTATTTCCTTAGTCTTTTAGTCTTCGACCTTGCCGCCAGCAGCTTCGATAGCCTCTCTAGCACCCTTACTTACTTTAATGCCTTTAAGTGTTACTGCCTTATCAATTGTTCCTGACAACATCACTTTTACATTCAATATGTTTTTGCTAACAAGATTTGCCGCTTTTAATGCATCAATGTCGATAACATCGGCTTCAACCTTGGCAAGCTCATGCAAACGCAATTCTGTACTAACACGACCGACACGAGAGCTAAATCCAACTTTAGGCAAGCGACGTTGCAAAGGCATTTGTCCGCCTTCAAAACCTACTTTATGGAATCCACCTGAGCGCGATTTTTGCCCCTTATGACCACGAGCACAGGTCTTGCCCCAACCCGAACCAATGCCACGTCCAACACGCTTTCTGTTGCGGGTACTTCCTGCTGCTGGCTTTAATGTATTCAATTTCATTTATACTTCCTCAACAGTCAACATATAGGAAATTTTATTAATCATACCGCGATTTTCCGGTGTGTCTTCGACTATAACGGGCTTGTGCATTTTTCTTAAACCCAGTCCCCGGGCACATGACTGGTGTGATTTCAAACGACCAATCATACTACGCACAATAGTTAACTTTAATTGTTTGCTAGCAGCCATGAATTAACCTCTAATCTCTTCTACTGTTTTGCCACGTTTAGCTGCAATGAACTCTGGCGAGTTCATTTCTGCAAGACCTTTAATGGTGGCACGAACCACATTAATAGGATTTCTTGAACCCACACACTTTGCCAAAACGTTGCGCACTCCAACCACTTCAAACACTGCACGCATTGCACCACCTGCAATGATTCCAGTACCATCAGAAGCAGGCTTCATAAACACATGTGCCGCACCATGACGCGCATTAATTTCATATTGCAAGGTATCATCAACTAAAGCCACATTCACAATGTTTTTTCGTGCTTTTTCCATTGCCTTTTGAATCGCAACAGGAACTTCACGAGCCTTACCATACCCAAAGCCAATACGACCATTACCATCACCAACAACTGCAAGTGCGGTAAAACCAAACACGCGACCACCTTTTACAACTTTTGCCACACGATTAACGTGAACCAGTTTTTCTTGCAGGCCGTCATTCGCCTTTTCTGTATTATCTGCTCTAGCCATTTTCTATAAACCTTTAGAACTGCAAACCCGCTTCACGCGCAGCTTCAGCCAACGCCTTCACACGACCATGATATTTAAAACCGGAACGATCAAATGCAACCGATTCAATTCCCTTTTCTTTTGCGCGCTCTGCAACCAGTTTTCCAACTGCTTCTGCTGCCTGAGCGTTACCCGTATAATCCAGGCTATCACGCATGGATTTTTCTACTGTTGAAGCTGATGCAAGCACCGTATTATCTTCTCCGGATATTATCTGGGCATATATATGTCTGGAGCTACGATAAACTGAAAGACGATCAACACCCAATTCACGCATTTTCATACGAGAGCGTTTACCACGGCGGATTCTTGCCAATCTCTTATTCATTTCAAATATACCTTTAAACTTATGTTTTCTTAGCTTCTTTGCGGATTATACGTTCATCAGCATACTTAACACCCTTACCCTTATAAGGCTCTGGTGGTCTATAGGCTCTAATTTCAGCTGCTGTTTGACCTATCACCTGCTTGTCAATTCCGCTTAATACTATTTCAGTTTGACTCGGAGTTTCACAAGTCACGCCTTCTGGTATTTCATGAACGACAGGATGTGAAAATCCCAGTGTCAGGTTAAGTTTATTACCCTGTGCCTGAGCACGATAACCAACACCGACAAGTTCAAGCTTTTTAGTAAAACCAGCACTTACTCCAGTAACCATATTATTTGTTACAGCACGCATTGTACCGGCCATTGCCCAACCATTTTTATCGCTTTCACTTTTGGGCTTCACAATCAAGGTATTATTTTCTTCGGTGATTTCTACCGAATCATGAATCATATAATCAAACGAACCTTTAGAACCCTTGATTACCAGATTTTGACCATTAATTTTTGCTTCAACACCTGTAGGCAATTCAATGGGCATTTTTGCTATTCTAGACATATATAAACACCGATTATTCTACGATACAGAGCACTTCACCACCCTGTCCAGCCGCCCTTGCAGCACGATCACTCATAACACCCTTTGATGTTGAAACAATTGCAACACCCAGACCCAACATAACACTCGGCAATTCATTTTTGCCGCGAAAAATGCGCAAGCCAGGTCGGCTAATTCTTTTAAGTGTCTTGATGACAGGCTCACCCTGAAAATATTTTAGGGTAACATTTGTTACAGGCTTAACATCTCCTGTAGTTTCAAAAGCCGAGATATAACCCTCTTCCATTAAAACTTTCAGTATTGCCGTCTTTTTCTTTGATGCAGAAAAAGAGACTTCCTTTTTATTAGCACGCTGACCATTTCGAATACGTGTCAACATATCAGCTATAGGATCACTCATACTCATTATACGTACTCCTTACCAGCTTGCCTTGGTCAAACCTGGAAGATCACCTTCCATAGCAGACTCTCTTAATTTATTTCTACAAAGACCAAATTTTCTGTAAACACCATGTGGTCTTCCTGTAATCGCGCAACGATTACGCTGACGAACTCTTGAACTATTACGAGGCAGTTTTTGCAATGAATCTGTTGCCGCCATTACTTGCTCAAAACTACTGTTAGGTGAACGGATGATTTCTTTCAACTCTGCTCTTTTTTTAGCATACTTAGCTACTAATTTAGCGCGCTTTGCCTCACGAGCAATCATCGATTTTTTAGCCATTGTTCAATATGTCCTATTTTTTCTTAAATGGAAACTGGAATGCATCTAACAATGCCTTTCCTTCTTCATCATTCTTTGCGGTTGTAGTGATAGCGATATCCAAACCACGCAATTTATCAATTTTATCGTAATCAATTTCCGGGAAAATGATTTGCTCATTGAATCCCATACTGTAATTTCCATTACCATCAAAAGAACGGGGATTCAATCCACGGAAGTCCCGTACACGAGGTATAGAAATATGAATCAGGCGATCCAGGAACTCATACATACGTTCACGACGCAAGTTTACTTTGCAGCCTATTGGCCAGTTATCACGAATTTTAAATCCGGCAATAGATTTACGCGACAAGGTAACCACTGGCTTTTGACCAGCTATCTTTGCCATATCGGAGACAGCATGCTCAATAACTTTTTTATCACCTACGGCATCACCAAGACCCATATTCAATGAAATCATAGTGATCTTAGGAACTTCCATAATATTTTTATAATTAAACTTTTCAGTTAATTCCTTAACTACGGTTTCATTATAAAAATCTTGTAATCTAGACATCGCTATACCTTTAACTTCTTACAACTTTGATTGTAATATTAGCTAACCACTTCACCATTAGATTTAAAGTATCTAACCTTTTTACCATTTTCAAGCACCTTAAATCCAACACGGTCACCCTTATCATTCGCAGGATTAACAAGCATTAAATTTGATACATCTATCGGCATTTCTTTCTTTATAATACCACCAGCAATCCCGGCATTAGGGTTGCCCTTCTGATGCTTCTTCGCAATATTGATACCTTCAACGACAGCTTTACCGTTCTTTTTTATTTCGGTAACAGTCCCACGCCGACCTTTATCTTTTCCAGCGATAACAACAACAAGGTCATTTTTTACAATTTTATTCATGATCTATAACCTATCAGTCTTATAGTACTTCCGGAGCTAATGAAATTATCTTCATGAAGTTCTTGTCACGAAGTTCGCGTGTCACAGGACCAAAAATACGTGTACCAATTGGCTCCAGCTTGGAGTTTAACAAAACAGCTGAGTTTGTATCAAAACGTATCGCAGAACCATCTTTACGACGCACACCTTTTGCTGTTCTTACAACAACAGCCGTATACACATCACCTTTTTTAACTTTACCGCGTGGTATAGCTTCCTTGATACTAACTTTAATAATATCGCCAATACCTGCGTAGCGTCTGTGAGATCCACCCAGTACCTTTATACACTGTACCCGGCGTGCTCCGCTATTATCAGCCACACCTAAATTTGTTTGCATCTGAATCATGTTCTACACCACACTCTTAACTTATAACTTAACTTTTATTCGTATTCGTCTAACAGCTTTTCAGTTTTTCGACCTTTTCGACTAAACAGCTTTATCCAGAACCTTAATCAAAGTCCAGCTCTTTGTTTTTGACAATGGACGACACTCTTTAATCATGACAGTGTCGCCAATATTACATTCGTTATCAGCATCATGTGCGTGATATTTAGTTGAGCGACGCACAAACTTACCGTAAAGCGGGTGTTTTACTTTTCTCTCACCCATTACTACGATAGTTTTATCCATTTTATTACTAACTACCTGACCAGTAATACTACGTTCTACTTTAACTTTTTCGTCCGACATTTTACTCACCTGCACCTGTCATCTTTGTTTCGTTCATAATCGTTTTGATACGTGCAATTTTACGGCGTACTTTTTTCATCTCTGAATGACGATTTAACTGCCCTGCAGAACGCTGCATACGCAAAATAAACTGTTCTTTCAAACTTTCCAGAAGCTCTTTAGACAATTCTTCTGCTGATTTATTACGAAGTTCACTCGCTTTCATCACATCACCTGCCTTGTGACAAATACTGTCTTAATTGGTAGTTTTGCAGCAGCCAAAGCAAATGCTTCACGCGCCAACTGTTCTGTTACGCCTTCCATTTCATAAAGAACGCGTCCTGGTTGGATCTGGCAAACCCAGTATTCCACATTACCTTTACCTTTACCCATACGCACCTCAAGAGGCTTGCTGGTAATTGGCTTATCAGGAAATACCCGAATCCAGATTTTGCCACCACGTTTTACATGTCTAGTCATGGCACGACGCGCAGCTTCAATTTGTCTAGCTGTCAAACGACCACGCCCTACAGCTTTAAGACCATACTCACCAAAGCTTACCTTGCTACCTGTGGTAGCCAGACCCCGGTTTCTGCCTTTAAACTGCTTACGAAATTTTGTTCTCTTAGGCTGTAACATTGCTGTTCTCTATCTCTTCTTTTTGCTGTCGCGACCAGTCGACTTAGCCTGCTTCTGCTCAAGGTCATATACATCACCTTTGTAGATCCAAACCTTGACTCCAATAACACCGTAAGTGGTATGCGCTTTTGCTGTTGAATAATCAATATCAGCACGCAGCGTATGCAAGGGAACACGTCCTTCACGATACCATTCTGTACGGGCAATTTCCGCGCCGTTTAGACGCCCACCACAACTAATCTTGATTCCAAGTGCACCAAGTCGCATTGCATTACCTACGGCACGCTTCATGGCGCGGCGGAACATAATACGTCTTTCCAGCTGATTAGCAATACTTTCTGCAACTAATTTTGCATCGAGTTCAGGCTTGCGAATTTCTTCGATATTCACCTTAACATTATTAGGGTGCAATCCCATCATCTTTGCAGTATCAGCACGCAGACGCTCTATATCTTCGCCTTTTTTACCAATAACAACGCCTGGACGCGCAGTATGAATCGTAACAAAGGCAGACTTTGCAGGACGTTCAATTTGAACGCGACTAACAGATGCATGCTTCAATTTTTCCTCTATAAAAGAGCGCACCTCAATATCCTTATGCAAAAATTTTGCATAATCCTTGCCCTCTGCATACCACTTGGAACGCCAATCAGAGGCTATTCCCAGACGAAATCCAACTGGATGTATTTTCTGACCCATACTTTAAACCTCACCATCACCAACGGCGAGAGTAATATGACTCGTCCGTTTAAGAATACGATTTGCACGACCTTTTGCTCGTGGACGTAGACGCTTCATAGTAGGCGCCTGATCAACCATAATTTTTGTTATAGTCAACTCATCAATGTCCGCACCTTCATTGTGCTCTGCGTTAGCAATCGCAGAATCCAATATCTTTTTGATAATAGCTGCTGCTTTTTTCTGACTAAAAGTCAAAACATCTAAAGCTTTCTCAACTGGCATACCTCGAACCTGATCGGCAACCAGGCGTGCTTTCTGAGGCGATATTCGAGCAAATTTTAACTTGGCGTTAACTTCCATCTTTATTATCTCGACTTCTTATCAGCAACATGACCACGGTACATACGTGTAGGAGAAAATTCACCTAACTTATGACCAACCATATGCTCATTAATTAAAATTGGAACATGCTGACGACCATTATGTATAGCAATAGTCAAACCAACCATATCAGGAACAATCATCGAACGTCTTGACCAGGTTTTTATCGGCTTGCGATCTCCAGCTTCAACGGCTTTTAATACTTTAGACATCAAATGATGATCAACAAAAGGACCTTTCTTTAAAGAACGTGGCACAGTTAATTACCTCTTATCTCTACGACGCACGATCAAGTGATCGGTGCGCTTATTCTTGCGTGTTTTATAACCCTTGGTTGGAACACCCCATGGAGACACTGGATGGCGACCACCCGAGGTTTTACCTTCACCACCACCATGTGGATGATCAACAGGATTCATAACAACACCACGAACCGTTGGACGAATACCGCGATGACGACTCGCGCCCGCTTTACCCAACTTCACAAGTCCATGCTCGGAATTACTTACTTCACCAACCGTCGCACGACATTCAGAAAGAACTTTTCTCATCTCGCCTGAACGCAAGCGCAAGGTTGAATAACGGCCTTCACGAGCAACCAGTTGTGCTGATGTACCCGCACTACGCGCTATTTGCGCGCCTTTTCCGGGTTTCATTTCGATACAGTGAACAACCGTACCCACCGGCATATCACGCAGGCACATGGCATTGCCAGCAACGATAGGTGACTCTGAGCCAGATAACACCTTATCCCCGGCACGCAAACCTTTCGGCGCAATAATATATCTTCTTTCGCCATCCGCATATTTAAGCAAGGCGATATTCGCGGTACGATTAGGATCATACTCCACTGTTTCCACAACAGCCGGAATACCATCTTTCAGACGCTTAAAATCAATGATGCGATAATGTTGTTTATGACCACCACCAATATGACGCGTAGTGATTCTGCCATTATTATTGCGACCACCTGACTTGCTTTTCTTTTCAAGCAAAGCCTTATGTGGCTTTCCTCTGTGCAAATCCTTGTTTACGACACGAACCTGATGTCTACGACCAGGTGATGTTGGTTTCATTTTTACGATAGCCATCTTCTAACCCTCAGCCGCCCCATCAAAAGTTTGCCCTTCAGCCAATCTCACATAGGCTTTTTTCCAATCTTTGCGTTTTCCAGATCTTCTGCCAAAGTTTTTCTGCTTGCCCTTGACATTAACGGTACGCACATCAGCAACCTCAACTTCAAACAAAAACTGTATCGCCTGTTTTATCTCACGCTTGGATGCATCAGTTGCAACTTTAAAGGTATGAATATTTGCATCTGAACCAGACACCGCTTTTTCAGTTACATGCAAACCATAGACAATGTGATACATTCTCTCTTCATTTAAGCTAACACTCATGATAACCACTCCTGAACTTTTTCAACCGCAGTTGAAGTCATCACCACCTTATCATGAGCAATCAGGCTAACAGGATTCAACGCAGAAACCTCCAGCAAATCACAACATGGAATATTTCGAACAGATAACTCAACATTTCTGTCTTTCTCATTATCCACAAGCAAGGCATTTCGTGTATTCAACTTATCCAGCTCTGCCAGCATCAGTTTTGTCTTTGGTTCTTTTATATCAAAACCTTCAACAACAATAAGAGATTCAGACCTAACCAACTCGGAAAAAATAGAGCGCATTGCTGCACGATACATCTTCTTGTTCAGTTTTTTGGAATAATCACGCGGACGCGCAGCAAAAGTCACTCCACCTTTGCGCCAAATTGGACCACGCGTAGTACCTGCACGAGCGCGACCTGTACCTTTCTGTCTCCAGGGCTTTGAACCACCGCCACTTACATCGGAACGTGATTTTTGAGCCTTTGTTCCTGCACGAGCTGCCGCTCTATAACTAACAACAGCTTGATGCACCAAGGCTTCATTATATTCTTTGGCAAAGACTTCATCACTCAGATCCAGCTCTTTGCCTTCTACAGTTTTTAACTTCATTCTACTAACCCTTAACCGCTGGCTTCACAAGAATATTGCCGCCTCGAGCACCAGGAACAGCACCCTTAACCATCATCAAATTCTTATCAAGATCAATTTTAACAACCGTTAAATTCTGAGTTGTTTGCTTTACAGCACCCATATGACCCGACATTTTTTTACCCTTGAATACACGACCCGGGGTTTGGTTCTGACCAATTGAACCAGGAGTCCTGTGGTTAATCGAGTTACCATGAGTGGCGTCTTTTCCTGCAAAATTATAACGCTTTAACACACCGGCAAAACCTTTACCGATGGTTGTTCCCGTTATATCCACCTTTTGACCTTCTTCAAATATGTCGAGCGTTATTTCCGAACCAAGCTCAAAATCAGATACAGAATCAACGCGTGACTCACGGGTAAATACACCCGCCTCAACCGAAGCTTTTGCGTAATGACCAGATTCAGGCTTATTTACTTTAGATGCTTTTTTCGAACCTACAGTAAGTTGTACTGCATTATACCCATCGGTATCTACAGTCTTAAGCTGAGAAATACGATTAGGGCTAATTTCCAATACCGTTACTGGCGTAGCACTACCATCCTCATTGTATATTCGGGTCATTCCAACTTTCGAACCCAGCAGACTGATTGCCATTTGGCCACCTCATTAAATAAAGACTGTATTAACAATAACAACTACAGTCTCAAACACAAATTTCTCGGAAAAAATCGGCTCGCACCCAAGGTGCTTAATAAACACTTAAGTGCCGAGCCGAGAAAGGCGCGCATTATGCCAGATAAACCAGCATGATGGAACTCTAATATGAATATTTTAATCATTAATTTCCTTACAAAGGAATCAACGATAAATATCAAGAGCTTACGCGATTTGTTAGCTGTATTATGTCAGTTTAATCTGAACATCAACACCCGTAGCAAGATCTAGCTTCATCAATGCGTCTACTGTTCTATCTGTTGGATCAACAATATCCATTAAACGCTTATGTGTACGAATCTCATATTGATCACGCGCATCTTTATTGACATGCGGAGAAATCAAAATAGTAAAACGCTCTTTGCGTGTTGGCAAAGGGATTGGACCTTTTACTCTGGCACCCGTACGTTTTGCTGTTTCTACAATTTCACTTGCAGAACGATCAATCAATTTATGATCAAATGATTTTAAACGGATTCTGATTTTCTGACCTGACATAATATATTACTCAGCTTATTCAATAATTTTGGAAACAACACCCGCACCAACTGTGCGACCACCTTCACGAATCGCAAAGCGCAAGCCTTCTTCCATCGCAATTGGATTGATCAGTGTTACTGTCATTTTTACGTTATCACCCGGCATAACCATTTCTGTACCTTCAGGAAGGTCACAGGCTCCGGTTACGTCAGTTGTTCTAAAGTAGAACTGTGGACGATAGCCATCAAAGAATGGGGTATGACGACCACCTTCATCTTTTGATAATACATACACTTCGGCTTCAAACTTTGTATGTG